>Ga0187878_1000547_pt1 | contig 41912 bp, 32 predicted proteins | sample June2016WEW_17_1_FD_132979 | JGI IMG/M metagenome (GOLD analysis project Ga0187878, IMG submission 132979) | Peatland microbial communities from SPRUCE experiment site at the Marcell Experimental Forest, Minnesota, USA - June2016WEW_17_150 | ecosystem: Environmental > Terrestrial > Soil >... | reverse complement strand
CCCCATAACCGGCCACTTCCCTGCGGTTTCGTTCACCGCGCGGTTGCATCGGCCGGCGGCCCGCCCGCTCGTCGTTGGCCCCCCGCGCGCCCCGCCGCCCAGCCCATGCAACCTTTTGCAATCCCCATCCCCCGCACTTTCTAACTCCCGCGCCCCGTGCCGCTTACGCCTCCCTGCCCGTCCTCAACCCCACTCCCCGCCTTACCATACTCTTGGAGCCATGCGGGCCGCCCACTTCCGTCCGAACCGCGAGCGCGAGCGAGCGGTTTGGCCCGCGCCGCCGCCAAAAACTCAAAATTACCGAACGAACCCAATCCCATTTTCGGACACCGCCTCCGAACGGATTGAAAAGGAAAGACTAAGTCTAGTTTTCCGCCGCGAGCCCGCGCCCACCCGCCCAAAAACCCTGCGGCAAATGCCCCGAAAGCACCGCCAAGGGAAGCGCCGGCGCCCGCCCATAGTACAATCGTTCGAGATGGGTCGAACCCTGCCTCTGGTTGCGCTCCTGATCGCGCTGGGAAGCTCGCATGTTGCGTCGGCGCGGCAGCCGATGCGCGCGCACCACGCGATGGTGGTCTCGCGCGAGGTTCACGCGACCGACGCCGGCCTTGCGGTGCTGCGATCCGGCGGCAACGCCGTCGATGCGGCCATCGCGGTCGGCTTTGCGCTGGCGGTCACGCATCCCGCGGCGGGCAACATCGGTGGCGGGGGATTCATGCTGATCCGCTTTGCTGGCGGACGCACCACCTTCCTCGACTTCCGCGAGCGCGCGCCGGAGAAGGCCAGCCGCGACATGTACCTCGGCCCGGACGGCGCCCTGACGCGCGACAGCGTGAGCGGATACCGCGCCGTCGGCGTCCCCGGCACCGTTCGCGGCTTCGAGTTCGCCTCGAAGAACTACGGCCGCAAGCCCTGGGCCCAGTTGCTGGCCCCGGCGATCGGGCTGGCCTCGAAAGGCTTCCCCGTTTCCCGCGAACTCGCGCGGAGTTTGCAGAACGCCCGCCCCCAGCTCGAGCCCTTTCCCGATTCCCGCCGCATCTTCCTCAAGCAGGGCGCCCTCTACGCGCCCGGCGAGCAACTCGTGCAGCCCGAGCTCGCCGCCACCCTCGAGCGCATCTCCAGCGCCGGCGCGCGCGACTTCTACGAAGGAGAAACCGCCCGGCGGCTGGCCCAGGCCATGGCCCAGCACGGTGGCCTCATCACGCTCGCCGACCTGAAGGATTACCAGGTGGTAGAGCGCCAGCCGCTCACCGGCCGGTATCGGGAATACGACATTGTCACCGCCCCGCCCCCCAGTTCCGGCGGAGTGGGAATCCTGGAAATACTCGGCATTCTAGAGGGCACCGGCTATGCCAAGTCCGGCCCCGGGTCGGCCGCCTCGATTCACTACACGGTCGAGGCCATGCGGCGCTACTTCGCCGATCGCAGCGAGTACCTGGCCGACCCCGACTTTGTCCGGGTTCCCGTGGCCGGCCTGCTGCACAAGCCGTACCTCGCGGGCTTGCGGAAATCGATCGATCCCGAGCGCGCCACGCCGAGCGCGCGGCTCCGGCCGGGCACGCCGCCGCTCGTCGAGAGCTCGGAAACCACCCATTACTCGATCGTCGACGCGGAAGGCAACGCCGTCGCCGTCACTTACACGCTCAATGCCGGCTATGGCAGCGGGGTGACGGCCCCGGGCCTCGGCTTCCTGCTCAACAACGAGATGGACGATTTCGCCGCCAAGCCGGGCGCACCCAATTATTTCGGCCTGGTGCAGGGCGAGGCGAACGCCATCCAGCCGCGCAAGCGCCCCCTCTCCTCGATGACGCCCACCATCCTGCTGCGCGCGGGCCGGCTCTATCTGGTGATCGGCTCCCCGGGCGGCCCGCGCATCATCAGCTCCGTGCTCGAGGTGATCCAGAACCTTCTGGATTTCGGCATGAACTTACAGGACGCGGTGGACTGGCCCCGCTTCCATCACCAGTGGCTGCCCGATACTCTATATGTTGAGCCTGGCGTTTCCCCCGAAGCCGCGGCGCTGCTGGCCGCGCGCGGCCACCGGGTGGAAAGGACGCGCTCGATGGGAGAAGTGGCCGCGATTCTGATTGATGCTGGCTGGCTCCAGGGCGCCGCCGATCCGCGCACGGAGGGCCAAGCCGCCGGGTACTGAGATCCCATGACTCACGCGATTTCCACTCACATGTTCGCCAACCATCGCCTCACCACGGCGGCGCTCGAGAAGATCCAGCACGCGGGCATCGCCGCCATCGAGATCTTCTGCGCCCCTCAGCACCTGGACTACAACAACCGCGCCCAGGTGATGGAGCTCTGCCACTGGTTCCGCGACTCCGAGTTGAAGGCCCACTCGATCCACGCCCCGATGTACACCGATGATGTGTGGGGCCGCTCCGGCCCGCACGCCGTCATCACCATCACCGAGCCGGTGAAATCCCGGCGCATCCTGATGGTGGACGAGATCAAGCGGGCCATCGAACTGGCCGAGTTCGTCCCCTTCCGCTACCTCATCCAGCACCTCGGCGTCGGCGACGAGGAATACGACGAGCGCAGGCTCGAGGCCGCCTTCGCCTCGCTCGACGAGCTCAGTGTGTTCGCCCGCCAGCGCGGGGTCGAGATCCTGCTCGAGAACATTCCCAACCGCCTTTCGAGCGCCGAGCGGCTGGTCCACTTCCTCGGCGAAACCCATCTGCATCTCGGCTTCTGCTTCGACGTCGGGCACGCCCACATGAACGAAGGCGTGGAAGCGGCCTTCAACCGCATGAAGGACCGCATCCGTTCCACCCATCTCCACGACAACAACGGCACGGACGATCATCACCTCTTCCCGCTGCTCTCCCAGGGCGGCACCATCGACTGGAAAAGGACCATGGACCTGCTGCGCTCGCGCCCGGACCAGTACCCGCTGCTGCTCGAACTGAGAGAGGCCCCCGAGTTCAAGCATCCCTACGAGGCGTGCGCCGAAATCTTCGAGCGATTGGAGAATCTCTAGATGAGCGTTCCCACCATCACCATCGCGGAGGCGAGCCGCCACGCCGGCCAGAGCGTGCGCATTCCCGGCTGGCTCTATAATCTCCGCAAGTCCGGGAAGATCGTCTTCCCGCTGCTGCGCGACGGCACGGGCATCATGCAGTGCGTGGCGGTGAAGAGCGCTCTCCCCGAACCGCTCTTCGAGAAGATCAAGGACCTCACCCAGGAATCCTCGATCGTCGTGATCGGCAAGGTCCGCGCCGAGCAGCGCGCGCCCGGCGGTTTCGAGATGGACGTCGAGGACCTCGAGATCCTCCAGCGCGTGCCCGAGAGCGATCCCTATCCCATCACTCCCAAGGAGCACGGCATCGACTTCCTCATGGATCACCGCCACCTCTGGCTGCGCAGCCGCCGCCAGCACGCCATCCTGCGCGTCCGCCACGAGGTGATCCGCGCCGTCCGCGACTACTTCGATTCCAACGGCTTCACGCTCATCGACACGCCCATCTTCACCCCCGCCGCCTGCGAGGGCACCACCAGTCTCTTCGAGCTGAACTACTTCGAGGACGAGAAGGTCTACCTCACGCAGTCCGGCCAGCTCTACAACGAGGCCACCGCCATGGCCTTCGGCAAGGTCTACTGCTTCGGCCCGACCTTCCGCGCCGAGCGTTCCAAGACCCGCCGGCACCTCACCGAGTTCTGGATGGTCGAGCCGGAGATGGCCTACGCCACCCTCGAGGACGTCAAGCGGGTCGCCGAAGAGCTGATCGTCTTCATGGTGAACCGGGTGCTCGAGAACCGGCGCGCCGAGCTCAAGGAGCTCGAGCGCGATACCGCCAAGCTCGAGTGCATCCAGGCGCCGTTCCCCCGCATCACCTACGACGAGGCGGTGAAGGTCCTTCAGGCCAAGGGCAGCGAGATCCAGTGGGGCGGCGATTTCGGCGGCGGAGACGAAACCATCCTCAGCGAGGGCTACGACCGCCCGCTGATGGTGGACCGCTACCCAACCGCCATCAAAGCTTTCTACATGCAGCCCGACCCCGAGCGGCCCGAATTGGCGCTGGGCGTGGACGTGCTCGCGCCCGAGGGCTACGGCGAAGTCATCGGAGGCGGCCAGCGCATCCACGATCTGGACTTGCTGTTGCGCCGCATCGAGGAGCAAGGCCTGCCCAAGGAGGCCTTCAACTGGTACATCGATCTGCGCAAGTTCGGCACCGTACCCCACGGCGGTTTCGGCATGGGCATCGAGCGCTGCGTGGCCTGGTTGTGCGGCCTCGAGCACGTGCGGGAAACCATCGCCTTCCCGCGGATGCTCTATCGCACCCGGCCCTGAGACCCAATGTATAAAGAGCGTCTCTTGAGAATTACCGTGGCGCCCGCAACCGAGGGACTGCCTCGACCGTCCGCCGTGGGGACGGCCCAGGCTGTCCCCGGTTGCCCCTCGAGTACATTTTGACTCTATGTCTAAGCCCCGCATCGCGGTAATCGGAGCCCCCCTCGACCTGGGCGCGGGACGGCGCGGCGTCGATATGGGCGTCTCGGCGATCCGCTTCGCCAACCTCGGCCAGCGCCTCAGCGAGCTCGGCTGCGCCGTCGAGGACCTGGGCAACCTGGTGGTCGAACAGCCCGAGCGGGCCCCCGTCGGCCCGCGCAACGCCCGGTTCCTCCCGCAGATCGCGAGCGCCTGCGCGCGGCTCGCGGAAATCGTGGACGCGGCGGCGCGGGCGGGCAAGCTCCCGCTGGTGCTCGGCGGCGATCACTCGGTGGCCATCGGCACCGTGGCTGGAATGGCCCGCCACCTGCGCCGGACCAAGCAGCGGCTGGGACTCCTTTGGGTGGATGCGCATCCCGACATGAACACTCCCGAGACCAGCTCCAGCGGCAACGTGCACGGCATGCCCCTGGCCTGCTCCATCGGCCTCGGCCCGCGCAAGCTCACGCACCTCTGCGGCTTCGCGCCCAAGGTCGATCCCGCCAACGTTGCGCTGGTCGGCATCCGCGACGTGGACGCGCTCGAGAAGCCCCACGTCAGGAACTCCGGCGTGCGGGCCTTCACCATGCGCGACATCGACGAGCGTGGCATGCGCGCCGTGATGGCCGAGGCGCTCGAGATCGTCTGCGCCGGCACCGCGGGCTTCCACGTCTCGCTGGACCTGGACTCGGTGGACCCCGAAATCGCCCCCGGCGTCGGCACTCCGGTCCGCGGCGGGCTCAATTACCGCGAGGCGCACCTGGCCATGGAAATGGTCGGCGATACCCGGCGTATGCTTTCCATGGAGGTCGTCGAGGTGAATCCCATCATCGACGAGGCCAACCGGACCGCCGTGCTCGCCGTCGAGCTGGTGCTGTCGGCCATGGGCAAGAGGATCTTATGACACTGCGCGTTGCCGTCCTGTACGGCGGAAGGAGCGGGGAGCACGAAGTCTCGATCCGTTCGGCGGAATCCATCATGGCGGCGATGGATCCGGAGAAATACGAGATCGTGCGTCTCTTCATCACCAAGGAGGGCAAGTGGCAGCCGCGGGCCATCCAGCCCGAGCCGAACTCGAACCCCGGCATTGACGTGGTCTTCCCGGTCCTGCACGGTACCTTCGGCGAGGACGGCACCGTGCAGGGCCTGCTCGAGCTGGCCGATCTGCCCTACGTCGGCGCCGGCGTCCTGGCTTCCTCCGTCGCCATGGACAAGGAAGTGTCGAAGCGCCTTTGCCTCCAGAGCGGGCTGCCGGTGGTGGACCACGTGGTCCTCTGGCGCGGCGACCTGGACTTCGAGAGCCCCTTCGGTTACCCGGTCTTCGTGAAGCCCGCCAACCTGGGTTCCTCGGTGGGCATCTCCAAGGCCCGCAACGCCGCCGAGCTCTCCGCCGCGCTCCAGTCCGCCGCCCAGTTCGACCGCAAGCTCCTGGTCGAGCGCGCCATCGTGGGCCGCGAGTTCGAGTGCTCGGTGCTCGGCAACGAGAGCCCGCGCGCTTCCGTGCCCTGCGAGGTCCTGCCCTCGCGCGAGTTCTACGACTACGAAGACAAGTACCTGCTCAACCAGGCGCGGACCGTGGTGCCGGCCGATCTGCCGCCCGAGCGGATCGAGGAGATTCGCCGCCTGGCCGTGGCCTGCTACCTGTCGGTGAGCTGCGAGGGCATGGCCCGCGTGGATTTCCTGATGGAGGGCTCCAGCGGCCCCATCTACATCAACGAGATCAACACCATCCCCGGCTTCACCTCCATCAGCATGTACCCCAAGATGTGGGAGGCGACCGGAATCCCCTACGCCGCGCTCATCGACCGCTTGATCGAGCTGGCCCTCGACCGCCAGGCCGCCAAGAACGCGACCCGCTACAGCCGAGAGTAAGCGGAGCCTCGCGGAACTGGCGGAAGCTAGTGGGAGTCGAACCCACCTGTGACACCGTGACGGCCCACACGCCGGATTTGAAGTCCGTGCCCGGCACCGGCCAAGACTAGCTTCCACCCAGATTCTAGCAGCCTTCCGAGGCTTGCGTTCGTAGCGTCTGTAGCGGATATAATAGAGGTGGGGTGCGATGCCGGCTCTGAGCCATTCAGTGTTGAAGGCCCTGCGGATCCCAGAGCGGGAGCAGCGGGACATCGAGGCTCTGTACTCCGAGCTCACTGCCCGGAAGCCGGTCCGGATTGTGTGTGCTGGCGGCCGGCGGGTCGAGATTCCGGCCTCCCTTAGGAGCTTCCTCCTCGACCTGCTGCGCGACCTTCGAGACGGACAGTCGGTAACGGTTATGCACGGACAGGAGAGCCTGACCACCGCGCAGGCCGGCAGCATTCTCGGAATGTCCCGCCAGTTCTTGGTTGACTTGCTGGAAGCCGGCGCGATGCCCTACCACATGGTCGGAAGCCACCGCCGGGTCTATTTCAGCGACATCTTGCGCTACAAGCAGGCCCGCGATCGGCAACGCCGCAAGATTCTGGAGCGGATGGTGAAATCGGAAGACGCACTGTACGATTTGATGCCTGAGAATGTCCACCCTCAAAAGCGAGCCAAGCGTCGTTCTTGACGCCTGCGTGCTTGTCCCGATCGCGCTCTGCGATGCTCTGCTGCGCCTGGCCGAGGAACCTAGCCTCTACCGTCCACTCTGGTCCGAGGAGATTCTCGCCGAACTGCGGAGTGCCTTGACCAGAGAACCCTTTCGCCTACCTCGGCGCAAGGCCGACTATCGGATCGAGTGCATGAGGGCGGCCTTCCCCGAGGCTGTCGTGACCGGGTACGAACCGTTGATCGTTACCGTGAGAATCCCTGCCGCCCACGACAAGCACATCGTCGCCGCCGCAATGCACGCCAGGGCTGACGCGATCTGTACTGCGAACACTCGTCACTTTCCCCACGGCGCCCTGGCCCGTCACGGCCTGGAAGCGCTCACGCCGGACGAGTTTCTGCTCCAGGCGCTTCGACGGAATTCCGCGTCGGTCCTGGACAAACTCCGCGACCAAGCCCGCAGCCGTGGCCTCGATCTGGCGCGACTGATGGACATCCTCGGGAAGGCGGCGCCGCGTTTCGCCGAGCGGATCCAAACGCTCCGAGTCTGATTGTGACCTACCCCCGCGTCTCCTGCGCCGCGTCCGCGGCGGCCGGCAGGCGCACCGTGAAGGTGGTTCCTTTGCCGGGATCGCTTTCGACGTGGATGGTGCCGTGGTGCTTGGCGATGATGCCGTAAGCGATGGAGAGGCCCAGGCCGGTGCCTTCGCCGCTCCCTTTGGTCGTGAAGAAGGGGTCGAAGATGCGGGCGATCACCTCCTGGGGAATGCCGCGCCCGGTGTCCGAGATCACCGCCTCGACGTCGCCGAGGCGGCCGCGCCGCGTGGTCATTGTGACCGTCCCGCGCTCCTCCATCGCTTGCACCGAGTTCATGAGAATGTTCATGAACACCTGCTGCAATTGCAGTTTGTCTCCCAGCACCGCGGGAAGCCGCGGCTCCCAATTCTTCACCACGGTCACGTTGAAGAAGGCCGCCTGCTTGGAGATCAGCGAGAGCGTGTCCTCGAGAATCCGGTTGACGTCCACCCGTTCGGTGTGGATCTCGGACTGGCGCGAGAACTCGAGCAGGCCCTTGACGATGTCGCGGCAGCGCTGGGCCTGTTTCAGCACCTCCTCGAGGTTCTCGCGGTTGGGGTCGTCGGGCTGGGTGTCCTCGAGGGTCAGCGCGGTGAGGGCCAGGATCGCGCCCAGCGGGTTGTTGATCTCGTGCGCCACGCCCGCCGCCAGCATGCCGAGCGAGGCCAGCCTCTCGGACTGCGCCACGCGCGCCTCCACCGCCACCAGCTCCTCGGTCCGCTGCTTCACTTTCTGCTCCAGCGTCCGCCCCCACTCCTCCAGGTCGCCCTTCATCTGCCGCAGGCTCTTGAGCATGGTGTTGAAGGAATCCGCCAGCAGCGTGATCTCCCCCTGGCCGCTGGACTCGACCTCCTGGTCGAAGCGTCCGGCCGCGATGTTGCGGGTGGCCGCCACCATCTTGGCCACCGGCAGGGTGATGGCGCGAATCTCGTAGTAGGTGATGCCGATGATCAGGATGAACCCGATGGTCGCGATGCCGAAGAAGGAAAGGATGACGCGGTCGCGCGTCGCGGTGTAGGCCCGCTCAAGGGCGCCTACGAACAACATGCCGACGATCCTGCCGTTGTAATCGCGGATGGGGTCGTAGGCGCTGATGTACCAGTCGCGCACCACGAAAGCGCGCCCGCGCCACTTCTCCCCGCGCCGCAGCACGGCGTCGCGCACCTGGGAGGAAGCCCGAGTGCCCACCGCGCGCTCGCCCGCCGAGGTCCTCAGGGTGGTCGAGATACGCACGTCGTCCTGGAAGACCGTGACCGCCCCGACGTTCTCGCTGTGGAAACGCTCACCCTTGAAGATCAGATCCCAGGCGCGATCGACCAGCCCGAAATTGCGGTTCAGCTTCACGCCGCCACAGAGCGCTCCCACGACCTCGCCCCGCGGGCCGCGCACCGGCGCCGCCGCGACCAGCGCCATCCCCAGCGTTTCCTGGCTCTCGGTTCCGGCGGCCACCTGCCCGGCGAGCGCAGCTTTCACCACGCCAAGCGACGAGTCCTGGGTGAGCTTGAGGAAATCGAAGCCATGTTCCTTGCGGACCGCTTCCAGGTACGCCGGCGCGACGGAGCCAGCGGCCAGAAAGCCCACAGTCAGCTTCAGCGTCTCGAGGCGCTGTTCGTAAATGGTGCGGGCCGTGGTCAGGTCGTGGTCCACCGACCGCAGCGCCTGCATCATGATCGTGGAACTGACGATGTAGGATCCCACGATCGACGTCACCAGGCCGCCGATCGCCAGGACCACCAGGTAGTTGGAGATCAGTTTCGCCTTGAGCGAACGCCAGCGGAATGGCAGGTCGAACCGCATCGCGTCAGGCGCCCTCGGGCGTCTCCTCGCGCCAGGCCGGCAGGCGGACGCGGAAAGTCGAGCCGGCGCCCACTTCGCTTTCCACCCGGATGCTTCCGCCCATCTCGGTCACCACCTTGCGGCAGATCGCCAGGCCCAGGCCCGTACCGCCGGGCTGGGCGCCTTCCACCCGGAAGAACTCGTCGAACAGAAGCGCGCGGTACTCCTCGGGGATGCCGATTCCGGTGTCGCTCACCGCCAGCTCGATCTCCTCGCCCACCGTCTCGGCGGAGACCGTCGCCGAGCCGCCCGGCTGGTTGTACCTGGTGGCGTTCGCCACCAGGTTGTCCACCAGCACGCTCACGCAGTTCGGGTCGCCGCGCACCGCGCACTCCTCCGGCATCCGCGACTCGAGCGTCACCTGGTTCGCCGCGGCGATCTCCGCGTTGCCCGCAAGCACGTTGTCAACCGTTTGCCTCAGGTCCACCCGGACGCGCCGCTGCGCCAGGCACTGCCCCTCGAGTTTGGCCAGCGTCAGCCAGTCCCGAATGAGGGATTGAAGCTCCTCGATGCGCTTCAGGCACCGGTCGAACCACTCCCGCCGCTTGGCCGCCGCGTCCTCGGTCTCTTCCAGCCGCTTCAGAACGCTCAGGTATTGGTGGATGGCCACCAGCGGCGTCTGGAGCTGGTGCGAAACAAACGACACGAACCGCCGCTTGAGCAGCTCGCGCTCCATCTCCGCCTGCCTGGACCGGAGCGCCAGGCGCCGCCGCTCCAGTCCCCGGTTCACGATCAGCCGCAGCTCCTCCGGCGAGAACGGTTTGGGAAGGAAGTCGTAGGCGCCCGATTTCATGGCCTCGACGGCCGTGTCGATGGTGGCGTAGCCGGTGATCACCACGATGACGATCTCCCGGGAGATCTCCCGGACCCGCGGGATCACCTCCATCCCACTGAGGCCCGGCATCTTCAGGTCCACCACCACCAGGGCGGGCTTGAGCCGCGCCACCGCCTCCAGCCCCTGGACGCCGTTCTCGCAGGTCTCCACCTGGAAGCCCAGCTTGGCCAGGATCTTGCGGCAAGACAGCCGCATGGCATAGTCGTCGTCGATGACCAGGAGCGTTTCGGGCTCGGCCGCGGGGTTCATGACCTCCCGACCGCCCGCCGGACGACTTCGAGGAAGCGGGGGATGTCCAACGGCTTGGTGACGTAGTAGTCGGGCCGGATCATGCCCACTTCACCGGCCATCGGGAACAACTCATCCGGGGACTGCTCGATGGAGGATGCCATGATGATGGGAATGTCGCGGTAGCCGGCGTACTCGTCCCGGAACTTGAGCGCCTGGTTCACCCCGTACCCCTCGCAGCAGCACCGCATCACGATGTCCAGGATAATGGCGTCCGGCGGGTCTTCCACCAGCAGACGCAAACCCTCATCGCCGGAGGACGCCTCGACGACGGTAAAGCCCTCGCTTTCGAGCAGACATCGAACCGAGTCCCTGTAGTCCCGGTCGTCGTCGATCACGAGCAGTTTCGCGGCGCTCATGGCAACAGATTATACCCCTACCTCGGTACCCAGGTGGGAGCGGGGCGGGTTCAGGTTCCGGCCGCTCACTTGAGCAGGGCGCGGCGCATGTTCTCGAGCGATTGCAGCACGCCGTCGGAGGGGGGCCAGGCGACCAGCAGTTGCCTGGTGGAGTCCTCGAGCGGGGTTTCGAAGAGCTTGTGGAGGAGATCGACCAGGCGCGGCTCGCGCCAGCCGCGGCGGGCCTCGGCGTCGAGGACGGCGAGCGCCTCGGCGCAGGGGAGCGCCGGCTTGTATGGGCGCACGGAGGTCAGGGCGTCGAAAACGTCGGCCACTTGCAGGAGGCGGGCCAGCAGCGGGATGGCTTCGCCGCAAAGGCCATCGGGGTACCCCGAGCCGTCCCAGCGCTCGTGATGGCTGCGGATGATGGGCAGCACCGAGGACAGGGTGCGGATCCGGCGGCAGATCTCTTCGCCTCTGATCGTGTGGGTGCGCATGATCTCCCACTCCTCGTCGGACAGCGAGCCGTTCTTGAACAGGATGGAGTCGGGGATGGCGACTTTGCCGATGTCGTGAAGAAAGCCGCCGCGATGCAGCGCCAGCAGTTGCGAGCGCGGCAGGCCGAGCGCCGAACCTAGCATCATGCTGGTGACGGCCAGCCGCTCGCAGTGCCCGCCGGTGCACTTGTCGCGCTGCTCGATGGCCTGGGCCAGGGCGAAGAGGATGGACTCGGCCTCCTCCAGCGAATCGATGGCGGCCTTGTGGCGCAGCATGGCCCGGATGTGCGCGCGCACAATGGCCGGGCGCAGCGGCTTGACCAGGAACTCGTCCGCGCCCGAGGCCATGCCGGCGATCTCGTTTTCGACGTCCAGGACACTGGTGAGGATCAGCACTGGGATGAGGCGGGTCTGGCGCCTGGATTTGATCCGGCGGCAGAAGTCCAGCCCGCCCATCTCGGGCAACATCAGTTCCAGGATGATGAGGTCCACCGGTTCCCGCTCGAGCAGGTCGAAAGCGTCGGCGGCCCGCGTGGCCTCCAGGATGCGGTAGCCCTCGGTTTGGAGCGTGGCCCGCAGCAGGCGCCGGTTGATCTCCTTTCGCTCCAGGAGCAGGACGGTGGCCGGCTGGTCGGCTTCCTCGAGGGCTCCCCCGGCGTAGAGGTCCCACGACGAGGGCGAGGAAGGCTGCTGAAGCTCCTCCTCCCGGCTGTCGAGGGCGCGGTCTGTCACCAAGTCTTGGTTCACGCGATTCATCCGTGGGAGCGGACGGTCCCGCCCTTTGCTTTATCGACGGAAACGGGAGAAAATTTAGGCTGCAACGCGAAAGGAGGCCTGAACTGCGATGAGAAACGCCGGCTGGATTCTGGCCCTGGCCAGCGCGCCGCTGTGGGCGCAGCCGCTCACCCAGGGGGAACGCGATTTCGCGATGAGCGAGCTGCATGCGACGCGCAAGGGGCTGCTGGACGCGATCGCCGGGTTGTCGCCGGCGCAATGGAACTTCAAGCCGGCTCCGGACCGGTGGTCCATTGCCGAGGTCGCCGAACACCTTGTGCTGAGCGAAGACTACATGTCGCAGTGGGCCGGGAAGATGCTGAAGTCGCCGGAGGTGGCGCCGCGGGGGGCCGGCCGGAGCCAGGACGCCGACTTGCTGCGCCTGATGGCCGACCGGAGCAAGAAGGCGCAAGCCAGCGTCGAGACGCAACCCGCGGGACGATGGGCCACCCCGGCGGCGCTGGTCGAGGAGTTCAAGCTGCGGCGCGACCGCACCATCGCCTACCTCCAGACCACGCAGGACGCGCTGCGGGCGCACCTGAGCGGCACGGGAGCGGACGCCTTCGACGCCTACCAGATGCTGCTCATGATTTCCGGGCACACCGCGCGGCACCTGGCCCAGATCGATGAAGTGAAAGCCGACCCGCGGTATCCCAGGTGAGGTTGACGGCGCAACGCTCGCGCCGCTAGAGTGAAGTAGTAGCCGTTTCTTTCACCCAGGTCCCCATCGTCTAGCCCGGCCTAGGACATCGCCCTTTCACGGCGGTAACGGGGGTTCGAATCCCCCTGGGGACGCCATTCATTTTCAACAAGAAAACACACCTCGCCATTTTTCATCCGGTCATGCGGTGACGCCATGGTGACGATGGGACAGGAACTTCACGGGCAGATGCGTGATGTCAATGCCGATCCAGTTCCGGCAGCGGAGGAGCCGGATTCGTTGTCGCATGGGACGCGTGATGATATGATCTAGCTGTTTCCCGATGAAAATATACCGGTTCGCCCTCTTAGCGTGTATGGCCGTGGCGCCCTTGGGCCGAGCGGCTTCCGGTCTCGAAGCATTCGAGCGCAACGCGGCCCGCGCCAAGCAACTGGGCGCCACCCACGTCGTGATTACGGAGGACATTCCTCCCGCGCTGTGGGAGATGGATGTGCCCGGCGACCCATACCCGGCCTGGTACATGTATCACCCGGGTTTGCTGAAGATCTTTCCGCCGACCGCCCTTGAGAAGTACGTCGACCAGGACTACGCGGAAAGAGTGGCGGCCCTGTTCCAGGCGCGCTGCGAACTGCTGCGGCGCCTGGGTTTGAAGGCCGCCTACACGGCCAACGAACCGCATGTGTTGCCGGAGGCGTTCTTTGCCGATCACCCCGATTTGCGCGGCCCGCGCGTGGATCACGCCAATCGCTCGCGCACCCCCCGCTTTGCGCCGTGCGTGGACCAGCCCGCAACACTCGCGCTCTACCGGGAAGCCTTGCAGAAGCTGCTGAAGAGGCTGCCCGAAGTGGAGGTCTTTTCCTTCACCACCACCGACGCGGGTTCGGGCTTGTGCTGGACGCCAGCCCTTTACCCCGGGTTGAACGGGCCTTCCTGGTGCCGGCGCCGCCCCATGGAAGATCGCGTCGCGGGCTTCCTCACGGCGCTGAACGATGCCGCTGGCCAGATGAGCCGGCAGATCACCGTAGACTTGGTCGAGATTGCGCCCCGCCAGTGGATGATTCCGACCTTCGACCATCCCGAGCTGATCGCGCGCAAGCTGCCCGCCGGGATGGCCGTAAATCATCTCGAAGGTCCCGACGGCCACCGCGTCGCGATACGGCGTTTCGGCGGAGGAGCGGGCGAATTCGCGCCGGTGGTCGGGATCCCGCGGCCGATCGCCGCGATGCGCGCGCTGATGGCTGGCGCGCGCGCGCCCAGCACCAAGCTCGTGGTTTCCATGGGCGACGCCGTGGGCGCCGATTTCAATTTCAAGGTGCTCGAAGCATTCCGGAACGCCGGACCGCGCAACGAAGTGGACCTGTGGAGGGCACTTCACGAGCTCGCGAGCCAGACCGCCGGCAAGGATAAGGCCGACGACCTGCTCTCCCTGTGGATGGCCACCGACGAAGCCGAACGCTACCTGGGAACGTTGAACTTCGGCCCGGTGCTGACCATGGGCGGAATTCTGGGGCGCTGGGTAAACCGCCCGCTGGTGCCGTTTCCGGAGAACTTGACGATCGCGGAGAAGAGTTACTACCGCCGGTTCCTCTTCCAGGCCAAGGACGAAGAGCAGGCTGACGACCTGGTCGATATTCAGGCCATGCGCATGTACGAAGGCTGGGGCGCGCGCCTTCTGGTGCAGAACATCCTCGAGAAGGTGACCGGCAGCCTGAACCGCGCCGAGGCGCTGGCCCTGCGCCTGCGCGAGGGTTCCAGTTCGTCGGGCGAGTGGGAGTTGCTTGGCCAGCGGCTGGCCGCGCTCCAGTGCCTGGTGCGCAGCGCCAGCGACATCGTGCAGTATCAGGCGCAGCTCGATCGCGTGAAGGCCTTGGGAGTGAAGCCCGATCCGAACCCGGTGCTGGGCGCACAGAGCGGCTGGGACCGCACCGACCTGATGCGCCTTGCGCGCAATGAAATCGACAACGCGATGCGGCTGCGGCAGTTGTTGCTGTCGGCCAAGGGGCCGTTGCTCGACCTGGCGCCGACTCCCGCCGAGGAAACCATTCGCAGGCTGGGGCCGGATCTCCCCGCGCAGCTTAAGCGCAAGATGGACATCATGAACGCGCACTGGGACGATTACAGGCGCCTCTTCACCACGCCTAATCCGTAGGGAAGTCAAACAGAGACCCGGCGATCGTTTGCGCGCTCCTCGCGAGCCTGCGACGAGCGGACCGGTGCGGTTCAAGACGTTTTGTCAAGTGCGCGAGGAGACCTACAGCGTCTACCTACTGCTAGAGCCTGGACGACAGAATCTACGCCCGTTACCGGACATAGGAGCGAGGCTCGACGGATCGCGGGCCGCTACGCTACGGGTCGATCTGCACCGGCGTCCCATTGGGCGCCAGGCGCCAGATCTCTTCGATTTCCTCGTCCGTCACGGCGATGCAGCCGTCGGTCCAGTCCACCAGCCGGTGGGCCTTTCCGATGTAACCCCGGCCGTTCGGGAGACCGTGGATCATGATGTCGCCGCCCGGATTGACTCCATCGCGGCGTGCGCGGGCGCGGTCCGCCGCGTTGGGGTAAGAGATGCGAAGGGACCGATGGAATGCGCTGCCCGAGTTCCGCGCGGTGATGGTGTAGAGTCCTTCCGGGGTCTTTCCGTCGCCTCGGCGGCGCTTCGGGCCCACCGGGTTGCCGCCCAGGGCGACCCGGTAGGATCTCAAGACCCGGCCCTGGTGGAGCAGGACCAGCTCGCGCTTGGCCTTGCGCACCAGGATGCGATCGGCCTTGAGGTCTTGAAAGCCTTCCAGACAAATGCAGCCGGCAACCAGCAGCACCAAGATACGGCGAGCGAAGCGGGGCACGGTTCAGATCAGAGTACAACGTTGGACCGGCTGCCCGCTGCTATCCTGGAGGTTTGAAACCCGGTGCCTCGATGACACGACGATTCTTCGCACTTCTGGCGCTCGGCGCCACTTCGGCCGCGAGCGCCGCCGCTCGTCCACCGGAGCGGCCGAAACTGGTGCTGGCGATCGTTATCGATCAGTTCCGCTACGACTACCTGACGCGCTTCCGCGGGGACTATACCGGCGGGCTCGACCGGCTGCTGCGGCAGGGGGCGGTGTTCACCAACGCGCGCTACGAGCACGTCCCCACCGTCACCGCCTGCGGCCACGCCATCCTGATGACCGGCGCCATGCCGTCGCTGAGCGGCATCGTCGGCAACGACTGGATCGACCGTGAAACCGGCAAGAAGGTAACCAGCGTCTCCGACGACAGCGTGCGGCTGCTGGGCGCCGAGGGGAAGGGCGCCTCCCCGCGTCGCCTGCTGGCAAGCACGCTGGGCGACGAGATGAAGATGGCGGGCAAGGGGAAGCCGCGGGTGATTGGCATCTCGCTCAAGGACCGCGCCGCCATCCTTCCGGCGGGCCACCTGGCCGATGGCGCCTACTGGTTCGACTCCCACAGCGGCGCGTTCGTGAGCAGCACATTCTATTTCCCCGACCTGCCGCAATGGGTGAAGGAGTTCAATCGGGGGCGCCCCGCCGGCCAGTACCTCGGCGCGGAATGGAAGCCCCTGGCGCCGAGCCCGGACTACCCCGCGTTCGCCAAGACGCTGGCGGGCGCGGCCGGCCCCGAGTTCTACACGTCCCTGGACGCGAGCCCGTTCGGCAACGAACTCGTCGAGGCGTTCGCGGAGCGGGCCATCGAGGGGGAGCGGCTGGGCCAGCGCGGCCCCACCGACCTGCTCACGGTCAGCTTCTCCTCGAACGACTACGTGGGCCACGACGTGGGTCCGGAGGCGCCCGAGGTGCGCGACATGGCCATCCGGGCCGACCGGCTGATCGGGCGGCTGCTGGATTTCGTGGAGGCGAAGGTGGGGCCAGGCAACACGCTCGTGGTGCTGACCGCGGATCACGGTGTGGCGCCGCTGCCGGGAATCCCGGAGCACGCGAAGATGCCGGGCGGCCGTCTCTCCTCGAAGGCCATTCTGGGCGCGATCGAAGCCGCCCTGAAGAAGAGCTTCGGCGACGGCCCGTGGGTGGCGGGCGGTTCCGGGGAGGCGCCCTACCTCAACCGCGGCCTGATTCGGACCAGGAAGCTGAGCGAGGCCGAGGTCGAGCGGGTGGCGGCGCAGGCAGTGGCCGCCATTCCGCACGTTTTCCGCGTCTACACGCGCGAGCAGCTTCTGAACGGGGCGGCCATCGACGACCAGATCACGCGGCGGGTGGTCAACGGCTATTGTCCCAGCCGCTCGAGCGATCTGGTGGTCCTGGAAGAGCAGTACTGGATTCCGTTGGCGCACGGCGCGAGCCACGGCTCCGCGTTCGGCTACGACACACACGTCCCGGTGATCTTCATGGGGCCGAACATACGCGCCGGCAGATACGATCGGAACATCCTGCCGAACGACATCGCCCCCACGCTGGCGACGATGCTGGAGGTGGAAACGCCGAGCGGCGCCGCGGGACGCGTGCTGGCCGAGATGCTGTCAGGCGGAAGCGCCAGCCACTAAAGATATTCCCTCGGCAACCGATCATAGGCTGTGCGGACCACAGTGGACCCATCCTGTGCGCTCCGGATTCGGGGGCGCCGCTTTCCCATCGCCGGCCTGGTTCTGGTGGCGGCGTGCCTGCCGGGCGCGCTGCTGGCGCAGCGTTACAGTTTCAAGCACTACGGGCAGGAGGAAGGCCTGGGCAATCTGGTGATCCGGTGCCTGGCGCAGGACCGGGTGGGCTTTCTGTGGGTCGGGACGCAAAACGGGCTGTACCGCTACGACGGGTGGCGCTTCCGGCGCTATGACCGCAACGACGGCCTGCCCAGCACGCGGGTCGAATCGCTCCACGAGAGCTCAGATGGCACGCTGTGGGTGGGAACCCGCGCGGGCCTGGCGCGCCGGGCCGGCGAGCGGTTCCAGGCGATCCGGATCGCGGGCGAGTACGAAATCGTCGGTTCCACGGCCATTACTTCCGATGGGCAGGGGTGGGTCTACGTAGGCACGACCGCGGGCCTGCTGACCGCCCGGCCGGCTGCGGCGAAGACCGAACTGGAGTGGCGCTTCGAGTGGTTGGGCGCGCGCACGGGGGCCATCTATGCGCTGCACCTGGAGCCTGGCGGCCAGGCGCTCTGGCTCGGTTGCGGTGACAAGTTGTATCGGCTGGTGGGAGGCTGCCTGGTGGCCGTCGGCGAGGAAACCGGCGTTCCGACAGACCGTTGGGACGCCATCCTGACCGATCCGGAGGGCAACCTGTGGGTGCGAAGCGCCAACCGGCTGCTGATGCGGCGCAAGGGGACCAAGCAGTTCAAGCCGGCCGACACGGACCTCCCGAGCGCCAGCGACGGCGGCAGCCTGCAAGTCGATTCGGAGGGCCGGCTGTTCGTCGCCACCGACCTGGGCCTGGCGATCCGCAATCGGGACCGCTGGGAGCGGATGGATTTGAGCCGCGGCCTGGTGAGCGAGACGGTAAGCTGCATGTTGCAGGACCGCGAGGGCTCGATCTGGATCGGGTTGCGCGGCGCCGGGCTGGATCGCTGGCTGGGCTATCGCCAGTGGGAGAGCTGGACGCGCGCCGAGGGGCTGAGCAACGACGATATCTGGAGCATTCAGCGCGACGCCTCGGGGACCCTGTGGGTGGGGACGGATCGCGGTTTGAACTACTACGCGCATCCCGGCGCCGGCTGGCGCCTGTGGCCGAAGAACCGGGAGATCGGCGCCACCAAGATCCGCAAACTCAAGGCCGGCCGGAACGGAGTCCTGTGGGTGGGCAGCGATCCTGGGGGGGTGGCGAGCCTCAATCCGCAAAGCCGGGCCGTCCGGCACTTCCGGGAGGAATCCGGGCTGGCGGACGATCGCGTTCTGGCCCTCCTGGTGGACCGGCAGGACCAGATCTGGGTGGGCACGCGGAGGGGCCTCTACCGGGGTGCGGGAAGCAGTTGGGCGCTGCGCTTCGAGCGGGAATGGCCCCCGGGCACGGATGAAGACGAGCGGTTCAACACTCTGCTGGAGGACCACGAGGGGCGGATCTGGGCGGCGGGCAGTCGCGGGCTGGCCCGGCTCGAGAGTGGCCGCTGGACGCGCTTCACCAGCCGCGACGGGCTGAAGGACAACGGGATTTACCAGCTCGCGGAGACCCGGGACGGCAGCTTGTGGATCGGCTATGGCGAAGCGCTCGGGATTACGCGGGTGACGTTTCCGGATGGGCGGCTGGCGCTCCAGCATTTCGACCGGACCAACGGCCTGCGCTCCGACAAGGCCATTTCCCTGGCAGTCGACACGAGCGACCGGGTGTGGTTCGGCAGCGACAGCGGCCTGGATGTGTTCGACGGCCGCGGGTGGCAGCACCTGGGCCGCGCCGACGGCCTGGTCTGGGATGACATCAACGGAGGCGCCATGTACGCCGACGAGGACGGCAGCTTTTGGATCGGCACCAGCCTCGGGCTGGCGCACTTCCGCCCGCCCGAGCGCGAGCCGCGGCCCGTCGCGCCGCCGGTCGCGATCACTTCCGTGCGGTTCGGCGAGAGGTTTGCCGATCCGTCGCTGCCGCTGAGTATCCCCTACCGGGACCGCTTCCTGCTGATCAACTTCGCCGCGCTCAGCTTCCTGAACGAGGGCGAGGTGCGGTTCCGCTTCCGTCTGGGCGATGCGTCGAAGGACTGGATGGAAACCAGCCAGCGCGAGGCGCAGTACCCGGGGCTGGCCGCCGGCGACTACGCCTTCGAGGTGATGGCCCGCAACGCCCGGGGGGTATGGAGCTCGGCGCCGGCCCGGATGTCCTTCCGCATCCTGGCCCCGTGGTGGCAGGCCGCCTGGTTTCGCGCGCTGGCCTGCGCGCTGGCCGGCTGGCTCGGCTGGCTCCTCTGGCGGATGCGGATGCGCCGCTTGCTCGAGCGGCAGCAACGCCTGGAAGCGGCGGTCGCGGAGCGAACCTCGGAGTTGGCCCACGAGAAGGCCTGTACCGAACGGGAAAAGCTCACGGTCGAAAAGCAGAACCTGGAGATCCGAATCCTGCTCGAAAAAGCCCGGGAAAGCAGCCGCCTGAAGAGCGAGTTCCTGGCCAACATCAGCCATGAGATCCGGACACCGATGAACGGCATTCTGGGCATGCAGGCGCTGGCGCTGGCCACGGAATTGTCGGGGGAGCAACGCGAGTACGTCGACACCGCCCAGTCCTCCGCGGAAGCGTTGCTCGAGCTGCTCAACGATGTCCTCGACTTCTCGAAAATCGAGGCCGGCCGGCTGGAACTGGACCCGGTCGATTTCTCCTTGAGCGACATGGTCCGCTCCGCGGTGAACACCATGTCGGCGCGGGCGGGACAGAAGGGCCTTCACCTGGAAGTCGAGATCCCACCGGAAACGCCGGACGCGCTGTGGGGCGATCCGGGGCGGCTGCGCCAGGTGCTGCTGAACCTGGTCGGCAACGCCATCAAGTTCACCGAAGCCGGCGGCCTTATCCGCATTGGAGCGGAAACCGAATCGGCGGCCGATCAGGAGGTGGTGCTGCACTTCTCGGTGACCGACACGGGAATCGGCATTCCGGCCGACAAGCAGCAAGTCATCTTCGAGGAGTTCCGGCAGGGAGACTGCTCCACCACTCGCAAGTACGGAGGTACGGGTTTGGGCTTGGGAATCTCTTCCCGGCTGGTGGGGCTGATGGGCGGGCGGATCTGGGTGGAGAGCGAGCCCGGCCACGGGAGCACCTTCCACTTCACGGTCCGGCTGGGGCGGGCCGTTGCCACTCCGCAGCCGGCTTCATCGCGCGCCAGAATCCTGTCCGAGGCGCTCGCCGGTCTGCCCGCTGGGGGACGCCGGCTCCGCATTCTGCTGGCCGAGGACAATCCGGTCAATCAACGGTTCTCCGTGCGGCTGATCGAGAAGTTGGGCCACCAGGTTGAAGTGGTCTCCAACGGCCGCGAGGCGCTGGCTGCCTCGGGACGGGGCGGCTTCGACCTGGCGCTGATGGATGTCCAGATGCCCGAGATGGACAGCATGGAAGCGACCCGGCTGATCCGCGAACGCGAACGTCGGGCCGGAACGCACCTCCCGATCGTGGCCATGACCGCCTACGCCATGAAAGGCGACCGGGAGAAGTGCCTCGAGGCCGGCATGGACGGCTACGTGGCCAAGCCCATCCAACTGAAAGAACTGCTCGAGGCCATCGAGGCCGCGCTTTCCACGGGGCAGACCGTGCAACCCGCCGCAGGGGCCTGAAACAGGCGGCGGTGCGCCATCCGTGGCGGGCTGGTGTAGCGGCCTCCGGCCCCGACGCGATAGCAAGTGATTCGCCAAACGAAATATCTTCCTTTTTTTCATTTTGTTACAACCAGCAATTGAGCTCGAAATGTTTCCGTTTCCGGAGCCGCTGTGAGATACTGAAATTAGAAACCACTCAGGATGAATCAATTGGACGAGGCGGTCGCCCGCTATCAAAAGCTGCTCGAAACCGAGCCTTACAAGGATCTGAGTTGGGCGGAGGCCTTGGCCGAGCGGATGCTGGCCGAGCACCTCACCCAAAGCGGACGCTTGGTGTGCCCGTTCCTTCGGCCCAACTTCATCACACGCCGCCAGTATGACAGCATCGTGAAGGCTGCCGAAGCGCTGTTTTCGGCCATCGACCGCGTGAAGCAGATGGCGCTCGCCAACCCGGCGCTGCTGGCGCGCATGGAGTTGCTGCCCGCCGAGAAGATGCTGGCCTCGATCGACCCGGGGTACTCGTTCCTGGCGGTCACCTCGCTGCTGGACACGCACCTCAGCAACGGCTCGATGTATTTCGTCGAGTACAACGCCGACACCCCGGTGGGAGTGGCCTTTGGAGAGGCGCTGGCAGACCTGTTCTACGATTGCCCGCCGGTGAAGGAGTTCCGCAAGCGCTACACCTTGCAGAAACTCGGAGGCAAGAGACACCTGCTCGCCGCTGTGCTCAGGGCCTATAAGCAGTTCGGCGGCAAGAAGCAGCCGAACATCGCGATTCTGGAGTTCCGCCAGCCGTTCCAGAGCACCGAACAAGGCGAATACCTCCTGCTGCGGGATTTCTTCCGCGCCGAGGGCTATCCCACCGAGATCGTCTCGCCCGACCAGCTCGAGTACCGAAGCGGGGTGCTGCGGCGCGGCAATTTCGCTCTGGACCTGATCTACCGTCGTGTGAAGGCGCAGGAGTTCCTGCTGCGGTACGATCTTTCGCACCCGCTGGTGCGTGCCTACCGGGAAGGCAAGGTCTGCGTAGTGAACAGCTTCCGCTCGGAACTCGCGCACAAGAAAGCCATCTTCGACCTGCTGACTGATGAGACCATCACGGCCGGCTTTCCGGCCACCGAGACCAAAGCGATTCGCCAGCACATCCCCTGGACCCGGATGGTGGCTTTGACCAAGACCACCTACCAGGACCAGACCATCGACTTGCCCGCCTTCATCCTGAAGAACCGCGAGAAACTGGTTCTGAAACCCAACGACGACTCGGGCGAGCACCATTCGGTCCGGGGCTGGGAAACCGATGAAACGGGCTGGGAGCGGGCGCTGAGAAGAGCGTTGCGCATGCCCTACGTGGTGCAGGAGAAAGTGGAAGCCTCCCACGCGTCCTTCCCGTTGCTGCGTTACGGCGAGCTGGAGATCCGGGAGATGCAGGTGGACCTGCACCCGCACGCCTACCTCGGCAAAGTGCAGGGCTGCTCGAGCTGGCTCTCGGCGGGCAACGGCGGCGCTTTCTCGACCGTAACCGGATTGGCCCCCACGTTCATTCTGGAGCCCAAAGGGTAGCAAAGAGTGTCCGGCCGGGGGGCCTGAGGCGGGCTGGGGCGCCTGCCCCACGGTGGAGGGTTCTGGGGTACCCTGTAAGTAGATGCACAGCATATAGATATTTTCCTTGACGAGACCCTACATATTGGGGCATGATGGCAAATCGTGGGCTGTCTCTTGCCTGGGACTGACGCAAGAGATACTTCCATAACATCGAATCGCGAGGAGGGAAATCGATGGGGCAGCTTAGTGTCGAGTTGGGCGCCCGAGTCCAGGAACGGAAGATCAAGTCGAATCCGGGAGAGCGAAAGGGCTTGTCCTTCCCGCGGTACTTCACCGCCAAGCTCGAACCCGGCAGGGCGCCTTACGACGAGTGCCGCTGGGAAATTCGCACCACCAGCATCGCCAACGACAAAGGCCTGGTCATCTTCGAGCAGCGGGACGTCGAGGTACCGTCCGACTGGTCCCAGACGGCTGCCAACATCGTCGCCAGCAAGTACTTCCACGGGCGGCTGGGATCGCCCGAGCGCGAGTCGAGTGTGACTCAACTGGTCCACCGCGTGGTGGATACTACCGTCGACTGGGGGAAGACGGGAGGCTATTTCAAGACCGATGCCGATGCGGAGAACTTCCGCAACGAGCTGGCGCACCTGGTGCTGACCCAGAAGGCGAGCTTCAACTCCCCGGTCTGGTTCAATGTGGGGGTTGCGGAAGCACGGGGCTACGGCTGGTACTACGACGAGGCCTCCGGCACCGTCCGGCGCCTGGCGGCCGGGCAGAGCCGGCCTCAGTGCTCGGCCTGCTTCATCAACTCGGTCCGCGACTCGCTGGAATCCATCCTCGAGCTGGCGAAGACCGAGGGTATGCTCTTCAAGTGGGGCTCGGGGACGGGCACCAACCTGTCCAGCTTGCGCGAAGAGAATGCCGTTCTTTCCGGCGGCGGTCGTGCCTCGGGCCCGCTGAGCTTCATGAAGGGCTTCGACGCGTTCGCGGGCGTCATCAAGTCCGGGGGAAAGACCCGGCGCGCGGCCAAGATGGTGATCCTGAACGTCGATCACCCGGACATTGAAAAGTTCATCTGGTGCAAGGCCAAGGAGGAGAAGAAAGCGCACACGCTGGTGGACGCCGGCTACGACGCCTCGCTGGACGGCGAGGCCTACGGCTCGGTGTTCTTCCAGAATGCCAACAACTCCGTGCGGGCCTCCGACGAGTTCATGCACGCCGTGGTCGAGGACAGCGACTGGTGGACGCGCTCGGTCCTGAACGGCCAGCCGGTGAAGCGCTCGAAGGCCAAGGACCTGCTGAAGCAGATCGCGCTGGCCACGCACCAGTGCGGCGACCCGGGCATGCAGTTCGACAGCGCCGTCAACCGCTGGAATCCCTGCAAGCACTCCGGGCGGATCAACGCCTCCAATCCCTGCTCGGAGTACATGTTCCTGGACGATTCGGCGTGCAACCTGGCCTCTCTGAACCTGATGAAGTTCGTGGGGCCGGATGGGCAGTTCGACGTGGAAGCGCTCCGGCACGCCGTGGACACCGTGATCCTGGCGCAGGAGATTTTCGTGGACTCCGCCAGCTACCCCACCGAGAAAATCGCCGAAAACTCGCACACTTTCCGGCCGCTGGGCCTGGGCTACGCCAACCTGGGCGCGCTGCTGATGTCGCTGGGGCTGCCCTACGACGGCGAGCAGGGCCGCGACTTCGCCGCCGCCGTGACCGCGATCATGTGCGGCCAGGCCTATCTCACCAGCTCGCGCATCGCCGAGGCGGTGGGAACCTTCGCCGCCTACGAGAAGAACCAGGAGCCGTTCCTGGAGGTCATCCGCATGCACCGCGGCTCGGTGAGCCGCATCAACCCGCGCCATGCGCCGGGGCTGGCTGAGACGGCGCAGAGGGTCTGGGACGACGCCTGCGAATCGGGCCGACGCCACGGCTACCGCAACGCGCAGGTCACCGTGATCGCGCCCACCGGCACCATCGGGTTCATGATGGATTGCGACACTACCGGCGTCGAGCCCGACCTGGCGCTGGTGAAGTACAAGAAACTGGTCGGCGGCGGGGTGATCAAGATCGTCAACAACACCGTGCCGCAGGCGCTGATCCGGTTGGGGTACACGCCCGCGCAGGTCGAGCAGATCGTCAGCCACATCGACGCCACCGGCACCATCGAGGGGGCGCCGGGGCTCAAACCCGAGCACCTGCCGGTCTTCGATTGCAGCCTGCGCCCGCAGAACGGGGTGCGTTCCATCCACCACATGGGCCACATCCGGATGATGTCGGTGGTGCAGCCGTTTATCTCCGGCGCCATCTCGAAGACCATCAACCTGCCCGAGGACTCCACGGTCGAGGACATCATGAACGCCTACCTGGAGAGCTGGCGGCTGGGGCTGAAAGCGGTGGCCATCTACCGGGACGGCTCCAAGCGCGTGCAGCCGGTGAGCTCCAGCGAATCGAAGGCCGAGAAGCGTGTCGCGGCGCCGGCGGCGGCCGAGAAGATCGTCTATCGCCCGGTCCGGCGCAAGCTGCCCGACGAGCGGCAGTCGGTCACCCACAAGTTCTCGATCGCCGGGCACGAGGGCTACGTCACGGTCGGGCTGTACGAGGACGGCACTCCGGGCGAGTTGTTCATCACCATGGCCAAGGAAGGCTCGACCATCTCGGGCCTGATGGACGGCTTCGCCACGGCGATCAGCTTCGCGCTCCAGTACGGCGTTCCGCTCAAGTTCCTGGTGGACAAGTTCAGCCACGTGCGGTTCGAGCCGGGCGGCTGGACCGGCAACTCCCAGATCCCCTACGCCAAGTCGCTGCTGGACTACATCTTCCGCTGGATCGGCGGGCGCTTCCTGGGGCCCGAGTACGCGCTGACCGAAGTCGGCGACACGCCCAAGCTGCGGCCCACCGAACCGGATCCCCAGCCCAGCCTGCCCTTCGCGCCGGTCTCCGACGACGCCCCGCTCTGCTCGGAGTGCGGCTCGATCATGACGCGCAACGGAAGCTGCTACAAGTGCGCCAACTGCGGGGGAACCAGCGGGTGTAGTTAGGGGGCGCGCGAGGACCTTCACTCGCCCGTCTGCAACGGGGAGGTGGAGCGGCGGCTTGTCATCGGATACAGCCTGCCTGAGGCGGACGCCGCGCGGCCGCGGCTGAAGCTGCGGAACCTTGGGCGGACGGCAGCCGACACGCCGAAGTGCACTGGGTTGAAGCCCACGGCGTTGGGTGGAAGGGCTTGGAGATCAAGCGGTTTTGGACTGACGATTATGAAGGCTGAGAAACCACAATCCGGGTTCCTGCTGTGCATCCGCAGCGAAGGTTCAGACGATTTGGACCCCCGGAAGGTCTATCAGGTTCTGCCCGACCGGGCGGCTGTGCGGGAGGGCTATGTGCGAGTGATCGACGAATCGGGGGAAGACTACCTTTATCCGGCTGATTACTTCGCACCGATATCCGACGACGCCCCGCTATGCTCGGAGTGCGGTTCGATCATGACCCAGAACGGCAGTTGCTTCAAGTGCGCCAATTGCGGGGGAACGAGCGGGTGCAACTAAGGCCGCTGTTTCGGGGACCTCTTGACCGCGGTGGCTTTGAAGAAGGTGTAATTGAAGACGCCCTCGGGGCATTCGGCGATGCGGTAGAGATCCTCGATTCCCTTGCGCCATGAGGCGGGGTCCATGAGACCCATTTCGAGCGCCAGGCGCTCGACGCCCTCCACCATGGGCGCGATGGTCTTTCCCGCGAAGCCGTCCCGGTACTCAGGCCGGCTCAGGTCGCAGTACACCATGCGCGGCGACACGCCGACCTCGCCGAAGCCCGCCTGCGCGAGCAGGGGATAGAGCTCGCGGCCGATCAGCGAGTTGCCGCCCAGCGCGGCCTGGACTTCGATCAGGCAGTTCCAGGCGCGCACGGCTTCTTTTGTTTCCGGATGGAAGTAGCAGGAGCCGTGGTCGCCCTCGATCACCGTGATGGTGCCGCCCTTCTTCAGCACCCGCGAGAGTGCGATGAGCGCGCCCAGCGGGTCCGCCAGGTGCTCTAGCAGGTAGCAGACGAAGACGTGGTCGAAGCGCTCGTCCTGGAACGGCAGGTGGAAGATGTCCGCCTGCTGGAAGCGAACGTTCGCGAGGCCCTCGCGCCGCGCCATGGCCTGCGCCTGCTCGAGCGAAGCCGGGGAGACATCCACCGAAAGAAAGCGCGCTTCGGGGCTGTTGCGGGCAAGCGTGATGGTCTGCGCGCCGACGCCGCAGCCCGCCTCGAGCACCTCGCTCCCGGCCGGGTAGCGCGTGTCGTGATGGAGCAGCTCCCGAACGGTGGCCGCCTGATCGCGAAGCCGCTCGGCCTCCCGCTCCGAATAGCCGTGCACGTAATCGGTTTCGCTGGACATTTCAGAATTCCCACACGATGCCCGCCGAGGGCAGGATGGGGAGCATGTTGTTGAAGGCGGGCGAGGCCAGGCCGGTCTTGGCGTTGTAGCCGTTGAAGGTGTCGTAGCGGTAGTTGGCGCGGTTGGTCAGGTTGATCACTTCGCCGTAGAGGGTGAGCTTCCAGCGGTCGAAGATGAGGGCCTTGTTGATGCGCACGTCGGTGCGGTGGTAGGGGTCGAGGCGCACGGCGTTGCGCGCCTCGGCGAGGTAGTACTGCGTGCCGGACTTGCGGAAGAAGCCCGGGACGGGGAAGCCGCTGCCGTACAGCCAGCGCGTGCTCAGATTCACGGTGGGACGGATTCGGTAACTGCCGTAGACGTTCACGGTGTGGCGCTGGTCCTCGTCGGCGGGAAACGAGACGCGGGCCAGGCCGTCGCGCACGCGCGCATAGCTGAGCGCGTAGGAAACCCAGCCGGTGAAGCGGTTGGCGGTGCGGCGCTGGAAGTAGATCTCCGCCCCGCGAGCGTAGCCGCGCATCGAGTTGAAGATCGGCGAATTAACGGGCGGGTTGTAGATGCTGCCGCCGATCAGGCGTGGGTCGGCGAAGGGCCGGGAAAAGAGGTCGCGATCCTGGCGCTGATACAGTTCCAGGCGCAGCCGGCTGCGATCGCCCAGCCGCCGCTCGAGGGCCGCCAGGGTGTGGATCGCGCGCTCGGGTTTCAGATAGCGGCCGCCGATGTGCGAGAACAGGGAGCTCAGCTCGGGAAACTGCGCGTACTGGCCCCAGCCGAGTTGGAGGCGCGTCGAGGGGCGAAACTGGAACGTGACCGAGGCCTGCGGCGATAGCGCGGCGCCGCCGTCCGCCGAATCGCGGTCCCAGCGCCCGCCGGCCGACATCCGCAGACGACCTCCGGCCAGCGCGAACGTCTGCTGGAGGTAACCTCCCATCAGGATCCCGTTGCCGCCATAATCGTCGAGGCGGCGCACGGCGAACGGGCTGAATTGGTACTGGTTGGAGAAGCCGGTGTCGCGCGGGCGGCGCAGCGACCAGCCAAAATCGAGCGTGTTCTGCCCGGCCCACACCCAAGTGGCGTTGGTGTTCCACACCCACTCGCCATAGTGGCCGGCGGCAAGCGCCAGGCTGTCGCGGTTGAGGTTGTCGTACTTCTCGCGCGCGAAGGCGGCGCGGCTGGTGACGAAGAAGCGTTCGGTGGGCGTGTAGCGCCAGCCTAGGTTGGCCAGCGTGAAGTGGTACTCGCTGGTCATGATCGAGTTGATGCCCAGCTTGTCGCGCGCGCCGGTGCGGTCCAGCCCGGACTTGCCTTCGAAGACGCTCAGGCTGAAGTTCTGCTTCGGAAACAGGTCGTAGCTGAGGCGGCCCTGTGCGTCCCAGAAGCCGCCCGCGACCGTGGGATCGGTCGAGGTGCGGTTGACGATATATTGCAGGTAGCTCTTGCGGATACCAGCCATCCACGAGCCCCGGCCCGTCTTGCCAAGCGGCCCCTCGGCCATCAGGCCGGCATTGGAGGCGCTGGCGGTCGCACGAAGAGAGGCGAGCCTCCGGCTGCCTTCCCGCATGTGAACGTCCAGCGCGCCCGCGGTGCAGTCGCCGTAGCGGGCGGGCGGCGCGCCGCTGTACAGCGCCATGTCCTCGACCATGTCGCCGTTGAAAATGGTGAGCGTGGCGGAGGCCCCCTGCGCCTGGATGGTGTGGAAGGGAGAGTGGAGCAGCACCTCGTCCAGGTAGAGCCCGATGCGCTCGTAACCGGCTCCACGCACCGAGAAGCGCGCGTTGAAGTCGTCGTCGGAGGTGACGCCCGGCAGGGTCTGCACGGCGCGCAACGGGTCGTCCGCCAGCACGCTGGCCAGGTTCTTCACTTCGCTGCCGACTAGCGTGTGTTCCGAAGAGCTCGCGGCGCGCAGCGAGTCGAACGGGCCGGCGCGCACCTCGACCGAATCGGTCTGGCGAAAGCTGTCCGGGCTGAGAATGACCTCGAACTCCTGCGCCTGGCCGGCCGCCACGCCGAATTCCTTCCTGGCCAGCCGGTAGCCCACGGTTGAAACTTGCAGGGTGTAGCCGCCCGGCGGGACGCCTTTCAACTCGAAGCGCCCCTCGGAATCCGTGATCGCCTGGTAGGGAGTGGCCAGCAACAGGACGCGGACGCGGGCCAGCGGCTCGCCGCTCTGCGCGTCGCGCACTATGCCGCGGATGCCAGCCGGCTCCTGGGCGCCGGCCAGGGCGAGCGAGGTCAAAAGAAGAGATGCGAGTCTCAATCCGGATGATTATAGCCTGGACGGCAAGTCAGCGTCGAAGGCTGTTGTCATCAAGATGTATCCATGCTAGCATCAAGATGTGCGAACCACTCTCACGCTGGACGAAGACGTCTACCGCAAGCTGGAATCCGAGACCCGCAGCACGGGGCGTTCATTCCGGGAGGTCGTGAACGAGCATCTGCGCCGGTCCCTGGCGGCAGGCCAGAAGCGCACGCAGCGGCAGCCATTCCGGGTCGAAGCACGTACCCTGGACCTCCGGCCGGGGATTGATGTGTCCAACATCGAGCAGTTGCTGGACCAGCTCGACGGCGCGGCACGGCGATGATCCTGGTCGACGCCAACATCCTGCTGTACGCCTATGATGCCGGCGCTCCGCAACACGCCGGCTGCCGGGAGTGGCTGGAAGGTGTCTTCCGCCGGCAGGAGGCAGTCGGACTTACCTGGAGCACGATCCTGAGCTTCCTCCGGCTATCCACGGACTCTCGCGTCTACCGCGCGCCGCGCACGCGGGATGAGGCGGAGCGAATCGTCAGCGCCTGGCTCGACCAACCGACGGCGTACCTGCTCCAGCCGGGGGAGGTCCATTGGGCCATCCTCAGCCGCCTGATCCGCGAGGGACAGGCGAGCGGCCCCCTGATCATGGACGCCCATCTGGCCGCGCTGGCGATCGAACACGGCGCGACCCTCTGCACCAACGACCGGGACTTCACTCGCTTCCCGGGGCTGAAGCTGCTGAACCCCCTGGAGCCGGGCCGGCGCTGACCGAGCACTCACTGGTCGTCCCCGGAGGCGGGAGTAGAATGGAGGGAGGAATTCCGATGGCCAGCGAAAGGCAGCACGCCTACGAACTGATTGACCGCCTGGCGCCGGGCCAGCTTGCCGCCCTGGTAGACCTCTTGGAGGCCATGCTCGACCCGGTCTCCCGCGCCATCGCCAACGCGCCAGTCGACGACGAACCGGTCACCGAAGAGGAAGAACAGGCGCTTGCCGAGGCCCGCGAGTGGCTCAACCACAACACGCCCATCCCTCACGAGCAGGTCCTCGCCGAACTCGGCCTCACCATGGAGGAAGTGCAGAACTACAAGGAACCGGCGTGAAGACGATCACTTGGACCGAGCAGGCCCAAGCCGATGTCCGCAGGCTGGATATGCCCACGACGATGCGCATCCTCCGCGCTCTGCATCGCTTCGCGCAGTCCGGCGTCGGCGACATCAGGGCACTTAAGGGCGGCCATGAAGAGCTTCGCCTGCGCATCGGCGACTACCGCGTGTTCTTTGTCCACGCTGGCGACGACGCCATCGAGATTCGCCGCGTCCGCCACCGCAGTCAGGCCTATCGCTGAGCGGTGGCGCCAAAAGAAGGCGGAGCGGCAGCAATTGGCTGCCCCGTCACCGAGACCTCACCGGCGGTGTCCCCGGTTCAGTACCAAGCGTCATGCGAGGAGACTCGCCACCTGCCCTGCGCAGTGGTCACAGAAATCTCCAGATCCTCCCCTTTGTAGGTCCGTCCGTCAAAGTTCCGCCAACAGCCGTACCGTGGAACCGTGCGGTGCGCTGAATCGTGACGGTCTCTTAAGCTCCATCCCTCCAAGCGCTATTTCGCCTCTCGCTCGCAGGTGTATCGGAGGGCCTCGCCCTCCGCCATCGACAGTTCGGATTTCAGGGTGCTGAGACAGTCAGTTCGGAGTTTGGAAAGGAACGCCTCAGCGCAACGCTCGGGCGCCCGGTCACGGAGTGGGTTGAGCAGCAACAGCACGTTGCCTTTGTCCAGGCTCGCCTTGTCCACAGCCCGAAATAGAACGGACCTTGACCGGAGGCAGTACAGCAAAACCACGGAAGCCAGAGCCAGTCCGAAGACAATACACACCACGACGCGTGCTCTGACCTTCCTACCTGATCCCTTGCGGGTGGCGGACGACATTGGCCCCTATTTGTCACCTCTCCGTCAGTAACGCCACGTCACAGATGATATCAGGGCGGGGGCGCGGCCGGCCGGACCGCGCCCCGCGGGAAGAGCTACGACTTCAGTGCGTAGGAGCTGAGAACTTTGAGGTAGTTGGCGCGGAGGAAGGAGTTCGGATCGGCCACCGAACGCTGGCTCATGCTGCCCTGCATCTGGCGGATGGATTCGTATTCGTGCTCTTCCATCCAGGCCGTGAGGCCGCTCTCGAGGGTCTTGAGATAGCCGATGCCGTTCTTGAGCAGCGCCGAGGCGATCTCGACGACCTGGGTGCCGGCCATCATCGCCTTCAGCACGTCCTGGGCGGTATGGACGCCGCCGGTGACGGCCAGGTCGACCTTCACCCGGCCCCACAGAATCGCCACCCAGTGCAAGCGCAGCATCAGCTCGTACTGCGTGCTCAGTTTCAGGCTGGGAACGATCTCCAGGGCCTCCAAATCGAAGTCCGGCTGGTAGAAGCGGTTGAAGAGGACCAGGGCGCCCGCTCCGGCCTGCTCGAGGCGGCGCGCCAGGTTCGCCAGCGTGCTGAAAAACGGTCCCAGCTTGACGGCGACCGGAATGCCGATGCTCGACTTTACGTCGCCCACCAGTTTCGCGTAAGCCTGCTCGATCTGCTCGCTGGTGGTGTAGAAGGGTCTCCCGCTTCAGGCGCTCGATCTCGGCGTCGGGAATGGGCGCCCTCCAGAAACCTCCGCAAAAGCCTGTCAAGCAGCCTGTATGCGATACTGATAGTCGCGTATGGGCGCGGCGCGCCTGAGAGCTCTTAGCGGGTAAAGGAAGACCATGGACAGGCAACAAGCTCACCAGTTGCTCGATCAGCTCGGCCCCGCCAAGTTCGACGCCATCGCCAAGCTGCTCGAAGTGATGATCCGGGAGGAGGACGACGAGGAGCTGACCGCGGAAGACCGCCGCGCCGTCGCCGCTTCCCGCGGCTACTTCCGGCAGAACCCGGAAGGCGGCATTCCCTTCGAACAGGTGGTCGCCGAGTGCGGCTTCACCATGGACCAGATCCGCCACCAACAGGGCGAGTAAAGTCCCCGTGAAGAGAATCCGCTTCCACGCGAACGTTGCCGCGGAAGTCCGCGCCATCGAGCAGCGCGCCGCCCTGAACATTCTGGCGGCCATTCACCGCTACGCCGAAACCGGCACCGGCAGGGTGAAACCGCTGAGCGGCGAGTTCGAAGGGCTACTTCGCCTCCGCGCCGGCAACCACCGCGTGATCTTCGACGAGACGGAAGACACCATCACCATCCACCGCATCCGCGACCGCCGCGACGCCTACCGCTGACCCGCAAGGGGTGACGTGTCACCCCTTCAGCCGGCGCGCCAGCGCCGTTCCTCCGGGCTACGCCAAGCCGGTTTCGTTTCGGCAAATGCGTCTCTCCCGTTTCCGCCCGATTCTCTCAGTTCGTCGGCGGGTCCGCCCTCGTCACTGGATTCTTGGGACAAAGTCCTGTGGCTCCATTTCGCCGCCCAGTCCGACCGACTTCAATTCTGCTGCCGGATAGTTCTGGAACGCGGAACGCAGCCGCCCCATGCGAAATTCAATCGCAAACCAGGGCCCTCCCACAAAGGTGTATACGAGGCCGACGTTGCCTCGTGGCGCGTCGACGATCTCCGCGCCATTCGCCCTCAGTGCGTTCTCGATTACAGTCCACGATTCAGCCCGTGTACGTTTTCGGTGGAAGATGTACTGTCTGCCCTTCACGAGGTGTTCTGGGAATGTCAGTCTCTCGGAACCGTGGTCACCCACTCTGGAACCAGGACGATCAGGTGCGTCACCCACGTAGATCATAGGCTCCATCGCTCTCCGGATAGCCGCAGCGTCTCTGTCTGTCCCGATGCGGCAGCCGACATGGGCCAAAACAACACCCAGGAGGGCAGGTGCCACGCAAGTAGCCTTCATCGGAGGATCCCCCGTGGGGAATCCGTCAGCATTTTCTTCTGGAAGAAGATGGGGTCCGCGCTTGTAAACCTCCCCTGCGCTCCGCTGAAGTACCTGGCCCCAAAGTGGTCGAGCCCCGTCTCCTCATCCCGTTCTTTGCCGGTGAACCGGTGAGAGATGCGGGGCACAGCACAAGTGCTCGATCCATCGTACGCACAGGTGCCGGTCGCGGTGCTGGCGTCATAACCGTGGAAGACCGCTCGGACCTACGGATTTGTCCGCAACGCCACGTCAGAGATGATATGAGGGCGGGGGCGCGGCCGGTCGGACCGCGCCCCGCGGGAAGAGCTACGACTTCAGTGCGTAGGAGCTGAGAACTTTGAGGTAATTGGCGCGGAGGAAGGAGTTCGGATCGGCCACCGAACGCTGGCTCATGCTGCCCTGCATCTGGCGGATGGATTCGTATTCGTGCTCTTCCATCCAGGCCGTGAGGTCGCTCTCGATGGTCTTGAGATAGCCGATGCCGTTCTTGAGCAGCGCCGAGGCGATCTCGACGACCTGGGCGCCGGCCATCATCGCCTTCAGCACGTCGTGGGCGGTATGGACACCGCCGGTGATGGCTAGGTCGACCTTCACCCGGCCCCACAGAATCGCCACCCAGTGCAAGCGCAGCAGCAGCTCGTACTGCGTGCTCAGTTTCAGGCTGGGAACGATTTCCAGGGCCTCCAGGTCGAAGTCCGGCTGGTAGAAGCGGTTGAAGAGGACCAGGGCGCCCGCGCCCGCTTGCTCCAGCCGCCGCGCCAGGTTCGCCAGGGTGCTGAAAAACGGTCCCAGCTTGACGGCGATCGGAATGCCGATGCTCGACTTTACGTCGCCCACCAGTTTCGCGTAAGCCTGCTCGATCTGCTCGCTGGTGGTATCGAGGTCGGTCGGGATGGTGTAGATGTTGAGCTCGAGAGCGTCGGCGCCGGCCTCTTCCATCTTCTTCGCGTAGCGGATCCAGCCGCCCGAAGACACGCCGTTCAGGCTGGCGATGATGGGGATCTTCACCGCCGTCTTGGCCTTGGCGACCTGCGCGAGGTAGCCCTCCGGCCCCATGTTGTAGCTGGTCAGATTCGGGAAGTACGACAGCGATTCGGCGCTACTCTCGGCGCCGTCCGACAGATGACGGTCGAGCTCGAAGCTCTCCACCGTGATCTGCTCTTCAAACAGCGAGTGCAGCACCACGGCCGAGGCGCCCGCCTCCTCCATCTTGCGGATGTTGTCGATGTCCTCGCTCAATGGCGAGGCGGAGACCACCAGAGGATTCTTCAGCGTGAGTCCGAGGTATTTCGTCGAGAGGTCCATTACTTTTTCTCCTCTTTGGTTTCGGCCGGAGCCGGCTTGGCTGCGTCGGCCGTGGGTTCGGGGGCATGGCCAGGCATGGCGCCCATGTACTCGTACAGGCGCCAGCGTCTTTGGATGTCCTCTTCCGCCAGCCCCAGGAGCCGCTTGGCGACCTCCGGCTGGCTGAGGCGCAGCATCGAATACCGGGTTTCGTTGTAGATGTATTTGTCGAGCGCCAGGGTAGGCGCGCGGGAGTCCAGTTGCAGCGGGTTCTTGCCCAGCTTGATCAGATCGGGGTTGTAACGGACCAACGGCCAGTAGCCGCATTGCACAGCGGCCTTCTGCTGGTCGAGTCCGTGGATCAGGTCGTAGCCGTGCGCGATGCAGTGGCTGTAGCAGACCAGCAGCGACGGCCCGTTGAAGGCCTCCGCCTCCAGGAACGCCTTGATGGTCTGCATGTCGTTGGCGCCGAAGGCAACGCGCGCCACGTAGACGTTGCCGTAGCTCATGGCCATAAGTGCCAGGTCCTTCTTCGGCCGCGGCTTGCCGCCGAAAGCGAACTTGGCTACCGCGCCCATGGGAGTTGCCTTGGACATCTGCCCGCCGGTGTTCGAATAGACCTCGGTGTCGAGCACCAGGATGTTGACGTTCTCACCCGAAGCAAGCACGTGGTCCAGGCCTCCGTAGCCAATGTCGAAGGCCCAGCCGTCCCCGCCGATGGCCCACACGCTCTTCTTGACCAGCGTGTCAGCCACCGCCAGCAGGTCACTGGCTTCGCCGGTGCCGAGGTCCTGGATCTTCGCCTTGAGCGCCTGCACCCGGGCGCGCTGCTCCTCGATGCCCTTCTCGCCGGTCTGATCGGCATTGAGCAGTCCGCCGACGAGCTCGTCCCCGATCACCGAGGCGAGTCGCTTCACCAGTTCCTTGGCGTAGGCGTTCTGCTGGTTGATGGCGAGGCGCATGCCCATGGCGAACTCGGCGTTGTCTTCGAACAGCGAATTGGACCACGTTGGGCCGCGCCCCTCGGCGTTGACCGCGTACGGAGTGGTCGGCAGGTTGCCGCCGTAAATCGACGAGCAGCCCGTCGCGTTGCCGCAGATCGCCCGATCGCCGAACAACTGCGTCATCAGCTTGATGTAGGGGGTCTCGCCGCAGCCGGCGCAGGCGCCCGAGAACTCGAACAGCGGCCGGAGCAACTGCGAGTCCTTCACCTGGGCCAGGCTGAGGACCTTGCGGTCGGTCTCGGGCAGCTTGAGGAAGAACTCCCAGTTCAGGCGCTCCTGCTCGCGCAGCGGCGGCTGAGGCTCCATGTTGAGGGCCTTGCGCTTGACTTCGGTCTTGCTCTTGACCGGGCAGACCTCGACGCACAGGCCGCAGCCGGTGCAATCCTCGGGAGCCGTTTGCAGCGAGTACTTCATTTCCTTGAAGTCGCGCCAGCGGGCCGGGGAGGACTTGAAGGCCGCGGGGGCGCCGGCCAGCAGCGCCGGGTCGTAGACCTTCGCGCGGATGGAGGCGTGCGGGCAAACCAGCACGCATTTGCCGCACTGGATGCAGATCGCCTCGTCCCAAACCGGGATCTCCAGGGCGATGTTGCGCCGCTCCCACTGTGCGGTGGCGGTGGGGAATGTGCCGTCGACCGGGAAGGCGCTGACGGGCAGGGAATCGCCGTCGCCGGCGACGATGGCGGCGGTTACCTTCTGTACGAACTCGGGCGCCTCGACCGGCACCGCGCGGCGCATGTCGAACGCACTGGTCACCTCCGCGGGCACCTTCACCTCATGAAGGTGAGCCAGCGCCGCGTCCACCGCAGCGTAGTTCCTTTGCACCACCGACTCACCGCGCTTGCCGTAGGTCTTGTAGATGGCCTTCTTGATGGCGGTAATAGCGTCTTCGGGCGGCAGGATGCCGCTGATGGCGAAGAAGCAGGTCTGCATGATGGTGTTGATGCGGCTGCCCATGCCCGCCTGCTCGGCGACCTTGTAACCGTCGATGACGTAGAACTTCAGCTTCTTGTCGATGATCTGGCGCTGCACGGCGCGCGGCAGATGGTCCCAGACCTCGTCGGGACCATAGAGACTGTTCAGCAGGAAGACGGCGCCGGGCTCGGCGCTGCGCAGCATGTCGTAGCGCTCCAGAAAGGAGAACTGGTGGCAGGCGACGAAGCTGGCCTTATTGATCAGGTAGGTGGAGTGAATCGGCTTGGGACCGAAGCGCAGGTGCGAGATCGTAATGGCGCCAGCCTTCTTCGAGTCGTAGACGAAGTAGCCCTGGGCGTAGTTGTCGGTGTCCTCGCCGATGATCTTCACCGAGTTCTTGTTGGCGCCGACCGTGCCGTCCGAGCCCAGACCGTAGAACAGCGCGCGAACGGTCGAGGGGTGCTCGGTGGAGAAATCGGGATCGTACTCCAGGCTGGTGTGGGTGACGTCCTCGTTGATGCCGACCGTGAAATGGTTCTTAGGGTTCGGCTTGGCCAACTCGTCGAAGACCGCCTTCACCATCGCGGGCGTGAATTCCTTCGAGGACAGGCCGTAGCGGCCGCCGATGATCTTGGGGAAGGCGAACGGCGCGGCGCCGGCGGAGATGGCCTCGGCGATGGCGGTAACGACGTCGCAGTAGAGCGGCTCGCCGGTCGCGCCCGGCTCCTTGGTGCGGTCCAGCACGGCAATGCTCTTCACCGTGGCGGGCAGCGCCGCGATGAAGTGCGCCACGGAGAACGGCCGGTACAGGCGTACCTTCAGCAGGCCCAGTTTCGCGCCGCGCTCGTTCAGGTATTCGACCGCCTCCTGCGCTGCTTCCGCGCCCGAGCCCATGAGCACGATCACGCGCTCGGCATCCGGCGCGCCAACGTAGTCGAACAGCTTGTACTGGCGGCCGACCACGCGGGCGAACCTGTCCATCACGTTCTGCACGATCGCGGGGCAGGCGTTGTAGTAGGGGTTGACGGTCTCGCGCGCCTGGAAGAAGACGTCCGGGTTCTGCGCGGTGCCGCGCAGAACCGGCCGGTCGGGCGACATGGCCCGCGCCCGGTGCGCCCGCACCAGCTCATTGTCGATCATCGCGCGCATGTCGTCGAGCGTCAGCTCCTCGACCTTGTCCACCTCGTGCGAGGTGCGGAACCCGTCAAAGAAGTGCAGGAACGGCACCCGCGATTCCAGCGTGGCGGCGTGCGCGATCAGCGCCGTGTCCATGGCTTCCTGGACCGAGTTCGAGGCCAGCAGCGCAAAGCCCGTCTGGCGTGTCGCCATCACGTCGCTGTGGTCGCCGAAAATCGAGAGTGCGTGCGCGGCCACGGTTCGGGCGGACACGTGAATCACGCCCGAGGTCAGTTCCCCGGCGATCTTGAACATGTTGGGAATCATCAGCAGCAGGCCCTGCGACGCAGTGAAGGTGGCCCCCAGCGCGCCGGCCTGCAATGCACCGTGAAGGGCACCCGAGGCGCCGCCCTCGCTTTGCATCTCGACGACCGTGGGGATGGCGCCCCAGATATTCGGTTTCTCTTTCGCGGACCATTCGTCCGCCCACTCGCCCATGTTCGAGGAAGGGGTAATCGGGTAGATCGCGCAGACCTCACTGACGTGGTACGCCGAGTAGGCCGTTGCTTCATTCCCGTCGATAGTGACTGTTGGTCTTGTCATTGGATTTCGATCTTCTCTTGGCTAGTCTTTCGGTGGCGCGAACCGTGCGTCCGCCCCACGGTGTGGAAGCGATGTTAAATCCTAGTATAGGACTTTTCGGTCTGATATCTGGGGCGGGGACCGCAGCACTGCCGTCTGCCCATAGTTACCAACGTGCACGCCGGGGGCCACCGGAAGGCCCTGGGAACGACTCCGTAAATCGCTGCAAACGCTGGGGCTTTGTTCCGATCCGCGACTGCACGGGAGCGGGCATCTTGGGTGAAATCCCCCAGCCGCGGGGGAGATGTCGCACACTCGGATCAAGCCAGCCGTGAAGCGCTACTCATAGTGCAGCGCCACCAGCGGGTCGACTCGCGTCGCGCGCCGCGCGGGCAGGGTGCAGGCCGCCAGGGCGACCAGTGTCAGCAGGATCGCCACGGCCCCGATCGTCAGCGGGTCGCGCGCGCAGATCTCGTAGAACAGGCTGGCCAGGACGCGTCCGGCGGCGAGCGAGCCGGCCACGCCTGCGACCAGCCCGAGGGCCACCGGGGCCATCCCCTGCCGCAGCACCATGCCGTACAGGTGAAGGGACTCGGCGCCGAGCGCCATCCGGATTCCCATCTCGTTGGTGCGGCGCGCCACGGAATAGGACACCACGCCGTAGATGCCCAGCCCGGCCAGCAGCAGCGCGGTCCCGGCGAATACCGCGGCCAGCGTCATCTGGAACCGGCGCGTGGCCACGGAGTCTTCGAGGATCTGCTGCATCGTGCGCATCTTGGCAACGGGCACGTCGGCGTCAACGGCGCGGACGGCGGCCCGGACGGCGCCCGTGATCGAGCGCGGATCGCCCTCCGCGCGCGCCACCAGCACCACGCTGCGCGGCGCCCACTCCCAGTACGTCCGGTAGACCATGGCAACGGGCGCCTTGTGCGCCTCGGCGCGAACGTCGCCCACTACGCCGATCACCTCGTAGAGGTCGTCGCCGCCGCGCGTGAGCTTGCGTCCAACCGGATCCTGGCCGGGCCAGAGGACCCCAGCCAGGCCCTCGGAGACGATGGCCACTTTGCGCGTCCTGTCGTTCTCGCTGAAGGTCCGCCCCGCCCGCATCGGGATCCCCATGGTGCGGAAATAGTCCGGACTGACAAAGCGGACGTTCACCACCGGCCGTTGAGACATGGGTCTCGAGTCCCCCGGAACCACCGCCGAGTCCACCCAGGTTTCTCCCTGAAGCGGCAGCGCCGTCGAGATGGCCGCCAGGCGGACGCCGGCCTGGGACCTCAGTTGCGCCAGCACCCGATCGTGGAACGCGTTCCGCTGTTCGCTCTGGCTGTACTTCGACCAGGGGATCGAGACGTCCGCGGCCAGCACGGCGGGCGCCTGGAAGCCCTTATCCGCCCTCATCAGCCGCGTGAAGCTGCCCATCAGCAGCGTGGCCGTCACCAGCAGCACCGTGCCGAGGCCGACCTCCGCCGCTACCAGCGCACCCCGCAGGCGCGCCGCTCCCGAGCCGACGGACGCGGTGCGACCGCCGGCCTTCAGGGCTTGCTGCGGGTCGGCCGATGCCGCGCGCCATGCCGGCGCGAGGCCGAACAGAATGCCGGTGAGGGCCGTGATCGCCAGCGCGAAGCCAAACACGCGCGCATCCAGGGTGACACTCTCCAGGCGCGGAATTTCGACGGGGGCGCTGGCGACCAGCGCTCCGAGGCCGGCCGAGGCCACCGCCACGCCCAGCACCCCGCCCACAAGCGCGATCAGCAGCGACTCGATGAGCGCATGCCGCACCAGCCCACCGCGGCTCGCCCCCAGCGCCGTGCGGATGGCCGACTCGCGCCCGCGCCGCTCCGCCCGCGCCAGCGCGAGATTGGCCAGGTTCAGGCACACAATCAGCAGAACCGAGCCCACCGCGCCGAGCAGCACCAGCAGCCCGCGCCGGGACGCGCCGACAATCGAGTCCCGCAACGGAATCGCGACCGCGCGCATCTCGATCTTCTCGCCCGATCGCTTCACGATCTGCGCAACGAGCACGTTCAGTTCCGCGACGGCCTGCTCCCGGCTGACGCCTGGCTTGAGGCGTCCGATCACGTCGTAGTTGAACATGCCGATCAACTCTGCCAACTCGTCCTGGGGGAATGCCTTGGGCTTGTAGATGTCCGGATGGATCGCCACGGCATGGCCGATGGTCGAGGAAGGGGCGGCGGGGAAGCGGAAGCCCGCCGCCAGCACGCCGACAACGACATGGTTCTCGCCATCCAGCGTCACGGTCCTGCCGATCAGTGCGGGGTCGGCATGAAACCGGCGGCGCCACAGCGACTCGCTGATCACCACCACCCGGTCGCGGCCCCACTGGTCCTCTCCCGGAAGGAATCCCCGGCCCCACCGCGGCCTTACGCCCAGCGTATCGAACAGATTCGCCGAGACGCGGATCACCTCCAGGCGTTCAGGTTCCCCGCTGCCCGTCAGGTTCCCCACGGCCGGGTCGAGCAGCGAAAGGCTCTCGAATGAAGAGCTGCGGTTCCTCCACTCCGTGAAGTGGCACGCACTCACCGGGATGGTCGGGTAGGTCTGCGCCATGGCGGGGAACACCTCGCGGAGCGCCATCAGGCGCTCCGGCTCGCGGTATTCCAGCGGGCGCAGCAGCACGCCGTTCACAATCGAAAAAATGGCCGTGTTGGCACCGATCCCGAGCGCCAGAGTCAGTACCGACACGGCGGCGAAGCCAGGCTCGCGCCAGAGCGTCCGGGTCGCCTGGCGGAGGTCATTCCAAGTCGCCATTTGCATCCTCAGAGTTTGGATACGCTTGGGACGTTGGAAGAGTTCGCAGCAGGACGGTTACGCCGCGCAGATCCGGGATGCGCGAGGGACAGGATCGATTGGGCCGGATTCGCGGGGCGGCGCGCCGTGTGCCGAGCGAGTGTTATATGATGACGGAGCTATGGAGATTGACCGGCGAGCGTTTCTCGGTTCCGGATTCTTAGCCGGGACCGCTGGATTGCAGGGCAAAGAGGCGAGCCTCCCGCGCGGGTTCGGGCCGCTGAAGATCACCGACGCCAAGGCCGTCAATGCGGACGGCTACATCTACTACAAGATCTTCACCGATGGCGGCATCATCGGGATCGGGGAGCCGAGCCCGAGCGGCGGCGCGATCAACGCCGACTACCTCCACAAGACGCTCAAGCCGCTGCTGGTCGGCATGAACGCCTTCGAAATCGAGAGGATCTGGGAGAAGCTGTACCTGGGCACGTACAAGGTCCGGGGCCAAGGCATGTCGATGGCGATCAGCGGCGTCGACATCGCGCTGCACGACATTGTGGGGAAGGCGCTGGGCGTGCCGGTGTACCAGTTGCTGGGTGGGCTTTACCGCGACCGCATCCGCATGTACGCCAGTTTCACCAACCGCGAGCGCCCGGCGAAAGAGCAGGCGGCGATGTGCGCCCGGATGGTGGAGCAAGGCTTCAGCGCCACCAAGATCAAGATTGCGGCGCGGCACGGCTTCGATTCCCGCCCGCTCGAGGTGGACCGGGAGCTGGTGCGAGAAGTCCGGTCGGCGATCGGCGAGAAGGTCGACCTGATGGTGGACGCGAATTCCGGCTACAGCGTGGCGCGGGCGATCCAAATGGGCCGCTACCTGGAATCGCAGAACGTTTTCTGGTTCGAGGAGCCGGTGCCGTTTACCGACATCGAGGGCACGGCGAAAGTGGCCACGGCGCTGGCCATCCCGATTGCCGGGGGCGAGCAGGACCATACGCGGTACGATTTCCACAAGCTGATCGCGGCGGGCGCGCTGGACATCGTGCAGGCCGACGTGACCAAGGCGGGCGGGGTCTCCGAGTGCAAGAAGATCGCCGCCATGGCCGACGCCGCCGGACTGTTCTACTCGCCGCACGATACCTCCTGGAACATTGGGCTGGCGGCCTGCCTGCACCTGGTGGCCTCGACGCCGTGCTGCCGCTACGCGCAGGAGTTCATCACCGAGCCGCGCGGCGGCCGCCCGCCGTTTCTCAAAGAGCCCTTTCAACCGGACCAT
>Ga0187878_1000542_pt1 | contig 42091 bp, 39 predicted proteins | sample June2016WEW_17_1_FD_132979 | JGI IMG/M metagenome (GOLD analysis project Ga0187878, IMG submission 132979) | Peatland microbial communities from SPRUCE experiment site at the Marcell Experimental Forest, Minnesota, USA - June2016WEW_17_150 | ecosystem: Environmental > Terrestrial > Soil >... | reverse complement strand
TAGGTCTGGATTACGAGCGCGTCCGTGACCACGTGGACCGGCAGCCGAGCAGCGGTCCAGGCGCACAACCTGTAGTAGGCGCGGCCGATCGCGCTCCATTTCCTGCGCTTCCATTCGAGACCGTCCACATTGAGGACGACGCGCCGCCCGAAGAGCCGCAGAAGCATGACCGCGGGCACGTTGGCGGAGTTACAAACGTAGACGATGTCATAGCTCTGGGTCAGGACGTGGAGCGCCGCGAACAGCGTGTGGATGACGGTTTCGAAGTACTTGGAACGTGGCGCTGGGAGACGGACGACGCGCATGCCCAGGTAGGCCCGTGTCCCCCGTGGAACCGACGAGTCCCGTCCGTAGACGGTGACTTCGTGCCCGCGCGCCACGAGGCGCTTGCCGAGTTGCTCCGCGAACGTCTCGAAGCCGCCGTAGTTGGCGGGCACGCCGCGGGTGCCGAGGATTGCTATGCGCATGGTGGAGCAGATGGTACCGGCATCTCAGTGGCCCTCGTCGTGCCCTGCGGCGGTGATCAACCGCTGATACGTGCTGAGAAGGGCCTCCAGGTGGGCCGCGCCCCGATACCTCGTTTCGTACTCGCGGCGGGCGTTGGAGCCCATTCGTCGCATCTCATCCCGATGGTCATCGGCCCACCGCAGGCGATTGACCAGATCCTCCGCGTCACCCGGCCGCACGAGCAAGCCAGTGACGCCATCCTCGACGCCCTCTCCCAGCGATCCGATCCCACTGGCGATCACGGGCGTGCCCGTCGCATATGCCTCGAGGACCGACATGGGGAAACCCTCGTACCACACCGACGGCAGCACCATCGCCACCGCGCCGCGCAGCTCCTCGAACACGTCCTTCTTGTCCAAGCGGCCGAGGGCTTCGAGGTCGCCGGTCTCGGCCGCGAGCCCGACCTGGGGCCCCAGGGGGCCGTCGCCCGCGATCCGCACGAGCCCGGGTGCCAGAGCAGCGGCCTTTAGCAGCGCCGGCACGCCCTTGTCCTCCGCCAATCGGCCCACGAACAAGAAGCCGTCCCGAGGACCGTCACCCTCGCCAGGATCGGGCTCCAGGAAGTTGGGCACAACATCGATCTTGTCGGCGGGCAACCCACCCTCGACCAGCAGGTCCCGCTGGAACTGTGTCAAAGCGAGATAGGCGCCGATCTTGCGCGAATAGGAACCCTTCATCCGGCCGATTACGAGTGACGCGGCCACAACGGCGGATTGCGCCCGCGATCCCCGGTAGCAGGCGTGCGCCACCGCCGGCCACGGGATCGTGTGACCGATGCAGTCCGTGCAGGGGTGGCCCGACCGGTAGACCGTGCCCGCCGGACACACGAGCCGGTAGTTGTGCAAGGTCTGGACGACCGGTACACGGCACGAATAGGCCGCTTCGTAGACGGATGGCGAAGCCGCAACGAACGTGTTGTGAACGTGAACGACCTGGGAGTCGTTGGCCTTGATCGCCTCACGCACCCGGCGCGCAGCGCCGCGAGACCACACGGCGGAAACGCCCTGCGTGATAAGCGACGCCGGCGAGGCACGGTGGCTACCCGGCCCTGGGTTGTCGAAGAGGACCTGAGTAACGGACATCCCCGCCGCCTCGAGCAGCCGTTTCTCCGCGGCCAGTACCTCGTCCTCGCCACCGGCCTGGCGGTAGCGGGAATGCACCTGCAAGACCCGCTGCACCGTCTGAGACCTGGTCATTCCGCCTGGCGTCGAGGCACGAGACGCATCAACACCAACCCCAGCCCAAAGAGGGACCAGAACCAGATGCCGCCCTGCGGGCTCTCGATGTACGGATCGAAGAAGCTATTCACCATCATTGCTGTCCAGAAGACTCCGACCCAGGCCGTCACCGCGGCGAGCTGTTTGTCTCCTGCTCGCCTGAAGAGAATCAGCGCTCGTAGAAGCAGCAAGGCAAAGGCGCCCTGCAGCAGGATCCACAGCAGGAACCCCGGCACGCCCATCCTTGCCAGGACGGCCAGGTGGCTGTTGGGCACCTCGCGGAGTGAATGATCCGGGGTGGTCTGGACCCCGTCTGAGTCGGCCAGGTTGACCCCGAAGCCCTGGCCATCCCAGAAGTAGGGGCCCTTGAATGTGTAGTCGATGATCTCGCCGTACCAGGCGAGCCTGTACTGCTTTGTACCTTGCAGCTGAGAGTTTCCCGAGTTGGTGAAGATGCTCAGGATGTTGTCCCACCACTGAGTGGTAGTCGCGGGACGGCTCTGAGCCCATTCTGGCAGCGTGGGTGATGGCGACGGCGTAACCACAGGAGTTGGAGAAGCGATCGGGGTCGGGGTCGGGGTGGCGCTCGGATTGGGCGTCCCAACAACGGCTGATGGTGTCGGCCCAAGCGCGACCTGGGAAGGCGCGGGCAGCGAGACGCCGCTGAAGATTATCGCCGCCATCACGACGACTCCCGCCAGGAACGGCACCCAGTTCCGGGTGCGAGCAGCGACCAGGCCGAGGAGGCCCACGGAAGTCCCGACAGCGGCGAGCCCACCGCGGGTAACGGTGCCGGTTGTGTAGACCATCCACGTGGCCGGCAACGCGGCGGCGAACCGCCACACGAAGTCTCGAACCCGGCTGAATGGTGGCGTTCCCACCACGAGAAAGGCGATCGCCCCAGCCGTTTGGACGGCCATGTCCTGGGCCTTGAAGAAGAGGATCGGGACATTGGATCCGGGCGCGTTCGGAATGAGGGAGCTGGTGAAGACAAACGTCCCGGGCGACGTCTGGACCGTGTAGTTGACGAAGAGGAAGTATGAGATCGGCGCCCAAATGAGGAAGCCCACCGCGAGATAGCCGTAGAGCCGGAACAGCCGCAGCACCCAGTCCCGGTCCAGGAGGGCGAAGAGCATCAAAGCGAAGACGGCGTAACCCCACAAAGTTCCGTCGCGAAGAGCGTTGACGCCGTCGGCCCGCAGGTATGGAACGGTGCGAATCAGCCCGAGCACCATGAAGACGACGAGAACGGCGACGAGCCACGACCGCCCGATCCGCAATCGGCTCCGCATGGCCGCCCAAACGGTGGCTACGACGCCGAGCGCTAGAACGAACTCCCCAAGGTACACCGGCGGCACGCCCAGGTGGGCGAATCCGCGACCCAGGAACGCGTAGCCGACGAGAAGGATCCCAAGGACCAGCAGGAAGAACCGGACAAGACGCAAGTCGGTGGGCACGATCCCGTGTCCACCGGCTGCGGCCGGAGTCCCGGAAACGGTCGGCACGCCTTCCGTCGACCCAGTGGTACCGCTGGAACTGTCCCCCATCACAAGTCCCTCACTCGGCAGAGCTCCTCTTGACAACCAGCATCGACGGCCTGGCTCTCCGCCCGAATCGGTAGATCTCCAACGGGCAGCTAAGGGGCACCGCCGAGCCCCGATCACGGCGGCCATTATCCCGGTATTCGGACTCCGTTGTCCCGTCCTCGCCGACGGCCGGCTGGTTCAGAGGCGACCCTGGCAACTTGGCGATGTGGAATCCCTATACTCACGGCTATGTTTCAGACCTCCTTGATCTCCGGGGTCGCTGGCCGGGACGACGGGCGGCTTGCCGATGGCCCGCGCGCGCCACAGCAGTATCGCGCAAGGATCCGGCCGTGACTGATCTCGTTTCCGCACCAAAGAAGGCCCTCATCACGGGCATCACCGGCCAGGACGGCTCGTATCTGGCGGAACTCTTGCTTGCCAAGGGATACGACGTCCATGGCCTGGTTCGACGGTCCAGTTCCTTCTCGACCGGTCGGATTGATCACCTCTACCGTGATCCGCACCTCGGCGAGACGCACCTCCAGCTCCATTACGGCGACCTCTCGGACTCGTCCTCGCTGATCCACACCCTGAATCGGCTACGACCCGACGAGGTCTATAACCTGGGGGCCCAGAGCCACGTCAAGGTCAGTTTCGAGATGCCGGAGTTCACCGCGGACACCACCGGGATGGGTAATCTGCGGCTGCTCGAGGCCGTTCGCTGCGCCGACTGGCCCATCCGTTTCTATCAAGCCGGCTCGTCCGAGATGTTCGGCAAAGTCTCCGAAACTCCCCAGCGCGAGACGACGCCCTTCTACCCACGCAGCCCCTATGGCGTTTCCAAGGTCTTCGCCCATTGGATGACGATTCAGTACCGCGAGGCCCACGGGCTCTTCGCCGTCAACGGCATCCTCTTCAACCACGAGTCCCCGAGGCGCGGGCCCACCTTCGTGACCCGCAAGGTCACCCGAGGTCTGGCCGCCATCCTCGCCGGGCGGGAGAAGAAACTCTACCTGGGCAATCTCGACGCCCGCCGCGACTGGGGTTACGCCCCGGAGTACGTCGAGGCGATGTGGCTGATGCTGCAGGCGGCCGAGCCGGATGACTTCGTGATCGCAACAGGTGAAATGCACAGCGTCCGTGAATTCGTCGAAGCGGTCTTCTCGCTCGTCGGCCTCGATTGGCGCGACTATGTCGTGATCGATCCGGCGTACTTCCGTCCGACCGAGGTCGACGAGCTCTGCGGCGACCCCTCCAAGGCGTTCGAGAAGCTAGGCTGGCGGCCTCGGACATCCTTCAAGGATCTCGTCGCTTTGATGGTCGAGGCGGACCTCAGAGACGCGGGGCTGGAGCCTAGTGAGTACGTGAGGCCAATAGCACCCGAGAAGGACGCATGACCGCCTTCTGGAATGGCCGGCGGGTCATGGTCACGGGCGGAGCGGGTTTTCTCGGCTCAGCCGTCGTCCGCCGCCTGGAGGAGGCGGGAGCCACCGAGATCTTCGTTCCAAGGGTCGAGGACTATGACCTGCGAAAGCAGCCAGACATAGATCGCGCTCTCGCCGAGGCACGACCCGACCTCGTGATCCACCTGGCGGCGGTGGTGGGGGGGATTGGCGCCAACCGAGAGAACCCGGGCCGCTTCTTCTACGACAACGCCATCATGGGCATCCAGCTCATAGAGCAGGCCCGACTGGCCGGCGTGGGCAAGTTCCTGACCGTCGGCACGGTCTGCGCCTACCCCAAGTTCACGCCGGTGCCGTTTCGCGAGGACGAGCTCTGGAACGGCTATCCCGAAGAGACCAACGCCCCATACGGCCTGGCCAAGAAGATGCTCCTGGTCCAGAGCCAGGCATACCGGGATCAATACGGCTTCAACGCCATCTACCTGATCCCAGTCAACCTCTACGGCCCGGGCGACAACTTCAACCCGGAGAGCTCCCACGTCATCCCCGCCCTGATCAAGAAATGCATCGACGCCCGCGAGCATCGGGACGCATTCATCGAGGCTTGGGGCACGGGCTCGGCCTCCCGCGAGTTCCTGTATGTGGAGGACGCGGCGCGAGGCATAGTCCTTGCGGCCGAGCGCTACGACGGACGCGACCCGGTGAACCTCGGCGTGGGCAGTGAGATCACCATCCGCAATCTAACCGAGCTGATCGCACGCGTGACCGGTTTCACCGGCGAGATCCGCTGGGACCACTCCAAACCGGATGGCCAGCCTCGCCGGGCGCTGGACACGAGGCGGGCCCGCGAGCACTTCGGGTTCGTCGCCGGGACGAGCTTCGAGGACGGGCTCCGATGCACCATCGGATGGTACGAGCGACATCGCGACGAGCCGCGCCGATGACGGACTCCGCGAAGCGAGGCGCCTCGGCTCGCGCATCTGACACCGAGGGATTTGCCGTCTACGAACGCAAACGCGGCTGGGCTGCGCTCGAATTGCGCGAGCTGTGGAGGTACCGCGAACTCGTCTACTTCCTCACCTGGCGCGACGTCCTCGTGCGCTACAAACAGGCGGTATTCGGTGTCGCCTGGGCCATCCTGCAGCCGTTTCTCACGATGGTCGTGTTTACCGTGGTCTTCAACCAGATCATCGGCGTCAAGAGCCCTGACCCGAAGCTGCCATACGCCGTCTTCAGCTTCGCCGGGCTGCTGCCGTGGCAGTTCTTCGCCGGAGCCTTGGCGCGTTCGGGCGTGAGCCTGGTGGGCAACTCCAACCTCCTGACGAAGGTCTACTTCCCACGCTTGGTGATCCCCTTCTCGGCGGTGCTGGCGGGCCTGGTCGATCTTGCTATCTCGTTCCTCGTGCTGATCGGCCTAATGGCCGTGTACGGCATCGTTCCCACATGGCAGGTCGTCTTCCTGCCGCTCTTCGTGCTGCTGGCGCTCGCCGCCGCGGTTGCCGTCAGCCTGTGGCTCAGCGCGCTCAACGTGCTCTACCGTGACGTGCAATACGCGATCCCATTCGTCGTGCAGCTGTGGATGTTCGTGAGTCCGGTGATCTACCCGATTACGAGCATCCCGGCGGGTCCACTGCGCATCGCATTCGCGCTGAACCCAATGACGGGCGTGATCGCGGGCTTTCGCTGGGCACTGCTCGGGCAGGAGTTTCCCGGCGACTACCTGTTGATCTCGATTGTCGTGGTCGTTCCGCTGCTTGTCGGCGGCCTCTTCTTCTTCAAGCGCATGGAACGCGTATTTGCCGATGTGGTGTAGACGATGAGCGATGTTGCCCTGCGCACGGTAGGGCTCGGAAAGAAGTACCACATCGGTGCTCAGCGCGAGCAGTACCGCACGCTGCGTGACACGCTCGCCAAAGCGGCGCGGCGGCCGATTGAACGCATTCGCCACCCGGGGGCAGCGACGGATGCATCGGAGGAGCTGTGGGCACTGAGAGACGTGGATCTCGAGGTCAAGCAGGGTGAGGTTCTCGGGATCATCGGCCGGAACGGCGCCGGGAAGTCCACGCTCCTCAAGGTCCTGTCTCACATAACCGAACCCACGGAGGGCCGGGTCGAGATCCGCGGCAGGGTGGCGAGCCTGCTAGAGGTCGGGACCGGTTTCCACGCCGAGCTCACCGGCCGAGAAAACATCCAGCTGAACGGCGCCATCATTGGCATGACCCGTGTAGAGATCAAGCGCAGCTTCGATGAGATCGTCGACTTCTCCGGAGTCGGCCGGTTTCTTGATACGCCGGTCAAGCATTACTCGAGCGGCATGTACGTCCGCCTCGCCTTTGCCGTGGCAGCGCACCTCAATCCGGAGGTTCTCATCGTCGACGAGGTGCTATCAGTCGGTGATGCTGAGTTCCAGAAGAAATGCCTTGGGAAGATGGAGGAGGTTGCGAGCGGCGGGCGCACTGTGCTGCTCGTCAGCCACAACATGCCGGCAATACGCAGCCTCTGCCGAAGCGCTATCGAAATACGCGCGGGTCGCGTGATCAACTCCGGAGGGGCGCGAGTCGTCGTCGCTGACTACCTCACCCAGTTGGCGGATACCGTGGCTGCTGCGACATGGGAACCGGGGCAGGGACCCGGCGATGATGACGTGCGTCTGGTCCGCGTTGAGGTACTGGGCCCCGATGATGAAGTCGCGAATCACATCACCGCTGGCGCACCACTTAGCATGAGGTTCGAGTTCGACCTGGGCCGAGTCGATCCAGCGCTCTGCCTTGGTTTTGACCTTGTGGGCAGTGACGGCAGCCTCGTCCTGCGCTCATTTCACACCGACACCATCCGAGAAGAGTGGCCAGCCCTCCACTTGGGTCGAAACTCGATCGTTTGCACCATCCCACCCAGGCTGCTGAACGACGGCCGCTACCAGGTGTTGCCGCGTGCCGCCGTCCACAACCATCCCTGGATTGTGAACTGTGAGAGCGGAGTTGCCTTCGAAGTGGACCGCGACACCGGGGGCTCGCCCCTGATTGGCGGCCGGCCAGGCGCGATCTCGCCGGTACTTCCGTGGCACATCGAGTAGGAGAATCCTGCGGATGAGGAACCCTCGACGGGCGATCAGTGTCTGGGCTCCAACATGTTTGGGCGTCGCGTGGCTCGAGGGTCGGCTCGTTCACGGCATAGGAACGGAAGGCCACCAAGTCAATGGCTGATATTGACACGCTCACGCGCGCCGCCACCCGACCGCCCACCGACCCCAGCCACACCATCCCCGTCGTCATCCTCGCCGGAGGGCTCGGGACTCGACTCCGCGAGGAGACCGCCTTCCGCCCGAAGCCGATGGTGGAAGTCGGCGGGCGGCCCCTTCTCTGGCACATCATGAAGATGTACGACCACTTCGGATTCCGCCGGTTTGTGTTGCCAGTCGGCTACCTCGGGGACATGATCAAGGCGTACTTCCTGTCCTACGCCGATCGGCACGCCGACTTCACGGTCGAGACTCGCTCCGGGACGCTCCTCAGACACGACAATCCCCCCGAATCGTGGACCGTGACGGTCGTCGATACAGGTCTCGACACGATGACCGGCGGACGCATCCGACGCCTCGATCGCTATCTGTCCGAGCGTTTCATGGTTACGTACGGCGACGGGGTCGCTGACGTCCCGATCGACCGCGTCCTGGCCTTTCATGAGGCTCACGGTCGTCTCGCTACCGTAACCGCAGTGCGGCCACCGTCCCGGTTCGGAGCACTCGACATTCAAGGCGATCGCGTCGTGGAGTTTGCCGAGAAGCCCCAGGCGGAAGGCGGCTGGATCAATGGTGGCTTCATGGTGTTCGAGCACGAGGTGCTCGGGTACCTTACCGACGACAGCACGGTCCTTGAGCGCGAGCCCCTGGAGCGCCTTGCGCGGGATGGGCAACTGATGGCGTATCGCCACGACGGGTTCTGGGAGCCGATGGACACCGAGCGGGACAGGAACAACCTGATGAGGCTCTGGGACGAAGGAAACGCACCGTGGAAGATGTGGGATGACTGATCTCCTCGCCTACGATGGCCGGACCGTGTTCGTCACCGGTGCAAGCGGGATCGTCGGGTCGTGGCTGGTGCGGAGCCTTCTGTCTTCCGGCACGGCCGTGGTGGCCCTCGTTCGAGATGAGGACCCGCGCTCCGAATTCGTCCGGAGCGGCGACGACCGGCGCGTCGTTCGGGTTCGTGGAGCGCTTGAAGACCTCGTGCTGCTCGAACGCCTGCTGGTCGAATACGAGGTGGACGTCGTCTTCCATCTAGGGGCCCAGACGCAGGTCCGCCATGCGCAGCGGCAGCCGTGGGCGACCCTGGAGGCTAATGTTCGCGGCACGTACAACCTCCTCGAGGCATCCCGACGCTGCGCTCGCCGCGTTCAAGCTGTCGTTGTCGCTTCAAGTGACAAGGCATACGGCGAGAGTGCCGCGCTTCCGTACACGGAAGAGCATCCCCTGGCGGGCCGGAACATCTACGATGCCTCGAAGAGCGCGGCGGATCTGCTGGCTTCTGCCTACGCGAGCAGCTACGGCCTTCCGATCGGGATCGCCCGTTGCGCCAACATCTACGGCGGCGGCGACCTGAACTGGGACCGGATCGTTCCCGGCACGATCCGGTCGCTGTTGTTGGGCGAGGCGCCCATCATCCGCAGCGACGGCACCCTTCAGCGCGACTACCTCCATGTAGACGATGCGGTGACTGGCTATCTGGCGCTCGGTGAGGCCCTGATGGCCGGGCACGAGCTAGGCGAGGCATTCAACTTCGGCAATGGACGGCCGGTTACGGTCCTCGAGATCGTGGACGAGATCGGCAAGGTGCTTGGGCGAACCGATCTGGCCCCCGTCATCAAGTCAGACGCCCCGAACGAGATCCCGGCACAGTGGCTTGACGCGTCAAAGGCCGCGAGCCGTCTCGGCTGGACGCCCGGTTTGACGCTCGCCGAAGGCCTGCGCCGGACCGCAGACTGGTATCGCGCGGTGCTCGCTTGACGTCGGACGGGTCGCCGGTGACTGACAGTGCAGCGGCTGAACTCCGCGCGCGGATCCTCGCCCTCGTCGGCGAGTATCAAGCTGCGGCATTCCCCAAGAGGGACTTTCGCCCGGGGGAGACGGTGATCCCGGTCTCGGGCAAGGTGTTCGATGCCGACGAGATGCAGCACCTTGTCGAGGCGTCGCTCGACTTCTGGCTCACGACTGGGCGGTTCGCGGCCCAGTTCGAGCGGGAGTTCGCCCGGTGGGTGGGGGTTCGTCATGCGATCCTGGTCAACAGCGGATCGAGTGCCAACCTCCTGGCCCTGACGACCTTGACGGCGGACGAACTGGGCAGTCGAGCCCTCAAGCCCGGAGACGAAGTGATCACGGCCGCCGCCGGGTTCCCCACGACGGTCAATCCGATCATCCACAACCGACTGGTCCCCGTGTTCGTCGACTCGGCGATACCGACCTACAACGCCGACCCGGATGCGATCGAGGCCGCTATCGGGCCTCGGACGCGCGCGATCATGCTCGCTCACACCCTCGGGAACCCATTCGACGTCGACCGCATCAAGGCGATCGCCGAGAAGAACGACCTATGGCTCATCGAGGACACCTGCGACGCCGTTGGGTCGACGTGGCGTGGCCAGCAGGCGGGAACGTTCGGTGACATCTCGACGGTCAGCTTCTATCCCGCGCACCACATGACGATGGGCGAGGGCGGAGCCGTCCTCACCAGCAGCCCTCAGCTCAAGAAGATCATCGAGTCGTTTCGCGACTGGGGGCGCGATTGCTGGTGCGAGCCCGGCGACGACAACACTTGCGGGAAGCGGTTCGAATGGCAGCTCGGCACGCTCCCGGCCGGGTACGACCACAAGTACTCGTACAGTCGCATCGGCTACAACCTGAAGCTGACGGACATGCAGGCGGCAGTGGGCGTCGCTCAGCTCAAGAAGCTCGACCACTTCGTGGCTCGACGACGTGAGAACTTCGCCTACCTCCGCGCGGCCTTGGAGCCGCTAGGCGACGCGCTGATCCTTCCGGAGGCAACGCCCGGAAGCGATCCGAGCTGGTTCGGCTTTCCGATCACGCTCCGGGAGGGTGTGGGGATCAGCCGGAATGCCGTCATCGCCCGGCTGGAGGCGAGCGGCATCAAGACGCGCCTCCTGTTCGGCGGCAACCTGACCCGCCAGCCGGCGTACGCAGCGGTGCCGTTCCGAGTCGTCGGGGACCTGACGAACGCAGACATCATCATGAATCGAACCTTCTGGGTCGGCATCTTCCCGGGACTCGACCGCCCGATGCTCGACTACGTCGCGCTTCAGATGCGGGAGGCCGCGCGACCCGGGGAGGACAACCTTCCGGCCACGCCAACACCTTCGTCATGAGCGCGGAGGATCCGATCGGTCGACTGGACGGCCCTGATCGTGTGATCCGCGAGGACCTGGACGACATCGTCAGGGCCTGTCCCGATGAGATGCGCAGGCTGTCGGGATCGTCGCTGTTGCTCACAGGCGGCAGCGGTTTCGTCGCACGCTACCTCGTCGAGAGCGTGATCCGCTTCAACGAGATCAGTGGTGCTGCCCCATGCGTTCTGACGCTCCCGTCTCGTAATCCAGAGCTCTTGATGTCGCGCTATCGCCGGCAGGTCGACGCGAAGGAGGTTGTCGTCGTCGAGTGGACCGGCATACGCGCAGATGATCTTGCCGGTCGCCGGTGGGACTACGTGCTACACGGAGCGGCCACCGCCGACCCGGTACGAGTCGCGCAGGATCCCGAGGGCAGTTACCGAGACGCGATCGGCATGGCCGCATCCGTCGTGGATGTTGCCAAGTCATCAGGCGCGAAACGAATCGTGCTGATCAGCAGCGGGGCCGTCTATGGAGATCAGCCTGCGCACGTCTCGGAGATTCCCGAGACCTTCGGGGGAGGGCCCGACGTCTCCGCTCCCGCGGCGGCCTACGGCGAGGCGAAGCGCGTCTCCGAACTGCTGTTCCGACGGAGCGGCTTGGATCATCGCATTGCCCGCGTGTTCTCTGTGATAGGCCCCTACCAGGACCTCGGGTTGAGCTTCGCTGTGCCCGACTTGATCAGGCAGGCGGCGAACCGTGGGCTCCTTCAACTCACGGGCGATGGAAGCGCCCGTCGAAGCTACTGCTACGCGACGGATCTGACCGTGTTCCTTGTCAACCTGCTCGTCGGGGACCTGCGTCACGATGTCTACAACGTGGGGTGTCGCCAGGGCACGGCAAGCGTCGGCGAGGTCGCCGACACGATAGCGGCGATATTCGGCGGACTCGAGGTTCGCCGGGGTTCGGCGGCCGAGCCGCAACGAAACTACGTCCCCCAGTTGGATCGGATGTACGAGGTCTACGCTCCGCGCGTTGGGCTTCGCGAGGCGCTCACCCGCACGTGCCACTCTCTGTACGCCCGGGGCCTCATCGGCCGGCAGCCGGTAACCGCCCTTGGCTAGACCACTTGCAGTCAACAAGACGCCTACTCGGTCGTCGGCAACGACCAGGCCACAGCCCTTTGCCGACGAGGCCATCTCCGCCTTCATGGCGCGCAACCTGGTTAACTCCTTCGTCAACTCCCCCTGCCCGACGGGCAACCTCGATCAGACGATTCACGACCTGGGCGCGTGCTATCCCTGGGTGATCTACGTCCAGGGCAACCTGTACCTGCGCAACTACTACAACCAGGTCGGGGCCGCCGTCTTCTGGCGGGGCGTGGCCAACTACTACGCCGCCAACCGCTTCGGCATGGGCGGCACCCGCGAGCTGCTCAACGCCCTCGACGCGGCGGCGGGCGTCAAATATCCGCACCAGGATTGCTTCCCGAGCCTCGACTGGGAAATGTACTTACCAGAGGTCGCGAACGCCCGTCGACAGTCTTCGCCGGCATGTCTGGCAAGAATGGTGAATGGAGCCCCCGCCATCGAGAGAATAGTCTCCGCTCGATGCAGGCACGTTTCGCGTGCCGGACATAGCCAGCAGGATTGAGGTGCGTCGGTATGCGCTTAGCCAGACAGATCCGAACCTTGTTGGAGGGAAGCGAGAAACCCGTTGTCGTCACGTTCACTGGTGGTATGGGAGCACAGATCATTAGTGCCGCGATCTGTCTTTCGCTGAGAACTGAAGGCCGCGCTGTATATGCCGACTTCTCCTACTTTGCCACACACGAGTACATCGCTACAGCTGGACATCCAGGAGAGATCTCGCGTTGGCCATGGCAACTCGAACCGTTCGGATTGACTCCTGGTTCGTTCGAGACAGCGCCTGATCTCGGCACAATTGAAGCTGAGTTGATCGTTGATGGCTCTCGAAAGCTGGCGCTCGGATTCGAGGCGTTGCGGCAACCAGAGATCCGGAAGCACTTCGAGATTCCCGAAGGTATCCTTGGTATTCTACCCAGCGCATTTTCATCGGGCTACGTTTGTATCCACGTTAGGCGCGGCGACTATGTCAACGTCGCAAGCCGTCTGATCGCGGATCGCGAGTTCATCGACTTGGCGGCCAACTTTCCAGATTTGGTACACCATCTCGCCGTGGTAACGGATTCGCCAATTGGAGAGCCGTTCCGACAGGCACTAGGAGAAGGTTATGAGAACGCTGTGTTCTTGGACGGCGTCGATGCATTCACTTCGCACAGAATCATGCGAAACGCACGCATCCTAGTCTGCTCCAATAGTCAGTTCAGCTTGGTCGCTGCGCTGCTTAATCATCGAGCGCTAGTCCTGCTGCCCAAGCAGTGGTTCGGGGACAGTGACCGCGCCGTCGAAGCGCCAATCCATGAAGTTTGTGAGTTTCAGATATTGAGGCACTCTCCTAAGTAGTCAAGGAAGATACTTTGGTCTTGTTGGGCCGCGACGCGCGAAGAAGGCCTGCAGCAAAGGGTAGTGCGATGTTTGCGCCTTCAGATCAGGCCAGCGTGTTCAGGTCTGCGCACCTGCCGGTCCTGTCCCGTCAAGTGGTGTAAGTCGACCTCCAGCACGACTCGCTCAGACGGCGGCACCGTTCTTCAGCAGCTCGCCTGGAGTGGGGTTGGGGATCCCGCCCAGAAGGCGCACCGGCGACGGCTGCGGCAGGTAGCGCCTGTCGGCCGTCAGCTACTCGTCGTGCTACTCGGCGAGAGCCGCCCCAGCGAGGCGCAGGGCAGCGTAGCAGAGCCCGCCTGACAGGCAGCTTCCATCGCGGCTGGTGTCGCCCGGCCCAGCCGACTCACGAATCGGGTCCGGGCGCCCCTACCCGCAGCTCAACATCGCCGAGGCCGGGCCGTGGGCGCCGATCGAGTCGCCGTCGCTGTTCTGGGTGCCGCACAACCTGAAGTCGCGGGTACCGTGGTGGATCCCGCACGTCGTCGCCCACCAGTGGTTCTACGACGCTCGCCCTGCGGACAACGCGGGCTATGTGCCTTCGATACCCACGGGAGTGGCGTAGGGCTCCATCTCGGTCATAGGTAGGCCAAAGGCGATCTTCGGGTACGCATTGGCCTCGGGCGAGATCTTCACATCCAGCAGCGCCGGGCCGGGGGTGGATAGCAGCCAGGAGAGCGCCTCATCGGCGCTCTCGTCCGTTTCGATACTCCTGGATTGGATCCCGTAAGCGGAGGCGACCGCCGCGAAATCCGGCGCGCTGTAGCCCCACACGGTCGATTGGAACCGACTGTCGAAGTAGCTCTGCTGGAACTGACGGACCATTCCGAGTGAGCGGTTGTTGGCGATCAACATCTTGATGGGGAGCTCGTTTCGGGCGACCGTCTGAAGCTCCTGGATGTTGTTCTGAAACCCGCCGTCGCCGGCCACGAGGACGACCGGGCGCCCGCCGGCAGCGATCGATGCGCCGATTGCGGCAGGAAGGCCAAAGCCCATCGACCCTAGTCCCCCGGACGACAGAAAACGCTGGTCTGGCAGCAGCTCCAGCGATTGGGCTGCCCACATCTGATGTTGACCGACGTCCGTGACAAAGGCGGCCGCGTTGCGCGACACGGACGAGAGCCGGTGCATGAGCGAGTTGGGGTTGATCCCCGCGGCGCCGAAAGCTTCCTGCGTATCGGGCCACGCGTTGCGTAGCTCGCGGATCTCCTCGGTCCAGGCGGTCCGATCGGGCAGGCCGGCGGCCTTGACCACGGGCAACGCCGCTTCCGCGAACGCTCGAAGGTCGGCCTGAATAGCCGTGCAACCCTTGATCCGATTGTTGATCTCCCCTGGCTCGCAATCCACGTGGAAGATCACCCGACCAGCCCTGAACGCCTCCGTGTCCGACCCCGTTTGTCGAATGTCCAACCGGCTTCCGAGGACGAGCAGGAAGTCAGCCCTGCCCACCGCAAGGTTCGCCCAACGGTTCCCGTAGGTGCCGATCATGCCAACTCGAAGGTCATTCGAGAACGGGAGGACGTCGACACCCATGAAAGAGTTGACGACCGGCACGCCCAAGGCGCTCAGAAGCTCGCGTGTTTGATCGGCGGCTTGAGCCGCACGAACTCCGCCACCGACCAGAACGAGCGGCCGCTTGGCAGTCCGCAAAGCACGGATGAGGTCGTCGAGGGCCGACTGAGCGATGGCGGGGCCGGCCAACGGCTCCACGGGTTGCCTGTCGTCGACGAATGGCGCATCGGCTCTCTGGATGTCCATCGGCACGTCGAGCAAGACCGGGCCCGGTCGCCCACTGATCGCCAGCCGGAAGGATCGCCGGAGCAGGATGGGGAGTTCCTCCGGGGTCTTCACCTGCCAGGCTGCCTTGGTGATCGGCGCCGCCAGGGCAACGATATCGGTCTCCTGGAAGCCCAGCTGGCGAATCGCCCGATCACCCTTCATCTCGTTGCGATTCACCTGGCCCGTGATGAAAACCGCGGGAGTCGAATCGAAGTAGCAGCTGGCGACACCTGTCAGCAAGTTCGTCGCACCGGGGCCGCTCGTGGCCATCGCGACCCCTGGGACGCCGGTAAGCCTGGCGTGACCTTCAGCCGCGAACGCTGCTCCCTGTTCGTGATGCATGCTGACGATGCGGATCTTCCCGGCCAGGTAGATCGAGTCCAGCAGGTGGGTGATCATTCCGCCGACGAGCTCGAAGACAGACTCGACGCCTTGGTCATCGAGGAAGCGGGCAATGACAACAGAGCCTTTAGGCATCGACTTGCCTTCCCTCCTCGAAGCCGCGGAAGCTGGACAAAGGATGGGTCGTGACGTGGGCTGTTCCGCTGACCGCCCGGAAGGGGCCTCTTCGCGGAGTCAGTCTCGTGGACGCATCCGCCGATGATGTCATGCGTCTCATCCTCATTGCGATGATCCCGCTAGCCATTCGGAGACGCACGAGAGGTTTGCGCCCCAGCGATGCCGGATCGGCCACGTCCGCTGAGCTTAGCATCTGCAGGATGTGGGCAGCCTCGGAGGGACGGTAGGGGCAGCACGCGCATCACCCCAGATAGGCCCAGTAGCCCCGTCGGTCTACAAGTACGTTCGAAAACGGCGCCGGATCGTCTCAGGGAGTAGACGCGTCACTAGCGGGTGCGCGAGCAGGGTCCGCTGCAGTCCCGACAAGAGTGGCTGCACCAGTATCAACCAGCGCACCCTGATCATCGCCCTCCGGCCGCCCTACTTCTTCAGCACGGCTCTCGTGTGAACCGAGTGGGTGCAGTGCACTGGTCGCCGAGGAGCGGGCCTGTATCCTAAGCCTAACCGCGGAGCGACGTGGTGGCTTCCCATCGGCGGCAACGTGGCACCTCTGAGACATCGAGACAGTCAACGTCTGGTCCAGTGGGGATGCTCCCCGCGACGGCACCCTCGCGAGCGGGCTCTGACAGAAGGGTGAGGCTAGGATCGACTTCATGCAACGACGCCGCACATGACGACTGTGATGCCGCCTGGGTTCAACCAGCTGTCATCTCTGCGGAGGCGTGAAAGGCCGGGCATTGGGATCAGGTAGCCAAGTCACACTCGTGATCACAACGTTCGATCGGCCGGACTACCTGGAGGAGTGCCTGGCTTCTGTCAAGCACCAGACCCTGACGGGCTTCAGGCTCGTGGTACTGGATAACGCAAGCGCGGCGGACTACTCGGGCGTACTCGATCGTTTCCGCGAGCTGCCCATGAGCTACGTTCGAAACGAGACCAACATCGGGGCGGCGGGAAACATCGGGAAGGCGATGCGGCGGTACTCCGACTCCAAGTACCTGACGGTCTTCCATGACGACGACATAATGCACCCCCGGATGCTCGAATGGCAGCTCGAGGTGCTCGAGGCCGATCCAGAGATCCAGTTCGTGTCAACGGAGTACGCCGCATTCGACGACGGCGCTGCACCACCCCGAAGGATTTGGGGGAACGTCGGCCTCGATATCGAGGTCTACGAGGACCAGAGCGCGTTGGCGCGTTCACTTCTTGGGAGTGGGGGCCTCTGCTTCGGGTCAACGATGTATCGGTCGTCGGTCTTGAAGCAGATCAGACTCGATGAGGAGCGGTTCAGCATCATCTGGGATCGGCCGTTTCTTCTTGATGCGGCGCGGCTAGGCACGTCCGCCCTGATACGGGCTCCGCTCGTCTTGTACCGGCACCATCCCGGACAGGACACGAACACCGGGTCGCTCAGCGCCAAGAACCTGATCGAGCTCATGAGGGCGTATCGAACGGCCTTGCCGTCGGACTGGAGTCGAGCGGATCAACAGCTCTTCTACGTCCACGCCCGTGATTTCCTCACTCGGTACGGCTACGCTCGCCTTGCACCAGAAGAGCGCATCGGGGCGATAACCTTCGTCCGAAAGTCCATCCGGAACAAGGTTTTGCGCGTCCGCGACGTCAGACCAGGTGGCTTGGCGATCATGATGCGGGCGGACGGAAAGCGAGCGTTACCTGCGGTGATCGACGCCGCGCGTGGTGCCAGACGACGGTTGTCACCTCGTGGGCGGCGGGCCGCAGGCGATCAGCATCCTTCGCTCAGCGATCGGGGGCAAGCACGACACCCGGAAGAGTGAGCCACTCAACCTTTGTGTTCGATGTGGACATCCCCCCCTTCCTGGCCAATCGTGTCTTCGACGCTGACCACGCACGCCAGTACCCGGGTGCGGAAGCCTTGGCAGCGCTCGGCGCCTCCCTGCGCGATGCAGGCCTGGAGACGGTGACCGCCGACCTCTACCTCAGCGAGCCAAACGTCGGCCGGCCGGCCGTGTGTCTCTCCAACGAGCTCACGCGCTTCACCGACGACCTGCTCGCCTTCGACTCGGTCGTACCGGTCGCGTGCATGTCATTGGAGTCACCGATCGTCGCCATCGATTTTTACAGGAAGATCCAGGAGGTCTCAGAGCGGTATCGCCATGTCTTTCTGTGGGGCGGGATGCGCGACAGAGCAAGAGGTGATGCGACCTTCCATGAGATCGCGTGGCCGTATCCGGACCTACAGCCCGCCCACCGGAGTTCCGCTTGGGCGCAGCGAGGCTTCCTGGTTCTCGTAAACAGCAACAAGCGCATCTTCGTCCCGCCTCGGAGGTTGGTGCAGTTGCATCATCCGGGTCGCAGCGCGAGGACCCTGGTTGCGGCAGGACGGCTCTCGAGACTACGCCGAAGCGAACCCTGGCTGGCAAGCGAGCTCTACAAGGATCGCCTGGACGCCATTCGCCACTTCTCACACTCGGCGGACTTCGACCTGTTCGGCAGGGGATGGTCGGACCGGACGAACCTTTCCGGCCCTGAGGCAAGGGCGGTCGCGCGGTCGTATCGCGGAGAACTACCCGTCTTTGAGAAGGTGTCCACCCTGTCTGGCTATCGGTTCGCGCTGTGCTTTGAGAACACCGCCTTCCCGGGGTATGTCACCGAGAAGATCTTTGACTGCTTTCGCGCGGGCTGTATACCCGTCTACCGGGGAGCGCCGGACATCACGAGCCTGATTCCCGCCGGCGCGTTCATCGATGCGCGGGACTTCAGCGATCTCAGCGGCCTGGAATCGTTCATCCGAGACTTGCGGCCCGAAGTCGCTCGTGACTACGTCACCGCTGCAACCGACTTCATGAGCTCCAAGAGAGCCGAGCAATTCACCCAAGGGCATTTCGTGCGCGAGGTGTCAAGTGTGCTTCTTCAAGCTGCTGGGTAGGCGGCGATGCGGTCGTGGCCACCAGGCCTGAACCATCGAGGAGGAGCCGAATGATTCGGACGCTCGTCCGGATGCTACCGCGCAGGCTAAAGGACAGAGTGAAGGACTCCATCACCAAGCTGGTCCCGCTAGAGAAGAGCGACAGTTTCGAACACTCTCTTTCAAGGCTCAGCCCGGACCTCAAGACTGTCTTCGATGTGGGCGCGAATGTCGGAGACATGACTATCTCATGTGCAAGTGGTTCCCTGACGCTACAGTGCACGCGTTCGAACCATACTCGAGGACATTCGAGACGCTTCGCTCGCGCGTGGAGGCTTCACCATATCGCGACCGGGTGAGACTTCACAATTTCGGTTTCTACGACAAGAAGGGCAAAGCGCCACTGCATGTGACCTCGCATCATGGTGCGAATTCGTTGGGTGCAATGTCCTCGGCCTACCGTGTGTTCAATCCGCACGTTGGGGAGGAAGATTCGGAGGACGTGCAACTAGTCCGTCTCGACGATTTGTCGCAGAGGCGGGTATCAGTCACATCGATCTGATGAAAGTCGATGCGAGGAAGGGAACGTGCCGGGATTTCGACGTCAGCACCGTCCTGCCGCTATACGCCGACCTCCTGCTCGAAGTGAGCGGTCGGCGTATCGGCGGTCGGCGAGTCGCGGGGTAGGGGGCCGGGCCGGACGTCAGCCAGTTCAGGCTAGAGCCGCGTCGAAAACCCGGGTGAGCTTGGCCAAAGACTTCTCACGTGAGAAGTGCTCCCGAACACGTTCCGCTCCGGCGCTTCCGATCACCCGCCGTTTCTGGGCTGACTGTGCAAGATCCACGATTGCGTCCGCCATTCCGTGTGGGGATATCGCTGGGATCACTACCCCGGCTTCTCCCACTTCCTCCGCCGGGCCTCCAGTCGGAGCAAAGCAAATGACGGGAATAGCCAGAGCCATCGCCTCGAGAACTACCAGAGACGCGGATTCCTCCCACGACGTCATCGCGAAGATATCGAAACGAGCGAATTGATCGTACGGCCGATCGGTTTCTGGGACCAACTCGACCACTGCGTCCAACCCCAACCTAGAGACCATGGTTCGAAACTGGAGACCCTCCTGGTTGTCTCTCCAGCCCAACCATACGAATCGCAGACGATCGACGCCCATGCGGTCGACGGCCTCACGAGCAGCTAACAGCCAGACGTCGATCCCTTTCGTCCAACTAGGGTTGCCCGCGCCTCCCACGACCAGCATGGGCTGATCACCGCGTGTCGACGCTGGCAGCACCTCGGGCACAGAAGCCAGGACGTAGGGCGGCACCACGCTTACCGCCTCTAGCGGAACTCCCATCCGGACAAGGTCATGCGCAACCGCGGGCGAGACTGCGACATATCGATCGGGGATGGACAGAATGAGTCCGGGATGCGATCGCTCGAACCACTCAAGAGCCGACCCGAGTTCGTGGACGTGCAGCACCACCGGGGCGTTCCTGAGCCGGAGCATTCGAACCAGCGGTAAGGCCAAGACACTGGAGACGTAGACTAGTTCGGGGTTCCAGCGACCGAGCCGGACGGCCTGCTCGGCGGCTCTGATCCGGCGGCTGACTCCAGCCCAGCCCCTGACCAAATGCGCATGCTGCAGCACCGATGTCGGACCAATGCGGCGCGCAACGTCGAAGAGCGGCCCACCCTCCCATGAGACGATCCGAACGGATGCCTCCGCATACACCGCCTCGAGGATGTCTAGTGTTAGCCGTGGTGCACCGGTGGTCGACAACTCGTGAAGCAACGCGACCACGCGCGATGCCTTCATGGCTGGCGCTGGTCCAAGACGCAGCCATCGGCGGAGGTCAGAGGTCCTCTCGGATCGGGCCAGTGAAGCTTCTTGTTGGCATGGCCCCCCCTCTCTCCGGCAACGCCTCGTAATCCATCTCTGAGCCCAGCCAATATCGCTCGCACCTTCTCCCCACGGTCCCGTTCGACAAGTAGCAGCTTCAGCAACTCCTTCTCCGCTTCAACCATCTCCTTGGCCGCCGCGCGAGGATCTATTCGCCAGTAGCGGCGCCAGACGAGGAGCCGATTCCTCGTGATGTAGTAGCGCCTGAGTGCCGAGTGATTGGAAGGATGAACGGTGCGAAAGCCAATCCATCGCTCGGTTGGTTGTCCGATCCTATGGGTCATCGCCGGCGTCCAAGATTGCACGACTCGGTACCCTCTGGAGCGCGCGCGCAGGCAGAACTCGGTGTCGACCATGTCGATGAAGAGGTCGTCAAGGAACCCCCCGACTTCTTGGAATGCGACCAGCGAGATGAAGCTCCCGGCCGTGATCGTGGCACTGGCCTTCATCCATGGACGCTTTCGACCGTGCTCTCCCTTCGATCGGCCCTGGATGATCGCGTAGTCTTCGAATGACATCGAGCCGACGACGGCAACTCGTTCCGAATGTGGATAGGCTTCGAAGGTGCGACCGGCAACACGCACGATCTCGTGGCTTGGCTCGGCATCCTGGTCCAGCGTTAGCAGCCAATCCGCGCCCGCATCTATCGCCGCTCGAGCGCCCTGGTTCAGCGCATGCGCGATGCCCAGGTTGACGGGATTGCGGATGACGTCGACGGAGGGCAGCGCGGCGATCGAATCGAGAATCGAGGCAGCGCCAGACCCCGAGCCGTTGTCGACGACCACGACGCGAAGGACATGGCCGATGAGAGTCTGGACGTGTTCAGATACATCGCGCTTCGGGTGAAGAGTCACGATGACCGCGACCACGTTGTCGGCCGCCGGCCTGATGATGCCACTCACAAATCGTGCCTAGGGGGCTTCCGTCGCCGGCTTTGAGGCCGATGAAGACGCAACAAGAGCCAGCGCCGCACCGACTATCAGCCAGTTGATGGAGAACCAGAGTGCGTTCGTGACTTGATACGACACCAGGAAGGAGCTGATGGCGCCGGCGTAGGCTGCGTATCGACCCACGTTGGGGCCGGACTTCCAGGCGAGCAACACGAGGAGGATCAGGAAACCGAGCCCGAGGGCAGCGGCGCCCAGGATCCCGGTCTCGTAGACGGCAACCAGGGATTGCATACCTATGTAGTCCGGGATCGTCGGCGGGTAGCCGTACAGATGCCGCTGCCCGAAGGAGGCAGCTCCAAGCCCAATCAATGGACTCGTCCGTATGTCCGAGACCGCCGTCGGGATCCGATCCACCCGCCAGGTCAGCGTGTCCACCGCCGGGGCAGGGGTGGGCGTCGGCGTAGGCGAAAGGCTCGGTGCGGGACTGGTTCCTGGCGAGCCGCTGGCAACGGCAATAGGCGAAGGAGCTGGCGAAGGGCGCTCCGCCGGGAGAAGGGCTGTCGCATTGACGACGGCCGCAAGGCAGGCCACGGCGGCCAGGCCTGCGAGCCTGACGACCACGCCTCTCGGAATCCTGCGGGCGAACAGAATCCCCAGATAGACCGCCAGACCGACCAGAAGCCCCGCATAGGCGCCGCGAGTCACGCCCAGACCAAGCGCGATTATCACGACGGCGGCCACGATGGCCTCGACCACGCCACGCCGCCTGCGCCATTCCTCGAGTGCGAACGGAGCCAGGAAACCCAACAAGCTTGCGTACAAGTTGGCTTCGTAGTCGACTGAAGCGACTTTAGGAAGCTCCCCAGGGCTGATCTGCATCCCGGGAATCCCATCCGGGCCGAAAGCGAAGAAGGCTACGGCAATCCCGATCCCGAAAAGCCCTTGCAGCAGACCGATCCACGACAAAGCGCGCTGTTCCTCCCCCTCGTGGCCCCAAACCAGGGCGAAAGCCACCACGCCACCGAGCATGGAGATGCCCGTCCAGATCGCGAGGCGGGCGCTGACCGCGATCTGCGGCGCTTCGAGGATGGAGGAAAGCACCATAACCGCGAAATAGACGCCGAAGCAAGCAACCGACACCGCGATCGCAATCGGCCGGAAGACACGCAGACGACCTTGAAGGAGCAACAACAGGAACAAACCAAGGATCGCGGGCTGCTCCACACGGACTCTGCCGACGGGCAGATCAATCGCGAGCCGGGACAGGGTGGCGACGCCGAAGAGCACTCCAAAGGCGACGAGAGGAGCCTTGCGCGCCAGCAAGATCGTGACCACGGCGGCTGCGGCCGCAACACAACTCGCCTCGAGCGCACCATCCGATCTGCCGAAGACGGCCCCTGCCAGAATAGTGCCCGCCGCAACTACAGCAGCGAGGAGCACGTCAAGCTCGGGCCGCTGAAGTTCACGGGATGCTACCTGGCGCCAACGCCGCATGCGATCGGGAGAAGCCATCACGCGTCCCCAGTCGCCCGATGCAGCGCTTCAATAGGTAGAAGAATGGCTTCGCCTGCCGCGCGCCCGAGCCTGCGTGCGAGTTTCGGTCGAGATGGCGCGTATGCCGCCGCACGAAGCCCCAGGCCGAGCCCGGCGAGTTGCGAGCAGCAAGCGGTGTAGAGGGCGCCATGCCGGCGACGCAGATACGCGTAGAAGGATCGCATCCACCTTGCTGGTTGATCTGCGCCTTGAGTTCCCCCCAACTGGTGGTAAACGACGGCCTCCGGGACGTACCCGATCTCCCAACCCGACTCCCGGAGGCGGCGGCACAAATCCACATCCTCCATATACATGAAGATCGACTCGTCGAAGCCGGCGATCGACTCGAAGGCTGTTCTGCGCACCAGCAGGGCGGCGCCCGTGATCCAGTCGGGACGCCGCTCGGCTGTCCCACGGGGGAGTTGTAGGGGTGCAAACCAGCGGCCGATGAGAGGCACGCGACCGACGAGCAGGTAGTGACCGATGATCGAACGCAGAGAAGGTTCAAATCCGGCCGAGACGGCTCTGTAGCCTTTGGCGGGGTCAAGCACGGCAGGCCCCACGGCTGCCAGCGAAGGTTCTGAGGCGAGTTCCCGCATCAACCGTGAGGTGCAACCCGCCTCGAGACGAGCGTCCGGGTTCACAAAGAAGATGTAGTCGGCGTTGCCAGCTGCCGCGCCGAGATTGCAGCCTCCACCGAACCCAAGATTGCTCGGGCTCACTACGACCTGAACCCCGTCGCGCCCCTCAGCGACTCGGGCCGAATCGTCCGGCGACGCGTTGTCGACGACGATCACCCCGGTTTGCGCTGGCGCACCTGTTCCCCCTCGGAGATCGCTAACGATCGCGTCCAGGCAATCACCCAGCAGCGCCGCGGACCGGTACGCGACGACAACGACATCGAGCGACTCGATCTCTGGGCTGCTGCCGTCGATCACTCCACCCCCTTCCTTAACGTTGCACATTTCCGCTGCGGGCGATTATACGAACAACCATTCCTCGGGAGATCGCGCTCTCAGACAGACGAACGGGGAAACGACTCCCGATATGATTACGAGGATGAGTTTGACCTTCGCTCGCCAGCTTCTTGCCCGGCGCGCGGGGGCCGAGACCCGAGCGCGGAGAGTCCCCCGACTCGATACTTTCCTGCTCGTGGCTCCGATAGTGGTGTTGGCGACCGCCGCCGCATCGCTACGCTTCTACTGCCTGGGCTGCCGAAGCCTGTGGCTCGACGAGGTGGCGACGGCAAGTGTGCTGATGCAGCCGTCTCCCGGAGCTGCCCTCGCCTATGCGGCAACTTGGACGGATCACACGCCGCTTCACTTTCTGCTGACCTGGTTCCTGGCACCACTCGGGCGTGATGAGTTCGCCGTTCGGATCCCATATGCCGTCGCCGGCACACTCGCAGCCGTCGCCATGTACCGGCTCGGATGCCAGGTAGGAGGCCGCACCGTCGGGTGGGCAGCCGGACTCCTCATGGCGATCCTCCCTTTCGCCATCTTCTACAGCCAGGAGTCCCGACCCACAATTCTCCTGGTGCTCGTGACAGTCGCGTTGATGTCGGCCGCTCACGCCGCGGCTCATCGCGGCACCGTTTTTCAATGGGGACTCTTTGCGGTTCTTGCAGCCGTCGACATATACACCGGCTATCTCGCCTTCATGGCGGTCGGCGTTGCCTACGCCTACGCCGGCCTGGTCTGGCTGTGGAGACTGCTCGCCGACCTCCGGTCTCGCCAGGAGCCACGCCAATCGCAGAGGGAACTCGGCCTGTGCCTCGCATCGGCAGCGGCTACGGCCATCGCTTTCCTCCCGTGGCTTGGACATATGCAAGAGTTCCTCGCCCGACCGGATCTAGGATTCGGACGCGTCAACACCAGCAGTCCTGAAACGGCCGACGCAGTTAACGCTCTGCTGGCGTCCCTCGATATTCACGGGCTCGTCTTCTGGCTCGTGCTGGCCGGAATTGCCACGGCGCTGTGGGACCTAGCCCGACGGCGGCCAGACACCGCCGTTCTGCCACTGCTTTGGTTCTTCCTGCCTTTGGCTTTCTTCGCGCTTCGCGCCGGGCCTGGCATGGTAACGATCTGGCCCCACTACTTTGCCATTGACTATGCAGCTGCTCTCCTTCTGGCGGCTATCGGCGTCTGGGGCATTGCCCGACTGGTGGGTTGGGCCTGCAGGCTCCTGATGCAGGGGCTCCGGTCCCGGCCGATCCAACTTCAAGGCCCAGCCCGACCATCCTTCCACCCATCGGCAAGGTTCCTAATTCACGTCGCCGTCTGCATCGGACTACTGACGATGGTCGGCCTCGACGCCCTGCCCGCGGACGCAGCCGCGTACCAACGCGCCAAAGGGAGCGACTACCGCGGGGCAGTCGACCGGATCCTGTCCTCTGACAGCGAGCGGCCCGTAGTACTGGTCGTCGGCCAGAATCCGGACTGGGTCATTCCCGGCATTCGGTATTACGCATGGGCTCGGAGGTCATCCCTGCAGGTCATCGACGCTCTCAAGCTAGACAGAGGGGCTCTTGCGACCCTGCAGTCCGCGACCTCGCTGTGGACGGCTGGCTGGGCTGGTCCGACAGTTCCGGCGACTGACCCTGCCGGCCCGGCCCGTGAGCTGTACGCCGACGTATGGCTCCTGCCCACCCGGGGCTCCGTCGCTTCTCGAGCCGACGCCGTCCTTGAATGGGCTCAACAATTCGAGCCGGAACTTGGCGCGGCGCGAGAGCTCGTAGCGTTCACTTCCGGGGGCGGCAGAGTCGGTCCCGAACTGCTGCCCCCGCCGAGCCAGTCAGCTCACGAGACAGGCGCACCGTTTCTGGACCGGTGGACGCTGCAGCCACATGTCACGGTCGCTGCCAACGGCGATGGATTCGTCCTCCAGCCTGCGGGCAGCGACGTCAACGCCATATACGCCACCCAGTCGCTGGCGACCGGCGGCAACTACCTCCTGAGCGTCGACTGCGATCCAAAGGCACTGGCGGGATCCCTCCACGTGTTCGTGGTCCTGCAATCACCAAACGGGTCAACCGTGCTTCCGGACGGAGCCGGCTACACCTGTCCTACCGCATCAGTGGCAACTAACGCGTTGATCGCGTTTTCGGTGACGACTCCGTCAACGACCATGACCATCTGGTTGAGAGCGTCAGGGGTTGGGACTGGGACATTCTTCGAGCCGTCTCTACGATCGCTCGGGTGATGTCAGGCCAGGGCGTCGCGGTACAAGGCAAGATGTGCCAATGCGGCGTCGTGCCAGGTAAACCGTGCGCTCCTCGCAATGCCGAGCGCGCGTAGGCGGTCCCGCAGGTTCGCGTCGGACGCGATCCGACGTATGGCCGCAGCAATCGCAGCAACATCCAGCGGATCGACTAAGAGCGCGGCATCGCCGGCGACCTCGGGAAGCGAACCGCCGGTGGACGTCACGACCGGGATGCCCGATGCCATAGCCTCGATCACGGGCAATCCGAATCCTTCGTAAAGAGATGGGTAGACGAACACGTCCGCGCGCTGGTACTCCGCGACCAATTGCTCCTGGCTGACGTATCCGGTTATTTCGACCTGTGCGGCCCGACCCAGACGGTCACGTATCTGGCTCGCTTGAAAGCCGTCGGGTCCGACAATCCGGACGACGATTCGCATCTCTCGGGCGACGAGGGCAACGGCGTCTACGAGCCTAAGCAAGTTCTTGCGGGGCTGCAGTGTCCCTACGGCCAGGACCCGAAGAGGCCGGTCCGCCGGATCGAAGGCAAGTTTATCGGCTGGGGGCCGAAACAGCGAACTCACGCCGTTTGGAATGGCGACTACTCGTTCCGGGGCCACGTGCCACAGCTCCAGGAGGTCTCGTCGGGATGTCTCGGACACGGTCACGAGCCTGGTCGCTCGCCGAGCCGCGTCCCGAACCAGCAATCGGTCGCGAAAGAGCGAGGAGCGGCTGAAGAATTCGGGATGCCTTTCGAACGAGATGTCGTGGATCGTCACAACGCTCGCTCCGCGGACTGCGACCGGCAAGAAGTAGATTGTATGGGTGATATCCGCCCCAACCTGGTGACTCAGGAGCGATAGTGCGGCGAGCCGGCCGAGTCCGCTTCTCGGTACCCGACGGATGCGGACGGGCGGAGCGAGGATCCCCTCTGGGGCCTGGGCGGCTTCCACCGCGGCGACGATCTCGAGTTCCGGCATGAGCCGAAGCTCGCGAGCGAGCTCTCGCACGTAGGTCTCGTTGCCCGTTTGGGATCTACCGAGCTGGTGAGCGTCGAGCAGTAGCCTCATTCGGTGCGATAGCTTGCGAGCGCCCGACGCGATAGAGATCTCGCGGCCCATCCTAGATGCTCGTTCGGCGCGACTTCATCCAGCCCGAAGGATCCGTCGAGCTGGTCGAGCGCAGGGCTCGCGTCGTCGGGCTTGCAGCCCCTTGCCGCTGTCGCGGCGAGAGCCATGCTCCGTGGAGATGATGCCGAGGGCACAGGGGTCATTATGCGCATCGCAATCCTCCGCATCTGGCGTCGCGCTGACTTCGGCGGCTTCTCGTCGTTCGCCGAGCAGCTCGGTAGGTGACTCGCGGAGAGAGGCCGCGACGTAACCAGGGCGTCTCTCCTGCTTCGTTTGGATCGGACAAGCTTGTTGCGTGATGCCGTCACTCTCTACCCCGGTTCACACCCAGCCGTCGGGAGAAGGTGGGGACTGCGCGGTCCAGGATCCCCTACCCCCGCGTCACCCAGTATCTGCGATCGTGCCACCCGCCCTGGTTCCAGACGCTCCGCTCGACCTCAAGCACGCTGGCACTCTCGTCCGCGAGCCACGACAGGACCCTGTCCTCAGCGACTCCGTTCATCCTTATGGGAAACAGGCCAAGCCTGTTGTAGAGGAATCGGGACGACGCTCCCATCGACCGGAGAGCGGAATAGAGGCGCCGTCGCCATTGGATCCGACGGCGCGGTGATCCGTAGGAGGGCAGCTGGAACACCAGCAGTCCCCCCGGGCGCAACACCCGAACAAACTCCCTGACATAGCTTTCGATGATGGCTTCGCTGGGGCAATGCTGGAGCACGATATCCGAATAGACGAGATCGAAGCTCCTATCTGAGGCAAACCTCAGGTCGGAAGCCGTATTCAGGACGAATGAGCAGGTAGGACGATCGGCGTTCAGTCGGCGAGCCTGCTCGATCATCTCGGGGGCCACATCGACGCCTACGCTCGCCCCGAACTTGTCCGCCAGCGCGCGCGTGAGGCGGCCCACGCCACAGCCGAAGTCCAGCGCTGAGTCATGGTCACGGGGATAGCCGAGTTGGGCTCCGTGGGCGATTGTCCGGTCGATCTGTATTCTTCCGCTTTCAAAGAAGGTCTCGAGATCCCATCGGCCGTGACGCTTGTCAGGCGCAGACAGGATGGCCCACAACGGATCGAGTTCGGCTAGATCATTCCAATCCTGCTGATGCCTTTCCAAGCTCAAAATGAGCCTCCGACTAGTACGAGACCCGCGCCTCTCATAGCCTCATGCGCCCTTCGCATACATCCGACCGAAAGCCGGGCGTAGAGCTCGTCGACTTGGCCGCTACGAAGCGCTTCATGGAGATGGACCACGCCGGGAGTATGGCGAATGACGAGCAACCGAGTCGGCCGAGCGCGAGAGGCTAACCAGGAGCAACGCGAGCTGACGGGGTTCAACCGGCCTCCGGCACTGATGCCGAGCCTCCGCAGAGTACGAAACTGCGGGTTGTCCATGTCAAGCTGCCTGCACCACGCCACCGCCTACAACATGCCAGGGTCCAACCACTACATCCCATACTGGGTATGCTGTGGGCCGATTCCACCAGGGAGACTGAACTAGTGATCAAACGCATCTCGACTGCCTTCGAAGGCATCTGGACCGGCCATAAGGTCGTCGTAATCGCCGTCAGCGCCGTCGCCGTTGTGGCGATCGTGGCCGGCGGCGTCCTCGTCGCGGTCAACTCGGGCGGAACCGCCCAGGCGACAGCCACAGCCACGGCCAGCCCAAGCGGCAGCGCGATCGCCGCCGCCTCGCCTTCGGCATCCGACACACCGATCCCTTTCCCCTCGGCGACGCTCGATCTGGGTTCCACGCCTCTGCCGAGCGGCTATGCCTACTCCGATCTCGACGGGGTGGCGGCCCCTGCCAATCTGGCCCATCGGCTGCCGCTGGCGGTCTCGATCGGCGACAACGCCGCAGCGCGACCGCAGTCGGGCTTCTCCTCGGCCTCGATCGTGTATCAGTCCTTCGAGGAATACAGCGAAGACCGCTACATGATGATCTTCCAGGAGGGGACCGCGACCGACATCGGTGGTGTCCGGAGCGGCCGACTCTACTTTGTGCGCTGGGCCGCTGAGTACAAGGCGCTGTACGCCCACGATGGGGGCGACACCAAGACGCTCAGCCAGGTCATTCCCGCGATGCGCAGTTACTTCTACGACGAGAACGCGTCGAACGGCGGATCCTGCCCGTACCACCGCATCACGACGCGCGTGGCCCCGCACAATGAGTACACGAACTCGGCGGCGCTGATCGGTTGTCTGGCGCGGAGGGGCTACCCGACAACGTATCAGGGTGGGCCCGGCCGACCATTCGTCGACGACGCACTGCCCGCCGCCCGGCCCGCTTCACAGTCGATAACTGTCCCCTATCACACCGTGACCGTGGGCTACCAGTACGACCCGACGACCGACTCCTATGTTCGCCTGCTCAACGGCAAGCTCCAGATCGATCCGGCCAACAACCAGCAGGTGTTCGCCCGCAACATCATCGTCATGTTCCAGCCGATCTCCAACGACTACGTGGATTTCGGCATCCAGAGAATCGACATAGGCAACGTCGGTTCGGGCAAGGCCATCATCTTCAAGGAGGGCCGGGCTATAACGGCCACCTGGAAGAAGGCGTCGAACCAAGCCCTGACTCGCTACTACGACGACTCGGGCAACGAGATCCCGCTCGTCAGGGGTGAGATCTTCATCCAGAGCGTTCCGCCCGGGACGGCTGTCACCTACAAGTAGTTCCGAGCCGGCTTACGTGCCGGGGGCCGCAGGGCCACCACGCCGCAGCCCGCCCCTCCACGACTTCGCCGGCGGTCCTACTTCCCGCAGGCCGCCGGAACCACGCCCGGCTGACCGTAGTAACGGCTGTCCTTGCCGAACATCTCCACGGAGAGGTTGGCTACGCGGGCCATGTCGAGCCGGCTGGTCCACGTCCCGTCGGTCGTCGACGTGTCCGGGTGATAGCTGTAGGGCGGCCCCAGCACGCAGCTCTCGATGCTCGAGACGCGCTGTGCGGCGGAGACGTAGTTCCTGGCCGTGTTGAGCGGGAAGTCCGTGCCAATCGTCTTTCCGGCCAGAGACAGCAGCGTGCCGAGCTGGCCCAGGCCGGCTGGGCTGACGACCTTGTGCTCCAGGGCCACCAGGAGGGCCTGCTGGCGGGCGGCCCGCAGGTAGTCGCTGCCGCCGTTCTCGCGCGAGCGGACGTACAGCATCGCGGTCGCGCCGTCCAGGTGCACCGGGCCGGGGGCCATGACGATCCCCGTGCTGGGGTCGTTGATGGCCCGCTGGTTGACTATGTCGATCCCGCCCAATGCATCGACCATTCTCGCGAAGCCATTGAGATCAAGCGCCGCGTAGTAGTTGACCGGCACGCCGACCAGGAAGCCGATCTCGTTCTCCAGCGTCTTCATCGGCGGATCGGGCGAACGGAGGTACTTCGTGCCGGCGGAGTTCAGCAGCGTGTTGATCTTGAAGGTCGGCCCAACCCAGCCGCCGTAGTACAGATCGAAGTTGGAGGTGTCGCGCGGAACGCTGACGAACGACACCTTCTCCGTGCTCATGTCGATGCTGACGAGCATGAGCGTGTCGGTCAGCGAGTGGGTTCGACCCGTCATGAAGTCGCTGCCGATCAGCAGGAAGGTGATCCGGTTTGGATTGGGCGGCCGGGTCGGCGTGGGACTCCCCGAGGGCGTGATCCCGAAGGGGACAAACGACGATGTGTCGACGGGCGTCGGGCCAAGGGTTCCTGACGGGGCGGTGGGCGTCGTCGACGGGTCCGCGAAGATGTCGTTGTTCTGGATCGAGACGCTGGTGTCATACCAGGCCCACGCCCCGGCCACGAACAGGCCGTGCATGACCAGGATCAGGGCGACCAGCGCGCCGACGAACCCAAGCTCGATCCGCCGCGGCCGGCGCTTCGCCGAGGCCGACAGGAAGGCGTGGCCCACCGCGACGATTCGCCACACCCCAAAGGCCACGACCGCGAAAGCCACGACCTGGAAGTAGGTCTGGTCCCAGAGGCTGGCGGCGAACCACAGCGCGCCCTGGCCCAGCTGGATCGCGGCCACGATAGCGATCAGCAGGGCGGGCACCGCAAGCGCTGCCGCCGCCCGCCGGCGACCCAGGAAGAGCTGGCCGAGCCCCGGCCACAGGAAGGAGAGCCCGGCCGCAATCGCGGGCGACCGTTCCCGGCCGGCCGGTACCGGTTCGGAAACCGGTTCGGAAACCGAGTCGTCGACGGTTGTGTTCATGCCCCCTACTTCCATGGCACCGACCGCAGTCGCCTACCCGCTCCTGCCCGGAAGCTTACGCCTCCGCCGAGCCCCTGACGGTCCGTCGCGGAAACCGGTTCCGGACACTCCAGCAGTGGGCGCGACCGTCGGTTACTGCATCACCAGGCCGCCGTCGACCGCCAGAACCTGCCCGGTGATGTAACCCGCCTCGTCGGAGGCCAGGAACGTCACGGCGTTGGCGATGTCCTCGACCGTGCCGAAATGACCGAGCGGAGTCTGGCTCTTGATCTGGTCGGTCAGGGTCGCCGGAAGGTCTTTGGTGAGCTCGGTCACGATGAAGCCGGGCGCCACGGCGTTGCAGGTGATGCCGCGCGAGGCGACTTCCCTTGCCGTGGCCTTGGTCAGGCCGATCAGCCCGGCCTTGGAAGAACTGTAGTTGGCCTGGCCCATCTGCCCGGCCTGGCCCGAGACGCTCGACATGTTGACGATTCGGCCGGCGTGGGCCTTGAGCATGGGCCGGATCGCGGCCTTGATCATGTAGAAGGCGCCGTACAGGTTGACTTCGAGGACCTTCTTCCAGTCGTCGATCGGCATCCGCATGATCAGATCGTCCCGCGTGATGCCCGCGTTGTTGACCAGGATGTCGACCTTGCCGAACGCGTCCAGGGTCGCCTGAACGGCCTTGACGCAGGCCTCGGGGTCCGTCACGTCAGCCGGGATGAAGAGAGCCTTTCGCCCGAGCGCCTGGATCTCGGCGACCGTGGCCTCGGCGACCTCCGGCCGGCCCACGTCGACGAACGCGACGTCGGCGCCCTGGCGGGCCAGCGTCAGGCAGATGGCCTTGCCGATGCCGCGCGCTCCACCCGTGACGAGAGCGGTTTTCCCGGACAGATCGATCATCGTCAGACTCCCTTCAATTCGAGACGCGTTTCGGCTGAGGGCGAGCTCGCGGCGGCCGGCACGCAGCCGACCTGGTCATTCGACCCGAGTGGCTGTGTTCAGAGCCTCGGCTACTGCTTCGGTATCGCCGGTCCTGGCTGCGGCCTTTCGACCGTCGCCGGCCGTCATGTCATCGAGCATCCACTTCAGCGCCGGCGGGAACGGATTGACCGGGTTGAGGTAGCCGGGTGTGACGGATACGCGCTCCGGCCCGATGTTCGCCGCACGCGCGGCGGCCGCCGGATCGGCCGTCCACTCCAGGGCGATCGCGCCCGAAGTCAGGCCGGACCCAAAGGCAACCAGCAGCAGCCGATCGCCCTTCTTGACCCGGCCCGCCGCAACCGCCTCGGTGAGAGCGAGCGGTACCGACGCAGCCGACGTGTTGCCGTAGCTGGCGACGTTGACGAAGACTCGCTCCATCGGGAAGGCGAGCGACTTGGCCAGGGCCTCGATGATCCGAATGTTGGCCTGATGGGGCACCACGAGGTCCACGTCGGCCAGCCCAAGGCCGGCCTTGTTCAACGCGGCCAGCGACGTGGAGCCGAGAGTACGCACGGCCATCTTGAACGTCTCGGTGCCCTTCATCTTCATGAAGTGCTCGTGCTCGGCGATGGTCCTCTCGCTGGTCGGTCGTGACGCGCCGCCGGCCGGCAGCCAGATGAGGTAGGCCCCCGACGGCTCGGTCGTCATCTCGATGCCCAGCGTGCCCCCGGGCTCGTCCGAGGCGGACAGCACCACGGCCCCGGCGCCATCGCCGAAGAGGATGCAGGTGCTCCGATCGGTGAAGTCCGTACAGCGGCTGAGAGTCTCGGCGCCGATGACGAGGACGTGCCTGGCCATTCCGCTGACGATGTATGCCTGGGCCGTGGCGTAGCCGTACACGAACCCGGAACAGGCTGCCGCCACATCCATTGCCGCGGCGCGCTTGTTGCCGATGGCGTCCTTGACGAGTGCCGCCGTCGATGGCATCGGGTAGTCGGGCGTCAGCGTGCCGACGATGATCAGGTCGATGTCGTCGGGCTGGAGACCCGCGGTGGCGATGGCCCGCAGTCCCGCGACGGCAGCCATGCTGGAGGTCGACTCACCCGGCCCGGCGATGCGGCGTTCGCGAATGCCCGTCCGGGAAACGATCCACTCGTCGTTGGTGTCGACCATGCGCTCGAGATCGGCGTTGGTCAGGACGTAGCTCGGGGCGTAGGCGCCCCAACCCGTGAGGTGGACGCCCGAAAGAGCACTCGTCATTACGGTTCGACCTCGATGAGTGGCTGCTTCGCCTTGACCAGCTTTCCGGTCTCGGCGACGACACGGACCACGCGGCCCGACAGGTCAGACTTGATCTCGTTGAACAGCTTCATCGCCTCGATCAGGCCGATGACCTGCCCCGCCACGACGTGCTGTCCCACGCTGACGTACGGCGGCGAACCGGGCGACGAGGCCGCGTAGAAGATGCCGGTCAGGGGCGCCTTCACGGTCTTCGTGGTGGCGGCCGGAGCGGGTTCGACGGGATCCACGGCGCTCGCCCCGGCGCCCCCGGCTGGAGCATCGACGGAAGCCGGTGCCGGTGCGGGCGCGGCCCCGGGCGCCAGTGCCGATGGCTTGCGCAGGACGATCCCGGTCCCGCCGGACTCGACTTCCAGCTCGACGAGGTCGCTTCGCTCGAGGAGCGATCCCAGCCGGTCGATCAAGCCCAGCAGTGAGGTCGTCTCCGCCGACAACGGCTGGGCGACCGGGGGCTGAGCGGCCGAGGGCTGAGCGGCCGGGCCTTCGGGCGTGACGTGCCCGCCGGCCGGCGTCTTCTTTGGCCCGTCGTGAATATCGCTCATGTCGGCGTCCTTCACTGGACCCAGCGCCGGATCACCAGCGCGCTGTTCTGACCGCCAAAGCCGAAGGAGTTGGAGACGGCGATGTCGATCTGGCGCTCACGTACCTTGTTGGGCGTGAGATCCAGCCCCGCCGCCAGGGGGTCGGGGTTCTCCAGGTTGATCGTCGGCGGCACCAGCCCGGTCCGAATGCTCATGATCGTCGAGATCGCCTCGATCGCGCCGGCGGCCCCGAGCGTGTGGCCGATCATGCTCTTGTTGGCCGTGATGCTGACCTCGCCCGCGCGCTCGCCAAAGAGCGTCCTTATCGCCTCGAGCTCGCGCGGGTCGCCCTCGGGCGTCGACGTGGCGTGGGCATTGACCATGGCCACGTCGTCCAGGCTGAGACCCGCCTTCTCCATGGCGCGGCGGATGGCCCGAACCGCGCCCACGCCCCCCGGAGCGGGCAGAGTGATGTGAGAGGCATCGGCCGTGGCGCCATAGCCCACGATCTCGGCTAGCGGCTCCGCGCCGCGAGCCAGGGCGTGCTCCATCGTCTCGAGCACCAGAACCCCGGCGCCCTCGCCGATGACGAAGCCGTCACGGTCCGCGTCGAACGGCCGCGAGGCGCGCTCGGGCTCGTCGTTGCGCGTCGAGAGGGCACGCATTGCGGCGAAGCCGCCGACCAGCGACTCATGGCCCGTAGCCTCGGTCCCGCCCGCGAACATGACGTCGGCGTCGCCGCGGCGGATCGTCTCCCAGGCCTCGCCGATGGCGTGGCCGCCGGTGGCGCAGGCGGAGACGACGCTGAAGTTGGGGCCCTGCGGGCCGAAGACGATCGCAATGACGCCTGCTGCCAGGTTGCTGATCGCCATCGGGATCAGGAACGGCGACATGCGGTCCGGGCCCTTCTCGCCCATGAGCAGGATCTGGTCCGCGAGGGTCCTGATGCCGCCGATGCCGGTGCCGACGATGACCCCGGTCCGCTCGGCCAGGTCGCCCTCGAGGCGGCCGGGCAAACCGGCCTGTTCCATGGCCTCGCGGGTCGCAACCAGCGCGAGCTGGACGTAGCGGTCGTTGCGACGCTGTTCCTTGCGGTCGAGGACCGCCGAGCAGTCGAAGCCCTTGACCTCGGCCGCGATCCGCGTGGTCAGCCGCGACGGATCGAACTGCGTTATGGGTCCGATACCGGACCGGCCGGCGACCATCCCCTCCCAGGTGGACTGCGTATCGAGCCCCAGCGCGGTGACGGCACCCATGCCGGTGACGACGACGCGAGGCTGGCCGTTGGTCGGGCTCATCGGACAAGCTTCCCCGTACGGATTGTGGCGGCGCGATACACGTCGCCGGGCAGACCGCGCGCCGAAACGGCGTTCGCGGCCGCCATGACGTCGTAGGTCGTCCGGCGGATCTCGGCGTTGATGCCGTTCTCGTCGATCTCGATCAGGGCCCAGCTGGCCGTCGGATCGCCGTCGAAGACGTACCCGGCGCTGCCGGCGTTGACGATCGTGCGCCAGCCGATCTCGCGAACCTCCGGCAGGTGCGTGTGACCGCAGACGATCACCTTTGCGTCGGTGCGGCTCACGCGATCGATCGTCACCACCGGATCGAGGTCGGGGCCGAGCCCGTCGGTCAGAGACCCGGGCGAGGCGTGGCAGAAGAGCACGAGGTCGTCGCCTACGCGCAGCCGCCGCTCGGACGGCAGGCCCCGCAGGTAGTCCACGCCGTCGTCGCCGATCTGGTCGCGGGCCCACTCGGCGGCAACGCGGAAAGAGTCCGGTGCCCCCTCCGTGAACCACGGGAACGCCGCTGTGAAGTCGCCGTCGGCCACCGCCACGTCCGTGTTGCCGAGGGTGACGAATGCGCCGGCTCGCTCCAGCTCCTTGACGAGAGCCAGCGTCCCGACAGGGTCGGGGCCGTTGAAGACGAGGTCGCCGCAGATCGCGACGTAGTCCGGCCGGGCGGCGTCGATGGCCTTGTGGACGGCCGACAGCGCCGGCAGGTTGCCGTGGATGTCGCAGAGAGCGGCGATTCGAGTCATCAGCGGAGGGCGCTCTCTGGCGCGATGATGAAGCTCAGCCTGGCGTCGCAGGCGACCTCGCCGTCGACCGTGGCCACGCCGTGGCCGCGCCCGAACTTGCTGCCGAGCCGCTCCATCGTCACCTCGAGCCGGAGCTGGTCCCCGGGCGTGACGATGTGCTTGAAGCGGCACTCGTCGATCGCGGCGAAGAGGCCGAGCCGATCGCCGAAGCCGGGCTGTTGGGCCACGAAGACGCCCATCGTCTGGGCCAGGGCCTCGATCTGGAGCACTCCGGGCATGATCGGCTGGCCCTGAAAGTGGCCCTGGAAGAACCATTCGGTGGCCGTGACCGATTTGAGGCCGACGATGCGTTTGGCCTCCGGGTCGTACTCGACGATCCGGTCCACGAGCAGGAACGGCCAGCGGTGCGGGATCAGCTTCTCGATCTGGCGGGTCGTCAGAATTGGCTCGTTTGTCGCGGTCTCGGACACGGGGCGGCTCCTAGTGGCTTGGTGGCAGTGGCTCAGCGGGTGCCGGCGGCGACGAACGGAGCGCTGCCGACGCGGTCGAGCAGGTTCGTCGTCACCTTGCCATCGATGAAGATCTGGTTTGCCAGGATGGCGCGATGAAGCTCGATGTTCGTTGTCACGCCGTCTACCAGCAGCTCGCGCAGGGCCGCGTCGCCCCGGGCAATCGCCCCGGGACGATCGGGCGCCCAGACGCAAAGCTTGCCGAGAAGCGAGTCGTAGTAGGGCGGGATCTCATACCCCGGGTAGATGTGGGAGTCCATCCGGACGCCGGGGCCGCCGGGGGCGAGATACGCCACGATCTGGCCGGCCTGCGGCCGGAAATCCTTTGCGGGATCCTCGGCCATGATCCGGAACTCGATCGCGTGGCCGCGCGAAACGACGTCCGCCTGAGTCATGCCAAGCGGCTCGCCGGCCGCGATCTTGATCTGCAGCGCCACCAGGTCTATGCCGGTGCAGAGCTCCGTGATCGGATGCTCGACCTGGATGCGGTTGTTGATCTCGATGAAGTACGCGTCGCCCTTGCCGTCGACGAGGAACTCCAGCGTGCCCAGGTTCTCGTACCCGGCGGCTGAAACGGCCTTGAGGGCGCGCTCGGCGAGCTCCTTGCGGGCGGCATCGGAGAGCGCCGGACTGGGTGTCTCCTCGATGATCTTCTGGTGGCGGCGCTGGACCGAGCAGTCGCGCTCCCCCATGTGAATCGCGTTGCCGAAGCGGTCGATCGCCACCTGGATCTCCACGTGGCGGTTGTCGTCGAGATACTTCTCCAGGTACAGCGAGTCGTCGCCGAACCCGGCCATGGCTTCGGAGCGGCTGACCTTGAGGGTGGATTCGAGCTCACGCGGCGTCCGAACCAGCCGCATGCCCTTCCCGCCGCCGCCCGCCGACGGCTTGATCAGGACCGGGTAGCCGATCCGGTCCGCCTCGTCGAGCGCGTGGGATTCGTCGCGCAGCATCCCGGACCCGGGGATGGTCGGCAGGCCGTGCGCGGCGAGGATCCGGCGGGTGGCCTCCTTGGACGCGAAGCGCTCGAGCACCTCCGCCGACGGTCCGATGAAGGTCAGGTCGTGGGCCCGAACGACCTCGGCGAAACCCTCGTCCTCGGACAGGAAGCCATATCCGGGATGCACGGCGTCGCAGCCGGTGACGACCGCGGCCGAGATGATGGCCGGGGCCGAGAGATAGCTGTGCCTGGCATCGGCCGGACCGATGCAGATCGCCTCATCAGCGAGCTGGGCGGCGAGACTGTCGCGGTCGGCCTCGCTGTAGGCGACGACCGCGCCGATGCCGAGCGTCCGGCATGCCCGCAGGACACGCAGCGCGATCTCGCCGCGGTTCGCGATCAGGACTTTGCTGAGCATCAGGCGCGACCCGCAACGGGGGCCGGCTCGCGCGCGGGGCGACCGGCGGGGTCGACGGGAGTGTGCTCGGGCAACTCGATACGCACGAGATCCTGCCCGTACTCCACGGCCTCGCCGGCCTCGGCCAGGCTCGAGCCGATGACTCCGTCCACCGGGGCGACCACGTCCTGCTTGACGCCGAGCACGTCCACGGTGCCGATCTTGTCGCCGGTGCGGACCCGCATCCCTACGACCAGGTCGCGGCGCGGGTGGTACACGCCGACGGCCGGCGACTTGGCGGCGATCCGACCCGGCTCCTCGGACGGCTCTTCCGCCGGTCGCGGGCGCCGGTCGCGCTCTTCCGGTCTCGGCCCTGAGCCACGACCGGCTGCTGGGCCGGAGGCGACGTGGGCTTCGGACGTCCTGGCGGTGCTCGGGCGGGCATCATGAGCCACGGCCGGCTTTCGGAGCCGCGCCTTCCAACCGCCCTCGTGGACCTCGATCTCGCCCAGGCCGCTGGCGGCCAGCTTGGCGATCAGGGCCGGCAGCAGCTCGTCGGCGAGGTGGGCGATCGCCTCGTGGTCACGCCGCGTGCGGAGAGCCTCGTCGGCGTCTGCCCCGATCGGGTCCGGGTTCCCTGCGCTGGTCGGCATCGCCTACACCTCCTCGCGGCCGGACGGGCCGGGACGCCGCGTTCCCGGGAACGGCGGCATGGACGGCCTCGCGGGCAGCAGGCCGCGCAATCGATCGGCAAGGCCGAGCCGCTCCGGCGGAGCCGTCGGCCGCTCCGCAACAGTGTACGGACCGTACGCTCGATAGCGCTTGAAGCGAGCTTCGACGAGCTCGTCGACGGGGAGTCTGCCCAGGGCGTCGAGATGCTCGATGACGACATCCCTGATGCGCCTTGCCGTCTCCGCCGGGTCCGTGTGAGCACCCTCGCCGGGCTCCGGGATGACCATGTCCACGATGCCGAGCTCGTGCTGCTCACCGGCGGTGACCTTCATCGCGACAGCAGCTGCCTGGCTTTGCTCGGACGAGCGCCACAGGATTGCGGCGCAGCCTTCCGGGCTGATGACTGAGTAGATGGAGTTCTCCAGCGCCAGGACGACATCGCCGACCGCCAGCCCGAGCGCGCCGCCGGAACCGCCCTCGCCGGTGATGACGACGACGATCGGGGTGCGAAGCCGGGTCATCAGTCCCACGGACTGCGCGATCGCCTCGGCGATGCCGCGCTCCTCGGCGGCCGCTCCGGGAAAGGCGCCCTGGACGTCGACGAAGGTCAGGACGGGCATCGCGAACCGCTCGGCCAGATCCATGACCCGCATCGCCTTGCGGTAGCCCTCCGGGTGCGGCAGGCCGAAGTTGCGGCGGATGTTCTCCTCGGTGTCCTGGCCCTTCTGGAAGCCGATGACGACGATGCGCCGGCCGGCTATCCGGGCGAGGCCGGCAACGATGGCCGAGTCGTCGCCAAAGAGCCGGTCGCCGTGGAGCTCGACGAACTCGTCGGCCATGACTTTGAGGAGCTCGAGCGTGTGCGGGCGCTTGAGATTGCGAGCCTGCTGGACGTGGGCCCAGACCACGGCGTTGGGGTTCTCGGGCTGGCCGTCGGGATGGGCCCTGCCGAGGAGTCGATCAACCACGAGGCGCCTCCCCGCGAGACGCGTTGTTCTCGCCGTTGCGACCCTCGCCGTAGCGACGCTCGCCGTTGCGTGTGTCGGCGTTGCGTGTGTCGGCGTTGCCCTCGCCGCCCAGCGCGCCCGTCAGGGCCGACAGGAAGGATCGCGGCCTGGAAGCGGAAACGGCCATCGGCTCGCCAGCGCCGTTGAGCGGCGGTGCAATCAGAAACGCCAGCAGCGAGATGATCTCCTCGCGCAGGCGGGACCTCGCCACGATCCGGTCGACGAACCCGTGGCTGAACCAGAATTCGGCCCGCTGGTAGCCGGGCGGCAGCTCCTCGCCGATGGTTCCGGCGGAGACTCGGTCGCCGGCGAAACGGATGAGCGCGTTTGGCTCGGCGATGTTGACGTCCCCGACGACGGCGAACGAGGCGAATACGCCACCGGTCGTCGGATCGGTCATCACCGAGATGAATGGCACGCGAGCGGCCTTGACTCGCTCCACCACGCCCATCGTCTTGACAAGCTGCATCAGTGAATAGGTGCCTTCCTGCATTCGAGCGCCGCCCGACGAGGAGACGATGATCAGCGGGATGCGGTCGGCCAGCGCCGCCTCGCCCGCCCGAGCCACCTTCTCGCCGACGACGGAGCCCATCGAGCCGCCGATGAAGCCGAAATCCATCACGCACAGCGAAACCGTCCTGCCATCGATGGTCGCGGTCCCCCAGACCGCGGCGTCGCGCAGGCCCGTGGCCAGCTGGGCGGCCATCAGGCGGTCGGGATAGGCCTTGAGGTCGACGAAACCGAGGGCGTCCACCGGTTGGAGGTCGGCGTCGCGCTCGACGAACGAGCCACTGTCGACGAGCTGCTCGATCCGGACCTTGGCTGGGATGCGGAAATGATGGCCGCAGTTCGGGCAGACGCGGAGGGTCTTGTCGAGCTGCTTGTTGAAGAGCATCTCCGCGCAACCCGGGCACTTCGTCCACAGGTCGGGCGGGTACGCGTCGCGGCGCGGTCGGAACGGCAACCTAACCGGCATCAGGACATGACCCCAAGGATTCCGTTTATGACTCCCGTTCGGCGGCTGCGGCCCGGATGAGGCGCGCGTCCGTGGGCCGCCCGAACCGCCCGGCCCATCTGGGCCGAGGGAGTATGTGAGTGGCGCCAGGCAACATACACCGCGCCGATGGAAATCGCGGCCGACGCGACACCCACCCCAACGCCGCCCACGATGAACGGCCGCGACGGACGCGCCGCCATCTCGGGCAGGCGGTGGAACGCGGCGGCCGGCGAGAAGGTCGGAATGCGACCTGCGGGTGCATGAGTGGGTTCGCCGAGAGCGGGCGGAACGAGGTCGGGCGGCGCGAGAGCGGGCGGAACGAGGTCGGGCGGCGCGAGATCGGGCGGCGTGGCAACGCCGGCGACGAGCGGGCGGCCTCGGAACTGGGCCAGGCTGCCACGCGCCCCGGCTGCGACTTCTTCGACGGGGAGACCGGCGCGCAGCCTCGCGGCCCCGGTCGCCAGACGTGCGGCCAGCGCCTCTTCGAAGCGGAAGGATGGATGGACGCGGGTCAGGCCGGCGCGCAGCTCGCGCGCGGCAAACTGGACCGCGGGGTCCATCTCGACGTCAACCGGGATCTCGGACGCGCGGCGCTCGTCCGCAGACAGGAGTCCGTCGAGGTAACGCTCGGTCCGCCGAGCGTCGCGCGTGCGGCCGCCGAGCATCAGCTCAGGCCGCCGCGGAGGTCGTCCGCGACCGAGCGCAGCGCTCGGTGCAGCAGAACCCGCACGGCGCCCTCAGAGCGGCCCAGGACGGCCGCGATCTCGGCCGTCGACATCTCGTCCACGAAGCGGAGGATGACTGCCCGGCGCCGATCCTCGGGCAGCCTGCCAACGGCCTGCCACGCAGCGCTGACGGCTTCCCGGGCCGCGGCCGTCTCCACGACGTCGCCCGGCGCTGAGATCCCGACTGCGTCGTCCAGCGACGAGACCGGTCGACGGCGATCGCGGCGCCGCTCGTTGGAGATCACGTTGCGGGCGATCCGGAACAGCCAGACGCGGAAGGTGGAGATGTCGGCCGAGCCGGCAGTCGTCACGGCGCGCGATGCGATGAACTCATCGACTCGCTCCTCGAAGCGGGGCAGGCCGGCCAGCGCCTGCATGAAGACCCGCTCGGTGGCGTCCTCTGCCGCGTGGTGGTCTCTGAGCTCGTAGAAGGCGTAGCTGTACACCTGGGCCAGGTACTTCCTATACAGGGCATCGAATCGGCTGGGGTCGCGCCGAGCTGCTTCGACCAGACCGCGATCGCGATCGAGTCGGGCGGGACGG
>Ga0187878_1000540_pt1 | contig 42195 bp, 27 predicted proteins | sample June2016WEW_17_1_FD_132979 | JGI IMG/M metagenome (GOLD analysis project Ga0187878, IMG submission 132979) | Peatland microbial communities from SPRUCE experiment site at the Marcell Experimental Forest, Minnesota, USA - June2016WEW_17_150 | ecosystem: Environmental > Terrestrial > Soil >... | reverse complement strand
GGCCCTGGATGGCCTTCTCGCTCCCGCCGCCGTCCACGATAGTGGTGTTGTCCTTGTCCACCGTGACGCGCTTGGCCTTCCCCAGGTCGTCCAGCCGCACGCCTTCCAGCTTGATCCCGGTCTCTTCCATGATGGCTTTGCCGCCGGTCAGGATGGCGACGTCCTCGAGCATGGCCTTGCGCCGGTCGCCGAAGCCGGGCGCCTTCACCGCGCACGCGTTCAGCGTTCCGCGCAGCTTGTTCACCACCAGCGTCGCCAGCGCCTCGCCTTCCACTTCCTCGGCGATGACCAGCAGCGGCTTGCCGCTTCGCGCGATCTGCTCGAGCACGGGCAGCAGGTCCTTCATGTTGCTGACCTTCTTTTCGTGGATCAGGATGTAGGGTTCCTCGAGCACCACTTCCATCCGCTCCGGATCGGTGATGAAGTAGGGCGACAGGTAGCCGCGGTCGAACTGCATGCCCTCGACCGTGTCCAGTTCGGTGGTCATGGTCTTGGACTCTTCCACCGTGATGACGCCGTCATTGCCGACCTTGTCGATGGCCTTGGCGATGATGTCGCCGATGGTGGTGTCGCCGTTGGCTGAAATGGTGGCCACCTGCGCGACCTTCTGGCGGTCGTCCTTGACCGGCTTGGAGAGCTTCTTCACTTCCTCGACCACCGCCTCGACGGCCTTCTCGATGCCGCGCTTCAGGGCCATCGGGTTCGCGCCCGCCGCCACGCTCTTCACGCCCTCGCGGAAGATCGCTTGCGCCAGGATGGTCGCCGTGGTGGTGCCGTCGCCGGCCACGTCCGAGGTCTTCGAGGCCACTTCGCGCACCATCTGCGCGCCCATGTTCTCGAGCGGATCTTTCAACTCGATTTCCTTGGCCACCGTGACGCCGTCCTTGGTGACGGTGGGGCCGCCGAACTTCTTCTCCAGCACGACGTTGCGCCCCTTGGGACCCAGCGTGACCTTCACCGCTTCCGCGAGCTGGTTGACGCCGCGCAGGATCGCCTGACGGGCATTCTCGCTGTAAACGATTTGCTTTGCTGCCATGATTGTTCCTTTCTCCTCTTACGCGTCCGTTCCCTTGGACGCGCCTTCCAGAATCCCGAGGACCTCGTCTTCCCGCATGATGACGTACTCCTCGCCGTCGATCTTGATTTCGTTGCCGGAGTACTTTCCAAACAGGATCCGGTCGCCGGCCTTCACGTCGAGCGGCACGACCTTGCCGCTCTCCAGGCGTTTGCCCTGACCTACGGCAACCACTTCGCCCTCCTGGGGCTTCTCTTTGGCCGTATCCGGGATGATGATCCCGCCCTGGATTTGCTCCTTTTCCTCGATGCGCTTCACGACAATGCGATCGTAGAGCGGTCGAATGTTCATACGCATGCCTCCAATTGGTTCGCTTCTGGTAGTCTGACTCTCGAAAAGTGGGCCCGGCAGGTGATCCCAAGCCCAATAGCCATTATTAGCACTCTGGCATGAGGAGTGTCAAGTCGCCGCGCTAATCCATTGGAAACATTAGCTTTTGCATCGAGTGTTTATCTCGGCGTAATCGCGGATGCCGTGGATCTCGCCCTCGCAATCCCGGATCAGGCTGGGGAGGCTGCGGCTGAGCTTGGGATTCAGCAGAAAGCCTTCACCCCACTGAGGCTGGCCGCGAGAGTCCGCGAGGTTCTGGACCGCCCTTGAGAGGCCCAGGAATCCCCCCGGCAGCGTTGGCAGCATGGGCCTTTCGGCAAAGCGGGCCGGCCGGCCGCTGATCGAGGCAACAGCCCACCTGCTATTCTGGGAGCAGCATGTTGCGGAGCACGCGCCTGTTGCTGCTCCTGGCCATTGTCCTGATCCTCGGCGCGGTCGGAGCTACCTATTACCGCCAGAGAGCCGCTCTCTCCCGGCAGGCGCCGCCGCCCCCCGCCGCGCTTCCCCTCGATACCGCCGCCACCGCCTCCAGTTGGGTCTACACCAAGCACGATGGCCAGCGCCTGGTCGCCGAAGTCCGCGCCAAAAGTTTCCGGCAGTTGAATGAACCCTCCCGGCTCGAACTCGAGCAGGTGGAACTGCGGCTGATCAAACCCGATGGCAAGCGGTACGACTGGGTCCGCAGCGCCAAGGCGCAGCTCGACCAGGCCCACGACACTCTCTATTCCGACGGGGAGGTCGAGATCACCATGGGGGTCCCGCTGGAAGGCCCGGTCCACGGCCGGCTGCTCGGCATCCGCAGTTCCGGAGTCAGCTTCGAGGTCAAGACCGGCAGGGCCACCACCGACCGCCAGGCCAGCTTCAGCTTCGACCTCGGCGACGGCCGGGCGGTGGGCGCGGTCTACGATCCCAACCTCCGCGAGCTCATCATGAAAAGCCAGGTCGCTTTGCTCTGGCACGGCAGCGACCCCAAGGCCAGGCCGATGCAGCTCGAGGCCGGCGAACTGATCTACCGGGAGCGGGACTCGGTCGTGCTCCTCAACAACTGGGCCCGGCTCACCCGCGAGAATACGGAGTTGAACGCAGCCAGCGCCGTGGTCGTCCTGAAGGACGGGATGATCCAGAAAGTGGATGCCCAACAAGCCCACGGGAAGGCGCGCTATCCCGACCGCCAGCTCGAGTACGCGGCAGGCGGCTTGATCATGAGCTTCAACCCCGACGGCGAGATCGAGAGGATCTTCGGCGACCGCAACGCGCGCCTGGTCTCGACCTCCGAGGCCGCGCGCACCACCATTACCGCCGACAGCGTCGGCATGGATTTCGCCATGGTCGACGGCGAGAGCACCCTGGCCAAGGTGCTCACCATAGGCCACAGCTCGCTGGAATCCGTGCCCGTGCCGCGCCCGGGAGTGTCGCCGCCCGAGAGCCGCCTGCTGCGCAGCGAAGTGCTCCTGCTCACCATGCGGCCGGGCGGGCGGGAGATCGCCCGTGTAGAGACTCAAGCCCCCGGCCATCTCGAGTTCTTGCCGAACAGCCCCGGCCAACGCCATCGCACGCTGGATGCCGAGCGCATCCAGGTGGTCTACGGCCCCGGCAACCAGGTCCAGAGTTTTGGCGCCAACAAGGCCGCCACGCGCACCGATCCCGAGCCCCGCCCGCCCAACGACAAGCGCCCGCCCGGCGCCCCCGTCCAGACCTGGAGCGACGACCTCAACGCCACTTTCGACCCCAAGACGGGCCAGCTCGCGCGCCTCGAGCAGTGGACCAATTTCCGCTATCAGGAGGGAGACCGCAAAGCCCGCGCCCACCGCGCCGTACTCGAGGAGGCTCGCAACCTGATCACCCTGGAGCGGGCCGCGCGCGTCTGGGATGCCACCGGCTCCACCGCCGCCGACCGCATCCTCCTGGACCAGAAGTCGGGCGACGTCCTGGCCGAAGGCAACATCGTCTCCACCCGCCTGCCCGATAAGAACGGGAAGTCGTCCTCCATGCTTTCCCACGACGAGCCGCTCAACGCCACCGCCAACCGCGTGCAGACTTCCGAGCGGAATCGCAAGATCCACTACGAGGGGCAGGTCGTCGCCTGGCAGGGCGCCAACCGCGTTTGGTCCGACCGCCTCGATATCGATCGCATCGACCACCGCCTCTCCGCCCAGGGCCACGTCCGCACCCAGCTCCTCGACCAGCAGAAAGACGCCCCCGGCAAGAACAAGGCCGCCCCCACCTTCGCCACCGTAGAATCCGCCGCGCTGGTGTACACTGAAACGGATCGCCTGGCCCACTACACCGGTGGCGCTCACCTCACCCGCGCCGGCACGGATGTGAGAGCCTTCGAGATCCGCGCCTACCTCAACGAGGCCGACGCCGACTCCTCCCTGGACCGCTTGTACGCCGACGGCCGCGTCGCGATCGTGCTCCTGCGTACCGATCCCACCCGCACCCTCACGGGAACCAGCGAGCATGCCGAGTATTACGCCGCCGATCAGAAGACCGTCCTCTCGGGCGGCGACCCGACCCTGGTCGACAGTCTCCGCGGCTCCACCAAGGGCCGCCAGTTGACCTACTGGGCCAATGACGATAAGCTGCTCGTGAATGGAGCGGAAAAGCAACCCGTCAAGACGCTGATCAAGCGGCGCTAGTCCCACAGCCACGAATGAAAAAACTCCAGACCAACGAAATCAGCAAGGCCTATCGCGGCCGCCGCGTGGTCGACAACCTTTCGATCTACGTCGAGCAGGGCGAGGTGGTCGGATTGCTCGGCCCCAACGGCGCCGGCAAGACCACCTCGTTCTACATGATCGTGGGGCTCATCAGCCCCGATTCCGGCCGCATCCTGCTGGACGATCGGGAAATCTCCGGCCTGCCCATGTATCAGCGCGCGCGCCTCGGCATCAGCTACCTGTCGCAGGAGCCTTCGGTCTTCCGCAAGCTCACGGTGGAAGAGAACCTGATGGCTATCCTCGAGACTCTGCCGCTCACCAGCGGCGAGCGCCGCGCCCGCATGATCCAGCTCATCGAGCAGCTCGGCCTGGAGAAGGTGCGGCAGAACAAGGGCTACGCGCTGTCGGGCGGCGAGCGGCGGCGCGTCGAGATTGCCCGCTCGCTGGTCATCCAGCCCCACTTCCTGCTGCTGGACGAGCCGTTCTCCGGCATCGATCCCATCCAGGTGCTGGAGATCCAGCGGATCGTTTTCGAGCTGCGGCGCAACGGCATCGGCATCCTGGTCACCGACCACAACGTGCGCGAGACCCTCGCGGTCACCGACCGCGCCTACATCATCAACAACGGGCAGATCTTCCGCGCCGGCAGCCCCGAGGCGCTCCGCGCCGACCCCGAAGTCAAGCGCGTCTACCTGGGGGAAAGCTTCAAAAGCGGCGTCGGGTAGCGGACATTCGCCCGGCCCGCCCACTCAGTTCGTCGGAGTGTACACGGAATTCGAATTCACCACAATGGGATTGCACGCGGCGATTTGGGAATCGGTCCACGTGCCGTGCTGCATTTTCTGGAGGTACTCCCATGGCCGGAACACGACGTAGCCGGGATTCCCGTTGGGAAGCGTCACACCTTGGAGCCAGCTCCCGTTGAAACCCGTAACCATGTTCACGGCAGCCGCGCGCGACCAGGAATAGGGCGGACTCTCGGGGTTTCCATTAGCGCCCGTCATTGGGCACACGGGCGTGTCGTTCGGCGCGGTGTAGGCGAAAGTCTCTCCGATCACGATCAGCGCGTTGGCCAGGTTGGGATCGTAGCCGCAGCATTGCGTGCGCCAGCCGCAGCCGGGGGCGCGGGCCGGGCAACTACTGAGCGGGTAGAAGCTCTCGCGAAACGTGTCCAAAGCATTGAAATCCGTTGTGGCCTCCCCGGTCACAGTGCTCCATGGATTGACCGTTGGATCGCAATTGCCTACGCATGGCGAGTCGTGCATATCGATGATGGTTGGGGAAGGCTGGCCCATCGGCAGGTACGCCCTTGCTGAGGTGCTGCCACCGCACTTGAGGCCGCTTGAATACGGGACGCTGGTCGTCCCGAACCACAGGCCGTCGATTGCGGAGAGAAGCTCGGACACTTCGAGGATTCGCGCCGAATCGCCATAGACGGAACCGCAGTTATAGAGGGCCACCGTGGCCTCGAGATGGTATACCGAGTAGGTCACCTTGCCGGGGTCGAATCCGTTGGCCGACATGGCTTGGCGAAGGTTGGTCAGGACCAGTTCGTCCGAGTGCGTGTTATCCACGATGAGTCGCGCGTGAACCGAGTACTGGTCCAGCGTCATCTCGTTCTCTCCATCGAGCTCGGTCACCGTCAGCCCGTTGCTGTTGGCCGCCTGGAGCAGTGCGTTCACCGCGCCGTACATCGTGGACCAGCCAACGAAGGTATAGGTGTTCGCAGGGGCGCAGTCGTACGAGTCGTTACTCCACTGCTGAGGGACGTCCCAGACGCCACTCCAGGGTGTGCTGGAACTGCAGCAGTCCGTGCTTGGATTGCAGGTGGAAGAAGCGGTACAACTGGGGCCGCAAGCTTGAGTGTTGGTGCAGAACTCCCCAAATGGCGCCGTCGGGCTGAAGCGCATGTTCGCGTAAGTCGGAAAGCCGGGACAGTTCTGCCCCGTGCGCGGCGGCACATTCGTTTGCAGAGAGTATGCTAGCTTGCCGCCGCCTGACGGCCAGTCGGCGGCCCTCCAACCAATGGTGGGCGTGACGTTGTTAATGGAATTCGTTTTCAGGTCGCCGAAGAAGGCGTTCAGGCCCTGGAACCAGTTCGTGTTGAGCTGAGCCACCCCATTCGAGTTCAAGATCAGCGCCTGGTGCATGTCGAACTGGAACCGGACGCCCGTAATGCCCTGGTTGTGGTAGCTCGCCAGGATCTGCTGGATGCAGGAGCGGTAACTCGACCCGGTGCTACAGAAGCTGGTCATAGCCGGGTAGCTCGGCATAGAGCGCCCGTAGCTGTAAAGTACCGCCGTTGTGTCCCCGAAATCCAAATAGCCCATGTTCACTTCGAGCCGCGTGAGCGACGCGAATTGGGCTGCGCCAAACTGGCCAGCCAGCAGCCAAAGGGATGTCAAGGCGGCAAGACGCCGGCGGCTCGCGCCAGCGCACCAGGATACCGAAGCGATTACGTGCGTCATGGTACTGATCTCCTTCTTGTTCATGAAGACACAATTGCCCCCTGGTCAGCGGCTCCACGCAGTGCTGCTCAATCCACCGTCAGGCCGCTAAAACGAAATTGATACATCCATTCGTGCCACCCGCCAAGCGTCAGGCCCCTGGCCTGGAACGTCGTGGCAGCCGCCGCCGTGACGGTGTGCGTCACCACCACATCAACAGGGCCAATGCCCACCAGGTATAGCGAACAGCCCTGATGCGACAAACAGCCCACGGTCGGTATCACAACCTGGCCGTCGGCGGCGCTGGCGGCGAATTCCGCGCCGATCTCCGTACCATCGGCGGAGAAGATCTGTACGCTTACCACCTCCCCCGGGTTGCCGCCGGTCCAGGTCACGACGAGGGGCTGATTATGTGGTATGCCCGATCCGGGAGGGAAGGTCGTGGTCAGTTGGATAGGCGCCGGGACGGTGACCGACGTGCCAAAGCGGCCGACATCCCGGCCGCCGAGGGCGACAACCCCGTACGTGCCCGGCCCGATCGTGCCCGGCGGCAGCGCCTGGGTGTACACGAGCTTCCCGTCGGACAGCGCAGGAGTGATCCGCAGATTGGCGCCCCCCGTCGGCCCGTAGGCAACGAGCATACCCGCATCCAGGGTCTTGTCCTCCGCGTCCGGACAGCTCGGCCCTGGCGCCATGGTGAACAGAGCTCTGTTTTCGCCCGGTTGCGGCGTGAGCGGCTGCGGCGCCGACTCGCCGTCGCCCGCGGTGAGATCCACCAACAGGGTCTCTGTCGTGGTGGTCCCGCCGGTGTCGCTGGTAACGACCTTCTCCCAGCGCAGAACCCCCGCGCTCTGAACGTTGGGCACGCAAGTCCCGCCACCTTCGTGAATGCTGACCAGCACCGGCTGGCTGCTGGTCCAGTAGGGGTCCGCAACGCGGAGCGGGAGCTGGCAGCCCTGGGGTACGTCGGCGCTGAGTTGAACATTGTATTGATCCACTCCGACTAGGGTCGGTGCCCGGTAGGCGCTCACAATCCCGAGCCAGGCAACCTGATCGCGGACGTAGACGCCAGGTCTCTCGGAGTACGAGATCGGCGGGTCCGAGGGTGCCGGCGCCCCATCGGGCAGCGCCGGGTAGAGGTAGTCGCTAGGCAGGCCGGTTCCGTACACCGCGACGTAGCTGCCGGGCGCCGCCGAGTTTTGTGGAGTGTTCAGTGAGAGTGCGCCGTCCTGGGCAACGTTCAGGATGGCCCCCTGGCCGCAACCGGTTCCGTTCGCGGTGAACAGGCCCAACGAACCGCTGCCGCCCGTTGAAACCGGATCGCTCGATCCAGCGGTCGTGGTCACGACCACCGTAGGCCGGTTGCTAGCTTTGTTCGGCACCTGGGCGTTGATCTGGCCCGGCGAAACGTAAAAGAGCGGCGCCGGGATCCCGTCGAAGGTGACACTCGTTCCGCCGAGTTGGGTGGGCAACGGAACCGACGGCGCCGAAGCCTCAGCCCCGGCGAGATTGGTCCCAAAGATCGCTGCAATCGACCCCTTGCTAATTCCATACCCGGGCTGGCTGGCCGCCCCGAAGCTGGCGGCGTTGACCACGCCCCCCGGGAACACCACCGGTTTCGCCGCTGCCTGCGCCCTCAGCCACGAGGGCGCCAAAGTGATCGCCGCCGCCGCGCAGAATGCAAGCGGCAGTCCGCGTTTAGTCACTGCCAGCCTCCCCAACAATTCTGAGCGTAAACGTGGGGAGCGGCTTCGCTTTGTCCGCCTGGAAGGGAATCCTGGCGCCTTTTGGATTCAACACGTTCCCCTGGCCGTCGGAAATCCGGTACTTCCAACTGTAAGCCCAGAAGGTAAGCGGCTGGCCGAAGGGCACCTGGATCTGAGCGTTGCGGCCGTTGACGTCGGCGCCGGTTTGCGTCGCCGTGTAGTACACGTCGCCAATCGCACGAACGCCGACGTTCAGGACCGGGCTGGGCACGCTCACCGCAGGCAGCAAATGTCGCGGGTCCTCGATTCGAATCTGTATCGCAGCCGCTTCCATAAGCGCGGTGTCCTCGAGTTGCAGTTGCTGGCCCGGTGAAAGCGCTACCCACTTCGACCCGGACCAGGCGCAGGAGGGCAGATACCCGGGCGCTTCGACACACACCTGGTACTGCCCCGGCGGCAGGCCGGCGGCGCTAAACGAACCCGCGGAAGTCGTTGTCACCGCGGCTGCGACCGACGGCTGGCCTGGGATGGGGACCCATCTCCCGGCCGAATTCCGGGTCGTATCGGGAATCCTTGCGTAGTTGACGCGAGCCGCTGGGACAGGCTGCCCGGCGGCGTTCACGACTTTGCCCTGGAGTCCCGCTGGAGCCTGCTGCGCGTGCGTTCCCGTGCAGATCAGGATGAGCGAAGCTAGCGCAATTGCGTACCGTGTCTTCATGGCCTCTCCCTCTGTGCGCGGCCGGGGCCCCGCCCGGCAGCGCGCAATCACTGGTTCTCTGGCGAAGAATAATACGCCGATTGTCGGAACCTGTCAAGCACCTTAATCGATTATGAATGTGGCATTCAGTCGAAACGCTACTTTGTGCCGAAGTCATACTGATCGTAAATCGGAGAAATATCGTGCCTATTAAACGGAGACGCCGCCTTCCTGGTGCGCGCGGGCCCTCCCTGGCGGCCGCCGACCGCGCTGGCCTGCCTCCCGCCCGGAAGGCCGGGCCCGGCCAGGGGGCCGGCGCGGGCGAGGGCCCCCGCCCTACAAGCGGCTCTGGGCCGCCGATCCGCCGTCCTGCCCCGTTTGATATCATTAGGGGCAGATGAGCTTGCTGTCTCCGAGACTGCAGTTAAAAGTCGCGCAGAAGCAGATCCTGACCCCTGGGTTGGTCCAGATGGTAACGGTCCTGCAACTGAACCGGCTCGAGCTGCGGGAAATGATCACTCAGGAGATTGCCGAGAACCCGGTGCTGGAGGAAGCCACCGACGAGGCCGGGGAGGAGCTCAGCCCGCAGGAGGTCCAGCAGCTTCTGGAGGCCGAGCGCGTGGCCGAGCCGGCCGATCAATCGCTGCTGGAGGCTGCCAACGGGGACATCGAGGTTGCCCCCGGAGTGCTCGCCGACATTGACGCCGAACCGCCTGCCGCCGCCGATGTGCCCGTTGCCGAGACCGCCGAGGCGGTCGAGCCCAAGCCGGCCACCGATCCGTTCGAGGAGATCGACTTCGGCTCCTTCTGGGACGACTACCTCGACCCCGGCTACAGGAGCCCATCCTCAGAGCAGGTCGACAAACCCTCCTTCGAGACCTTCCTGCCCGCCCCGGTCACCTTCGGCGACTACCTGCGGTCGCAGTTGACCATGGTGCCGCTGGCCGAGGGCGTGCGGGACGCAGCCGACTCCATTATCGGCAACCTGGATGAGAGCGGGTACCTCACCGCCTCGCTCGAGGAGATCGCAGCCTCCGGCGACCACTCGAGGGAGGACGTTCAGGCCGCCCTGCACGAGGTTCAGAAGCTCGACCCGGCCGGCGTCGGCGCCCGCGACGTGCGCGAGTGCCTCCTGCTCCAGCTCGAGAGCCGGAACGGCCGCGGGGGCGTAGCCTGGCAGATCGTCTCCGAGCACCTCAAGATGGTCGAGCTGCGGCAGTCCCGCGAGTTGGCCAAGGCGCTGGGCCGCCCGCTCGAGCACATCCAGACCGCCGTCGAGGTCATCCGCCACCTCAATCCGCGGCCCGGCCTGCGCTTTTCCGGCCCCGGCGCGCGCCAGGTGGAACCGGATGTCCAGATTTTCAAGGACGGCGAGCAGTACGTCATCCAGCTCAACGACGAGGATCTTCCGCAGTTGCGTCTCAACGCTCAATACCGGCGCATGCTGGACCGCCATCAGGAGCCCAGCAAGGAAGTGCGCAACTACGTCAAGGAGCGCTATGCCTCGGCCCTTCAGTTGATGAAGAACATCGAGCAGCGCAAGCACACCATCCTGCGCGTGTGCCAGTCCATCGTCCGGCGTCAGGCCGATTTCCTGGACCGCGGCATCGACTGCCTGAAGCCCATGATGATCAAGGAAATCGCCGAAGAGATCGGTGTGCACCCCTCCACCGTCAGCCGGGCGGTGGCCAACAAGTACGCGCACACGCCGCAGGGAGTCTTCGAGCTGCGCTATTTCTTTTCCGAGGCCGTGCAGGGGCCCTTGGGCAGCGCCACGCCCCTGCTGATCGTCAAGCGCATGGTCAAGAAAATGATCGCCGAAGAAGATTCGGCCCACCCGCTCACCGACGAGCAGATCACCGCTCGCCTCCAGGCGGCGGGCATCCAGGTCACCCGCCGCACCGTGGCCAAGTACCGGGAAGACATGAAGATTCCATCCACGCACCAGAGGCGCGTCCGCGCCTGACAACCCGCGGATCGGAGGACGCAATGAAGATCACCTACACAGGCATGCCAGGGGCGTTGAATCCGGCCGAGACCAGGAAGGTCGAGGTCAAGTTCGGGATGATCGCCAAGCTGCTCGACGCGCCCAAGGGGGAACGCGAAGTACACGTCATCCTCAGCCAGGAGCGGCATCTGACCCACGCCGAGATTACCGTCCGCTACCAGGACCACCATTTCGCAGGCATTGGCGCGGCCGCCGATGCGTATGCCGCCATCGGCGCCGCGATCGAGAAGCTCGAGAAGCAGATCCTTCGGCTGCGGGAGCGCACGCGGGACAGCCACCGCGGCCCCAAGGTCGAAAAAACGGCGATTGAAACGCCGGCCGCCCCCGCCGAGGCGGCCGCCGAACCAGAGACCGCGGGCCCGCCCCAGGTCTTCCGTGTCAACCATCACCAGCAGCGCAAGCCCATGACGCTCGAGGAGGCGCTGCTCGAAATTGAAGGCCGTAACTACGTCGTCTACCACGACGCGGAAACCGACCGCGTTTCCGTGCTCATGCGGCGGCGGGACGGCAACTTCGACCTGATCGAGGCGTGACCCACAAACCGACGCATTCCCCCCGCCCGGAGTCTCCGGAGCTGGTCGTCATCACGGGTATGAGCGGGTCCGGCAAGGGCACGGTTTTGAAGTGCCTGGAGGATCTCGGCTACTACTCCGTCGACAATCTGCCCATCGAGCTGATCCCCAAGTTCGCGGAGCTCACCAAGGGCTCGCCCCAGATCGCCCATGCCGCCCTGGTCGTCGACATCCGCGAGGGCCAGGGCCTCCAGCGCCTTCCCAAGTTCTACGAACAGATCCGCCGCCGCGTGCACACCACGCTGCTGTTTCTGGAAGCCGACGACGAGGCGCTCATGCGCCGCTTCAGCGAGACCCGCCGCCCTCATCCCCTCGGCACCCACCGCTCGGTGGCCCGCTCGATCCAGGCCGAGCGCCAGTTGCTGGCCCCCATCCGCGAGCTCGCCGACCACGTGGTCAACACCTCGAAGTTCACCGGGCACGAGCTGCGCGACGTCATCGCCGAGAAGTTCCGCGGTGACCAGGAGCGGTCCAAGATCATGATTTACGTCACCAGTTTCGGCTACCGCAACGGCGTGCCTTCCGACAGCGATCTGGTCTTCGACGTCCGGTTCCTTCCCAACCCCAACTACATCCCGCAGTTCAAGAAGCTCAGCGGGCGCCACCCCTCGGTCGCCCGCTACATCCGCTCTTTCCCCCAAACCACGGAGTTCGTCCAGCGTATCTCCGACCTGCTGGTCTACCTCCTCCCCCACTACATCCGCGAAGGCAAGAGCTACCTCACCATCGCCTTCGGCTGTACCGGCGGCCAGCACCGTTCCGTCATGATCGCCGACGAGATTCGCCGCCGGCTGGCGCGCGCCGGCTTCAAAGTCAAAGCCACCCACCGCGACATCGTCAAACCGGCTTAGCGGCGTACCCCTGCCGCCGCGCCGGTTCAGCTCATGATTGGGGTCCCGCAAGTGCCGCAGAATCGGGTGCCCGGCTCGAGTTCTACGAAGCACCTCGGACAACGCGGGGCTGCCGGGGCCGCCGGCGCAGCGCTGGCCGGGACCTGACGGACCAGCAGCCTGATCTGCCCGGCCATGTCGACCATCACAATGACCGATTCGGCCAGAAAGTAGAAGAAGAGGAGCCCCCCGGGATTCCGCTGGTGTATCCTGGGATGAATTCACCCGGGAGCACTCTTTCGCATGAGCGCCAGCCACATCTCCGAAACCCCGCTGGTCTCAGTGATCGTCCCGACTTACAACCGGCCCGCGCTTCTCGAGCGTGCACTGCGCAGCGTACTTTCTCAGACGTTCCGCAACTTCGAGGTCATTATCGTCAACGACGCCGGCGCCGACGTGGAACCGCTCCTGCGCCGTCTGCCGTCCGACCACGACCTTCGCTACCTCGCGCATCCCGCCAACCGCGGCCCCGCCGCCGCGCGAAACACTGGAATCCAGGCGGCCCGCGGCGACTACATCGCGTACCTCGACGATGATGACATCTATTACCCCGGGCATCTCCAGGCTCTGGTTGACTTCCTCTGGCGCGGCGTGTTTTCCATCGCCTACACGGACGCCTGCCGCGCCTGGCAGGTGGAACAGGAAGGGGAGTGGATCACCACCGCCAGGGATACCCCGTACTCGTGGGAATTCGATGCCGACGACATCCTGGAAAGCAACCACATTCCGACATTGTGCGTGATGCACGAACGCCGCTGTATCGACGGCGCCGGGATGTTCGACGAGAGCCTGCCCGCCCTCGAGGATCTGGACCTGTGGATTCGCATGTCGCGGAAATATGCGTTTGCCCACATACCACAGGTTACCTGCGAATTCAGTTGCCGCGGGGAAGCCGATACCCTCAGCAATAAGTACGGCCGCGACTTCTCGAAGATCCTGCCCACCATTTACAGTAAGTACGAGCCGGACCGCAAGGACGCCCACTACCGGAAAAGAATCAAGGCGCTGGAGCGGGAAATCAGCGAGCGCGACCGCCGGATCCGCGACTTGCAGGTTGAGCTGGAGCGCATGGGGAGCCTCCTGCATTGGTGCAGGAGGAAGGCCGGCCGGCTGGTGGGGCGGCTGCTGCGCATCGTGAATCGTTAGGGGCCGGGCGGTGCGCCGCAACCACCTGGGTCCGCCGGGGCGATGAGTGAACCGGCTCTCCGCGGGATCGGGAGTTCGTCCGCATGCGCCGGGAGCCTTGCGAACCGCCGAATGTGACAGACCCGAACGCCTTGGGGTATACTCGAATTCCGCGTTCCAACGCGGGCTGACGGGTTTGGGAGGATGGGTGCGGGTCTTGGTCACCGGTTGCGCCGGTTTCATCGGTTCGCACCTGTGCGAGCGACTGTTGGATGCGGGTCACGCCGTCACCGGCGTGGATGCTCTGACGGAGCACTACGACCCGGCCCTCAAGCGCCGGAACCTGGAAACTTGCTTGCGTTCCGACGGTTTTCGTTTCTTGCACAGCTTCATTGCGGATTTGAGTGCTGCCGTGCTCCAGGACGCGGAACTTGTTTTTCACCTCGCCGCGCGGCCAGGCGTGAGGACGAGCTGGGGCAGCGAGTTTGGGTCCTACGTCACGCACAATATCCTGGAGACGCAACATCTGCTCGAAAGCCTCCGCAATTCCTCGTGCCTCCGCCGCCTGGTCTTCGCGTCTTCCTCCTCGGTCTACGGCAACACTGCTGGCGCGCAAGTCTCGGAAGACAGCACCGCGGCGCCCTTTTCGCCATACGGCGTGACCAAACTGGCTGCCGAGCATCTCTGCTCTCTGTACTCGGAAAACTTCGGAGTGCCCACCGTCTCGCTGCGCTTGTTCACCGTCTGCGGGCCGAGACAGCGGCCCGACATGTTGCTGAGCCGCCTCATTTCCGCCGCCCTCTTCGGTAAGAAGTTGACCCTCTACGGCAGTGCGCAAATGGAGCGGGACTTCACCTGTGTCAGGGACGTGGCGGACGCCCTGGTTCTCGCCGCGGAACACCCGACCCAACATCGGATCTTCAATATCTCCGGCGGGCAGCCCGCCTCGGTTGAAGATGCGATCCGATTGGTGGAAAAGATCCTCGGGACCCGCATCGATGTGGAGCAGGGCGCCGGGCAGCACGGCGATGTGCGATGCACCGCAGCCGATTTGACCAGGGCGCGCGCCGAGCTGGGCTACTCGCCTTCCTGGCGGCTCGAGGACACGGTGCGCGCGCAAGTCGAGTTCACCCGCCAGTACCCGCCCCCGGCAGTCCGGACTGTGGAAGCAGGTTGACCGGCTGTGAATGTTCAGGCTGCCACGCCGCTCCCGGGGGTCACGGTCGTCATTCCGGCTTTCAATGAAGAAGCGGCGATGGCGCGGCAGCTTGGCGAAATCCTGGCGGTGATGAAGCAATCCGGGTGGACCTTCGAGATCATCGTCGTGGACGACGGTTCCACGGACTCGACCGCGAGCCTGGCCGAAGGTTGCGGAGTCAAGGTCTTGCGGCTTGGATGCAACCGCGGTTACGGCGCCGCTCTGAAGGCCGGCATCCAAGCGGCCGCCCATGATCGCATCCTCATCATCGACGCCGACGGCACCTATCCGGCCCGGGCTATCCCCCGGCTTCTGGAGCGGGCATCCAGCGCCGACATGGTGGTCGGGGCCCGGGTGGGGGCCAACCTCCACATCCCCATGACGCGGCGCCCGGCCAAGTGGCTGCTCGGCCAGTATGCCAACCTGCTGGCCAGGCGCCGCATTCCGGACCTGAATTCCGGCTTGCGCCTCATGCAAAAATCCTCCCTGAGGACCTTCTGGGATGTGCTGCCGCCGGGCTTCTCTTTCACCACCACGATCACGCTGGCAATGCTCGCCACCGGACATGAGGTTTCCTACGTCAAGATCGATTACCTGCCCCGGCTCGGCAAGTCCAAGATTCGGCCCACCGATTTTTTCCGCTTCCTGTGGCTGATCACGAAGATGGCCCTTCGTTTCCATCCCTTGCGTATTCTGTTTCCGCTGGGTCTCCTCAGCCTGCCGGTTTCGGCCGCGTTCCTGTACCGCCAATCCCTCGCCAGCCACTGGCTCGTACCGGGGCTCGCCTGCGCCGTCCTGGCGTGGACCGCCGGCCTTGTGCTGGAACGCCGAGCCCGGCTGGAGCGCGGCAAGAATGGGGGACGCCATGAGTCTGCGGGCCACTAAGCAGTGGGTGGAGCGCCACGCCTGGGTCCGGTTCCTGGGAAGCGTATTGCTGCTCGCGTCTGTGGTAGTCTTTGTGCCCCGGCGGCACCTCCTGGCCGGCCTGCAAAGCATCCGCCTGCCGATCCTAGCCGCGGCGCTTCCCCTTTACTTACTTCTGCATGCCGGCGGAGCGCTCAAGTGGCATATCGTGGTGAACAGGTCGGGAGCGGGAATGACTGGATTACGATCCCTACAGTGCTATTTCTTCGGCCTCTTCGGCAATCTGTTTCTGCCCTCCGTGGCAGGCGGTGATGCGGTAATGGTGGCGTTGGCCTTGAGAAAGGCCGAAAAGCGGGCGGGCATCGTGGTGGGCTCGTTCGTGAATCGCGCAGTGGACGTTGCGGCGATGCTGATGCTGGTCTTGGGCGCGGCGGCGCTGCTGCCGGGCGTCCTCAATGCGGGGAACCGGCGGATCTTCATCGCCGTTCTGGCGGCCGTCGGTGTCGGAATCGCGCTGTTTGCGGCCGCCGCCGGGGCGCTCCGGCCCGCGTGGTTTCCCGGCAGGCTGAATCGCCTTCTCGCAGAGCACCAATCCGCCCTCGAACTGTTGCACCGGCCACGTCTCATCCTCACGCCGCTGGCCCTGAGCCTGGCGATCCAGTTCGGGCTTCTGTCGCTCACTTACTGGATCGCTGCTGCCAGCGGCCTGCATCTTTCGCTCGCCGCATGGGTGTTTGCATGGCAGCTTGCGAAACTGGCCGCCCTGCTCCCCGTGGCCGTGGCTGGAATCGGCCCGCGCGAACTCGCGCTCTCGGCACTGCTTGCTCCTTTTGGCGCGCCAGCCAGCCGTACCGTAGCCATCGTTCTGGCATGGGATGCCTTGATGGTATCGGGAAGCCTGGTCGGAGGGGTGGTCTGGAAAGCGTTGGGCTGGGCCTTAGACCCGCCCGCGAGTGGAAGGAAATGAAACTGCCAGCTCCGGAAAGGAACATCCTGAGCGCCTCGACCGTCATCCTTGGGGCCGGCCCCGCGGGACTGGGCGCCGCCCTTCAGCTTGCCCGGCGGGGCCTGGGGCGGGTTACCGTGCTCGAGCAGCACAGCGCGGTCGGAGGCAACGCTGGCAGCTTCCTCCTGGACGGCGTTTACGCGGATTACGGCAGCCACCGCCTGCACCCCGCCTGTGATCCCGAAATCCTTCGAGACCTCAAGCAACTGCTGGGCGACGACTTGCTGTTGCGCCCGCGTCACGGGCGAATTCGCCTGCGCGGCCGCTGGATCCATTTCCCTCTGCACCCCTTGGACCTGGCTCTGCGGCTGCCTCCCTCGTTTCTGCTGGGCGCCGCCTCGGACCTGGTGCGGAAGCGGCTCACGGCCCCAACGCGGGGCGCCGATACCTTCGCCTCCGTCCTCGAACGCGGACTGGGCCGGACGATCTGCCACGACTTCTACTTTCCATACGCGCGCAAGATATGGGGCGCCGAGCCCGAAGCCCTGTCGCCCGTACAGGCGCGCCGCCGCGTCTCGGGGAGTTCGCCCGGCAAGCTCCTGCGCAAGATCGCCGGCGCCATTCCAGGCCTCAAGCCACCTGGAGCGGGACAGTTCTACTACCCGCGCAGGGGATATGGTCAGATTCCGGAACGGCTCGGCGAAGCGGTGTCGAACGCGGGCGGAGAGTTGGTTCTGGACGCACGCGTGACTCGCTTGAAGAAAGCAGGCCCGGTCTGGCGGGTGCATTACCTCCGCCAAGGCCAGCCGTGCGCCGCCGAATCCGAGCGGGTTTGGTCCACGCTGCCGATCGACGTTCTGGCGCGCTGTCTGGTGCCGTCTCCACCTCCGGAAGTGCTCAACGCGGCTGGCCGAATCGCGTTTCGCGCAATGATTCTGATTTACCTGGTGCTCGAACAGGACCGCTTCAGCGAGTTCGACGCACACTACTTCCCCGAACCAGCCGTGCCTCTGACGCGGCTTTCCGAACCCAAGAACTACAGCGCCGCCGCCGAGCCGCGAGGGGTCACCGTGCTGTGCGGAGAACTGCCCTGCGACATCGATTCCGGCCCCTGGCGGGCCATGGACCGGGAACTCGGCAATGCCATGCTGGGCTGGCTCGCCGCGGCGGATCTTCCGGTCCGTGCGCGCGTGCGGCGCGTAGTCACCCGCCGCTTGCCTTACGCCTACCCCCTGTACACCCGCGGCTACGAAGAGTTCTTCGAGATCATCGACCGCTGGTTGAGCGGTCTGGATGGTCTGCTCACCTTCGGCCGCCAGGGGCTCTTCGCCCACGACAATCTGCACCACGCCCTCTACATGGGCTACTGCGCCGCGGACTGCGTAGGGGCGGACGGGGCCTTCGACCACGCTCGCTGGGCCGGATACCGAAACACCTTCGCCAGCCACGTGGTCGAGGATTGAGAGGCTCCCCGACGGCCGACGGTCGCGGCCCGGCGCTCTGGTGTCAACCCATCTCGGAGATAGTACACTGGATCTCTGAGGTACGGGCCGTATGCGCCAATGAGCGCACGGCCCGAACAGGTGTTGGTCCTCTTGTCCCGCATAAGAGTTGTTCTCACCTTCCTGCTGCTGCTCGGGGTCGCCCTGGTTTTCGGATTCGCGGCGTTCCGGAGCATGTTGCCTCCCGGGCCCCTTCCAATTCCGGGTGCGCGTCCAGCGATTCTGGTGGGCGGCGGTCTGGCGCTGGCCGCGGCGCTGTCGCTCACCTCGAGCGCCTTCGCGCTGGTGCCCGCGATCTCCCTGGTTTTCGGATGGGCGGCGTTTCGGAGCATGGTGCACTCCGGCCTTCTTGAAGGCGCGGATGCGCGTCTGGTGGTTCTGGTGGCTGTCGGCTGTCTGGCGCTGGCCGCGGTGCTGTCGCTCGGGGCGAGCGCCACTGTGCGCCGGCGTGCGGTGATCGGCTCCGTCGCGGCCGCCCTGCTGTTTATCGGAGCCGCGGCCGTGGCCAGTGGCACAGCTCTGCAGATCCTTGCGGAGCTGCTCATCCTCGTCACGGCCTTCAGCGTCGGAACCGCGCTGCTGGCTCTGCTCCGGGTGAAAACCGAGTTCTCGGTGTGGGAGCGGGTCGCCTTGGCCGCCGGCCTCGGGCTGGGTGTGCTGAGCCACCTCACCGTGGTGCTGGGGATTTTCGGCGCACTCTATCCGGCGGTCGCACTCGCCCTGCTGGTTGCGCTCCTGGCGCTCACGCACCGGTTCCTGATGCGTTCGGCGGGCGGGATCTGGCGCGAGACCCGAAGCCTGCTGATGGAGCGGGCACCCGATCACCTCTTGTTGTTTGCGGTATTGCTGGTGTTCCTTTCACTGGCCGCCGTGCAGGCCATGGCGCCCCCAATCGAATGGGACGACCTGATGTACCACTTGTGGGTTCCTCAGCACTACGTCGCCGGGCACCGGCTCGCGGCTTTTCCCGATGTGGCTCAGTCCTTCTTCTACCAGGGCGTGGAGATGCTGCATACGCTTGCGTTTCTGCTGGGCGGAGAGGCCACTGCGATCACCCTCAACGTCGTTCTGGGCCTGCTGACCGCGCTGGCCCTGGGGGGCTTCGCTGGCCGCATCTTCTCGCGCCAGGCAGCCTGGCTTTCCGCGGTGTTCTGGACGACGACCCCCCTGGTAGCCTGGTCGATGCCTACCGGCCACTCCGATCTGAGCCCGGCATTCTTCTCGTTCCTTTCCGCGATCGCGGGTTACGCCTGCGTGCGCCGCCCGGATTGGCGCACCGGGTTGCTTGCGGGCATCCTCGGCGGCTTTGCCTTTTCCTCGAAGCTGCACGCGGCTGCGTCGATCCTGGCGCTGATCTGCGTCCTGATGCTGGTGCTTTGGGTTTCCCGGCGCTTGGGGGACTCATTGCGGCTGGCGGCAGCTTATGCGGCGGGCCTGGCGGCAACCGGATTCGTCTGGCCGTTGCTGCGCTTCGTCGAGACGGGCAATCCGGTTTACCCCTTCTTGAACGCCATCTTCCGCGCCCCCGGCTACCCGCCGGTGAATCAGTGGTTCAACTTTCTCCATTGGGGAATGGGTAAGAGTTTCAGCGCCTTGCTGGCGCTTCCCTGGAACGTCACTTTTCACGGGGACCGGTTCTGGGAAGCTCCGCACCCATACGCACTAGGTCCCTGGGCGCTCTTGGCGGCGATCGCATGCATTCTGATACTGCCCCGCATCAAGGGCGAGCTGGGGTGGTCGATCTCGGTCGTATTCCTGTTTGTGGGCGCCTGGTTCCTGGGAGTGCAGAATCTTCGTTACCTGATGCCGGTGTGGCCGCTGGTGACGCTCATTGCCGCGGTTTCACTCGCGCGCCTTCTCGTGCCAATCGCTCCGTTCCTGCGCCGAGCGACTGTCGCGATCTTCTGCGGAGTGGTTTGTTCGGCTTCGCTGGTCTGGGGGCTTGCCCTCGACAATATTCCGGAAGGCGTGCCCTTCCGGGTGATCTTCGGAGTCGAGTCGAGAACATCATATCTCACCCGCACGGTAGCCGCTTATCCAGCCTTCCAGGCTGTCGGAAAGGCCTGCGAGTCGCCTGCTCCTACGGTCCTGTCGATCGGCAACATGTTCCAGTACCTTTGCCCTAAGATGATCGCCTGGACCGCGCCTCGTGCTTCCTTCGTGAACCAGGCCGGGACGGATGATTTCTATCGCCAAGCGCTGCAAAAGCTTGGCATCCGTTACGTTATCGTCGACGATAACCTGGAATGGGCCAGTCCAACTCCCTTCGTTGCCTCGGGTTTCCTCGTTCGGGCAAGCGAATTACTGCACTTTGCCCGAAGGACCGAGGCCTTCAGGATTCTCGGTCCGGGTGAGCGTCCAACGCGGCATTTTGTAAGGGCGCAACAGCAACCCGAGGGTAGCCCTTATCGGCCCGGGCTTCTGGAACCTCTCGATCCGGCGTTCGAGCGCGCCGCTGGGGCGCTATCGCGCTGGACGCCCGGCCGCGTGAGTCCTCCGACTCTCGACGTGGGGAGCGACACGCTCCGTTACCCTGCGGCGAGCGAAGGGAAAGGCGCGCTGCACGTCAGCTTGCTCGGGCCCTCAGACGGCCGCGACGGAGAAACTGCGGCCGCGGCGTTCCCCAAGGCGGCGGTCGAGGTCGCCTCGGGGGGCACTTACGTGTTTTCCTACGACCTGCTGTGCTCGGGTCTCATCGACGCTCCGCTGGTAAGATTGCGGTTCACTGACAGCGGCGGCTCCGAGGCCGGCTCGATCGAAGTCCTCACGAACACGGCTTGCGACACCCGCTGGCGCCGCTTCCGCGCCACCATCACCGCGCCCGCAGGCGCAGCCGGTCTGTACCCGGAATTCGGGTGTACCTTCCGCGGCAAGTTTTTCTATGCCCGATTTCTGGAGCTCGACCGCCTGGGTCTGGAGCGCGTGCCACAGTAGACCTGCCGGCCGGTAGCGGTGGCAGGCATCCCGCTTTCAGCGCCGGAGCGAAAGCAGGAGGCGGTACGGCGGACTTGCAGAGCCTCTTGGGAGCCCGGGGATCTTGCCGGCGCAGCCGCGCTGTGGGATACTCTGAGTTTCCGGCGGCGACGCTCGCCGCGGCGAGGATGACCCGGAGATCGAATGGCATTCCGCGTGGTTGGGCGCACGATCATCTCGCAGATCCTCGAGCTTCCCGTCGTTGACCACTGCAACCTGTCGTGCCGGGCCTGCGATCACTTGTCCCCCGTTGCCCCACGACGCGAAGCTGCGCGCGAGCAAGTGGAACATGATCTCGGCATCCTCGCGAGGTGCTTCCACGCAAATACAATCCGTCTCTTGGGCGGAGAGCCGCTGCTACATACCAGGATCCTGGAAATCGCCGCTGTGGTCCGGGCCTCCGGAGTGGCCGACAGAATCTGTCTGGTTACCAACGGTGTGCTGCTGCCGCGCGCCCCGCGGGAGCTGTGGGGGGCTATCGACCGGTTGGAGATCTCGATCTACCCCGGCCACGAAATCGACCCGCAGTCGATGGCCGAGTTGCGCGGGAAACTTGTTTCCGCCGGAGTGGAGCTGGCAGCCAACCGCATCGGCGGGTTCCGGGAATCGTACTCCGCCTTGGGGTCGGCCGACGAGGACTTGATCCGGCGAGTTTACAGCGCCTGCCAGATTGCCCATCGGTGGGGCTGTTACAGCGTGTACGCTGGCTATTTCTATAAGTGCCCGCTGGCGCACTATATTCCGGAGTATGCAGGCATTGTCCGGCGCTGGGGCGCGCACGAGGACGGCGTGCGGCTCGATGGCGCGGCGGATCTCTTCGAACGCCTGACCGCGTATCTGCTCGATCCCGACCCGCTTCAGGCATGCGCCTACTGCCTCGGCAGCGCGGGAAAGCTGCGTCCTCACGAGGTGCTTGCTCGTTCCGAATGGCGTTCGCCCCAGGAGAAGCCGTTGCCGGAGCTGCTCGACTGGGCGTTTCTGAAACAGTTGGAAGAGGTTGACCCCGACGCGGATTGGGGATGCGTGGAGAATCCCGTTTCGCCCGGCGATTCCCGCGCTGCCACGGCGCCGGGGTCTGGGATATGGTCATGGTGGATCGGCTATTGGAATCGCCTGAGAGGCCGAGCCCACGGATCGATCGGCGCGCACCCCAACCCCATACCGATTGCAGGCGCCTGGCGGCTGGGCGTCACGACCCTCTCGTGGACTTCCCGCTTCACGGATGCCGTCGAAGTGAGGGTAGGCTCCCCAGACGGCCCACTGCTGAGCCGAACCGCACCGTGTGGAGAAGCAACCACCGGCAACTGGGTGTGCAACGGCATGAAGTTTTACTTGCAGAACGTTTCCGGGGGCCTCCCACTCAGCGCGGAGGGCACCCTGGATGTGGTGGAGGTGAGCGTCTCCTCCGGCGATGACTCTTCCGCGGTCCAGTCTGGTTATTACCCGGGGTCCTCGCTGGGCGTGGCGATTCTTGGCCGCCTGAAAGAGTTCCTCTTTGGCAAGGGCTCCTCCCCTGGGGTGGGCCAGGTGCGTTTTGGCAACCTGCGCCGCCTCGCCCCAATCGGCGACCCATCGGGATTGGAGCGGGGCCTGCCCATCGACAAGTTTTACATCGAGGGTTTTCTGCGGGATTGTGCGCAAGATATCCAGGGTGTAGTGCTGGAGGTCGGCGATCGTCCGTTCACGCGCAGGTTCGGTTCGGACCGCATCGCCAGAAGGCACGTGTTGACTTTCGAAGAGTGCCCGTCTGCGACGATCGTCGCCGATCTTGCGGACGCCGGCCACCTTCCCTCGGAGTTCTACGACTGCATCCTGGCGATCGACAGCTTGCAGTACAACTATGACGTCCGCGCGGCGCTCGGGACTTTGCACCGCATTCTGCGGCCGGGAGGGGTCCTCCTGGCAACTCTGCCGGGAATCAGCCGCACCGGCGACAACGCCCCCGGCTCGGTGCGTTGCTGGTCCTTCACTCCGGCCTCGGCCCGGCGCTTGTTCACTGAGTTCTTCCCCGAGGCTGCGCTCCAGGACCGCTCATACGGCAACGTCCTGGCCGCGGCGGCCTTTCTTTACGGGCTTTCGGCAAGCGAACTGAGCCGGCGCGAACTGGAGTATCGCGACCCCGGCTACAGTGTCACACTGGCCGTGCGGGCTGTCAAACCGGCCGCCGAGGGGCAGGCAAGAGCCAGGCCCTGGCGGAGCTGATTTAAAGCCAGGCGAAGCTATCTGTCTTGCCGCGCGCCGGGTACTTGAGGGAGACCTTGCGCACCAGGACCGGCGCGGCGGTGTGCCCGCCCACGATGACGACCCCGCTCTCGGCGCCGGGCGGCGGCTCCATGTCTTTGGTGTACACCAGCCACCGCGGGCCGCATGGCCGCGGGTCGATGGTCACCGCAACGAATCTGCCGGAGCTATCGTGCCAGTTGATCTGGAGCCTCAGCAACGCTCCAGGCGTCCCGGAAAACGCCTCCAGGGAATAGCGGTACGCGACGGAATCGTCGATCGGCACTCTGCGGACCAGGGTGTCGGCCAGCGTCACCCGGGCTTCGCCGGAGCCGGGTCCGATCACCACCTCGCCGTTTCGTTGCCAGTCCGGCCAGCCGGCCTTGAACTGCGCAGCGTCGAACATCTCGGTCATAAGAAGCCGGCGATTGCGAAGCCGGAACAGCGCCCGGCCAAGACACGCCCGGGCGCGTTCCAGCCGCGTTGGCGCGTAGGGCTCTCCACGATTCGTGTTCACGTGCGGCATCCCGGGGACCTTCAACAGAACCGTCCTGGCCAGATTCGATCCGTTGTGAACGAGGCAATTGCACCGGGACAGCAGCAGATACTCGACGACGGCTTCTTCCCCGCTTCTTGCCGCTTGGTCCCGGTCCCGCGCGATGTAACTAGGCATGACCCACCCGGTGGGGCCAGCTCCGGCTGCCTCCCCACGCAGGTGCCGGATGCTGTCGTAAGCAACCACGCGGCTTCCGAACGCCATCTTCATGTGGTCCACGGAAGATTGCGCGTCCGACGCCACGAAAATCCGCGCCTCCGGTTGCGCTTTCAGGAGATCTTTGATTTGTCTGACATACTTCGCCAGTTGCAGAGACCCTTGCCGGTGCGGGCGGGTCTCGCCGCTGGACACCGCATCGGTGCCCCGGACATGCACTCCGATAACATACCGGCCATCCAGACGCTCCCTGAAGAACCGGTCCGCCTCCTCGGATATATAGGCGCGGGGACGAACAAAAGCGCGCATGATTTCGCTCGCCTCCCGTCTTACGGCATCGTCGGGATCGTCAAGCAGGTAAGGGATAAGCAACGCCTTGCCCCTCAGGTCCGCATGGTCGCCTAGATTGCAGGTCACGAATGTACGCTCATCCGCAAAGTAACCCGTTTCGAGATGCTCTGGGAAGTTGAGGGAAACCATCCTCCGGATGTGCTCCGGAATGCTGGAAGCAGGATGCGAGGGAATGATCGGCTCGAAGTAGTACTCCCAGACCGTGTGGGCGTCGCGATAGCCTTTGGGGGTCCAGTAGCAGGTCCGCTCTTGAAAGTACGCGATGGGGATTCGGTTCTCCCGAAGCGCCCAGGGGATGTTCGAGATCACCTGCTGAATGAGTGAGAACAGTCCTACGTCTCTTTCACAAATGATGTGCAGTCCCGCGGATCCCGGGGCGGATGTCGATGAAACAGACACCGTTCGCGCCTTTCCAGAAGTCGATGGTACCCAACGTCCCGGCGAGTGTCAATGAGGAGCCTTGGATGTGTCTCAACCGGCGGAGCCAGCCCCATCGAAGGCGTTTGCCAGCGCCCGGCGCCTGGCCCCCTCAACGCCAAGCGGAACTGTCTTTCTTACCGCGCACCGGGTACTTCAGCGAGACCTTGCGCACCAGGAGCGGCGTGGAGGTGTGCCCCCCGACAATGACCACCCCGCTCTTCGCTCCCGGAGGGGACGTCATGTCGCTGCTGTAGACCCGCCATCGCCGGCCGCATGGCCGGGGTTCAATGGTAGTCCCGATGAAACTGCCGGAAGCATCGTGCCAATTGATCTGTAGCCTCAGCAACGCTCCAGGCTCCTCGGAGAACGCTTCCAGGGAGTAGCGATAAGTGATGGAATCGTCGATGGGCACGCTGCGGAACAGGGTGTCGGAAAGCGTGACCCTGGCTTCCCCCGAACCGGGTGTGATCTCGACGTGGCCGTTCCGGTGCCATTCCGGCCAGCCGGCCCTGAACTGCCCGGGCTCGAACAATTCGGTCATGAAGACGGCGCTATTCCGAAGCCGGAACAGCGTCCGGCCAACACCGCTCCGGGCGCGTCTCAGCCATGTGAGAGCCGGCCAGGCGAAGCTGTCTTCAGGGCCACAGACCGGGTACTTCAATGAAACGGAGCGCACCAGGACCGGCGCGGCGGTGTGGCCGCCGACGATGACCGTCCCGGTCTTCGCTCCGCGCGGGGGCGTCGTGTCCTCGCTGTAGGCCAGCCACCCCAGGCCGCATTGCCGGGTTCCAATCGTGGTGCCGATGAAACTGCCGGAGGCATCTTCCCAATTGATCTGCAGCCTCACCGGCGATCCCGGCGCCTCAGCAAACGCTTCCAGGGAATAGCGGTAGGTGACGGAATCGTCGATGGGCACGCGGCGGAACAGGGTGTCGGAAAGCGTGACCCTGGCTTGCGCCGAACCGGGCGCGATCACGACCTGGCCGTTGCGGTGCCAGTCCGGCCAGCCCGCCCTGAACTGCCCGGGGTCGAACGCCTCGGTTGTGAAAAAGGCGCTATTCCGAAGCCGGAGCAGCGTCCGCCGAAGACGCGTCCAGGTACGTCTCGGCTCTACGGCACTTGGAAACCGCCCGACGTTCGTGTTTGTGTGCGGCAGTTCGGGAGCCTTCAAGAGCACCGTCCTTGCCAAACTCGAAATATTGTGAACGAGGTAATTGCACCGGGACAACAACAGATATTCAGTGACAGCCTCTTCGCCATTCCTTGCCGCCACATCGCGATCCTGCGCAACATAGCCGGGCATACCACACCCGGTGGGACCTGCTCCCCCCGCTTCGCCCCCAAGGTGGCGGACGCAATCATAAGTAATCACCCGGCTTCCAAATGCCTTCTCCATGTAATCCACAGAGGATTGTGCGTCCGAAGCCACGAAGATCATCCCCTCCGGTTCTATTTTCAAAAGCCGCTCTATTTCCTTGACATAGTCCGGCAGGTGGCAAGGGTTCTGCTCGGACACCGCGTCGGTGCCCCGAATATGCACTCCGACGACATATCTGCCATACATGTGCTCCCTGAAGAATCGGCCAGCCTTCTCGGATATATATGCTCGGGGACGAACGAAGGAGTGAATGATTTCGCTTGCCTCGCGTCTTGTCGCATCATCCGGATCCTCACGCAGGTGAGGGATGAGCAGCGTCTTGTCACTCAAGTCCGGGTGGTCTCCAAAATTACACGTCACGAAGGTATGCTGTTCCGCAAAGTAACCGACTTCGGAATAGTTCGGAGGGTTGAGACATATAATCCTCCGGATACCCTCAGGAATGCTGGAAGCCGGATGCGAGGGCACAATTGGCTCAAAGTAGTATTCCCAAACCGTGTCGCTGTCCCCATAGCCTTTAGGAGTCCAGTAGCAGGTCCGCTCCTGAAAGTACGCGACGGGGATTCGGTTTTCCCGAAGCGCCCAGGGGATGTTCGAGATCACCTGTTGAGTGAGTGAGAACAGCCCTGCGTCCCTTTCACACATGACGTGGAGTCCCGCGGATCCCGAGGCGGATATCGATGAAACAGACATTCCTAGCGCCTTTCCAGAAGTCGATGGTACCCAACGTCCTGGCGAGTGTCAACGGAAGCAGGCGGTGACGGTGACGCGGCTGCCCTACCATTGGCCCGCGTGGACGACGCGGGCGCGTGGGAAGGCGTGATTGCGCGCGGCTTTCGTAGCAGGTGCCCGCTGCCGCAGAAGATCGAAAGCTGGCCCCTGACCAGCCTGAGGCATCGGCAGGTGATGACCCCCGGACGGCTGATCGAGCATGCTCGCTACCACTGCGGCGCGATGGCGCGGCGCACGCCGGCGTCGCCGGTGCGCAGCGGACGGGAGCCGGCGGCAGGGAAGCAAACCGGCGGAGGGGCAAAAGACGAACGAAGAAATGTACGCGAGGCCGTTTCAAACGAGTCCGTTCCAGGTTCTTCCCAACCCAGAGAAGGCGGAGCTGTAATGGGCCTCCGGAGTCGCTGGGGATGAAACGGATTAGAAAGAAGGCTGCAACGGAAGCGGTTGGACGCACAATCTCTGGCGGCCGCGAAGTCATGACGGAAATCCTGGCCCGGGACAAACGGAACTTCCGGCTTCTTAGTCGGCGATCGGGGCCCGGGGGCGGAGGCGGCGGGGCCAAGAACCTCATTCCCGAGAGGGTGAACTGCTTAGGATCCCTGAGGCTTGAGGGCCGTCCCCAGCGCTTCCGGAGCTTCTCCGCTGAGCCAGCCGGGCTTCGCGGGCAACCTTCGATGACGAGTCGCCCGGAGGGTGGAGAGTTCAGGAGATTTTTCCAACTCACAGAAAACACAGTTGGCTGCCACGCACGACAGATCGCGCTGGCCCACGGTGCGGCGCAGCGGATGGCGATTCACCAGTGCCGCGTTTGGAACCCAGCCCAACGCGTCGCCCCAAGTTCCAGGGGGCCGAAGCACCTCCGAGCGGGGAGACGCAGCCCGCTGGATCGCCTTGGTCCCCGCTCCGACGGCCCACTGAAGCCCCGGACCAGCCGCAAGACCCTGAGCTTCAGCCGCTCCAAGACAGCCCGACTGTGGTACGCTCATCTCGACGGGAAGGCCAACGGCGGAATTCTGCATGGGAAGTCATCTTCCGACTCGAACTGCGAAGGGAGTCTTGAAGCGAATTGTGCCCGTTCACTGGAAGCCCGGCCCCTACATACAAAGACTGGTGCGTGCCAGAACCCCCGCGCTGGTGCAGGCGGGGCCGCTTAAGGGGATGCGCTATGTGCAACAGCCCTTTTGCAGCACCCAAATACCGAAATGGCTCCGCATTTGCGAACGTGGACTCGATCCCTTTGTGGAAATAGCTGCCACGCTACGGCTTCGGACTGCAATCGACATCGGCGCCGGGGAGGGGCACCACGCTGTCGGTATGTCGCTGAGACTCTCCGGCGAGCACGTTATTGCCTATGAGAATGAAGTGGGTATGTATGGAAGCTCCTGACCACACACTTCCTAACACCGTGATGTTCACCATCGCTACCGGCGGGTACGTTCCTTTTGTTTTGAATCTGGAGGCGTCTTTAGAGCAGATCGGGATGGGCAGGCAACTCCTGGTGTACGCACTGGATGACAAGGCGCAGCAAGAGCTGTCGGTTTCGGGCGTTCGCAGTGTACGCTACCCCACCGAGCGCTGCCGATACTGGAGCGACTATGGCACGCCGGAGTTCGGAAGAATCGCTTCATACAAGTACGCCGTGGGCTGCGCCGTCCTGAAAAGTGGCAAGAATGCGCTATTTGTAGATGGCGACGTGGTTTTCTTGCGGAACCCCATGAGTTACTTGCGAGAAATAGTAAGAGAGACTTCGGCGGATCTGGCTGTGCAATTCGAATCGCCCAAGAATGTCTATAATACCGGCTTCTGGTTCGCCACGTCCCATCCGCCGGTCATTGAACTCTTCAGCGAAGTGCAGAAGTCTTTGCTGGCACAAACGTTCAGTTGTGATCAGGTTTGTTTCAACGCACATTTGGGCCTCGCAACGGGAATTAGGATATGCGCACTAGATCCTGATTTATTTGCCTGTGGGAACCGCTTCATAGAAGACAGTGCGGAGTTTGCAGGCCGCTCCAACAATCGCTTACCAGTAGACGCCGCCTACGTATTGCACTTTAATTACGTAGTCGGGAAGGAAGCGAAGGTGTCCGCGATGAGGAAATATGGAGTGGTGTTTTATCCGGGTCTCGCTACGCATTCACACCCGCAGCAGCCGGTACTGTCCCGACTGATGCAGAAGGAGTGGTGGGCCGCCCTAGGCCGCCCGGTGTGGCACTTTTGGCACAGCGTACTACAGAGAGTGCTCGTACACTCCCAACTTACGCTGGGTCGGCTGGAGGGCCTTTGTCGGACCCTGTCCCGGATGATGCGCGGGAAAAGCACCGGCCGGATCGTCGCGTGTCCCAACCCGGTTTTGCTATCGGACGAGTCTTCCGGAGGCGTCACGGTGCTGTCATGGTCGGCCAGGAGCCTCCAAGCGGTGGAAGTCCGGGTCGACGCGCCGGACGGTCAGCTTTTTGCGCATTCGCTGGCGGGAGGGAGCAAGCAGACTGGCAGGTGGCTAGCTGACGGAATGGTGTTCTACCTCCAGGACGTCAGTTCCGGGCCCGGACTAACCCCGGACGGAACTCTAGCCTCGGTCAGGGTGCGTACTCTCGCACCGTCGCGCCGCAGCCGCGGCCGATACACTGCTCGATAACACTGTAGTCCCAAGCAGTGGCGTCCAAGAGTAACACTACTGTACGGGTAGGTTTTGGGAGAACGCGATAAGCCCGGATAGTTCACATGCCGGCGGGCGTTCGGTGCCGGAACGATTTGAGCTCCAGAGTGGTGTTCTCGGTTTAGGGGTCGAGTGGCAGGTGCGATCTTGAGAATAGGGGATGGGGATGCGGTTCTTCCCGGGCGCGTACGGGATATGCGAGGCCACCTGCTGAACGAGGGCGAAAAGCCCCACGCCCATCTCGCAAATGATGTGACGTCCTGCGGATCTGTACGAGGGTATCAACGAATTGGACAAGATCTGCACTTTCGGCACAGGCCATGATAGCGTGTTCCCAGCCCGTGTCAATCAAAGCCTCTGGAAAACTCGGGGGGCCGGACAACGCACGGGACGGAAGCGTGGCTGTCGCGTCGCGATCGGAGAAGGTTCGGTAGTGGAAATGCGAGCAGACCCGGCGGCCGGAGGAGACCACTCCAATGGGACAAGGGATGTGCCGGCGCTTAACGCGAGCTGCGAGTGTCCTCATCGCCGCGGACCTTTGTACTTCAATGAGACGGAGCGCACCAGGAGCGGCTCCGAGGAGTGCCCGCTGACAATGACCATCCCGCTCTTCGCCCCGGAAGGGGGCTTCATGTCCTGGCTGTAGACCAGCCATCGAGGCCAGCATTCCCGGGGTTCAATGGTGGCCCCGATGAAACCGCCGGAAGCGTCGCGCCAACTGATCTGTAGCCTCAGCAACGCTCCGGGCTCCTCGGAGAACGCTTCCAGGGAGTAGCGGTAAGTGACGGAATCATCGATCGGCACGCTGCGGAACAGTGCGTCGGAAAACGTGACCCTGGCTTCCCCTGAGCCGGGCGCGATGTCGACGTGGCCGCTGCGGTTCCAGTCCGGCCAGCCGGCCTTGAACTGCCCGGGGTCGAACATCTCGGTCGTGAAGAGGGCGCTATCCCGATGCCGGAAAAGCCTCCGCTCAAGAGCCGTCCAGGCGCGCCTCAGCCATGTGGGCGCCGGCCAGGCTGAGCTGTCTTCAGAACCGCGGACCGGGTACTTCAATGAAACGGAGCGCACCAAGACCGGCGCGGAGGTGTGGCCGCCGACAATGACCACCCCGCTCTTCGCTCCCGAGGGAGGCGTCATGTCGCTGCTGTAGACCAGCCATCGCCGGGCGCATTGCATGGGTTCAATGGTGGTCCTTATGAAACTGCCGGAAGCGTCGTGCCAGTTGATCTGTAACCTCAGCAAGGCTCCAGGCTCCTCGGAGAACGCTTCCAGGGAGTAGCGGTAAGTGACGGAATCGTCGATGGGCACGCTGCGGAACAGTGTGTCGGAAAGCGTGACCCTGGCTTCCCCCGAGCCGGGCGCGATCTCGACGTGGCCGCTGCGGTTCCAGTCCGGCCAGCCGGCCTTGAACTGCCCGGCGTCGAACATCTCGGTCGTGAAGAGAGCGCTATCCCGATGCGGGAAAAGCCTCCGGTCAAGAGCCTTCCAGGCGCGCCTCAGCCAGGTGGGAGCCGGCCAGGCGAAGCTGGCTTCAGAACCGCAGACCGGGTACTTCAATGAAACGGAGCGCACCAGGATCGGCGCGGAGGTGTGCCCGTCGACAATGACCACCCCGGTCTTGGTCCCGGGTAGGGGTGTCATCTCCACGCTGTAAACCTGCCACCGCCGGCCGCATTGCCGGAGTCTGATCGTGGTTGCTATGAAACTGCCGGAAGCGTCGTGCCAATTGATCTGTAGCCTCAGCAACGCTCCAGGCTCCTCGGAGAACGCTTCCAGGGAGTAGCGATAAGTGATGGAATCGTCGATGGGCACGCTGCGGAACAGGGTGTCGGAAAGGGTGACCCTGGCTGCCCCCGAACCGGGCGCGATCTCGACGTGGCCGTTGCGGTCCCAGTCCGGCCAGCCTGCCTTGGACTGCCCGGCGCCGAACATCTCGGTCGTGAAGAGGGCGCTATTCCGAAGCCGCAACAGCGTCCGGTCGAGGCGCCTCCGGACGCGTCTTCGCAGGGTGGAACTCGGGCGCGGCCCGGCACGAGTGTTCGTATGAAGTAGCTGGGGGACTTTTAGGAGAACCATCCTTGCGAGACTCGAGCCGTTATGAACGAGGTAATTGCACCGGGACAACAACACGTACTCGATCACTGCCTCTTCGCCACTCCTGGCCGCCACATCGCGGTCCCGCGCAACGTAAGCGGGCATTATCCAGCCACTAGGGCCCTTGCCCACCGGTTCGCCCCCCAAGTGGCGGATGCTGTCGCAAGCAATCACGCGGCTTCCGAACGTGTCTCTCACGTAGTCCACGGAAGATTGTTCGTCCGACGCCACGAAAATCGCCGCTTCCGGTTCCGCCTTCAAGAGCCGCTCGATTTCCTTGACGTAGTTCGGCAGTCGCAGCGACTCCCGCCGGTGCGGGTAGTTGCGCCCATGCTCCTCGGACACTGCGTCGGTGCCCCGAATATGCACTCCTACGACGTACCGGCCGTTCATGCGCTCCCTGAAGAATCGGTCCGCCTTCTCCACAATGTAGGATCGCGGACGAACAAATGTGCCAGTGATCTTGCCCGCTTTGCGCCTTGTCATGTCGTCCGGATCGTCAAGCAGGTAGGGAATGAACAGCGTCTTGCCTTCCAGGTCGGGATGGTTGCCAATTTGAGAGGAAACGAACACGTTCTCGTCCGCGAAGTAACCGGCCTCGAGAAGGTCCGGAAAATTCCGGGATATCGCCGCCCGAATATGCTGCGGTACGCTGGAAGCCGGATGTGAGGGCACAATCGGCTCAAAGTAGTATTCCCAGACCGTGTCGCTGTCCCGATAGCCTCCGGGGGTCCAGTAGCAGGTCCGCTCCTGAAAGTACGCGACGGGGATTCGCTTCTCGCGAAGGGCCCAGGGGATGTTCGAGATCACCTGCTGAATGAGAGAGAACAGCCCTGCGTCCCTTTCACACATGACGTGGAGTCCCGCGGATCCCGAGGCGGATATCGACGAAAGAGACACCTTCCACGCCTTTCCAGAAGACGATGGTACTCAAGGGTTCGTTGTGTGTCAACGACAAGTTCTTGGCGGAGTCGGCTCCAATTGGCGCAAGCCGTTCAGCAGTGTTGGGAGCTTCGCCAGCTCGACGCCAGGCCAAGCTCTCTTCATGGCTGCGGACCGGTGTACTTCAATGAGACGGAGCGCACGAGAACCGGCGCCGAGGTGTGCGCGCCGACGATGACCACCCCGCTCTTCGCCCTGGAAGGGGGCTTTATGTCCTGGCTGTAGACCAGCCATCGGGGGCCGCATTGCCGGGGTTTGATGGTGGTCCCGATGAAACTGCCGGAGGCGTCGTGCCAATTGATCTGTAGCCTCAGCCACGCGCCAGGCTCCCCGGAGAACGCCTCCAGGGAATAGCGGTAGGTGATGGAGCTGTCGATGGGAACCCTGCGGAACAGTGTGTCGGACACGGTGACCCTGGCTTCCCCCGAACCGGGCGCGATCTCGACGTGGCCGTTGCGGCACCAGTCCGGCCAGCCGGCCTCGAACTGCCCGGGCTCGAACAATTCGGTGACTGTGAGCGTTTTGTTCCGATGCCGGAACAGCGTGCGGTCAAGACCCGTCCGCGCGCGCCTCAGCCATCTGGGACTGGGCCAGGCGAAGCTGTCGCCAAGACCGCAGACCGGGTACTTCAATGAAACGGAGCGCACCAGGATCGGCGCGGAGCTGTGCCCGCCGACAACGACCGTCCCGGTCTTGGTCCCGGGCAGGGGTGTCATCTCCACGCTGTAAACCTGCCATCGCCGGCCGCATTGCCGGGTTTCGATACTGGACTGCACGAACGCTCCGGAAGCATCGTGCCAATCGATCTGCAGCCTCACCGGCGATCCGGGCGCCTCGGCGAACGCCTCCAGGGAATAGCGGTAGGTGACGGAATCGTCGATGGGCACGCTGCGGGACAGGGTGTCGGAAAGCGTGACCCTGGCTTGCCCCGAACCGGGCGCGATGACGACGTGGCCGTTGCGGCGCCACTCCGGCCAGCCCGCCTCGAACTGCGCGGCCTCGAACAGCTCGGTCGTGAAGAGGGCGCTATTCCGAAGCCGCAACAGCGTCCGGCCGAGGCGCCTCCGGGCGCGTCTTCGCAGGGTAAGACTCGCAGGCGGCCCGGCGTAAGTGTTCGTGTCAGGCAGGCGAGGAGCCTTCAAGAGAACCATCCTGGCGAGACTCGAGCCGTTGTGAACAAAATAATTGCACCGGGACAACAACAGGTACTCGATCACTGCTTCTTCGCCATTCCTTGCCGCCACAACGCGATCCTGCGTAACGTAAGCGGGCATTAGCCAGCCACTGGGACCCCTGCCCGCCAGCTCGCCCCCCAGGTGGCGGATGCTGTCGTACGCAATCACGCGGCTTCCGAACGCGTCTCTGATGTAGTCCACGGAGGATTGTGCGTCCGACGCCACGAAAATCGCCGCTTCCGGTTCCGCCTTCAAGAGCCGCTCGATTTCCTTGACGTAGTTCGGCAGTTGCAGAGACTCCCTGCGGTACAGGGCCTCGCGCAACTGCTGCTCGGACACAGCGTCCGTGCCCCGAATGTGCACTCCGATCACATAGCGGCGGTTCATGTGCTCCCGGAAGAAACGGTCGGCCTTTTCGACGAGGTAGGCTCGCGGACGAACAAAGCGGCGAGTGATTACACCCCCTTTGCGTCTTACGCTGTCGTCCGGATCGTGAAGCTGGTGCGGAATGAACAGCGTCTTGCCTTCCAAGTCGGGATGGTTGCCAATATGGCAGGATACGAAGACGTTTTCGTCCGCGAAGTAACCGGGCTCGAGATAGTCCGGGGGGCTGAGAGATATCGCCTCCCGAATGTGCTGTGGTATGGCGGAAGCCGGATGTGAGGGCACAATCGGCTCAAAGTAGTATTCCCAAACCGTGTCGCTGTCCCGATAGCCTCCAGGAGTCCAGTAGCAGGTGCGCTCCCGAAAATAGGCGATGGGGATGCGCCTTTCCTGGAGCGCCCAGGGGATCTGCGAAATGACCTGGTGAACGAGAGAGAAGAGCCCGACGTCCTTCTCGCAAATGATGTGAAGGCCCGTGAATCCCGGCAACGACAGCGGTGAAGCACGCACCGTTCGCACTCTCCCAGAAGGCGATGGTACCCGACGGGCCGGCGTGTGTCAACGAGAGGCTTCGGGGAGCGGCCGTTCCGGGGAACGCGCCCGCTCCAGCTCACGCTATACTGGAACGTCCATGAATAGCACGGGGCCGGCTGCGGGAATGGTGTCCGTAGTCATACCGTTCTTTAACGCCGAGCGATTCATCGAAGAGGCCATTGAGGGCGTGTTCGCGCAGACCTACGACCGCTGGGAGCTGCTGCTGGTCGACGACGGTTCCGGAGACGGCAGCACCAGGATCGCGCGCGAATACGCCGCTCGATGGCCCCGGAAAGTGCGTTACCTGGAGCATGAAGGACACCAGAACAGGGGAGACGGCGCTACGCGGAACCTGGGCTTGGATCATGCGCGCGGCGAGTTTGTCGCCATGCTGGACTCCGACGACGTCTGGGACCCGGGCCAGTTGGAGGAGCAGGTGCGCCTGTTGGCGGATTGCCCCGGGGCGGGCATGGTTTATGGCAGCACGTTCTACTGGTATAGCTGGGCGGGGGAGACGGCGGAGCGCAAGGATGCCGTGGTGCCGGACTTGGCAACGGCAGACGATTCGGTGGTGGCGCCACCCAGGCTGGTGGCCAGGTTCCAGCCGGCGAGCGCATTCTGCCCCGTCCCGTCGTTCGTGCTGTTCAGGCGTGCAGCGCTAGTCGCGACCGGCGGAGGCGTCGAGGGTTTTGGAATGGGCTCGGATCGGACCCTCATTTTCAAAGTGTGTCTGCGCTTCCCGGTCTTGGTGGTGAGCCGCTGCTGGGGGAAGTACCGGCGGCATCCCGATGCGCTGACGGGCAGGGCAACACCAGCCCAATTCGACGCGGAGCAGTTCCAGTTACTGGAGTGGCTGGCGGATCACTTGAGAAAGGAAGAGATCCGAGACAAAGGCCTGTGGAGGGTCATCCGCGAGGAGTTACGGCCGTATCACCATCCTCTGCTCCACAGGGCGCTGGCGTATGCGCACCCCGTTGCGGATCGACTGAAGCGCTTGCCGTGGTATCTGAGCCGAAGGATTCGGGGTCTGCGCAGCGGCAGGATCGTGGCCCGTCCGAACCCCGTGTCCGTTTTTGACCCCTTATGGCTGGGCGCCACTACCGTGTCTTGGTCTGCGACGGGCGTGGAGAAAGTCGAGGTTCGAGTGGATCATCCGAATGGACCATTGCTCAGCCGGACGGTGAGCAGCGGCAGCGCACAAACCGGCAGTTGGGTTGCGGACGGGATGACCTTCTACCTCCAGGACGCTAGCGCCGGGGACGGCCCGATCGCAGGCAGGACCCTGGCCACGGTCAAGGTCACGCTGCTGCTTCCCAGAAGGCCGGACCACACACTCTACAGACCCTATCGCCTCTCCCCCGAGAGGTACGACGCGGAGCTAAAATCCGCCGGGATGGACAGATTCCTGACTGGCAGCTATCGGCTTCGCAACCAGGCGCTCGCCGAGTGGATCCTGGAGACTCGCCCGTCGAGGGTATTCGAGTTTGCGGCCGGCGGCGCCGGTCTGGCCCTGCTCCTCGAGAACGCCGTTCAGGAGTACGTGTGGAGCGATTTCGCCAGCGTGGCGGTCGAGGCCGCCCAGAAGCTGCTGAAGAGAGCCGACGTTCGCAGAATCGACATTCGCGAAGCCCGTGAGGCCATTCCCTGGGGCAGATACGACACGGTGGTGTGCGTCTCTCCAGGAGATCTCCCGAACGATCTGGAGATTCTCTCGGAGGTTTCGCCAGGCGCCAACGTGTTTGTCTCCTGCGCGACCCTCGAGGAATCGAGCCAGGCCCGGGTGTTTCCGACCGAGCGTTCGGTCCGCGACAGGTTCGAGGGTGTGCTCGAGATCACGAGGCTCAAGACCGTGGGCGATCAGATCCTGTTGCAGGGCGTGCGCAAGGACCGTGTGTATCCGGCAAGGGAATTGAGGAGGATGTTCGTCACCAAGCATCACTACTACCTCAAGAAGCATCGAGGGATGAACCGGTTTATCGCCCGCAATCTGTACGGAAGGGTGCTGGAAATCGGCTGCCGGGACGGTTTTCTGGTTCCCTATCTGGATTGCCGGAAGTACGTGGGTGTGGATCCGTGCCAAGAGGCCATCGAGGAGGCGAAACGGCGGCACGCTGCCGACTTCATCGTATCCGACTGGCGTGATTTGGCCTGTTCGGGCGCTTTCGACTCGATCTACCTGAACGATGCCTTGCGCTGTCAGGCCGACAAGGAGGGTGCGGTCAGGCGGTACGAGCGATTCAAGCCGTCCCGGATTGTCGTGCAGGAATTGGATGAGGTGCGGATCGGGCTGCCATACAAGCTGCGCTCGCAAAAGAGCTTCCGCCTCGAGGGCGGGCAGCCGGAGAGATTCAGGAGAAGGGTGGTCTACGTCTATGATCTGTGACGGAGAACTTACAGCACCCTGGATCTCCGGCCGTTCGATCAGTTCGCTTTGCCCCTCCCTGACGGTCGCGGTTCGGTGCCGGGGGCCGCGTGGCAGCACCGAACCGCGCGCGTGAGCAGGCGGCCGGCGGTGCGGAGGAGAACGCCTATTTCATGGGCCCAGTTATGGGAATGGTTTCAGCGATAATCCCTTTCCACGACACCGAGAGGTTCCTCGAGGAGGCCATTCAGAGCGTTTTCGCCCAGACCTATGACCGCTGGGAGCTCCTGCTCGTCGACGACGGCTCCCGCGACGGCAGCACCGGAATCGCACTCGAATATGCCGATCGACACCCTGGGAAGGTGTGTTACCTGGAGCATGAAGGGCACCAGAACATGGGAGCGGCCGCTACGCGGAACCTGGGTTTCGATCACGCGCGTGGCGAGTATGTCGCCATGCTGGACTCCGACGACGTATGGGATCCTCCCCAGTTGGAAGAGCAGGTACGCCTGCTATCGGAGCGTCCCGAAGCGGGCATGGTGTACGGCAATACTCTGTACTGGTACAGTTGGACCACCACCCCGGCGGCTCAGGCGGACTGGCTGCCGGATCTCGGCATTCCCGACAACTCGCTGCTGATGCCGCCCGATCTGGCGGTCCGATGGCTGCGGGGGGAGGCGCACTCGGCCATTCCGTCCAGCGTGCTGATCCGACGGGAAGCCCTGGAGAGAACCGGCGGATGCGAGGATTCTTTTCGATTTGTGCACGATGAATGGTCAGTCTTTTTCGAGATCTGTCTGCGGTTCCCCGTGCTAGTGGCAAATCGACGCTGGGGCAAATACAGGCAGCATCCGGACTCTTTGATGGCCGGCTATAAGTCGGCATTCCGGGTGACGGAGCATCTCCGTTTCCTCGAATGGCTGGAGGAGCACTTGCGGAGAGAAGGAATCCGAGATCAGAACTTGTGGAACACCCTCAACGCCGGGCTGCGGCCATATCGCCACCCGTTTCTCCACAACGCATTGGCCTACTTCCAGCCGGTGGCGAATCAGCTCACGCGCCTGCGGCGGACGCTCCGGCGGAAGAGCGCGGGCCAGAGCACCGGGTGGATTGTGGCCCGCCCCAATCCGGTGCCCATCGCCGATGAATCCCCGGAGAGCGTCACAAGCCTGTCGTGGTCCGCAAGAGGCACACAGGCAGTGGAGGTCCGGGTGGGTGCTCCCGACGGGCCGTTGTTCAGCCGTTCGGCGGCGGACGGAAGCGCACGGACTGGCAACTGGCTGGTGGATGGGATGGTCTTCTGCCTCCAGGACGCCGGCTCCGGCGCCGGATTGACCGCCGATCACAGCATCGCCACGGTCAGAGTGCGCACCCTCGCGCCCAAGCTGCAATACCCCGCGCGCTACCGGCCCTATCCGGTCTCCTCCCAGAGGTACGACGCCCAGTTGGGCGCTGCCGGAATGGACCAGTTCCTGTCCGGCGGCTACGCGCTTCGCAACCAGGCTCTGGCCGGGTGGATCTTGGAGACCCATCCGCGCAGAGTCTTCGAGTTCGCGGCCGGCGGCGCCGGACTGGCCCTCCTGCTTGAGAACCAGGTGCAGGAGTACGTGTGGAGCGACTTTGCCTGCGTGCCGGTCGCGGCCGCCCGGAAGCTGTTGCGGAAGGCCGAGGTTCGCAGAATCGACATTTGCGACCAGTGCGAGGCCATTCCGTGGGGAAGGTTCGACACCGTGGTGTGCATCTCGCCCGGCGACATCCCCGACGATCTGGTCGTCCTCTCCGAGGTTTCCCCCGGCACGAACGTCTTCCTTTCCTGCGCGACACTTGAGGATCTCGGGGGCGTCAGGACCTTTCCCACCGAGGAGTCGGTCCGCGAGCGGTTTGCGGGATTGCTGGAGATCGTGCGCCTCAAAGCCGTGGCCGATCAGATCATCGTGCACGGCGTACGCAAGGACCGCAGGCGCCCGGATCGGGAATGGAGAAGGATGTTCGCCTCCAAACACGACCACTACCTCAAGAACCAGCCGCGAATGCACCGTTACATCGCCCGCCACCTGTACGGAAGGGTCCTTGAAATCGGATGCCGGGACGGCTTCCTGGTTCCCTATCTCGCCTGCGACCGGTATGTTGGAGTGGACCTGTGCCAACGGGCGATCGAGGAGGCAAGACGACAATGCCCGGCCGAGTTTCTTGTGTCGGACTGGAGCGATGTGACTTATCCTGGTTCTGTCGACTCGCTCTATTTCAACGATGTGTTGTGCTGCCAGGCCGACAAGGTGGGCACTGTCGGGAAGTACGAGAAACTCAATCCCTCCCGGATTGTCGTGCAGGAAATGGAGGAGGTGAGAATCGAGTTACCGTACAAGTTACGTTCGATCAGGCGCTTCTATCTTGACGCTCGCAAGCCGGAGAGATTCCGAAGGAGGGTGGTCCGCGTCTTTGACCGGTAGCAAACGGCCTTCCGCCCGGCTGACCCCGAGACTGAGGGATTACTCAAAGAGGCTTCTGGGCTTGGACCAGGAGCACGACCTCGTAGTCGGGGTCGGTATAGTTCAGCTCCTCCTCTTCGAGTTCCTCGGCCGCCAACCCGTACAGGAAGGCCGCGGCGGCCAGGACGTTGCCGCAAGCCCGCACACGGACGTTCTCGGGCGGAAACGCCTCCGCGAGGAGCTTCTCCAGCGACTGCGCCGTGAAATGCCAGTATTCCCCCCACGGATCCGCACCCGCGTGGCAGCCCGTCTTGCCGATGCCGTTGGCGCTCGCCAGCAGCGTCCCTCCAGGTTTCAGAATCCGCCCGAGGTGCCGCAGCGCCGCCCGCACCTCATAGATATACTGCAACGTCTGGGCGCAGACAATGCAGTCGAACGTGTCCGAAGGGAGATCGTCGCCGCGAGTCAGATCCGCCACGATGGTCACTCCCGGCTGCCCCTGGAGTACATGCAGCACGTCGCTTCGGACGACGCGGTCGCCGCCGAACTGCCGGGTGTAGCGATCGTCTCCGATTTCCAGCACGCGACCCCGAATCGACGCCGAGTGCTCCCCCAGGAAGCGCTCCAGGTAGTACCGGTCGATGGGCGTGCCACGATCGGAGCCCCAGTCCGTGCTGACCGGCTGCAGGCGCCGCAGGTTGCCGAAGAACGCCTCGCCTACATCCAGGGAGCCGCCGGCGCGCTGGAACACCCGCTCCACACGGCGGGGGATGCCTGTAGACAGCAGCCGCGCCACGGCGCGATCCAAGACACCCCGCGCGGCTCGGGCAGCCCGATCGTCAGCCGAGACGACCCTGACTTCCACTAGGTCCAGAGTGCCGTCCTGAGTCAGCGGGAGTCCTCCGGAGACGTTCTGGAGGTAGAAACTCGTGCCGCTGCGCACCCAGTTCCCAGTGGCCGCCTGTCCGCAGGGTCCGCTTCGGCTCAGCAGCGGCCCATCCGGAGCGCCTACTCTAACCTCGACGGATTGAGTGCCGCGGGACCTCCAGGAGAGCGCGGTGGAGCCGACTCTCAGAGGGCCTTCCACCCAGACCGGGTTGGGGTCCGCCCGGATGGTTCCGCGCGGCCGGAACCACGGCCAGCCGGGCGCGCCGATGCGCGCCAGACTCTGGAGACGCCGCTTCACCGCGGGACCCATAACTCTCCCGAGTTATCCCTCATCCGCACTCCTCAGAGCATAACATGCACCGCGCCGCTTCCCGCTGGCCCCGGGCGAGGTCCCGGAGTGCCGGCGTTGACAGTGGTGTATCCTATCAACTTGTTGGGCCCTCGAATCGCGAGCCCCCGGAGGAAATCCCGAGCGCGGCCATGAAAGCCACAGGCGTCCAGGACACGGTCGCAGCCAGCAGGCAGTTGGGCCATTCCGGTCCGAAGGCGCTGATATTGCTCTACCATCGTGTGGCCGACATTCAGCCGGATCCGTGGTCCCGGTGCGTCACTCCGCCTCACTTTGCCGAACATCTCGAGGTACTCTCCGCGCAATGGCAGGTCTTGCGCCTGGGCGAGTTTGTGCGGGCGTTGGAAGATGGGAGCATCCCGGACCGCTCGGTGGTCATCACTCTCGACGAGGGCTACGCCGGCGTTCTGCATTGCGTCAAGCCGCTGCTGGAACGCTACGGAAGTCCTGCGACGGTCTTCGTGGCCAGCGGCTGCGTCGGGCAGGAACGCGAGTTCTGGTGGGACGAACTGGAGCGGCTGGTGCTGCGCGACGGGAATCCGCAACCGGATCTGTACCGGTCTCTTTACCATCTGTTGCGGCCCCTGCCCGACACCGAGAGGCGGCGGGTGCTCGACCAACTGCGGGAGTGGGAGGGAATCGAGCCGGCAGTGCGTGCCACTCACCGTCCGTTAACCGCGGAGGAATTGACGGAGCTGGCGCGCGGCGAACTGATCGAGATCGGCGCCCACACGATTACCCATCCGGTCCTGGCGGAGCTGCCGGAATCGGAACAGCGCGCTGAGATTCAGGGCGGCAAGGTCCGGCTGGAGGAGCTGCTGGGCCGCCGGGTAAGGCACTTCGCCTGTCCCTACGGCTCGTTCAACGAAGCTACTCTCGAGATCGCGCGAAAGGCCGGATTTGAGTGCGCCTGCTCCCGGTCCGCAACGCCCGGGGATAAGCACGCGGCGCCGTTCCCGCTCCCCCGGCTGGTGGTGGAGGATTGGGATGGAGAGGAGTTCGCGAGACGCCTCTCGGAGTGGTACAGTTCAGAAACCCGGGGGGCGATTGAAACCGGGACGACAGCGGAGGTCCAGGCGGACGGGGCGCCCGGCGTCCTCGAGCAGCCTCCGCCGCAGAGCCCCGAGCGGCAGTTGCGCCGGGCCGAAGAGGTTCGGCGGCAGGCGGAGCTGGGACTGCGTGCGTTTCAGGCTCACTTCGATTCCACTCTCCAAGCCTACCGGGCCCAGCGGGCCTGGAAGGTCATGCTTCTCGTGCGCAAAGGTTACACGCTCCTGGCTCAGGACAGGGACGTGTACTCGTTTCTTAAGTGGCTGGTGCGCCTCCCCTGGGATTCGACCAACAGTCTTGCTTCTGGCGAATTGACTTTCCCCAGCCTCGAGAGTTACGTCCCCCCCGAGTTGGTGCGTCCGTTCCAGCCTGCTCCGGTGGACGCCGGCGTCGGCGCCCCGGTCCAGACCAAGTACGACCTGGTCTTTCTGCCGCCGTTCGAATTCGACTTTCGCTTCCAGCGGCCGCAGCAGCTCGCCATCCAGTTCGCCCGCAGCGGTCACCGCGTGTTCTGGGTGAGTCCCTC
>Ga0187878_1000538_pt1 | contig 42261 bp, 35 predicted proteins | sample June2016WEW_17_1_FD_132979 | JGI IMG/M metagenome (GOLD analysis project Ga0187878, IMG submission 132979) | Peatland microbial communities from SPRUCE experiment site at the Marcell Experimental Forest, Minnesota, USA - June2016WEW_17_150 | ecosystem: Environmental > Terrestrial > Soil >... | reverse complement strand
GTGGTTCGATGCCGGCCACCGAGAAATAGAAAACCAAGAAGAGAAGAGATCACGGCCTGTTCAACGCATATCGAGAGGCTATTAGAGATAATCGAGCCCGAAATAATTGCGCCAATGGGGAACAGCGCTTTAGAACACGTCTTCGAGAGATTCGGTATAGAAAAGTCCCAGATAGGTTCCGCACATGGAGAGGCATACAAAGTTGAGGCTCCCTGGGGAAAAGTTATTGTTTATCCCCTCTATCACCCTGCAGCAGCGATTTACAACCGAAGGCTGCTAGGTGATTTGAAGAGGGATATGGCGGCACTGGCAAAATTTTTAAGCTGACTGAAGAGCCCGAAGTCTCTTCACGATGTTCCGATGTGTACTAAATGCGCATGCGCTCTTACATAAGACAATTCGTGGAAAAAGCGCACAAAAGGAATAGAGAGTCTACATAACGATTGGGATTTGCTACATCCTCTCTGGTGCCTCGATACCAAGAGCTGTGCAACCATTTTTTAGGACAATTCGGACAGCGTCAACGAGGATGAGGCGTGCACCGATCAGTCCAGGAGTCTCCGCGTTAAGGACGCGCAGGCTTGAATAGAAGCTGTTGAAACCGTCGGCGAGGCTATTGAGATATGCGGCGATTGTACCAGGTTTCAGCTCCTCAGTTGCCTCGGCGAATACCTCGGGCCAGTTTGCGACGATGCCCACTATCTCTCTCTCCTTTGGGTTAGTTAGTTGGCTGAAGTCTGCCTCGGATTTTACATCGGCGCGTTTTAGGATATTACAGCATCGGGCGTAGCTGTACTGGATGAAGGGTGCACTATTTGTCTCGAAGTTGAGTGCCTTCGCCCAGTCGAATATTACCTGCTTACTGGCATCAACGCTGAGTAGGGTGTACTTGACAGCCCCATGGCCCACCATTAGGGATATGTTCCTGCGCTGCTCCTCAGGGAGGTCCGGTGTCCTCTTCGTCACCTCCTCGTAGGCGAGCTCAACGCTTCGAGCCATCACGTCGTTTAGGGCGACGTACCTGCCTAAGCGCCCACTCATTTTACCTTCGGGGAGCTTGACAAACTCGTAGCCGTAGTGTAGCTGGTTGTCGCCCATCGACTGCTTGCCGATTGCGACGAGGGCTATCCTTAGCTGAAGCTGGGCGAGTGCCTGTTCCTGTCCAATGACGTTTATTATCTTGTCAACACCGGTGCCGAACTTGTAGATGCTGTACGCCATGTCTCGGAGGGTGTAGAGTGTGGTGCCGTCGCTTCGGACAAGGACGAGTCGGGGTATCTCATGATAGGGTGCCAGCCCCCAGCGCTCTTTGAGAGCATAGACTGTGGCGACCTCGTCGCAGTTAAGAACGAGTGCGCCCTGGTCATGCTCGATAAAGTTCGTGTTCTTCAGCGCCTCTAGGACCTCGTCTGCCTTCCGTTCCCAGACCAAGTCGCTCTCGTAATCGAATGAGTCGTAATGTACACCGAGCTCCCCCATGGTCTCGACAAAGCCATCGAGGCATATATTGACCAGGCGCCTTACGGTTATCTTGGTCTCGGGATCATTGTTCTCGTAAGCGGTATTGAGTTTGGCGATCTCGGCGGTTGGGTTATCGTAGCCAGCAATTTTCTCCTTGAGGGCCACGTATATTTTGGGATTTGTCTTCTCGAGGTCAGTTGCGGCGGTTTCGAACTTCTCCAGCTCCTCTTGGAGCTCAGCAATCATGGGGACATCGGCCTTCTCCTCGGCGGCCTTGAGTTCCTTTTTGACTCTTAAAAGCTCCATGTTGACGTTTGTCGAGGCGTATATAGCGCCGATGAATATCTCACCGCGGGTGTCTGGCTCGGGTTTGCCGAGGAGTGTCCAGCCCCACGTGGCGAGAGCTACCTGACGACCCATGTCGTTTACTAGGAAGTGGACACTCATGCCGTGACCGTGAAGACGGAGCATGTTGGCTAGACAGGCGCCGATGATTGCGTTACGGGCGTGGCCGATGGTGATTGGGTGGATCGGGTTCGCCGATGTGTGCTCAACCATAACCTTGAGGGGCTTCTCCGCCTTCAGGTACCCGTATTCCTTGTCATTGGAGGCCGTCTCGAAGACGAGCCTATAGTAGTTGCCCTCGTCGGCGTGGAAGTTGATGTAGCCGTTCACCGCTTCGGCGGAGGCGACTAGGCCCTCGTGTTTGACATGTTTAGCGATGTTAACAGCAATGTCGACTGGTTTTTGCCTGAGCTGCTTCGCGAGCTGAAATGATGCAGCTGATGCTAGCTCGCCCATCTTGGGGTCGGGTGGCTGGCTGAACTTGGACTCTGGAAGTGCTGTGCCGGGGTAGGCGGCCTCCATTGCCGCCAGAAGCTGGCGCTGGCACTCCTCTCTCAGCTTCGCGAGGGGATTGTACATGCTTGTTCACCGTGGCGAGCCCGGTGGGATTCGAACCCACGCTCTCCGGCTCCGGAGGCCGATGCCTTATCCGCTGGGCTACGGGCTCGCACCATCTAGGGTTCAAGTGTAGGGTTTTAAAGCGTTTCCACGGGCATCAGGAACTTGTGTCATCATAGATAAGAGAAAAAATATTTTGGGTCTACTCTTCACCGTATATTTCTTCTAGGAACTTAAGGGCAGTTTCCTTCGTCATATCGCGGATAGCGTTGCTGAACATGACCTTGATCCAGGGGATAGTGACCGCCTGCTCGGCGAGCTTGGGAAGATCCTCCCTTTTTATGCCAACCTCCTTCAGGCTGGTGGGGAGTCCCACGTCCTCAATGAGTTCAATGACGGCGTCTACTGCCACATATGCGGCCTGCTTGAGTGTCATACCAGTGGTGTCTACGCCCATCGCCTCCGCGATCATGGCGAGCCTATCGGCTGAGACGACTATATTATGCTCCATCGCGTGTGGTAGCGCGAGCCCGCAGGCGACGCCGTGAGGTATTCTGTAAACAGAGCCAATGAGGTGACCGAAGCCATGAGCTTCAATATCCCCAGCATTCATCTCCGAGAACGCTTCCATCAGCGTCGCTAGAGCCATGTTATACCGTGCCTCTAGGTTGTTCGGCTGGTAGACGGCGGTTCTCAGGTTTCCCGAGATGAGCCTAATAGACTGTAGGGCGAGGGCGAAGGTGATCGGGTTCGTGTACTTAGTGAGGCTAGACTCTATCGCATGACTGAGCGCGTCTACACCGGAGGAGGCGGTGAGCCTCGGTGGCATGCTAGCCGACATCATCGGGTCGACGATTGCCAGTGAAGGAATCACGTACGCGTGCTCGTAGACGGCCTTTATCCCTGTCTTATCCTTGACGACAGCGTCCCACGTTATCTCCGCCCCCGTCCCTGCTGTTGTTGGGATCGTGATGCATGGTATTCCCTCTTTTTCGAACTCCCTCTTTCCCCCAGCGAAGTAGTCCTCTGGATCCTCCTCATTCCGTGAGAGGACCGCTGCGGCCTTCGCCACGTCCATGCAGCTCCCACCGCCGAGGCCAACGATCAGGTCGAATCCCCCCGCCACAATGTAGTCGCGGAGCCCTACGACGCAGCCTATGCTGGGCTCAGTCTCAGCTTTATTCCAAACCTCAGCGATAAGGCTCTCTTTTACCAACAGGGCCCTAATCCTCTCTGGCGCTCCTGTCATAGAGACGCCCTTATCGGTCACGACGAGAACCTTCGCAGCACGGAGACGTTTCGCCTCAATGCCTATCTTCTCGACGGAATTGATGCCGAACAGCACTCTACTCGGCATGTGGAGCTCAAATGACCTAAGAGGCTCGTAGAAGGACATGTTAAACCACCCATCCGAATAGGCTCCACAGCTAGAAATAACTTCCCAGAGAGGGTATGTAGATAAAAGGCGCTTGGACTATGTCTCAGCTATGTCCATGAAGCGCGTCATCATCTGCACCGGTCCGCCGGGGAACGGTCGCGACGAGATGCTCACCAAGATGAGGGAGAGGGTGAGTTTCCACTACTATCATCTATTCGAGTACATAGTCGAGCAGGCCCGTCTTGAGGGCATGAATCTGAGTAAGCTCAACATCCTCGACTTCTATGACAGCCAACCCGATAGGATGGACGCTCTACGTGAAGCAGCAGTCACACGCATAGAGAACGAAATCAGACAACGCGGTGGCGTCAATATAATTAGCACTCCCCATCACTTCGAGTGGAAGGGCAACCGATTCAAGGGCCTCGACCGTGGCGATGTGGAGCGCTTAGACCCCGACCTTTTCGTCGTCGTCTTCGACGATATAATCAGGGTCAGGGAGCGCCTCGCCAAGGACCCCCAGTGGATGGAGCACCATTATACACTTGGCGAGATAGCCAACTGGCGCCGTGAGGAGATGGCCGACGTCTACGAGCAGGCACGAAGCTTCACCCCTCGCAAAGAGGTGCAGATAGTCGCTTACGAGAACGGCCCTGACTTCCTCCGTGACATCATATTCAACCCCCGCAAAGAGAAGTTCTACCTAAGCCACCCAATCACTGGCGAGGACGAGGACTCATTCAAGAAATTCACTAAATTCGCCTCTGCCCTAAAGGACTATTACATAGTCTACGATCCATCAATGATCAAGGATTGGGAGATAGTCGAGTGCTGGCGCGATGCCCTCAATTCAGCTATCGACCTTGGGGAACCCCGCCCAAGCAGGATACCATTACGTATCCAGTACCACGATGGCCCTAAGGAGGTCATACTCGACACCGCCGAGGTCGAGGCCGCTATAAAGAACCTCAGGTTCCAGATAATCGACGGAGACTACAAGATTATAGAGAACAGCCATATGGTCGTCGTCTACCACCCACGCCAAAGCATCAGTGCCGGCGTCATGTGCGAGATGGTCTACGCTAAGAGCCTCGCCAAGCTCGTCTATGTCTACTACCCTTACGAACCCAGTCCATTTTTCGAGTGGTACAGCACTAGGATTTTCAAGGACGAAGGCGAGTTACGCGACTTCCTAATCAAGGAGTCGAAGATGACGGGGCAGACACCTCTCGATCTCTTCTCGAAGTAGTAGCCAACTCTAACCCATGCCTGAAACACCTGTGGATTCTAATATAGCCATGATCCCCAAATTACCGAGGAAAACGGCGTGTCTACCGTAAAGAGCGTCAGAAAAAGGGATGGAAGGGTCGTGGACTTCGACCAGGGGAAGATAACCAACGCGATCTATAAAGCTCTCTTCGCTGTCGAGGGTAGCGACGGCGCAACCGCGAAGGTCATTAGTGACAGAGTCGTCGAGGAGCTGAATAGGCTCTACCCTGCTGGGACCCCGACAGTCGAGGCTATACAGGACCTCGTCGTAGAGACTCTGCGCGAGACGGGACACGATCCCGTTGCGAAGGACTATCAATCATATCGGCTGAAGAAGGCGGAGTTACGCATCCTCAGGGGGAAGCTGGGCATCCTAGACGAGCCAAAACTCAGCATCAACGCCATCGAAGTGCTGGAGAAGAGGTACCTCCTCAAAGACGAGAAGGGTGATATTATAGAGACGCCTACTGGCATGTTCTGGAGGGTCTCCAAGGCAATCGCCGCTGCTGACAAGATCTACGGTGGCGACCCAGAGGCGGGTGCGAAAGAATTCTACGGAGTCATGAGTAGGCTGGAGTTCATCCCCAATAGCCCCACACTCTTCAATGCAGGGACGAAGACGGGCTTCGCCCTTAGTGCATGCTACGTTCTACCCGTAGAGGACAGCCTCGAGGGTATCTTTACTACCCTAAAGAATATGGCCCTCATTGAACAGACGGGTGGGGGTGTCGGCTTCGACTTCAGCAGGCTCCGCCCCTCCGGTGATGTCGTCAAGACTACGATGGGAGTCGCCTCCGGCCCCGTCAGCTTCATGAAGATATTCGACGCCACAACCGAGGTCATAAAAGCAGGGGGCCGCCGCCGCGGTGCCATGATGGCAATCCTCCGAGTCGACCACCCCGACATCATCGAATTCGTGACATCCAAGACTCGCCCTGGCGTCCTCACCAACTTCAATATAAGCGTCACTGTAACCGACGCCTTTATGGAGGCCGTAGAGAAAAACCAAGACTACGATCTCATCAACCCAAGGACGGGAAAGTCGGCGAAGCGGCTCAGCGCCCGCTATGTATGGGACAGAATAATCGACAACGCTTGGAGGAGCGGGGACCCCGGCATCGTCTTTATAGACGAGGTGAATAGGTACAACCCGACCCCTAGGGTCGGCGCGATGGAGTCGACGAACCCCTGTGGAGAGCAACCCCTCCTTCCCTACGAGTCCTGCAACCTCGGCAGCATCAACCTTTCCAAGATGCTAAAGGTGGACGCCTCAATCGACTGGGAGAAACTCCGCGCCACGATACGGACTGCCATCAGGTTCCTAGACAATGTCATAGATGTAAACCCCTATCCCCTCAAGGAGACCGATGCAATCACAAAGGCGAATAGGAAGATTGGCCTCGGGATCATGGGATTCGCTGACCTCCTCATCCTCATTGGAGTTCCCTACGACTCAGAGAGGGCTGTAGAAATCGGCGAGGAGATAGCGAAGTTCATTGAGGAGGAATCAGCGCATGCCTCTGAGGAGCTAGGACTTAAGCGCGGCTCATTCCCCAACTTCGAGTGGAGCATCTGGAAGGGCAAGTACAGGGCCCGTAGGAACGCAACAGTGACCACCATCGCCCCCACAGGCACAATAAGTATCATCGCTGGTTGCTCTTCGGGCATCGAGCCACTCTTCGCCATCGCCTTTATGCGCCACGTCCTCGAGGGAGCTCGTCTCTTCGAACTCCATCCCATCTTTGAAAAGATGGCGAAGAACCGCGGCTTCTACGGTGGCGAGAGCCTCGAAAAGATTGTGAGCCATGGCACCATCAAGGATGTGAATGGCGTCCCTGAGGACATTCGTCGCCTCTTCGTCACCGCTCATGATATAAAACCCGAGTGGCATGTTAGGATACAGGCGGCCTGGCAGAAGTACACGGAGAACGCCGTCTCCAAGACAGTCAACCTCCCCGAAGATGCTAGCATAGGCGACGTGGAGAGTGTCTACCGCCTCGCCCACGATCTCCACTGCAAGGGAGTAACCATATATCGATACGGGAGCAAGGGCGCTCAAGTCCTTAACCTCGGCGTTGAAGCCCGAGGCGAGGAGAAGGTTGCAACTGCTGAGGCTGAGTACGCCGGTGGCCGTCCCGTCGAGGGCTGCGAGGTCTGTGGGTGACAACCATGGGACATATATATCTCTACTACGGCACAGGCGGAGGCAAGACCGCCGCCTCCCTCGGCCTAGCCCTCAGATCCCTCGGCCATGGCCATCACGTAGTCGTTATCCAGTTCCTAAAGTACTGGAAAAAGACGGGTGAGTATAAGGCTGCTAAGACCCTGGCTCCCCTCTACGAGATTAAGCAGTTTGGTAGACCCGGCTGGATAAAGATGGGAAAGGCTGGCACTGATGTCGATGTGGGCGGCTTCAAGGCTAGCCTAAGAAGTATAACGGAGGAGGACAAAGTAGCAGCTAAGAAAGCGCTGAAGTATGCCGAGGAGGTAATCTTAGGAGATCATCCACCCGAGTTGATCATCCTTGACGAGGTTTGCCTCGCGGCTCATATGGGAATAGTCGAGAGCGTGGATGTGATCGCCCTACTCGAGAAACTCCCACCAGCGATGGACGCCATTTTGACCGGGAGATACGCGCCTAACTCACTTATTGACAGAGCCGACTTCGTCAACGAGGTCAAAGAGGTTAAGGCGATGAAGTCCTTCGTCTCGACTGTGGGCATTCAGTATTAGGAAATGCTGCCTAGCTTCGTCCATCCCACTAGGTCCTCAATCTCCTTCAGCTTCTCAACACGTCCGCCCATGGATGTGAGGTAGACATCCTACTCGTGTGGTGCACCTCGCCTAGAAAGCTGCGACGAGTCTTGCTTCTCACAGTATCGATAGTGTGGGTTATGCTCCCGTGCTGTTCACCCATCTCCTTGACTAGCTCCTCCAGCGTCATCCGCCTCCTTGACTTTAGAAGTACTAGAAGAATCTTAATCGAGAACGTGTGGATAAACGACTCCATTGATTATCCAATTTTTCCGTTTAAAATAAAGCAGATCTGGGTCAGTCAAGGTTCTCGGAGCAGGCTACTCGGTAGCTACTCTTGAGGAGCGTCTGCGCATACTCCACTATCGTTGGGCCTATGCCTCCGACCTCGGTAAGTGGCCCCTTGAGCTTCTTAGTCTTCCCACTAGCGGAGATCTTTATCTCGGCTGATGCGAGTTCCTCGATGACCCTAAGTGGGGTATCGAAGCTCTCCAGCAGATCCTCTGCCGAAGCAGTCCCGATCTGGGGGAACCCACTGAGAAGGAAGAGCTGCTGTTTGTTTAGGGGTAGGCTCCTGTCCACGGCACGTAGTTGAATCGCGCGGTTGTCCTTCGCCTGCTCCCGGTAAGCTAGACGCTGCAGGAGCATGGCGGTGGAGTCGATATCCTCCGTGGGGAGGACACTGATACCATAATCGAGGGCGACGCTGCTCAGCGCTCCGTAGACGGAGGCGGGCTTTATAGCGCTCCTCTTCAGCGCCCTGCTTATTGTCCCCTCCAGGATAATTATCGGCTTCTCGTATGCCTCCGCCATCGCCTTCGCCTGGCTGAAGAGACGTCCATCCATTATGCTACCGAGGAAGTCGCCCGCGTCCTTCCTCTCCACTCCGACGCGATCGGAGACGACGTAGTCACAGACCGTCAGCTTTTTGATGTCGACGGTGACGCCGGATAAGCGTAGGTAGTTGAGTAGGTCTCGGTGGCTGCTAGCCTCGTTGCTGTCGACGCAGATGTGCAGCTCCTCAGGCATCTTTCTTCACCTCGAACTCCAGCTCTACTTGGTGTGGGGCTTCGGAGCCTTTCAGGGTCTTCATGAAGCCGAGGACGACGTTGACGAGGGCGCTACCAGTGAACTTGTTCAGGGGGATTACGGAACTGTCGACCCTAAGGAGTACATCGTGGCTGTACTTAACGCAGCTCTCCGCCTTTCTTTCCCCTGTCAGAATTGTTTTCCCCAGCTCTCTGCACGTCGGGAAACCACACGCTTTACAGTCCAACCCTGCAAGCATCGGATATGCCCGCTTCTCAACGATGTCCGTGAGGGCAACAGTGTCACTTAGTTTTATCGATGGTAAAGTACCGGTGTCGAGCATATTTCCTTCGACATCAACTACAGCTATCTCAAGCCCCGTCATTAGGGTGGCGACCTCATCTTGAGTCCTTGGCACCATGATCCGCGGTGCTACGTCGAGGGCCTTGAACCCCTCCATGATTATAAAGTCGACATCGCCAAGGGCATCCGCAGCCCTCTGCAGGCTCATTGCCCGCTTGAGGAATATAGCGGTCCTATTGTCAGATAGGATCGCGGACGAGACGGCACCCGCTTCCACGTGACGCCAAGTGTCCGTCCACTGCTTATCTAGGGGATGTTCATCCGCCGTGTGTTTCAATGTGCCCACTCGGTACCCTCTTCGCGTCAACTCAGCGACTAGCGCCTCGACGACCTGTGTCTTTCTGGCGGCCTTGAAGCCAACGACGGTGACCGTTCTCGGTGCTCCCATGCCCCCAAATTGAAGACGCGCCGTTATATCCCCTGCGTCGACTTCAACGCCAAAAATCATAGCGAGGAGTCTCTACGATTGTCAGGCTCCGGATCTACGGCAGTAGGTATTAGGTGGGAAAAAATACTGCTCGACTGTGCGTAAGTAAGGGTGAGCTAAGTAACGCCCTCGCCACCTTGAGGTCGGAGGGATCTATCCTGTCAAGATAGAGCATCCCGAGATATCAAGGAGATATATAGGGGTTCTTTGCCTCTTAGAGGAGAAGAGTTACCCACTATAGATTACTCGACCTTCCTGAAGGGGTTGACGCCAGTTATACAGAATGTACATATCTTCTCAAGAGGTAAGCCGATGGCCTCGACTACGTTCTCAGGTGTGTTGTAGAGGATGTGATCGATGCTGGGGAGCCCCTTAGCAACGAGGCGTCCGATCTCTTCGATGCTCTTCCCCTTGAAAGGCTTCGCAGCGAGAGGCTTGTCGGCCGGGTCGCTGAAGCATGGGTTAACTATGGGGGCATAGCTGACTAGGTAATCAACCTCTGTGGCGCCGGCCTTGCGGAGGCTCTTCGCGACCGACTCGCTAACGGTTCCCCTGACTATGCTGTCGTCGCAGATTGCTATCTTCTTCCCGCCCACCGTTGCACGTATCACGTTGTGCTTCAGGTCAGAAGCAGTCTTCCTGAAGGAGGGATCGTAGATGAGGTATGTACGGCCAAGGTACGCGTTCTTGATTATGCCCTCGTCAGCAGGGACCCCAAGGCCCTCGGCTACTCCGGTGCAGACGCTTCTCCCGGAATCTGGGACGGGAATGATAGCTAGGTAGCTCTTAGGTCCCTTTTCGACGCTGTACAGTCTCTTGAGGCCGTGTGTCTTGACTAGTGCGTGGCCGAGGTTTTTGCGGGCGACATGTACACTCTTCCCCTCTAGCACGGAGTCGGGGCGGCCAAAGTAAACCCACTCGAAGGCGCAGTGAGCGGGGTGAGGCTCTATTACCTGCTCTTCCCTGATCCCCTCCTTGTTCATGTAAATCATCGAGCCAGGGACAACGTCCCTCCTGTCGTCGAAAGACTCACCCATTTCCTCAAGGACGTCTACAGGCGCAGACTCGGAGGCGAGGAAGAGTTTTGTCTTCGTACGAGCGACATGAAGAGGCCTCACTCCCCTTGGGTCACGTACCGCGATGAGCGTGCTTTCCTCCTCCTTCTTGTCCAGGGCGACAGCGACGAGGCTGAAGTAGGCTGTGGGTAGGCTCCACATTGATTCCCGCATAGCTGGGATTATACTCGTCACCTGTAGCTTCTCCTCGAGGATATTGAGGAACGCATTCTCATTCGACTCACCCTGCTTCTTCGGGATATAGCCATCGAGGGTGATTGCTATCTTGTATCGTTCGGTCTCGAGGACATATGGCGGAAGGCCGCCCTCTATACTCTCCCCCGAGGCGCAGCCAATTACAGCGTAGTCGTCGGGGTGGCTGAAGGGGGTATAACGCTCGTCGAAGACGCGTGAGACGAGGCCCGTCCCACTCCAGACCCTGAGGCTCCTGTCCCCAGCCACGGCGACTCCAGCACTCTCTTGCCCCCTATGCTGGACGCCGTAGAGGGTGTAGAGGCTCTTCGTCCCAACATCCTCCTTAGAATAGACGCCTATTACGCCTTGCATGGGGGTGTTTTAGACTTAACCACTTAAAAAACAGTCGACGATCTAAGCCATCCTCATTGCCCGGTTGGGGGAAAGGATGAAGGGCGGGAGGTAAGCAGGTATGTTGCTGAAGGGTAAGACCTCGGGGGCGATTCTCAACCCAAGTTCCTCAGTCATGAAGGCGCGGCGTACCTGTATACGCTCCCACGCTTCCGGGTATCTACCCTCGAATTCCTTCTTTAGCTTAGCGTCGGTGAGGCAGAGCCCGTCCTCGATGTTCGTCGTGTAGTACCTCGTGCCCGTACCTGGGATTATGTCAACATGAATCGCCATGCCTGAGGCAAGCTTCTCCTTTGATCCCTTGTATGATGGGCTGCTCAGCCACTCTTCGAGGCTTGTGAGGTGGCCAGGGTTTAGGTAGACCCCGTAGAAAGGGTCGCCGATGCGGTCGTGGATCGCCTTCCAGAGCTCTCCCCCTGTGGCTCCTATCCTGAGCTTCTCGTACCAATCAGCTATCGCCTCGAAGTAAGGCGCGACCAACTTGGGGATATAGTCCCTGATCGCCCTCGGTAGCTCTGATTCTGACTCAACCACGAAGCCAGCACGCGAGTTCAGACTTCCCCATGCCCCGTATGCCATCGTGAATGGATCGCCCCGCTCGATTACCCGACTGCACGGGCTCGGCAGCCCCATTGATGCCCTCGGCCCAGTGCTGAGCATCAGGTGACAGCTCAAGGGAAGGCCGTTCAGCCTCATGAGGCGAACAGCATCATACTCAGTCATGCCGGGGCGGAGGTTGAAGAGAACGTCGCGTAGCGCCTGGCTAGTCTGTGTACCTATATACTCGAATCTGGCGAGCTGGTCAACGTCATTGATTGCACGGATACCCTCGGTGGGGTGGATAAGTAAGGCGTTGGCGTTAGTAAGGTTACCCTTTCCCGCCATCTTTCTGACTGTGTCGGCGATGTAGCTGGGTATCTCAAAGGTCGCCTCATAGTCATTCACCTCGATGTCTGTGAAGTACTTCCAACCAGCTACACCCACTTTGCCACCTCTCTTGATCCCACCAAGGCGGAGGATCGCCTTTAGGGGTCTGCTCTCCCCCCGGGGTTGACTGACGAGGCTGAAGCTCTGGTAGATGGCAATTCGCAGCTTCTTTTCGATGGGGCTTATCCCCGTGTAACCCTTACCCTCGTTACCGACGACGAGGAGGGGTTTCGTTTCATTCTTAAGGTCGATAATTAGGAGGGCCTCCTCGAATCGTGGGTCGTAGCCGGTGAGCCATGCGACGTTAGCGAAGTGCTCCCGGTCACCATAAACGATGAACGAATCGTATCCTCGTTCAAGCGCCTTTGTACGTAGTTTTTCGATCCTATTGAGATAGGTTTCGGGGGGGATGGTCGGCTCCACCGTGGGGGTGCCAAAGTTGGGTAATTGAAGCTCTCTCAGCTCGGCATGGCGCGACAAAGGGTACACCTATTCAAGTATTTGCTTATTACGTTATCAGCGTTGGGAAAGAAAAGAGGTGTATGATATACTGGTATATAGGTTACCATGTATACAGGTCGATACTTATTTCGACCCCTGAATTCTTTAGCAACCTGAGAGAAAGATTGATCGATGGGCCATAAGAGCTTCTATGTGGGTGTCGACTGCGGCTCTCAGGGGACGAAAGCTGTCGTCGTCGACGGAGGGGAAGGAATTGTAGTTGGGAGTGGCTACATTGGGTATGGGTTGATCGAGGGGCTGCCAGCAGGTTACCGCGAGCAGTACCCATCCACGTGGGTAGAGGCTATGATCAAGTCGGTGAGAGACGCCCTATCTGAGGCGAGGATCGATGGCATTATTGAGGGAATCGGCGTCTCGGGTCAGCAGCACGGATTCGTCCCACTCGACGCGAAAGGCGAAATCATCCGCCCTGCGAAGCTCTGGAACGACACAAGCACCGCAGAGGAGTGCAGATATCTCATCGAGCACCTCGGCGGTGTGAGGGAGGTCGTGAAACTGACAGGTAACACGATCCTTCCCGGCTTCACCGCTGGAAAGATTCTCTGGTTGAAGAGGCACGAACCTCGGAACTACTCACGCCTCGAAAAGGTGCTCCTACCCCATGATTACCTCAACTATTGGCTCACTGGGAGGGTGACGATGGAGCCCGGTGACGCCTCTGGGACAGCCCTCATGGACGTGAAGACCAGAAGGTGGAGGAGGGAGGTCGTCGACGCTATCGATACAGCTCTGATGGAGAAGCTGCCAGAGATACATTCTTCGAATGAGCCTGCGGGAACCCTAAGAAGTGAGGCGGCGAAGCTTCTTGGGCTCCCAGAGGACATCACCGTAAGCGCCGGTGGTGGGGACAATATGATGGGTGCAATTGGGACGGGGAACACGAAACCCGGCATCGTCTCCATCAGCCTCGGAACCTCGGGTACAATTTACGCTTATTCGGAAAAGCCCGTCATCGACCCTCTTGGTGAAGCACACGCCTTCTGTGACTCAACCGGGGCATGGCTACCCCTCGCATGTACGATGAACGTAACAGTGGCCACTGAAGCGATGAGGGGATTGTTTGGCCTCAGCTACGATGAGCTTGAGGAAGCGGTGAGGACGACCCCTGTTGGCTCGAATGGCGTCCTCCTGCTCCCGTATATGACAGGGGAGCGAACACCAAACGTCCCAGACGGCAAGGGTGTACTTTACGGGCTCACCACCGAGAACTTCACATCTCTGAACCTCTTACGCGCAGCCATGGAAGGCGCAACAATGGGTCTCAACTTTGGCTTCAATCGGCTCAAGGAGATGGGCTTAGAACCGAGCGAGGTCCGCCTCACCGGTGGGGGCTCAAAGAACAGGGCCTGGAGGGGGATGTGCGCCGATGTCTTCGGTGTCGAGACCGTATGCCTGGAAGTAGACGAGGGCGCTGCATATGGGGCAGCACTACAAGCACTCTGGACACATGATTGCAGTATCCCCATCTCGGAGATAACAGATTCATTCGTCCACCTCGACGAAACGACTCGGGCCAAGCCCGACAGTGGCAACATCGAGAGATACCGAAGGCTCCAGCAGCTGCAGGATAGGATAAGTGTAGATCTCAGGGGCGCCTTCGCCTTATAAATCGGAAAACTGTTTTTAGGACTCCAAGCTACCTTCAACCCATGCTAGACTTGAGACCCCAAAAAATGGAGAGGACCCCTGATGAGATGCTCAGGCATCTCAAGAGGTCGAAGCTTAAGCCACGGTTCAGCATCGGCGTCTGGTACTTCTACCCCGGCGGTGGGCGATTCCACGACGCCTATGTAGAGAAGGGCACAATCGCGGACTGTATCGAGAAGATAAAGGAAATGAAGGACGCAGGTAGCGTCGACTCATCCCTCGGTGTTGAGGCACACTACCCTAACGAGGTGAACAGAGAGAACGTCTATCTCTACAAGGCGTTGGAGAAGGAGATGGGCATCAAGCTCATCACCTGCATCCCGATGCTCTTTTTTGACAAGCAGTTTGAGTTTGGCAGCCTAAGCAACCCCGACGTCAAGGTCCGTAAGGCAGCTACGGATCGCCTTAAGGAGAGCCTCAGGCTCAATAAAGAACTTGGGACCGATATCTGCGTCATCTGGCCAGGTATAGACGGATATGAGAACCCGTTCGGCCACGACTACTATGGTATGTGGAGTCGCTTCGAAGGAGCCGTCGCGGAGGCTATGGATGAGGTCCCCGGGATGAGGGTGGCGATGGAGCCGAAGCCCTACGAACCCCGAGGGAACAACATCTACAGGAATACGGCGAACGGGCTGCTCTTCGCCCGGAACGTCGAAGCGCTCCTCAAACATAGGGAGAACTTGAAGCTGTTGGAAAACGGACATGCAATGTTGGGGCTCAACCCAGAGGTGGGCCACGTGCTGATGGGTCACGAAGACCTTCCCGGAGCCTTTGCTTCGGTGTTACGAGAGGGGCGCCTCGCTCATAGCCACTGGAATAGCCAGCCTCTTGGCAACTATGACCAGGACCTCAACGCTGGCGTCCTAGGCATCGACCAGATGCTCTCTACACTCCTCGTATTCAAGATGTACGCTTACTCTGGCTTCTATGGCATTGATATAAACCCGGAGAGATTACCCGTCGAGAAGGCGATAGTCCTCAACATGAACGCACTCAACGCGGGAGCCGAAATCGTGAATGACCTGGATTACGACGCCCTCGTCGAAGCGATGTATGATCCCGCAGGGCACAGGGGCGTTATCGAGGAGACCTTGACCAAGACGTGGGCACCCAAGGGGACGAAACTAAGGAAGCTCTCCTAACTCTCCGTTGATTACTGCTTAAATAAGGGGCTCCATCAATAATCGACAACTGGGTGCCAGTGTTGAGAGTCGCCGTCGTCGATAAGGAGCGTTGCAAGCCGGAGAAGTGTGACCTCGTCTGCATAAGGTTCTGCCCAATGGTACGTACTCGGAGGGAGGCGATTCGCATTGGCGATGATGGTAAGGCTTACGTAGCGGAGATGATCTGCAGCGGTTGCGGTATTTGTGTAAAGAAGTGCCCATTCGATGCTCTTCGGATAGTCAACCTCCCGGATGAACTGAAGACCGATCACACCCACCGCTTCGGCCCAAACGCTTTCACCCTTTACAGGCTCCCAACACTGAAGCAGGGGAGTGTCGTCGGCCTCCTCGGCCGCAACGGGATAGGCAAGTCAACAATCCTCCGCATCCTCAGCGGGGAACTTGTGCCAAACTTAGGTAACTACATGGAGCCTCCCACTAAGGAGCAGGTTGAGGAAAACTATGCTGGACAGCCCATGTACGACTACCTCGACGCCCTCTATGGTGGGCGCATGCAAGTGGTGCTAAAGCCCCAGTATGTCGATAGGATTCCGAAGATAGTCAAGGGCACCGTGGGCGAAGTAATGAAGAGGTTCGACCAGCGGGGCGTTATGGATCAGGTTGCGAAGGAGCTTGAGCTCGAAAACTTGATGGACAGGCCACTCGACATCCTCTCGGGAGGTGAGCTTCAGCGCGTCGCAATAGCCACAGCGGTTCTCAGAGATGCCAAGGTCTATCTATTCGACGAGCCAAGCGGCCACCTGGACATCTACCAGCGCACAAAGGCGGCCCGTGTCATACGTGGCCTAGTTGACGCGGATAAGATGGTTGTCGCCGCGGAGCACGACCTCGCCGTTCTCGACTATATGAGCGACGATGTCTTTCTTCTTTACGGTGAACCCGATGTCTACGGCATCGTGAGCCACATCCATACCGTCCGTGAGGGCATAAACATCTACATAAACGGCTATATCCCCGACGAGAATATCCGCTTCAGGGAGACCCCGATCATTTTCCATGACAAGCCTCCGAACGTCGACAGGACGAGGGCACGCACTCTCCTCCAGTGGAGCGAGTTGAAGAAGCGCTATAATGGCTTCAGTCTCGACGTGGAGGAGGGAAAAATAGGGATCGGGGAGGTCGTTGGCATCCTCGGTATGAACGGGATCGGGAAGACGACGTTCATCAAGATGCTTGCAGGGCTGGAACAGCCCGACGAAGGTTCGGTCAACAACCCGACCCTTAAGGTGAGTTACAAACCCCAGTACATTAGCCAGAGTAGTGTGCCTGGCACCGTCGAGCAGGTGCTTAGGAAAGCAGCGGGGGAAAAGTATGGGGAGCAGTGGTTTACCGCAGAGGTGTTAGACCCCCTCCATGTTAAACGGATGCTGGAGAGGGACGTCAAGGTCCTAAGTGGTGGGGAACTTCAACGCGTCGCTATCGCTGAGTGCCTTAGCAGGAACGCCGACATCTATCTCCTCGACGAACCGAGTGCCTACCTAGACGTGGAGGAGCGCCTGGCGGTGGCTCGAGCTGTACGCCGCATCACGAAGATGAGGGGCGTAACCGCTTTTGTGGTAGAGCACGACATAGTCACGCAGGATTTCATCGCAGATAAGCTCATGGTCTTCACGGGTGAGGCAGGGCGGAGGGGTCATGCGGGCCAACCACTCAGCCTCGAGGATGGGATGAACACCTTCCTCGAGCAGATGGGGGTAACTTTCCGCCGCGACGCTGACACTAAGAGGCCACGCGTCAACAAGCCGGGGAGCAGACTCGACCGGGAGCAAAAGGATGCCAAACGCTACTACTATTCCGGATAATGTAGCAATAGATAACGAATTTATTACTTTGCCTTGTAGGCTTCAACTGTGATGCTTTTGACCTTGAAGCCTACATCATATTCACTGGTGTCGTAGTACGACTCCAAAAGTATCTTGGGTTTCTTGAAGCCGGCAGCCTCTATATCCTTGAGGTACTCCTCCTGGGGGAGAGCGCCTGAAACGCAGCTCGCCCACGAATCAAGGTCGCGCCTGATCTCCTCGGGAATCCTGCCCTCTGTGACTATGTCGCTGACCGTTATCCTGCCGCCGGGCTTGAGTACGCGGTAGGCCTCGCGGAAGACCTGCGGCTTATCCGGGCTGAGGTTGATTACGCAGTTGCTGATTATCGCGTCTACAGTGCTATCCTCGATGGGCATCTCCTCGATCTCTCCGAGGCGGAACTCGACGTTCTTGAAGCCATACTCCTCCGCTGCCTCCCTCGCCCTCTTTATCATCGCCTCGTTCATGTCGACGCCGAGGACTTTGCCCTTAGCGCCGACCTTCTTGGCGGCTAGGAAAACGTCTATGCCACCACCTGAACCGAGGTCAAGAATGGTCTCCCCCGGCTTGAGCCCGACGTAGGCTACTGGGGACCCGCATCCTAGGCCGAGTATTGCTTCCTGTGGGATCTCATCAAGCTCCTTGACGTTGTACCCGATCATCGCCGCTGCTTGCTTAGGGTTGACGCCTCCTCCGCAGCAGCTCCCGCTATCCACGTCGCTGCCGCAGCCACAACCGCTTCCGGACCCGTTGCTGCTCGACTCAGCTATTGCTGTGTATCTCTTCTTTACTGCTTCCTTGATCTCCTTCGCGCTTGCCATTATAATCTGAGAAGCTTATCACAACGATATATTTAAGAGTATTGATGTGAGTTTTCGTAAACCTTTTGAGACCACCGCCCCTCGCTCAACCCATGAAGGAGACTTGCGGCTGGGGCACAAACGACCCACTAATGACGGCCTACCACAACGGGGAGTGGGGAGTACAAATCCACGACGACCGGCTCCACCTTGAGTTTATAGTCCTCGAAGGCGTCCAGGCGGGACTCAGCTGGCGCACCGTCCTATACAGGCGCGAAGCCTACCGCGAGGCCTTCCACAACTTCGATCCTAAGAGGGTCGCCGCCTACACGGACGCAGACACAGAGAGAATCATGAATCACCCCGGCATCATCCGTAACCGTAGGAAGATCGAGGCAGCTGTAAAGAATGCCCGCGCTTTACTTGAGGTCCAGAAGGAGTTCGGTTCCTTCGATAGGTATATCTGGAGCTTCGTCGGCGGCAAGCAGAAAGTCAACACATTTACCATCTTCAAGGATATGCCCGTGGAGACTGAGGAGAGCCGCGCAATGAGCAAGGACCTTAGGAAGCGGGGTTTCACCTTCATTGGCCCAACCATCTGTTATGCCTACATGCAAGCAGCTGGTCTCGTAAACGACCATCTAACCAAGTGCTACCGATGGAAGGAGGTACAGATATGAAGATATTTGACGAGTTGCTGAATCCTGTTCCCGAGCTTTTCTTCGAGAAGTCAGGCGAACCCGAGGATGCTGACTACTTACTCTTCGGGGCACCACTGGACCGGACCGCCTCTTACCGGAGCGGCAGCAGGTTCGCCCCCAACGCAATCAGGGAGGTAAGCCAATACATGGAGAGCTACAGCGTAAGGACGGGCCTCGACTGGGAGGACCTCAAACTCGTCGACATAGGCGACATCGCCGAGGTAGAGGAGGTTGGGCCCACCGTAGAAAAAATCAGGAGGCTCGTAGAAGAGATCAAGGGTTCGGGTAAGCTACCAGTCATGCTCGGAGGTGAACACACGATCACACTCGGCGCTTTACGCGCCCTCTGCCCTGCCATGGTCATAGTTTTCGACGCCCATCTCGATCTCAGGGACACCCTCTTTGACGAGCGCCTATGTCACGCTACTTATCTACGCAGGGCATATGAGGAGCAGGGATTTAAGCTCGTAATCGTCGCAGCACGCGCCCTCTCTGCGGAGGAGATTGAATACGCCAAGGAGAAGTGTGTCACCGTCGTCACGGCGCAAGACGTAAAGCGGTTTGGTATCGAACCCGTCCAAGAAATGATCAAGGAAGCCCTCGAAGGAGTTGAGTCAGTCTATCTAAGCATCGACATGGATGCAGTCGACCCCGCTGAGGCTCCCGCCGTTGGCAACCCCAGCCCAGAAGGCATCGGGGTAACCCAGCTACTCGACATGATTGCTACCGCCGTCGATGAACACCTCGTCGGATTTGATTTGAGCGAGGTCTCCCCCAATTACGATTCGGGTTTAACCGCGATCCAAGCAGCCTACATCGTTCTCGAGACCCTCTACTTGGCTGAGAGAGCTCGCCGTGGCTCCCCCTCATAGTCCATATATCCCAGCGAGTCGAAGTCTACGCGATGGCTGCTCCTGACTTCATCATGGACGAGAGCGAGGAGGAGATTAGACCAAAGGGACGGATTGCTCCTGACAACCTTCCCACAAGCTATCTCCTCAGCGCTGGCTACGATGGCGAGGAGCAGAAGGCGTACCTACGACTTTACGAGCCCGTGAGCCAGCAGGTCTACCTCTGGTACGATAACACGAGCCACCTCCCATACTGCTTAAGCAGGGAGCCTATCAAGGAGCTTGAGAAGAACCAGCGCCTACTCCGCCACGAGGGCTACTTCTTCATGGAGGAGGTCCCCAAACATGACTCACTCGCAGACCAGGAGATCAAGGTTACGAAGGTCGTCGCTAAGGACCCTCTCAGCATAGGCGGTGGCAGGGGTCAACCTATAAGGAGTATCATTGGGGACAGCTGGGAGAGTCGAATCAGGTACTACCAGTGCTACATCTACGACCGCGAACTCATCACCGGAATGCCATACAGGATCGAGAACGGCAACCTAGTCGATGCCGGTTACACCCTCGATATGGAGACGGAAGCGAAGATTGACAATATCCTAGAGAAAATTGAGCCCGAGTTCAGGGGTAACATGAAGGAGTGGACCCGCCTCCTACAATGCCCAGTTCCCAAGCTGCGGCGCGTCGCGATCGACATCGAGGTCCGTCCAAGTGTCCAGAACAGGCTTCCTAATGCCAATGAGGCACAGGAACCAATCACAGCCGTAGGATTTTCAGCCAGCGATGGCTTCCGCAGGATAATCGTCCTTAATGACACTGACCATGACGTTCCCACACCCGTCGTCCTTGGCGCGGAAGTCAAAGTCTACACTGACGAGCGTGACATAATCAGGGAGACATTCCAGATCCTCGACGAGTACCCCGTCGTCCTCACGTTCAACGGCGACGACTTCGACTTCCGTTACATGCGTAACAGGGCGAAGAACCTCGGTATCCCCGACTCCGAGAACCCCATAGTCATGGGACGAAGATTCGCCTTCCTCAGAAATGGCGTCCACCTCGATCTCTACAAATTCTTCATGAACAGGAGCATACAGGGCTACGCCTTCGGAAACCGCTACAGGGAAAACACACTTAATGAGATATCCAAGAACCTCCTCAACATGGAAAAGCTTCAGATTGGAGACATCACGACAGCGAACATACAGGACCTTGCCCAGTACTGCCTAAATGATGCTGACCTCACCTACCAGCTAACCGCCTTCAACCACGACCTCGCCATGAATCTTATAGTTCTACTCACACGAATCAGCAAAATGATAATGGAGGATGTCACACGAAACGGTGTGAGCCGGTGGATACTATCTCTCATGGAGTGGGAACATCGTAGGCGAGGCTGGCTCATCCCCAACACCCAAGATATCCTAGACGTTAAGGGGCAGACGAGCACCACTAGCATAATTAAGGGCAAGAAGTACCAGGGAGCAATAGTTAGGGACCCCAAACCCGGCGTACACTTCGGTGTCGTCGTCTGCGACTTCGCCAGCCTTTACCCCAGCGCCATCAGGAACTGGAACCTAAGCTACGACACCATCCTCTGCAACCACCCAGAGTGCAGGGACAACCTTGTCCCCGGCACCCCCCATTGGGTCTGCAAGAAGAATCGCGGGATGACGAGCCTCATTATTGGTAGCCTACGCGACCTAAGGGTCCAGTGGTATAAGCCCCTCAGTAAGGATAAGACCCTCAGCGTCGAGGAGCGACAGTATTACGACGTCGTCACACAGGCTCTCAAGGTCTTCCTTAATGCCAGCTATGGGGTCTTCGGTTCCGAGAGCTTCCCCCTTTACTGCCCCCCGCTGGCGGAGAGCACCGCCGCCGTCGGTCGCTATGCGATGACCAAGGCGGTCGACAAGAGTCAACAACTTGGCATAGAGGTCATCTATGGCGACACGGATTCAGTCTTTCTAGAGAAGCCGTCGAAAGAGCAGATCGAAGGCCTCGTTGGCTGGGCAGACGCGGAACTTGGTATCGACCTCGACGTCGACAAACAGTACCGATATGCGATATTCAGCAGCAGGAAGAAGAACTACCTCGGTGTCTACCCCGACGGTAAACTCGATATAAAGGGACTAACGGGGAAGAAGCGCCACATTCCACCAATACTTAAGGATGCTTTCATCAAACTCACTAATATCCTCAGCAACGTCGAGGGTCCCGAAGAGTTCCCCCTCGCTAAGGAGGAGATCAGGAACCTCGTTACTACCATCAACCACCGCCTCAAGAACCGTGAGTTTGACATAGAGGAGGTCGCCTTCAGCATGATGCTCGGAAAGGGCCTCGCAGGCTACGACACAACGCCCCAGCACGTCAGGGCGGGTAGGATGCTCGAGGAGCAGGGCTACGAGCTTAAGGAAGGGGACATAATCAGTTACGTAGTCACGAAAGATGGAGTCAAACCCGTGCAGATTGCGAGCAAGAAGGACGTTGACATAGGCAAGATGGAGGAGTACCTCGAGGGTACCTTCGAACAGGTGCTCGACGCCCTCGACATGAGCTTCGACGAACTCGTCGGGCGCCCACGACAAACGGGGCTCGGAGCATTCTTTACACGCTAGAGTCCCGAAAGGAGGCCGCGCGCCTTCTCTAGCTCTTCCGGCTTCTTCGCAACCTCACCCTTCTCGTTGGCAGTTACTAGCGCCTCCCCGGCATTGAAACTCATCTTTAGACTGTCAACCAGAGGCCCGCAAGCGCTTGGCCCCTCCTCGGAGGGAGCGATAAGGTAGGCTTTCTTTCCCTCGAGGCGGCGGTTAACGATGTATGGGCGTAGTCTATCGATTAGTAATTTCATCTGGGCTGTTGAGCCGTACCAGTAGATTGGGGTGGCGAGAACGAGGGCGTCAGCGGCGTCTATCCTCTTGTAGATTTTGGGTAGGTCGTCCTTTAACACGCATATCATCTCCTCCTGCTTGCAGGCGCGGCAGTCAACGCAGGGCTTCATTTCGTATTCGTAGAGGTAGAGCTTCTCACCCTGGTGCCCACGCTTCGCAGCCTCCCTTAGGGCAGCGTCTACGAGTAGGTCACTGTTCCCTCCCCGACGGGGGCTCCCGATCAATGCAAGTATCCTCATTAAGCAAAACCCTCCCACTCAACTCCTTTATTTCTATTCCCTGGAACCTGTAAAAATTACAATGGGGTGGGAGAAGACTATAATATATGGGCCGTAGCATCCTCTTCGGTCAATATGACCGGTTTCGTGGACATAGCCAAGATACTTGGCGGAAAGCATGATGAGAAGCAGGTCCAGATCCGCGGATGGTTATACAACAGTAGGAGTAGTGGCGGCCTTGTCTTTCTCCAGATACGCGACGGCACAGGTGTACTACAGTGCACCGTGAACAAGAGGAACGTCGACGAAGCCACCTTCAATAATCTCGAGAGACTCCCGATGGAGTCAACACTCGAACTGGGGGGTCAGGTCCGCGTGGACCAGCGCGCCCCGGGTGGCTACGAGCTCTTCGTCAATAACCTCGGCACAGTCTACGAGGCTCAGCCAGACTTCCCCCTAACGAAGAAGGAGCACGGCCTCGAGTTCCTACTAGATAACAGGCACCTTCAGATCAGGGACCCGAAGTTGCAGACCATCTTTAAGATAAAGGCCGAGTTCCTAAAGGCGGCGAGGACTTGGTTCGCGGAGAACGGGTACACAGAGACTCATAGCCCCAGCTTTACCAGTGCCGCATGTGAGGGTGGCTCTACCCTCTTCGAGGTCAAGTATTTCGATAAAAAGAATGTCTACCTGAGCCAGAGCTGGCAGCTCTACGCGGAGGCGATGATAAGCAGCCTCGGCAAGATATACACGATAGCTCCGAGCTTCAGGGCCGAGCCTAGTAGGACCCGCCGTCACGTTACTGAGTTCTGGCACATGGAGGTCGAAGAGCCGTGGACCGACCATGATGGCATCATGAAGGTCGGAGATGCGCTGGTAACCCACATCGCCCACCACATCGCGGAGAAGATGCCCAAGGAGATACAAGCAGTAGGCAGGGACCCCAAGGACCTACTAAAGATCGAGACTCCCTTCCCGAGGATAAAGTACGATGAGGCGGTGGAGATACTGCAGAAGGATGGTGTCGAGATGCTCTGGGGAGACGACTTTGGCTGGCAGCAGGAGGCTCCACTGACGCAGCACTTCGACCTACCTTTCTGGGTTACGGGGTTCCCCACGGGGATCAAGCCCTTCTATCACATGCCCGACCCCGCGAGGCCAGACACTACGAAGTCGGGTGATCTACTCGCCCCCGAGGGGTACGGCGAAATCATCGGAGGCGGGCAGCGCGTACATGACTACAATCAACTTCTCCAACGTGTGCTGGATGACAACCTCAATCCTGAGGACTACAAGTGGTATATGGAGCTGAGGAAGTGGGGGACTGTACCACACAGTGGCTTCGGCCTGGGTGTCGAGCGTGTCCTAACATGGATGCTCAAACTTGAGCACATCAGGGACACGATACCATTCCCTAGGGACATGCGCAGGGTCTACCCTTAGCTCATCAATTTTAAATAATTCGCGCGCGCGACCTTTCCCTGTTGAACATAATTGCCCTTTATCGTAACAGGCGTGAGGGCCTTTTCCCAGCGAGCTTCATTCCACCGAATGTCCCGGTGGTTTAGCCTAAAGATATTGAATTGATCCAGTTAAAAGGTCAGAATCATGCCAAAATATTACATACCGAGAACGCTGAAGATTTCCCATGAAAAAGCAAGAGACAGATGTATTTCACGCGATAGAGGGGGAGAGGGATCGTATGGTCAGGCTTCTCCAGCAGATACTCAGATTCGATACACAGGTCCCACCAGGGCACGACTACGACAGAATCTGCGGGATACTCGAGGAGAAGTACAGGAGCCTTGGATACGCGACATCGCTCCACGAGGCAACTGATAAGTACATGAGGCTGAGCGGTGCGAAGCACATCGGTTTAGACGGACCCCGGACGAACCTCGTCGCCCGACTCAATGGCACAGGGGGAGGCCCAACACTCCACATAAGCGCCCACACAGATACCGCAGCCATCCAGAAGCAGGGCTGGACCATCGACCCCCTCGGCGGTGAAATAACGAAGACGAGCAAGTATGGGAAGAGCGCCTTTGATAAAGGCGGGGGCTACATCTGGGGTCGCGGTGTCGGCGACGATAAGGGCGAGACCGCAGCCTTACTTCTAGCTCTAGAAGCAATCAAGGAGGCGGGAGTCAAGCTTAAGGGGAACATCATTGTCACCGCGAACTGTGACGAGGAGATAGGTGGCGTCGCTGGTCTCGGCTACCTAATAAAGGAGGGAATAGTGAAGGCGGACCTCGGCATCCAGCTCGACGGCTCCATGACGGGTATCGGCCTCAGCGCAATGGGTAGGACCCGTTTCCTCATACGTACCATTGGTAAGAGTTACCATGGCCAGATACCCATTCTCGGCGTCAACGCAATCGAGAAGATGAGCAAACTAAACGTCGCCCTAAACGACTACTGGTGGAATGTCCTACTAAAACGCAAATACCCAACCCCAGGTATCGACTTTGGCGAGGGACTTAGGGCGAAGGGCATCGAGTGCCCCACGGGGATGTTGAATATAGGTACTATCAGAGGCGGAGTACAGGGTGCCACCGTCCCCGACCTATGCGAGGAGGAGGTGCTACGTGGCATGATACCAAGCGAGACTTACGAGGGTACGCAGGCCGAGTTTAAGGCAGTCCTAGACGGTGTCAAGGCTACCGACGTGGACCTCCAATACGAGATTGAGACTATCAACTTCCGCGAGGGCTACGTCATTCCCGCCACAGACCCCTATGCACTAGAATGCCAAGTCTTGATCCAGGAGGCGGTCGGTAATAAGCTCCCGTTCACCGGCACCCTCGCCAGCACCGACATGAATTATCAGGTTGTGGATGGTAACATGCCGTGTGTTAACTTCGGCGTTGGTGGCCCATACAGCAATGGCCATGGCCAGGACGAAAATGTTAGCGTTGATGAGATAGTAGAGTGCGCTAAGGCCGTAGCCTTGATCACTATGCGAAAACTGGGTGTTCAATGACATGCAAGGGGAGCACCTAAATAATGAACTGGATGAGGAGCTATCCTTCTGACTTACCATCGACTCTTTTATACATCCAATAGCCTAGCAAAATCTGCCAGACCCCAAGGTAAGCCACTGAAAGTGCTTCGGGAATGGCTACTGCAGACCAAGGGAGTATCCATATGACCGCAGCGAGGACCGCTGTCCCCAATGACAACAGAGTGTAAAATCTCATCTTCTTTCTAAAGCAGAAGATACCTGTGAGGATCGCGGAGAGGGGCAGGGCCACAAAGAAGCCTATACTAACGTAAAGATGCCAGGGCTCGATTGTGATATTAACGACACCGATGGCGATAAGCAGGATTGCCGACAGCAAATACACAACACTACCAACCTGCCCAACTACATCCCCCTTGGTGAGCTCGAAGAGACCAGTGCTGAACATCATCATGAGAGCCCCTGTCATCGCGAGACCCGAGTTGAATACTACAGCTCCGAATCCGTTCGTTCCACCGAGGTCACTAAGGGCGTTACCCGTCCAGCTAAACCAGGGTGCGAGCAATATGCTCGATATGATAATTAACAACCCGAATAGGGGAGCAACAATGCCAAAGAATCCGGCCAGCCCTATGACTTTGAGATTCATCACCCGAAGAAAACACTCGAAGTATGTTAAGCATATCGCTGGCGCTACACAATTATGCCCCGAGACTCTAGTAGTTTTTTAAGCCCTGAGGCCTCGAGTCCGCGGACCAACCCGTAACCGATTACCGTTACTGAGATTAGACTACTTAGTGAGATGCTTACGATCATGGCGAGCCACACAGGAAGAGTTAGGCCGAGCACATCGGGAGGTGGGAAAAATGTCCACAAATATCCACCAACAATCACACCTATGACAAGCGATGCTAGCACGCACCCCATAAGCAGCCTTTTTCTCAACCTCCAAATCAATAAACCAGCTAACAAGTTAGCTAAAGCACCAAAGACCACGTCGACAGGACCCAAAAAATAATAGAAGTTGCCCACAAGCGCGCCAAGGGAAACCCCCACGGCAGCTGGCCAACCCAGGAGAGCTGAGAGTGGAATAAGACAATCCGCAACCCTCAACTGGATAGGACCATAGCTAATTGGCGCAAGAACCACGACTAGTGTTGCATATAACGCTGCCAGAATGGCAGCTAGGCTAATCTCTTTGACTTTCATGCCTCCCTTCACCGGGGTTTATCTGGCGGAATCGGGTGGGAGGCCCCACTCACCCGCCAAGAGGAAAGGAAAATATCCTGAACACATAAACATTCCGCGTGCTAGCTTCGCACGGAGCCAGAAACTTCTCCAAACTTGATCAAGGAGAACTATTACCACTATAGAAGACGCCACCCAGAGATTTACATGAGTTACCCCATAGAACACCTTCTAAGATGTTTAGAATGATCCTCAGATACCCGATGAGAAAGCCTACGGGGTATACTCTTCTAATAACACTCCTCAGTATATCAGGGATAGGAGCCGTAGGATGATAGATTATCACGTCCATGAGAGGCACTCAAGGGACGCCTCAACAGCACTTGTACCGGAGTATATTGCAGCCGCGGAAGCTCAGGGAATCACCGAGATCGCCTTCACAACCCATCTCATTACCATTGGCCCTGATATTGACATCAGCATCAAGGAAGAGGAGATACCCGAGTACATCGAGGAGATAAGGTCGGCGCAGGAGGAAACGAGAGTAAGACTCCTAGTAGGCCTCGAGGTTGACTATTTTCCCGGCCAAGAGCGTCGACTCGATTCAATTCTCAAAGGCTACGACTTCGACTTCATCCTCGGTAGTACCCACTACATAAACGGTGTCGACATAGGCTCGAGAACCCAAGCGGAGGGGTTCTTCGCAGGTCGTAGTATAAGGAGGGCAGCGGATGAGTATTATACGACTTGGAAGAAAGCGATCGAGAGCGGCCTCTTCGACGTTATGGCGCACCCTGATTACTGGCGAAAATATCTCCACTTCTACGGCAAGAATGCGACCTGGGGAGACTACGGCTCTGTTGTCGTGGAAGCTCTAGAGTCAGCAGCGCATGAGGGGGTTGGAATCGAGGTTAACACTGCAGGACTCCGAGCCGGAACAGGCCATTTCTACCCCCTCCAGGAGTTCCTACTAGCTGCGCATGAAGTGGGTGTAGACACGGTCACCATTGGCAGTGACAGCCACACCATAGGCACCCTCGGAGACCATCTCTATGAGGCTGCTAAGCAGCTCAATGCAGCGGATTTCCCCAATATAACAACCTTTAAGGCAAGAAGGAAAACTCGAATCCCAATCGGATCTATATTGAGTAGAACGCGTTAATCCTGGATACCCATCTCAGCTATTCATAAAATGTCAATATATGGTAAAAAAAGATTGACTCTTCGAATTTATGACAGATAAAGGGACGAAAGGATAGCTGTCACAAATCACTTAATTCCTAAAGTAAAGTATCAATGGAGTACACTAGACAAAAGGGGAACCTTATGAAAACCTAAGTGGAACTAATACGGATACACTCTTAGGTACTATCGAGAACTAGCCCTCAAGTTAAAAAAGACCTTTAAATAATACCGGTCTGTTATTTTAAAACTCACTGAAACTGCTTAAAGGTGTGGAACATAGATAGAGTAGATTACTTTGGAGGATCATTGGCTTAGCAGGCACGTAGAGGGATTCAACCTCGACTCATACCACCTAGGAATGATCTACGCCTTCGCTGAAATAGTGGGATCAGGTGTGAAGCCCCTCGCCCTGAGCCCTCCGCTGACTAGAGAGGAATATGATAGGCTTAAAGCTCCGATCAGGCTCGTAGCAGACAAATATGGCTTGCACATTCTTGTAGATGAGGACTTCCTAATCACCAAGCTGTTCAACCCCGCTTTCACCGATGGGAAGGTCGTCGTCCACCTAGCCAAGGATACTTCGACTCTTGACCGCTATAAGGCCTTGAAGGAGCTCAAGGCGAGGAAGAGCAGAGAGGGTAAATTAGCCGAAGTTGAGGAGGAAATAGCAGTAGGCCTCGGTCTACTCCTCGGATATGACCATGAAACAATAGTGGATCTGCTTAAGAATCCAAGATTCTAGGGCGGAGGACGGACTCCGAGTTCGACTACAACATTTATCGCAGCTCCGTCTCGGATTATACCGAGACTCACAATCATCCCTGGCTTCTTGTTACGCTGAAGGTAGACTATGAGGTCGTAAAAATTTTTCAATTTAATGCCATCAACCGAGACGATTACATCACCGCCAATCTTAACCGAGGCACCGTCTATAATTTGAGTCTTGGTTCCACCCTTAAGTCCGACTTTGTCAGATGGACTCAACTTGGTAACATCCACAATCAGCGTCCCATAGGTCCCTGTGGGCAGGTTCATCGCCCTAGCTATTCCGGGTGTAACGTCCTGCCCTTGAATGCCTAAGTAAGGATGCTCGTAGGTCCTCTTGGAGATGAGACTTGGTAGCTCGCGTACGATCGTGTCACTTGGGACAGCGAATCCGATGCCACGGGAAGTCTCCGTAGGGATCGCTGTGTTGATTCCTACTACCTCCCCATTCATGTTAAGTAGGGGTCCACCACTGTTACCAGGGTTGATTGCTGCGTCCGTCTGTATCACGTCAACGATGGGATAATTCCCGGAGGAATCCATCTCTCTTCCTACGGCGCTGATGATCCCGGAAGTCAGAGTGTCGGCCAGCCCATACGGGTTTCCAATGGCAATAACATCCTCTCCAACCTTAAGGGAGGTTGAACTGCCCAACTTCAGCGGTTTGAGAAGCGATGCTGGCGCATCTACGCTTATCACGGCCAGGTCCGAGTAGGGGTCCCGACCAACGAGGGTCGCGTTGACGATCGTGCCATTGATGAAGGTCACCATGATTCTGCTCGCGCCCTCGACAACGTGGTTATTCGTAATTATCTTTCCAGTCGTATCGTAAATGAAACCACTCCCTTGCGCGGCGCCAGCTGGGAGTGTTACATCAATCAAGACCACGCTGTCTCTCGTTCGGTTGTACAATCCAATGAGGTCTAGGCTAGAGCTAGGCGAGGTTGTAACGTTTTCATCCTCATTGGTGAGGGTGTTCTTCATTGATGATATCTCGGCGTTAGCGTTAATGAGCTCAGAGTTGAGAGACTGAACTGTGAATGTTAGAGTGTCTACACGGCTGCTGAGCCTATTCATCTGCTCATTACTGTTTATGGTGCTGTAGGCAACCACTCCGACGTTTACAATAATGAGGATTGCAACTAGGATCGCTACCCAGCTGCTTGTGGTTCTCCTAGTTTTGCTGCCGTAAAACCATTCGTCACTCAAATTAGTCCCTTAAGGCATTTGCCTTCTCGAGTGGGATAAACTCTCGCCCAGTCCCAACCTGTAAAAATTATTGCAAAGCGATTAACACCAATATATCCCGAGATTTGAACAGATTATCTCAGAGATTTTGTACGAAAAGGAGACTAAGGAGACTATCTGCGGAAGATAGAGAAACTCAAAGTCGAGAAAGGAACACATGAGTCTCTCGCTAGGAACTAGAGAACCAGCTACACCGACTAGTTTTGTAAATGACAAAGAAATAGGTAAGTCGATGAGTACCAGGTTAGAAGTTGCGTGATCACTGTGGTCTCTCCCAATTCCTGGGTTTGCAAACTATCTCCCTGATCCGCATGTCAAAAAACCTGTGCGTATTACTTGGAAGCAGCACGACCGCAGTGTCTACTCCACCCCCGTTCCCCCCGAGGGAAATTACCTCCCTGTCGGTCCTTATTAAGCCAGCATCGTCTGCCATACACGCACATTCGCATGCCACTTTTACACCAGCGCCGAATAATCGGAGGACATGGGCGATAATCTCGTCCACCTGTATGGCGTTGAACTTATTGTTAACCGCCCTCCCGAGAGCGCCAAAGCTGTGGCACGCCCTCAGTATTTTCCCCCCGTTGTCTTCGATGGTCTTCTTGCACTCGGGTTTCATCCTGTCCTGATTAGGCTCGATGAATCCGACCATCCCGGCAACCACAACGAGGTTGTAGCCCCTGAATATCTCGGAGGCTAATGTCCCTGTATCGCCCGAATATGAGGCCACGATGATGTCGCTGATCCCCAGCTGGTCTGCCCGTCGTTTAGCCAGTAGGAGCGCCTCCCTGCTGTTAGCCCTACCTGGTTCACTGAATTAGACAGTCTCTGCTTTTGACATTGATTAGTCCTACATTCAAATTAAGTTCAACGGATTTATAGTTTGGGAAAAATTTGAGGATGGCTATGAGACGTTAGGTACGACGAGATATTTGATAAATTCCTCACCCTGTAGACCCTGCTCCTTCGCCCACGCGATTCCGACGAGATCGTCCTTCTCAAGCTCGCTGAATACAAGATAGGCCATTATCGTGTTGAAGCCGAAATCGTTTCCCGCTCTTGCCTCATTGACGGTCCTATGAATCTGGCTCCTCAAGTTGGTACGTATCAGAGCGACGTCCCCCTCATACATGGGTGCCAGGATCGAGCTGAAGGGTTCGCCAAGGCTCTCTACTGAGTCACGGAGGTCTGCTCCTTCGACGACCATGTGAAGGATATCTTTCGAAATCCCGTAGGTGGCGTCGAACATCTCCTCGGGTTTGAAGCCCTCCCCCTCCTTTGGGGCTCGACTCTGTTTCACCGCGATCAAAAAGTTCTCAATATCCGCCTCGAGCTCCACGATCTTGCTGACCATCCTCCTCTGGCTGCGAGGTAGTTTCTCAACTCTCCTGAGGATGGTCAGGCTATAGATGTGCTGCAGCTCTAGCTGGAGGGGCCAGATGGCGTCGTACTGCTTATAGACTGAAAGCTTCTCTGCGATTGGGTTGTAAGCCGTGCCTTTGAGAAGTTCTAAGAGCGCATCGATGTCAGCTGCTTCTGATAGGGCCTGGTAGCTGGGTGCCCTATATGGCATCATTGGGACTAGGTTCGCCTGTATCTCTGCAGGGGTCGCATCGCTGAACTTGCCTCTGATTATCCTATCAAGGTTGAGGGTCTCGAACCTCATGTAGTAGTATGTCTGCAGTAGGTCGCCTATATCGCTGGGAACGATGTCAACTATCTTTACTATTCGCTCGATGAATTTACGGTAGAAGACGCGCTCTAGGCTTATACTAGGATTCACATCAGGCTCAAGGGTAACCTGTCCATATGGAGTCTGGGCGATCTGGGAAATGAAATCCTCGACACTGTCGGTGGATGCAATGGTTCTCATCTGGTTTGAGTTGAGAAGGTCGGCAATAAGAGCGTGGCTTCTAACAACTGCGTATGTGAGGGAACCAGTCTTTACTTTTCCGATGCCAACGCACCCCCAATTAGTTTTATACGCACGAGGTCCTCCATCTGCTCCTCGTCTAGCTTGTCTTGGATGTACTTTATGACCGCCTTCATGTCAGGTATGACTGTGTTCTCGAGGGCGTTCACCTTCCGGTTCGTCCTTCCAAGTTCATCGGCGATGCGCTCGACTCTGCTCTCGAACTCAGCAAGCCTGATGATCTCCTCGAGGATAGAGTAGACTTTGTCTGAGGCATAGCTGAGGGTTATGTCCAACTCACCCTCGATCTTTGGCTTGTTCAGTATCTTGATGTAGGGATACTGAACTCCCATGACGCTCTTCGGCAGAAGGTCGATGTCCAAAGTGCTGCGTATGCTGTTGGCCTGGCTCTCCACCTCCGTTGGGCCGAGGCTTAGATAGGCTGCCTGTACGGCCTTATAGGCCTCTCCGAGACTCTCAAGTAGTAGCCTCCTCCTCCCCCTGAGTACCTCAATAGATTCGCTGAGCTCCTTAGCGAGGTGGTCCCTCTTGAGTTTAAGGAACTCCGTGCCACGCTCTATGAAGACAATGCTTCTCTGCATCTCCATGAGGTAGCCCTTTGTGGGCCGGACTCCGCTTGTAGAGGACAAAGCTAGTTCTCTCTCTTACGATACTTCGGGTGGTACTCCTTTATGTACGCCTCGCGTACCCTGATTAGGTTCTCCTCTGGTAGCATTGCCAGTAGGTCCCATGCTAGATCGAGGGTCTGCTCGATGGTTCTGTTCTCGTATCGGCCCTGGTTTACGAATTTTGTCTCGAATGCGTCAGCGAACTCGAGCCATTTACGCTCGCGCTCGCTTAGTCCCACGGTTCCAACAATACGAACTAGGCCACGCGCTCGGGTTCCCTCAGCGTAAGCCATGTATAACTGGTTAGAGACGTCTTGGTGGTCTTTACGTGTGGTCTTTGCGCCAATACCGTCCTTCATGAGTCTACTTAGACTTGGTAGGACGTTCATGGCTGGGTAGAGTCCCTTGAGTGCGAGTTCACGCTGAAGGATCAGCTGCCCTTCGGTGATGTAACCAGTGAGGTCTGGGACAGGGTGGGTGATATCACCTGCAGGCATGGATAGGATGGGCATCAAGGTAACCGACCCTTTCTTTCCCGTAATGATACCAGCGCGCTCGTAGATTGTGGCGAGGTCACTGTATAGATAGCCAGGATAGCCCTTTCTCGTCGGGATCTCCTCTCTAGCGATGCTGATGCTACGTAGGGCTTCGGCGTAGTTCGTCATGTCGGTTAGGATGGTGAGGACGTGCATACCCATGTCGAAGGCGAGATACTCTGCGATTGTCTGAGCGATGCGGGGGGTGACCATGCGCTCTATTGGTGGATCGTCAGCCAGGTTTAGGACGAGAACGCTTTTGTTTAGGGCACCTGTCTCCTCAAACTCCTTACGGAAGAAGTCAGCCTCCTCGTTCTTGATGCCCATTGCACCGAAAACGATAGCGAAATCGCTCTCCTTACCAGGGATCGTCGCCTGCCTAGCGATCTGGGCTGCGAGCATGTTATGATGCAGGCCCGACTCACTGAATATTGGTAACTTTTGCCCCCTTACGAGGCTGTTCATGCCATCGATGGCGCTCATCCCAGTTTGAATGAAGTCGCTGGGGACATCGCGTGCGGCGGGGTTGATGGTTCCTCCATTCACGTCTCGGATGTCTTCACTTAGAGGCGTCGGCATTCCATCGCGTGGCACGAAGCTGCCGCTGAAGACCCTGCCGATTAGGTCGTTTGTGACTGGGATCTTCTGTGTCTCGCCAGTAAATCTGATGCTGACATTGAGGTCCATTCCCGATGTGTTTCCGAAGCACTGGACCATCGCCCAGTCTTTGGAGACCTCAAGTACGCTGCCTGAGACCTCGTAACCCGACTCTGTGCGGATGCGGACGATCTCGTTATAGCTTATGCCCTTGACGTTCTCGACGAAGAGAATAGGTCCGTGGATCTCCTTTACGGTCTTATAGACTAGTCCTGCTTGCTCTGACATCTTAGCTCACCCCGTAGGTCTTAGCGAGTTCGCCGACCTGCTTTACCATCTCTTGCTTCGCATCGTCGATGGGTTGGCTGCCCTGGCGTTCCTTTAGTCTCATCATCTCCGTGACTATGGGAAGCTCGCGCACCTTCTCAATCGGGACGCTCTGCTTTACAAGTCCCTCAACCATGTTGTTGAACTCGACGATTATGCGAAGGAGCTTCGTCTGCTTCTCGGCGTCACAGTAGGTGTCTACCTCGTGATATGCGGCCTGGACCAGGAAACCCTCGCGAAGAAGCTCCGCAACTAGTAGCACCAGACGCTGGTCGTCTGGGAGTGACTTCTCACCGATGATCCTAGCGGTCTCCTCGATTTCGGCCGCCTCCTCTAATATGCTCATTGCCTTGGCGCGGTTGCTTAGCCAGTCCTTGTCATACTGACTCCACCATTCCGCGGATATGTCGAGGTATCGTGTGAAGCTTCTCAGCCAGTTAATAGCTGGGAAGTGGCGGCGCTGGGCCAACGTGCTATCTAAGGCCCAGAATGTTCCTATGAAGCGGAGAGTGTAGGTTGTGACTGGCTCGCTAAAGTCTCCGCCGGGGGGTGAGACTGCTCCGAGCATCGTTACACTGCCTATGCGATCCTGGGTGCCAAGGACAATAGCGCGTGCTGCGCGTTCGTAGAGTTCCGCGATCCTGTCTGGAAGGTAGGCGGGGAATCCTGCCTCTGCGGGGATCTCCTCTAGGCGGCCCGAGATATCTCGAAGTGCCTCTGCCCACCTCGATGTAGAATCTGCCATAACGGCTACATCGTAGCCCATGTCGCGGAAGTACTCGCCAAGGGTAACGCCCATATAGATGGATGCTTCACGGGCGGAGACTGGCATATTACTTACGTTGGCGATGATAACGGTTCTCTCGATTAAGTTGCGGCCGCTTCTGGGGTCTACTATAACCGGGAAGTGGGCGACTACATCTGCCATCTCGTTGCCGCGTTCTCCGCAACCGATGATTATGATGATGTCGGCGTCGCTCCATTTGCTAATCTGCTGGAGGGTGACGGTCTTTCCTGTTCCGAATCCGCCTGGGATGGCGGCTGCGCCGCCTTTGGCGCATGGAAAGAAGGTGTCGATTACGCGTTGACCCGTGATGAGTGGCACGCTGAGTGGTAGTCTCTGCTTGACTGGTCTCGGTCTACGTACAGGCCACTTCTGCATGAGCTTGAGCTCCTTTATCCCGCTGGGAGTCTCCAGCTCGGCTATAGTATCATCGACTGTGAACTCGCCATTGTTAATGCTCTTGATGGTGCCGCTCATCTCTGGTGGGACCATGATCTTGTGGACGAAACTCTTAGTCTCTTGGACGGTCCCTATGAAATCGCCGGGGCCGACCTTATCGCCTTTCTTGATGGTTGGTACGAACTCCCATTTCTTCTTCCTGTCGAGTGGTGCGACACTGGTTCCCCTGCTGACAAAGGGACCGGTTCTGTTCCAGAGCTCCGTCTCGTTGCGCTCGACGCCGTCCATGATAGCGCCCATGAGACCGGGGCCCAGCTCGGCCATTAGAGGTTCACCGGTGTCGTTCACAGGTTCACCGGGACGGATGCCATCGGTGATTTCGTAGCACTGGATGAATGCGGTCTGGGCATTGAGACGAACGATCTCACCCATTAGCTTGAGGTTGCCTACCTCGACGAGGTCACCGATCTTTGGCGCCTCAGTAAAGTTAGCCCTGATGAGTGATCCATTGATGCGTTCAATTGTGCCTATGAGTCCCATTTTTATTCGGCCTCCATTAGCTTCGCAAGGGTAACATTGAGCTTAGCGCGAGCCTTCTTTATCCTGCCCTCGAAGGTATTGTAGTACACCTTAGTGCCGTCGACGTTCTTGACGACAGCACCCCCTATCGTCGCGATAGGGGTGTCATCGAATGCGATGATCACCTTATAACCGACAGCCTTCTGAATGTCAGTTTCGAGCTTCTTATGTGACTTTTTGAGATCTGAAAGGTCAGTGTCGTTGGCAGATACGATGAACTCCTCACCACTGATGGCCTTCACAGCCTCGACAATGAATTTGATTAGTACATCGTGGTACTCCTTCTTATCCGCGGAGAACTCCTGGAGCTTTTTCTCGGCTTCACCATAGATCTCCTGAAGGGTCTCCTCACGTGTGATCATCAGCTGCTTCCTGCTTTCAAGTTCTACTCCACCGATTATTCTATCGCGTACGCCACGGAGGACGCTAGCGACGATGTTTAGAATCTGGCGATCAGTCTCGGATTTTATACGCTGCGCTTCCTTCTCTGCATTATCTAACATCATCTTAGCGTCATTGTCTGCTTTTGCTATCATCTCATCCCGCTGTGCCATGGTACGCTCGATGAGTCTAGTCTCAAGGTCGAGACTACTCTGTTGAGTCATGGGAGAACCTCCTTCACAACAATATCGACGGAGTGGTCCCTCTTCTTCTTAGGGATCGTCTTGATCGCTTCGATTTTTTGTTGGTATTGGGTCTTGATCTTTTCGGCCTCTACTTTAGCTCTGTTCTCTTCAGCATTGATCAGGTCGTCTATTCCAGCGCCACGTTGGGCCTTGGACTTTTTCTCCTCAGCATCGGCCCTCGCCTTGTTGACTATTTCGTCGGAGCGACGCTTAGCGTCCCCGAGTTTTTGCTGGGACTCCCTCTCCGCCTCCTCGAGGATGGTTTGGAGCCTCTTGCCGACCGATAAGACTTTCTTGATTTCCATCATCACAACTCCAGCTTTGTTCCAATAGCAAGCGAGATTACTGCCTGTAGCTCCTGCATCCTGTCGCCTGTCTCCATTGTAAAGTCTGGCACCAGTGCGAAGACGGGCGAAATGGCGCCTCTCTTTAGGACCTGCTCCCTAACGGGTAGGGTCTCCGCAGCGAACCTCTCGGGGAAGATTATCAGTTTATACTTTTTCTCGTCCACGAGGCGGCTCAGCGTCGAGGCGACTTCTTCGCCAGTGACGCAGTTGTAACCCTCCGCACCAATCAGCTGGAAGCAGGTGATGAAGGATGAGGGCCCGACGACAGCGACGCTCATTTCCTAATTGCAGACCCTGCTTACATTAAAAAAACTTATGTAATGTCCGGGCTTTATTGAGTGTTTTAGGGGGTGTTATAGGGGGCGCGCGCATATTTTGATTGACATAATAGCCTTTAAGAGTCGAAGTATGAGAAATTGGGGTACCTATACGCCCTACGCGAAGAATGGGGATAGGTAATTGGTTATCAGTGTTGGCCAGATGCCGAGGACGATTACTAGCACCGCGAAGATTACTACTGGTAGCAGCATTGTCAATGGTGCCTCCTTAACCTGCTTGAGGTGCTCGGGTAGTGGTCCATAGAAGACCCTGCGCATAGTCCACAGACCATATGCGATGGTTAAGACCGTCATGATTATCCCTATCACCGCTGCCCACACTTGACCTGCAGGGGCGAGCTGGTTTCCGAAGACTCCCGAGAAGATGAAGAACTTGCTCATGAAGCCCATTGTTGGAGGGACACCTCCGATTGTCAGGAAGCCTATGAGTGCCATTGTGGCTGTCCAAGGCATCCTATCGGCGAGTCCGCCCATCTTCTTTATGCTTCTCGTGCCCGTCTGACTGAGGAGTATCCCTGCGACGAGGAAGAGAATCGCCTTACCAAAGCCATGTGCCACATATTGATATATGGCCCCAACCTCGCCGTTCGGGGTGACACTCGCTAGGCCGAGGAAGATGTAGCCCATCTGGCTGATACTGCTGTAGGCTAGGAAGCGTTTTATGTCGTCCTGCGTTAGGGCCATGAGGCCACCGTATATCATTGTGACCAGTGCCCAGAGTGTGAAGACCCAACTGAAGGTCTGGAATATTGGGGTCATCGGTATAATGACGAGACGGAGGGCAGCATAGGCTCCTATGCCAATCATTGCGGGACTAAGCAGGGCGGATATGGGTGTAGGAGCTTCCGAGTGAGCGAATGGTAGCCATGTATGGAGACCGAATACCGCCATCTTTGTGAAAAAACCGAAGAGCATCGCACCCGCTATCCAGGCGGCGTTACTAACCCCCACTAGCTGTGTCAAACTGCTTATCTCGAAGCTTCCTGTGATTGAGTAGGCGGCGAGGATGCCAGCGAGGAGTATCACGGCGCTGACGTTTGTCCACATGAAGTAGATCATACCGATCTTCTCCCTGTCCCCGTACCCGTAATTGTTGATGAGGAGCCATGAGGGGATGAGCATCAACTCGTAGAAGAGGTAGAACTGGATGAGATTGGTAGACATGACGGTGCCGAGCATGCCGACAGTATACAGGAGATAAAGAGCGAAGTAGCTAGCGTAGGCGTCCGGGCCCTTTTTCTCGTGGGTCTCGTGCTCCCACTCGTGGAACCTGTGCTCCATGTAGGGCATGCTGTAGACTGTTATAGCGAGGCAGAGGATGTTAATCGTCAGTAGCACCCAGATGCTCAGCCCATCTGCGAGAAGTGTGAAGCTAAGTCCGGCCTGCGGAGCCCAGCTGTAGGTCTCCTTGTATGCTCCACCGTCACTGATCCCTAGAGCGACCCCGATTAGGAGCGCCAAAGAGACGATCAAGGAGGCTGTCACAAACCAGCCAATGCTCTTGCCTGACGACCTACCCGCGAAGTATGCGATTGCTACCGCGACCAGAGGCACCATGAGTGCCAATAACAGACTGTATTGCATTACCATGTTATCACACCCCCCTCACGAGGACGAGGAACAGTAGGAAGAGCAGCAGCCCAGCGAGGTAAAGTAGGTTAATACTGAGGTAACCAGTCTGGAGCTTCTTCATCTGGTTCCAAAGCCCGGTGAATCCTCTCGGAGCCGAGTCGTTGATGCCTAATAGGGAAGCCTCGAAAGTGTTGTTAATACCTCTGCAGAGTGCAAGTAGTCCGTCTACACCGACTGCGTAGTAGAGTTCGTTGATGTACCACCTGTTCCATAGGAAGCTGTGAATGGGCCTCAGTATACTGCTATTGCTGACGATCTGCCAAGCGTTGTACTTGCGTACCATGTAGAACAAGTAGGCAATTATCCCGCCCACTAATATGATCGCACCGCTTGATGCGACCGCAGTTATCCTTGTCGCGCCTGCGACAGCGGGTTCAGTATATGTGGCACTTGCGGAGGCGAAGATCTCAGGGACGTTTAGTCCCTCGACGACTCTCGCCATCTGTCCTTCAATGAAGACCTCGGGACTGAGGCTGGGCACGAAGTATCCGATAAGGCCGAGTGCACTGATTCCCAGCATGATAGCCACTAAAACCGCGATGGGACCCCACATTATAGCAGGGCTCTCATGGACGTCGTGGCCCTCGCTCTCAAGCTCGTTGATGAAGTGGCTCTTCTCACCATAGAAGACCATGTAGATGTAGCGGGCGCTGTAGACCAGCGTCATTAGAGCTGTCACGACTGCGACAATGTAGAGAACGTTCGTCAGCGTTAGGCCCGCGTTCAGGCTCGCTACGAAGATTGCATCCTTGCTCCAGAAGCCGCTGAATGGGGGGATGCCCGCCAAGCTCAGCGTCGCTAAGAGCATGAGTATCTTCGTGAATGGCATCTGTTTGCCTAATCCGCCCATTTTATCCATATAAATGGTCTCCACCGAATGAATTACAGAACCTGCACCCAGGAAGAGTGCCGCCTTGAAGAGGGCATGACTGACGAGATGGAAGACTGCAGCTGTTAGACCGGGAAGGAGATTACCATCCCCGAGGCCCGAAACACCCAGGCTGAGCATCATGAACCCGATCTGACTGACAGTAGAGTAAGCCAGTACCTTCTTCAGCTCCAGCGCTACCAATGCTTGGCTTGCAGCCAGGAACGCGGTGAAGGCTCCGACCATGGCTATGGCCACGAAGTAGGTCTGAGCCTCAGGTATTTGGGGCTGTATAAAGGTCCCGATGTAGAAGGCTGGTGCCATCCTCGCTACGAGGTAGACACCTGCCTTGACCATCGTCGCAGCATGGATGAGGGCGCTGACGGATGTCGGGCCAGCCATCGCCTCGGGGAGCCATTCGTGGAACGGGAACTGAGCACTCTTGCCGATTGGACCTCCGAGAAATAATATGGCGGTTAGGCTGAGGAGACCGGGGAATGTGGAGATAGCCGTCATCCACTGAGGGGCCTTGTTGATCAGCTCGACAAAGTTCAGTGTCCCAGCGTAGTGATATATTATGAAAATTGAGCCGAGGAGGAAGACATCACCTATACCGGTAACTATGAAGGCTTTCATGCCAGCGTGGCTAGGTGGGAACATCTTGGTTGGTGGGGGTCCACCTAACCACCTTTCTTTTGGGTCGCGATAGTAGTAGCCGATAAGCCCATAGCTGCAGAGCCCGACCCCCTCCCAGCCTATCATCATCTGGATGAGGTTGTCTGAGAGTACGAGCAGTAGCATGTTACCGATGAAGAATAGGAAGAAGAACCAGTATCGCGTGAGGTGCTCGTCGCCGTGCATATAGCCAACACTGTAAACGACGATGAGGAATGAGATGATGGCGACCACGTTTGCTATTAGTATGCTGAGTGGGTCGACTAGGACACCTAGTGTGAGTGGTGCTCCGTTGGGGAATGTAATCCATGTAGCGACTTGTATGTCACTAGTGGGGTTTTCGGCCCAGAGGCCGGGTAGAAGTGAGGCTGCGGCTATTACGGCTCCAAATGCTATGATGACCGCAACGTAGTCGCGGACCTTGTGGCCCCCCTTGGCGATCACCGGCATCAGGAGCGCTCCAGCGATGGGGATTAACCAGCATAGCCAGGCCCCTGGGTTTTGCATGAATGACTCTAAACCGATTACAGGTGCCGAGATTAGTGTCGGCGCCGCATCTGCTGCGATATTCAATAGATTAATCATGGCAGGATCACCTTGACGTAGTTGGGGAGGTTGAGAAGAGCCTTAGCTGCTTCTGTAGCGTAGGCGATCATCGGAGCTGGCCAGATGCCGAAGAGTATTATCAGCGTGGCCATAGCGACCGTGACGCCTAGCATCAGTGGCGGAGCTTCCTTCGTTGCCTTCAGCTCTTCTTTAGGCTGACCAACTAAACTCTTCATAACCCTCAGGTAGTAAACCATACTTAGAGCGCTGTTGAGCACAGCGATGACCGTCAGCCACCAGTATCCCGGGGCTAAAGCTGAGCCAAATAAGAGAAATTTGCTTATGAACCCGGCTGTTCCAGGTACACCGCCCAGACCTAGAAGGGCTATGAACATAGTGAGGCTTGTGATGGGCATCACTTTGGCGATGCCTCTGAGTTTGTCGATGTCTCGTGTACCAGATTCCTCTATCATGGAGCCCGAGGAGAAGAAGGCTAGGCCCTTCATGAGGCTGTGGTTGAAGACGTGTAGAAATACGCCTGTTAGCCCCATTATGCCTCCGCTCGCCACACCGACTAGCATATAGCCCATCTGGCTGATGCTACTGTAGGCTAGCATCCTCTTCACATCCGTCTGGAGTACAGCCACTATGTTGGCGAAGCTCATCGTGATAACGGCGAGACCAGCTATCATTAAGCTGAAGTCCGCCGTTGGGAAGACGATGTACAGTATTCTTGTGAGTCCGTAGAGGGCTGTTTCGATTAGTATACCCGACAGCATAGCGCTGATAGGACTGGGTGCTTCGGGGTGTGCGTCAGGAAGCCAAGTGTGTAATGGCACTATTGCTGACTTTACACCAAAGCCGACGATGAAGATTAACATAGCGACCATCATCCAGAGCCCAACGCCACCGCTGTGAAGGCTGTTGCTGATCTGGGCGAAGTTCACTGTACCCGCCATCCCATAGATGAGGGCAATGCCCAACAAGAGCATCGTGGAGCCTACGGCACCCATGACCATGTACTTGAAGCCAGCCTCGACTGGCCCCCAGTTATCCTTCCTGAAGGCGACGAGAACGTAGCTTGCGATGCCCATCAGCTCCCAGAAGACGAAGAATGTGAAGAAGTCGCCTGCGAAGCATACGCCGATAATTCCGATTACGAGGGCTGAAAGCAGAGTATAGTACTCGGTGAGGCGAGTGTCATGCTTCATGTAACTGTAGCTGTAGATGGTTGCGAAGAGACCGAGCAGTGCCGCACTGAAGGCCATGTATATGCTGAGCATGTCGATCTCGAAGCATGCTCCTAGCGGTGGTGCTCCACCGAGAG
>Ga0187878_1000537_pt1 | contig 42322 bp, 52 predicted proteins | sample June2016WEW_17_1_FD_132979 | JGI IMG/M metagenome (GOLD analysis project Ga0187878, IMG submission 132979) | Peatland microbial communities from SPRUCE experiment site at the Marcell Experimental Forest, Minnesota, USA - June2016WEW_17_150 | ecosystem: Environmental > Terrestrial > Soil >... | reverse complement strand
CTATGCAGCGCAAACTTTAACGGCAAAAGCCAAAAACGAATCAAACTGCCCACATTGCGCACTAGGACACGATGCTAATAGGGGCAAAATCTGGAAGTTAGATGAAATGGATGCCGATCATGTCACAGCATGGAGCAAGGGCGGTGCAACGTCTGCTAGTAACTGTCAGATGTTATGCATAACGCACAATCGAGCAAAAGGTAATCGTTAGGTTAACAAGGTTCCTCGAGAGATTTTTTAATATTTCTAGTGAATAAAGAAAATAATTATGAAAAAAATTAAAGTATCGATTCAAGACGAAAATACGCTAACGCTGTTAGAAGATGCTCAAAGGGGAGATATCATCGACCTCAAGTCAATACACGAAACAGACATAGATAAAACAACAATTAACAACCTCATTAAATCAATCAAAACTGATGAGTTCAACGAACAACTAGATGCAGCTAAACGTAGTATAGAAAAAGAAAAAGAACTTGAAGCAGAACTCAAAGAGAAAGACATTATAAATAAAGCGAAGGAAGCACTTACAGAAAAAGATCAGGAAATTACTACCTTAAACACAAAAATCGAAAGCATTGCCAAACAAGTCGAATCGGACACCAAACTAAAAGCATTGGAAGAAAAACAATCTTTAGAAGATGGGTATCGACAAAAGTTAACCGATAAGGATGTAGAAATTCAAGAGGTTAAACATCAAAAAGAGCTAAACGAACAAAAATATCAGGATCAACTCAAAGCAAGCGAGACTGCTTTAGTTTCATTAAAAGAGATGCGCTCCAGAATGAGTACTAAGATGATTGGCGAATCATTAGAGGTTTACTGTGAGAACGAATTTAACAAACTTCGGCCATTTGCTTTCCCCAAAGCTCAGTTTGCCAAAGATAACCAAATATCAACCTCAGGCTCTAAGGGAGACTATATCTATCGAGAACATGATGATGACGGTAATGAAATCCTATCTATTATGTTTGAGATGAAGAATGAAGATAATGAAACGACTGTCAAACATAAAAATAAGGACTTTTTCAAGGAATTAGACAAAGATCGACGAGAAAAAAACTGCGAATATGCGGTACTAGTTAGTTTGCTGGAAAAAGACAACGAATATTACGATGATATTGCCACAATATCTGATTATCCCAGCATGTATGCCATCAGACCCCAACATTTTATTACTATAATTGGCTTTTTGCGCCAAGGTAATCTGAAATCTCAAGAATTAAGGCGGACTATTCAGACTCTCAAAAACCAAAACATAGATGTCACCAATTTTGAAGCTAACATGAGCGCTTTTAAAGATGCTTTTGCTAGAAATTACAATTTAGCCGCTGACCAATTTAAGACAGTTATTGAAGAAATCGACAAAAGTATTGATCATCTTAACAAAGTTAAGGAAAACTTACTCAAATCAGATAACAACTTGAGGTTAGCTAATAACAAGGCCTCGGAACTAACAATAAAAAGATTAACAGCTAACAGTCCGAGTGTTGCCAAGGCTTTTGAAGAGAATCTAGACAGCAATAAATTATGAAGTAAACTTCATATAAATCCATCGCAAAGAAGATAACCACCTTTGTCAAAAGTAGTGAAACAGATACTACGTCACTTTGACAAGAGAAAATAAATTCCTAAAATAGTGTAGATAGCGCCAAAAATCCATGGTATCCAAAGTTCAATGTGTGAAAATGGATAGTAGGTTTTTTTATCTTTCCCTTGTTTTAAAGTGTCCCATTCGTATTTATATAGCTCCAGAGGTAAACGCTTTTCTATTTCGTGAATTACTAAAAATTTACCAGTATTAAGTTGTTTATACGCGCGGATTAAATACCAAAAAATCGCACAAATTATTATTCCAAGTAACGCAAGCAAAGATTTTAACCATGGTGCGTTATCGAATATTTTAACCTGGAAAGATATCCCAATAAGAGAAATTAAGGCGGTATTGATGGCAATAAAATAGTTGTTGGCGTCTTGTCTTCTATCACTAGTTTTTTCTATGCTATCAATATAAAGTTTGTACTGTTCAAATAAATGAGCGCTGTACTCTTTACCGTATTGTTTTTTACTCATTGAGAACAATAAACTCATAGATGATTTTTATCTAGAACCAGCAAGTAGATTTTTTAAGTTATCCCATGTCCACTTATAAATCTTATCTTTATCTTTTGCCGATTTCGGTTTAACGCACGTCTCATCGGGCCTTCCCCACAGTAAAAAGTAAGGCGTTTCGAGTTCCTGTGCTATTTCAAGTTCAGTTGATACTCCATGTGCGGTATCAGTTGAGGTACCGCATAAAACAATAACTTGATCGCAATTGCCAATCCGTCCTTTAACTTTTTCTTTCCAATCACCAGCTAATGGTTCTTTTACAGACGCATCAATGAAATCAAATGGAGAATCATCTAATTTTGCCTGACCAGCAAGCATCATTTTTATATCCCAGTCGTTATCGTAATCGAAACTAATAAATACCCGCTGTTTTACCATAAGTCGCATTATACTCTGCTAATAATCGCATGCAAATCCATGATGCGTTTGTAACTTTATATCGTGTTTCGAGCCTGATGCGAGTATAATTTGACCATAGAGAAATTAGGAATCTCGAGTAGTATAATTGCCTCAGATGCATAAAATTTCACAATCAGATTTTTGCCTAAATTATTTAAAATGAGAAGCATGTGGACAGTTGAGAAAATAATGGAAGGTTTTAAAAAATTTGAATTAGAATTTGGTCGATTACCAACAGCCCCTGAAATTGATAAATTATCTTATCTACCGTCCTCCAGGCAAATCCAAAGAAAATTTGGTGGTCTTGAAAAATTACGAGAAGTATTAGGCTACAAAGATACAAACTTCGGGAGAGGGGATTATAGAACAAAAATTGCCTTAAGAGTTAATAAAAAGGGTAGAGAATCCGAAATAGAACTTGAAAAACTTCTACGTAATAAATTCGGCGAAGTTTTTGTACACACAGAAAGGATTTTTGATGATTCAAAAAACAGAGTTGATTTCTATGTTTATTCCCCTGATGGAAATTTTGGAATAGATGTATTTTACACTGGCACAATTCAAGATTTACAAAAAAATATAAATTTAAAAATTGATAAATATCTTAAATTTCCCAGCCAACTTTACCTTGTTGTCGCAAATCCAGATTTTATTCAAGAAAGATTAAATATCTACTCTAAAAATAAGAGAAAAGTTTTACCCGCAAATACCACAATACTTACAATGAAAACATTACTTGATTTAATAAAGAATAAAAGATCATACAACAACCCCTTAAAGATTTAAATAAACATGTCTGGTTATTACAATTCCAACAGAGTTAAAAATTTATACAACCCAAATTCAAAGGAACTATTCAGACTGAGTCGGGGTAAAATCGATAATTTTATTAAATGTCCACTATGTTTTTATCTTGATCGCCGTCTGGGAGTCGCTCAACCTCCTGGATATCCATTTTCTCTCAATTCAGCTGTCGATAAACTTCTCAAAAAAGAATTTGATATCCATAGGGCTAAAGGAACGAAACATCCGCTAATGGAAAAATATGGAATTGATGCAATTCCTCTCGCTCATGAAAAAATTGATGAGTGGAGAGACTCCATGAGAGCTGGAATTACTTATAAAATTCCCGAATCAAACATTATTGTTACCGGTGGAGTGGATGATGTTTGGGTTAAACCCAATGGTGAATTTATTATTGTGGATTATAAAGCCACTTCAAAAGAAGAAGAGGTTACTCTAGATGCTGATTGGCAAATTGGCTATAAACGCCAAATGGAAATATACCAATGGTTATTCAACAAAAACGGTTTTAAAGTTTCGAAAACCGGATACTTTGTTTATTGTAACGGCGATACAGATAAAAAAGCCTTTGATGGAAAACTGGAATTCAATATCAAAATTATTCCCTATAAAGGGGATACTTCCTGGGTGGAAAAAACAATTTCAGATGCAATTGCCTGTCTTCAATCTAATGAATTGCCAGATTCTAGTGAGGATTGTGATTATTGTAAGTACAGAGAGGCGGTTAAAAAGGTTGAAAATGAGAAAAGTAAAAATTCAAAAATTGATATTTGTTCCAATAAATAATAAAGATTCAGAAAGTCGAATTACTGAAGCTTATAATATTATATTTGCTAAGACTTATGCTAATTTAGTCACTAAACAGAAGAATATAAAATGAAAAATATTAAAGTACTTGTTCTTGAAGATGATCTCGAGACAGTAGAGAAAATATTTTCTGTTTTAAGAGTAATCGAAGATGAAAATAAGGTTAGTTTTTGCGTCACGGTTATCCCTGATTATATACAGGTAGAAGAACTTATAAACAAAAACCCTCAGGTTAAATTTGATGTGCTTCTTTTAGACAGGGATTGTTTCCTTGGTGGCTCCTTCCATAATGTAGATTTGAAGAATTTTGATATCGGTAAAGTAATTTCGATTTCCTCAGTCCCTCAGTATAACGAAGACGCTAAAAAGATCGGTGTAAGGAGAGTTGTTGTTAAGGAATATCAGAATTTAGAAAATTTTGCTATTAGACTTAAAATGGAAATTAGTAATTTATTAACAATTGAAAGATAATAATGTTATGGATATAAAGTTTAAAGAAGGTAAGGATGCAGATTATATTAAACAGTCTGCGGGCATAATAGAAATGACGCTCGAGGCTTTTGGGATTATATGCAGGGTAGTAGAGGTAAACATTTTAGAAAAACAGTATGAGTACTGCATAGAATTAACCGTTGGGACTAGCCTGAATAAATTGGAAAGACATGGCAGGGATTTGGCTATGGCTTTAGCTTCGTCAACCGGTAAAGTGGATTTGCAATTACCGATACCGGGGCGGGCTTTAGTTGGACTCAGAGTTCCTAAACCCTCACAAGAATATATAGACAGTTTTAAATTGAAGAAAGCCGCACATATAAAAGAAAACAAATGGATAAACATGCTAGCCCTTCCTTTCTATTTTATAGGTGAAGCGGGCCACTATATTGCCCGAAAAATAGTAGAGTTAGATAAACCAAAAAAGCAATTATGAATAATGTAGTAAATAATTGGGAATATCCACCCTTAACCACGATTACTGATAATGAAGGTTCCCCTTACTCGATTCTGGCTAGTGAAGTGATGCAAAATAGTACCTCAAAATTAAGTGTAGCTCTGGGTTTTGATGTATTGGATAACCCAGTGGTCGGTAATATAAAAACTATGTCGAATTTACTTATTACCGGAAAGGAAGAGTCCGGAAAAACACACATGGTTTATACACTAATTTCATCGTTACTTTTTAGGAATTCCCCAAGCGAACTAAAACTCATAATTATAGATCCGTCTAGAGTTGAATCTACTGCTTTCAATGGCATTCCCCATCTTCTTGCTCCTGTTGTTACTGAACCGGAGAAGGCAATTTCTGCTTTACGCTGGACGCTAATGGAAATTGATAGACGCTATAAGAAGTTTGTTGCTGTTGGAGCTAGAAATGTAGAAGGATATAACGAAATGGCTGGTTTTCAGGAATTTCCATATATAGTTTTATTCGTCGATGACTATTCAGAGATACAATTCTTTTCCCCGGTTGAGGTTAACGATTCAATGAAAAGAATTTTGGAGCATGGGAAAGAAGCCGGAGTTTATGTTGTTATATCTACAGCTAAACCCGATAAGAACCTGATTGATGATGTTCAATCCAGAATTTCTTTTACTCCTGAGCTATTTTTGGCTCCATTCGATTTCCTATTAACTCAAAACAAAGAGGCATTTCCCATTTGCTTGCATAGTGCTTTTACTAGTGACAGTGATCTCAACAGACTGATTTACTTTATTAAGAATCAGGAATCTAATATACCAGGGACTGATGAGGTTACATCTGTAAGTAAATTTGGTGTCGTTCTAATTCCTGGGTTAGATGGCGAACCTGATCCACTATTTAAAAATGCTGTGAGAGAAATCTGCCAATATGATAGAGCGTCTGCCTCGCTCTTACAGAGACGCCTTTCAATTGGCTATGCCAGGGCCGCTAGATTAATTGATCAATTAGAAACTGCCGGAGTATTGGGCCCGACAGAAGGTTCTAAACCCAGAGAAGTTTTAGTACAAGACGCTGAAGCATTTTTAGAAAAACATGCAAAAGGACTATAAAAAAATTATAGATCAGTTTTGTAAAACTACATCCAAAAAAGTAGGTATTGTTGATGAATACGGTGAAATAGACTGGAGACTTCTTGAGCCTGAAAAACAAAAGTGTATAGAAAAAATTGCCTCAATTATGGGTGTTTCCTCGAGGTTCATAAACTCGATGTTTCTGAAAAGCGAGCAATTGGAGTCATCGGGCGCATCCAGAGACGTCCTTGTCTCACAAATGGGTCAGTATCTTAGGTTTGCACTTTATAAAACAAATAAAGATTATGTTTCGATATCTCAATATCTAATAAAGCTATATTTTGAGGATTTAGATAATTATTTAGCTAAAGCTAGAACCCCACACTTATTTTTTAAAATCTGATTAATGGCAGAAGAAAACGAGGTAAATAAATCTTCAGGAAAATGGGATCTCCTCATTAAACTTTATTCGGTTATCTGGTTCTTCTGTTTACTTGGTTTTGGGGCTTCTGTTCTTATTTCCACAAACTTCTTTAAATCTGCTACCGGAACAATATTTGGTAGCTCTATTCTATATATAATCTTATTAGTTATTTTCGGATGTGTGGGAAGTGTTACTTTCGGGTTGGCACTTATTGCACTAATTGTTAAAATATTTTCAGAAAATAGAGTATTAAAATTTAAGGGTTTTGGCGGAGCTATTGTTTCAATTTTTAAAACGATATTTATATTAGCTTTATTCCCTCTATATCTCCTATACAAAATATTAGATATTTCAAAATTTATAAATAAAGTAAAGAAAGAAGGGTTTAAAATTTCATTGTTTAAACCAAGTAGTACTAAATCATTCCTGCTCCGTTTTTTTTATTTTATTGCAATTCTAGTAATTTTGATACCTATATGGACTTTGGGGTATTTAGTCCCTGGTATTATAGTGGCTGAAAACCTTGGTTATACAACAGAAGATATAAACATTGTAGGTACAGGATCGATGTACCCAACATGGCCAAAGGGAACCAAGGGAAAAGACCCAAAGGAACTAGGAAAGAAATAGTATCATCAGCAGGATTTCTACCATACCCGAATGGATTAGTTTTAGGAGGACAACGATATTTTGATAATAAAATCAGCAGGGGAGATATTGTAACCGCACAAAATGATGCGATAGGCAAATTAACCGAAAAAACCTACGGAGCATCTTCCGGTGTATTAAAAAGGGTGATTGCTTTGGGTGGGGATACTATCGAGCTGAAGGACGGTATCGTGTATCTAAATAACAACCCAATTAAAGAGCAATACATCGCAAAACCCCGTTCTACTTTTGGTGAAGAATTCTTGAAGGAATGCCAAAAATACACGATTCCTAATGACTCAGCGTTTTTGATGGGAGACAACCGAAAAGGCTCCGGGGACTCGCGAGAATTTGGACCGGTCAAATATAGTGAAATTAAATCTATATTACCTTTATCTAAACAAAAGGGAACGCTAGATAAAAACTGGCATGACGCGACAAACGATCTGGCTGATGTTGCTAAACCGAAAATAGATATTAATCGGTTTGTTGAACTACTAAACCAAAAGAGAAAAGAAAATAGCGCGTCTCCTATTAAATACGAGCCGAAACTCGATATTTCTGCAAAAATCAGAGGCGAATATATGCTCACTCACGGTTCTTTAGAAGAAATGGCATCATATGACACGATAGTAAATGCAATGTCAAAAGCTGGTTACTGGAATAATTATGTCTGGGAATGGCGCATTGAAGGATACTATGAAGCCGATGAGTTGATCGAAGACTACTTAGAACGAGATTCGACTGATGCCAAAAACGTTTGGTTTGATAAGAAATTTGACGATATCGGAATAGCAGAAGTACAGGGAACGCTTAATGGTTGCCCAACCCAAATTATCGTTGTCCATGCGGCTGGTTATATACCACCAAACTATAAACAATCAGATATTGATAGCTGGAAGCCCTCTTTTGATGGATTAAAGAACATCCAATCAGGATGGGCTGATTTGAGGAATAATACAGATTTTTATAGCCAACACAAAGCAGACGTAGATAGGATAAATGACATTATAAGTATCAGGATAACCAGAATTGAATCTATAGTCTCCACAATGAAAGCTAATAAGTGGTTAAGTGATGAACAAAACAAATGGATAAGTGAAGATCAAGGACTTTATAATGAACAGGATGCCTTAGCCAATAAACTCAATGGCAAGTAAGTTTTATCTAAGCTTCCAAAACTTTTATTAAATCTTCTATATGTAAATACCTAGTTGCTGGTATTCTTTTTAGTATGATTAAAATCGAAAACTAAGTAAAGAAATTTGTGATATTCTTGAAAAATGAATAGTGTTGGATATTTAACACTAGAAGAGATAATTGAATTCCAGAAGTTATGCAAAGAAGTCTATGGTAGAGACCTAACCTATGGGGAAGCAGAGGATCAGGGTACGAGAGCTGTAATGCTGATTGATGCGATAGCAAAAAGCCTTAAACCACAAATAAGGAAATGACGACAACTAAACTGGATCCAAATTGTTTGAACGGCTATGCAAACAACTGTATAATTTTGATTAAATGAAGAAGGTAGCACTGAAAATTTTGATAGCTATTGCAATTGTAATTCTAATTATTTTAATCAAATTCGGTAGCGACCTCATCCAATGGGAGCATGTTGACATTAGTTTTGAAAAGTGCAATCCTCCTGGCCACTTGGATGGTTGTACTCAGGAAGTAAAAGATGAGGTTCTCAAACAGTCATGGGGTAAAGACTGGAAAGGAAATTGATGAAGTTACCATCTTCATGCAAGAAAAAACGGAAACAGATTCACAGAGAACTTTATGATGAGTAAAGTAAATACTTCTGGGTAGAGAAGACAATTTCAAATGCTATTACCTGTCTTCAATCGAATGAATTGCCAATATCCGGAAAAGATTGCGAAAGGTAGCCCTCCGGATTACTGATCAGTTGTCGTATAATAATATTATGTCACCTCATAAAATTGGTAAAAAATTAAAAGTAGCCCGTCTAGAACTTGGCCTAAAACAGACCGAAGTGGCCAAAAAGGCTAATATAAGTGAGAACTATTACGCTAGAATTGAACGCGATGAAGAAAATCCTACTTTGGAAACCATTGAGAGAATTCTTAAAGTCTTAAAAGTGAAGTCCTCGGATATTTTGCCGTTTTAGTTTTTCCTTAACTTTACCGGATCGATTTTGCCGCTCTTTTCGTCTTCTACTATTTTGTGTGCCGCCACATGAGCTACCGCTTGTTTCTTTTCCAGATATTTGATGGCATTGTAACGGGTGGGGCTGGCTTTACCGGTTGTTTTAAAATAGCGAATCGTTGTTTCTATATCTTTTTCAGTAATTTCGTAGCCTGGTGAGGATTTCCCCATATACCGAGAGTATATCATTTTCATATGTACCTCCCAAAATTTATAAAATTAAACATATCTACGGCGAAGCCGCCGCCCTCAAGGCGGCGCATAATTTCCCGGCTATGAATCTGTGACAAAATGTTCAAACTGCCTTCCCAAAGAACTGTCCGGTCCAAAATAGCCAGCTTCCGGTGATGGTTACCGCTACAGAGCAGTACCTGAACTCCTAAAGCCTCGCAGAAGCGTACAGCAGCCTCAGATTGGATTTCATAGTTATCTGTATGTTCATTAGGGTCTCTGGTAACAATAAACACCTTTACACCCCGGCTAATTAGTTTCGTTAAGACCGGCCTAAGCTGGTTCATCCGTTCTGTAGTTATAAACGGACTTTCAATAATCACTTCACTCTGGCAATCTTCCAAATCTCTCAGAAATGCGTTATAGAACGTTTTTTCATCATGAAGCGCATTAGTAAAGTTATTCATGGCTGGCCTCCCCGGTATCGACAACCGTAATTTTACCATTATAATAAGTAAAGCCTAACTCTTTTAAGTGTTCGTAGGTGGTCAAAACACTCTCGAATAAGTGTTCCACCTGCAACCGAGTAGGCTCACCCGATGGTGAAAAATTACGACACTAAGGATAGTACCTCGTTTACTTACGGTGTGTATCCCACTCTGGAGCTTTTTGAATACCGGCCAGAAGCCATCAACCAAGTCATCTACAGTTCAAAAGGGGAGAGAAATACTGGCCTGGAAAAAATTATAATCCTTTGTCAGGAAAATAAAATCCCCATTGCCGAAAACGATAAACTGGTTGACCAATTCTCGGGAACCGAAAATGCTTATGTTATCGGAATTTTCAATAAATACGAATCAGCTATTAAGGATAAAGAAAATCATTTAGTTTTAGTTGGTCCCCGGGACATGGGAAATTTGGGAACAATAATTAGAACCATGGTAGCCTTCGACTTCGATAATTTGGCCATAGTCAGGCCAGCCGCTGATATTTTTAACCCCAAAGCAATAAGAGCTTCCATGGGGGAGTTATTCCAAATTAATTTTGCTTATTTTAATAATTTTTCAGACTACCAAAACAAGTTCAAAAACAATTATTATCCCCTTATGACCAACGGTCAAAAGAATTTTGAGACTATAATTTTGAAATCTCCGTACTCAGTGATATTTGGCAGTGAATCGGCCGGGCTTGACAATAATTATCTAAACTTAGGCACCAGTCTAAAAATCCACCAAAGCGAAAAAACGGATAGTTTAAATCTGGCCACAGCTGTGGGCATAGTTCTCCATAGGCTCTTTTCTTGACTTTTGACTTAATTTTTGACATCCTAAGTAAGATGAAGAACATTGTGTTGATATTTTTCTTTTTCACCCTGACGCCGTTGGTTTTAGGTGTAAGTTTGTTCTCTTTAGTATCCTTAAATAAATTTAAACCGGGCCTGGAGACCCAAGTAACAGCTACTGACATTAACCACTCCGGGATTAAAATCTTTGCCTCCTTGCCATCAGAGATTCCCACAATTTCAGGTACAGCTAATGCTGCAGATGCCAGAAACGAAATCATAAAACAATACCTCTCCCGATATAACTCTCCCCTGGAACCATATGCTAACTTACTCGTAACCACTGCCGATAAATATAAAATCGACTTTAGGCTTCTAACCGCCATTGCCCAACAGGAATCAAATCTTTGTAAAATAATTCCTCCTGATAGTCATAACTGCTGGGGTTGGGGAATTCACAGTAAAGGAACTCTAGGTTTTAGTTCTTATGAAGAAGCCATAGACACTGTATCTAAGGGATTAAAAGAAGAATATATTGATAAAGGTTATACCACGCCGGACCAAATTATGAGTAAATACACCCCACTCTCCAATGGTTCGTGGGCCAGTGGAGTAAACACATTTTTAACCGAGATGGAGTAAAAGAGTATACTATTCACTATGTCCGCAGCCTACGATACATATGATTACCCTCTTTACTGGCAAACCCGGAATTATGAGCACCTGGCTGAAACCATTGCTTTAAAAACCCTTCTTTCTAAAATCCCTAAAATAAAGTCAATCATAGATATCGGCGGCGGATATGGCAGGTTGACCCCATATTATTCATTTAGGGCTAAAAAAAACATATTGACGGATCCCTCGGCAAGGCTCCTCTCCGCGGCTAGAAAAAATTTGAGCAACAAACGTAATATTGTGTTTGTTCAAAGCAGTTGGGAGAACTTGAAAACTAAATTTAAGGCCAAATCTATTGATCTGGCTATCATGGTTCGGGTAATTCACCATATAGTGGATCCGGATAAAGCAATTCTAACCGTGAATCGACTATTAAAACCCGGAGGTTATTTTATCCTGGAATTTGCTAATAAGAGCCATATCAAAGCTACAATTAAGGAATTATCCAAGGGCAATTTTACCTACCTCATGGATATCTCTTCCAAAGACATCAGAAGCGCCAAATCAATTAAACAAAAAACTTTGCCGTTTATCAATTATCATCCCGATACTATAAGTAGAATATTAAAAAACAACGGCTTCTCCATAAAATATAAATTATCGGTCTCAAACATTAGAAGCCCATTCCTAAAAAAAATGCTCCCGGTTAACACTCTCTTGGGATTAGAGAAACTTCTACAAGAGCCGTTAGCAAAAGTTAATTTTGGACCCTCCATATTTATCCTCGCCCAAAAGGGATAATCTGAGATAGGATTGACAACCCTGTAGTAATAAGCTATAGTGTCTTCAGATTTCGAGGCAATCCCGGGTAACCGAGGAAAGCGTTGAGATTTTTCCTGGGACCCCCTCCTTAAAAAAGGGGGTCTCTTTTTTGGTATAATACTCTTACCAGCCGAGGTGGCGAAATGGCAGACGCGCATGGTTTAGGACCATGTCCCAATTATATGGGGTGGGGGTTCGAGTCCTCTCCTCGGCACCATGAAAAAAATATTTTTAATGTTAGCCGGGACCATAGTTTTCATTACCGTTATTGGCTACTTTACCAACGGCCGATCCTTCATACCACACAATAATCAAGCCATCAAACAAGTCACTATAGACAACATCGTTATTCCGGTCGAAATAGCCGACACTCCGGCCTTGGAAGCCAAAGGGCTCTCGGGCAGAAGTTCGCTTGATGCGAATTCCGGAATGTTGTTTACGGTGGACCCCAAAAATAACGAGCCCATTTTCTGGATGAAGAATATGTTAATTCCTCTCGATATTATTTGGATCAAGGACAACCGAATTATTAAAATTGATGCCAATATTCCGGCTCCAGTCTCAGGCACCACCGACAAAGATTTAACACTTTATAAATCCCCGGGCCCTGTAGATTATGTTCTGGAGGTTAACGCCGGCTTTACCTTCAGCAATAATATTAAAGTGGGTGATACTGTAACTCCCTAATTCCACCAAAAGAGATCCTATCAACTATCTGGTTATCCATATTTATCATTCTGGCGGGAGAAATAGTAAAATTACCCCAGCGGTTATTGATTTTATCAGTTGAGTTAACCAACTTTTCTCTCTTTTCTACATCCTCAAATAAATTTAATTGGCTGAAATCAGCCTTAAGTAGGCCAAAAGCGGTAACACTCATGTCTCGTACGGGTTTAAGTTGGGGACATTTGAGAAGCAGTCGATAGGCTTCTTTATAGAAATCCCGGGAATCATATAAAATCTTGGCCGCTAAGGCTCCCTGATGCCAAAAAGAGCCGTCCCTGAAGGAAATCGCCAGATGTACCCCTTTGGCCTTATAACCAACCTCCCTGAGGCGAAAACCCATCTTTTCCACCAGCTTTGAGAGAATGGGAGAAATCTCTTCCGGGGTAGTTAGGGGTTTGGGAAAGGCATAAGAATTACCAAAACTTTTACGCACTGTGTCAAAATCATCAATCTCATAACCCTTAAGCCTTAAGTACCAATAGTAACCGGCAACCGAAGCGAAAGCCGCTTTTAATTTCCATAACGGGGCATTGTAAAAATCGGCCGCACTATAAATTCCCATTACAGCCAACCTAATTGCACTTCTGGTTTTAATTCCACACAAATCAGTCAATTTAAGATTTGAAAAAACGGTCATGTAGTTATCTTTAGTAATTTCGTCCAGTCCATCGGGCTTATGTAATCCCGACGCCACTTTAGCCAAAAACCGGTTAGAGGCAATGCCTATTGATACGGTAATCCATTCGCCAATGTCTGACTTGATTCTCTTCTTTATTTCTTTCGCCACTTCACCCATAGTATGGTCTCTTAAAATAGGATAATCGGTTAATTTCAGCACAAACTCATCAATGCTTTTGGGGTCAAACTCCGCCGTGTAATTACTGATAAGTTTTCGAAATTGTAAATGAACTTGTCTATAGGCATTAGGGTGGGGAGTGAGAATAATTAGCTCCGGGCATAGTTTTTTACCGTCTCTAACCCGCATGCCTGTTTTAACACCCAACTTTTTAGCTTCTCTGGAGGGCGCCAAAATACAACCGGAAGCGGTCGGATAGGCAGCTACGGCAATAGGCCTACCTCTTAGAGTCGGATTTAGTTGCTGTTCAATCGTGGCAAAGCAGGAATTAATATCAATGTGCATGATGGTCGGAGCTTGAGTATTGAAAATTAGAGGGCCCATACCTAGTTATAAACCCAAATAAAATACGAAATCAAGTATTAAAATCTTTGTTGGTGGTATGATTAATTAATGAAGAAATTACTGCTCGTTCCGCTTATATTAATTGCCTTTGCCGGCGGCTATTTTTTCAAGGCATACCTCATCAGACCGGAAACTAAAATTGCTATTATCAAGCCCACGCCTCTTAATAAATACACCATCGAGAACTTAAGTAAAACCCGAGCCCCGGCGAGTAATATCATGATTGGAGACACTCTGACCAAAGATAAGAATTTCACTTCTTCGATTTTTTCTATGAATTTTGACCCGACTTTGATAGGACAAGCTACAAAGAAAGTGACGGGTGTAATTAACATACCAACTAAACCTGGAAAATATCCGGTCGTAGTTATATTTAGGGGGTTTGTGGACCAAAAAACATACACTCCGGGAACTGGCACTCAAAAAGACGCTGAATATTTTGCCAAAAACGGCTTCATTACGGTTGCCCCCGACTTTTTAGGCTATGCGGGTAGCGACAAAGAGGCTACGGATATTTTTGAAAGCCGGTTTCAAACCTACACCACAGCTATGACCATGCTCTCGTCCGTCAAAAATATTCCCGGCTGGGATGGCAAAAACGTTTATATTTGGGCCCACTCCAATGGCGGCCAAATTGCCTTAACCACATTGGAAATTACCGGTGTTACTTATCCCACAGTCCTTTGGGCCCCGGTCTCTAAGCCCTTTCCCTTTTCAATTCTATATTTTTCAGACGTCCCCGGCGATTACGGTAAATATTTAAGGGGGCAGTTGGCCAATTTTGAATCCGACTATGACAGCGACCTTTTTTCAGCTCATAAATACTTTGACCATATCAACGCTCCTCTTCTAATTGAACAGGGGACAGCCGACCAGTCTGTGCCATTTGCTTGGAGTAATGATTTGGTAGCCACCTTAAAAACCCTGCATAAAGATGTTAAGTATGACTTGTATCCCAAAGCAGACCACAACCTGCAACCAGTCTGGAACACCGCAATTGCCAGGAGTTTAGCCTTTTTTAAGACACACTAACCCCAGCTAAATAAAAGCTTTTCTACTTGGAATTCTTAAAACTTTCGAGAAGTATTACGAATTAACGGTTAACCTGAGGTTTAGCCTCATTAACATTAATTTTTCTACCCTTAAGTTCACTTCCGTTCAACTTTTCGATGGCGGCTTTAGCTTCTTCGGGCTTCCCGAATTCAACAAATCCAAAACCACGGCTACGGCCAGTCATTTTATCCATGATAACTACAGCATCGACTATCGTTCCAAACGGGGCGAAAGCTTGCTTGATGTCATCACTAGTCACGGTGTAGTCCAAATTTCCGACAAACAACTTATTCATACTATTTTTTACTCCTTTCTAAAAGGCTGTTTAATTTGCCTTAGCTGATATTATATAAGATAATGGACATTATGCAATCGAAAGACCCACCCAAGATAAGTAAACCTTTGGTTTTTAAACCTGCAGATATTCTAAAAGTGAGCAAATTCAACGGGAATAAGTTTAACCAATCCAAGGCCAGGTTCAATACTTCACAATTCAGAACCCAACATAAAGGGGGTAGTTAATGACAAAAATTAGTTCAACAGTTGCCAGAGGTGATGACGGAAATATCCAAATTACTTTCGATATTCCATTTGAATTAATCACCGTCAACAGGGCTTTAGTCCTCGCAGATATAGCTAAAGATACCGAAGTCCCAGGTTTTAGAAAGGGTAAGGCTCCGATATCCGAAGTGGAAAAGAAAGTTGCCCCCGATAATATCATCGAAAAAATCCTGGCTAAAATTTTACCGGCTGCGTTGGGTGAAGCCATTACCGAAAACAAAATAAAACCAGCAATTTATCCTAAATTTGAGTTAATCAAAGCTGTCAATAACGAAAATTGGCAAGTTAGAGCCGTAACTTGTGAGATTCCCCAATTTGAGCTTGGAGACTATAAAAAATTAATCACCGACAATCTTAAAACAGTAATTATTACTCCCCAGATTAAGGAAAAGAGCCAAGAAGAGAAAGAACAATCTATTATCAAACTCTTGATCGAATCAATCCCCGTAAGGTTGCCGCAAATCTTGGTTGACGAGGAAGTAAACTCACGCTTATCTCAACTTCTAAATCGAATAGAAAAATTGGGTCTTAATTTGGATAGCTATCTGACCTCAGTTGGTAAAACTCCGCAATCAATAAGGGACGAATATACTATCCAGGCTAAAAATACTATTTCATTGGAATTAATTTTGCAAAAAATTGCCGAAGACCAAAATGTCAAAATTGAAGACAAACAAATAGACGAAGTTATTAAAGTTTCAGGCGTTGATCCAAAGGCCGCCGAAAAACTAAATAACCCAGAACAACGTCTTTTTATAGCTTCAATTCTCCGCAAGAAGGCCGCGCTTGAATCTTTAACTGCTTTGGTATAATCTTTCGGATAAGGTGGATAAAGCACAGAAGGCTAAAAACATCAAAGCCGTGAGGAGCGCCAATGTCTTGGAAAGCCTTAAAGACGTGGGCAGTTCTGTCTCCAAATCTATCTCCCAAGATCTTCTGAAAGGGACTTCTGAAGAATTCTTAAGGCAATTGTTTGGCTCACAACCTGTAGAAAAACACTCAGGAGAAATATTACCGGGTGAGTCGGTCGACTTTAAAGATATCTATAGCGGCCAGAGGGAAGAAAATCTTAAACTAAAAAAACAGATCAGTTTTGAGAGACAGCTTTCCCAAGAAGAAAATCAGCTGGTAGAAAATAAGAGCAATGAACTTAGGGTTCAACTCCAGGCGTTAATGCAGGAAGTGGCCGCTCTGGCGAGAACCACTTCAGGACTAAGCCAGCAAGTCGAAATTGCCGCTATCCAGGCTCCAGCAAATCCCGGTATTTATCACCTTGTATTTTTTGAAAAACTTATAGAGTTTATTCAGTCCTTCAGAAAAAAAGTGGAGCATTCTGAAGTTTGGCTGGCAACCTCAAATAAGAGGGCCAACAAGAAAAATTACTGGTCTACCTATAAAGGCAAGGGCGGGGGAGGCAGTTTCCTCTTGTCTCCTGACAGCTATCTGCAAAGATCCGCCGGATAGGCTATAATTCAAGCACGGACGATTAGCTCAATGGTAGAGCGCCTACTTGACGTGTAGGAGGCCGTAGGCTCGATCCCTACATCGTCCACTTAGGGGCCCGTAGCTCAATGGCAGAGCATCTGGCTGGCAGTCAGGGGGTTAGGAGTTCAAATCTCCTCGGGTCCACTCATCAATCTGCTATTATTAATTTATGGAAAAGAATAATTTAGAAAAACTAAGACATTCATGCGCGCACCTGTTAGCTGCGGCAGTAATGGAGTTATGGCCCAACACCAAAAGAACCATCGGCCCGGCAATCGAGAACGGTTTTTATTTTGACTTTGATTTCGGGGATACCAAAATCTCAGAAGCGGACTTTCCCAAGATAGAGAAAAAGATGCACGAGATAGTTAAAGACTGGAAGAGTTTCGAAGAGCATGAACTAACAGCCAAAGAAGCAAAAAGTGAATATCCAAATAATGAATTTAAACACGAACTAATTGAAGAATTTTCTGAAGGTGACCAGAAGAAAATAAGTTTCTACAAATCAGGCAATTATTGGGATTTATGCCTCGGAGGGCATATTGATTCTCCGGATAAAAATCTCAAGTATTTCAAACTTCTGTCTATTGCCGGTGCCTACTGGCATGGAAATGAGAAAAATAAAATGTTAACCAGAATTTATGGAACCGTTTTTTCAACACAAGCGGAACTAGATAAATACTTACAGCAAATCGAAGAGGCTGAAAAAAGAGACCATCGAAAATTAAATCTTAATTTAAAAATTTATCTTTCCTCTGACGAAACCGGCCGGGGTTTGATTACACTTTTACCCAACGGAGCAATCATTGCCCAAGAACTCGAAAAATGGGCCGTGGAAACTGAAAATAAATGGGGCTATGTTAGAGTTTACACCCCCCATATCGTTCCAGAAAAACTTTTTAAAACCTCCGGACACGTTCCTTATTATCTCGACAGCATGTTTCCTCCAATGAGAATGGAAGAAAAAGATAAAGAGGACAAGGAAGTCTACTACATTAAACCCATGAACTGCGCTGGCCACCACATGGTTTATAAATCTGAACCCAGAAGTTATCGCGATTTACCCCTTAGAATTGCCGAGTATGGCGCAGTTTATCGTTTTGAACAATCAGGTGAACTCTTGGGAATGATGAGAGTGAGGGGTCCGATCCACCAGAACGATGCCCACATTTTTTGTACTGAAGAACAAGCCGAAGAAGAATTCCAAAAAGTAATGGAGTTACATGAATATTACTACAATACACTTGGAATAAATAAAAACGATTATTATCTATCCTTTGCTACTAGAGACCTTGAAAATAAACATAAATATGCCGGCGATAACGCCATTTGGGAAAAAGCTGAAAAAATTGCCCTTAAGTATATTAAAAAAACAGGTATTCCTTACAAAATCGAGGTAGGTGGTGCAGCTTTTTATGGTCCAAAAATTGATTTCAATATTAAAACAGTAACCGGCAAGGTTTTCTCAGCGTCTACCAATCAATTAGATTTTTTTCTCCCCAGGGCATTTGGCATCACCTACGTTGATAAAGATGGTAAAGAAAAAACACCAGTTTGTATTCATCGGGCTCCGTTGGGTGCACATGTCAGATTCATAGCTTTCTTAATGGAACATTTTGCCGGGAATTTCCCTACCTGGTTAACACCGGTTCAAGTTAAAGTTTTACCCATTTCCGAGAAACATTTGGCATATGCGAAGGAGATTAAAAGTAAGCTAGAGCAGGAGAGTATAAGGGTGGAATTGGATGACCGGAATGAGACTCTGGGGGCAAAAATTAGGGATGCCCAACACAAAAAAGTAGCTTATATGTTAATCCTGGGAGACAAGGAGGTAGAAAACGGCACAGTTTCAGAACGCGGTCGCTCAGGGAAAGACTTTGGTTCACAAAAACTCGAGAAGTTTATTTCCGATATCCGGAAGGAAATTGATGCTAAAATTATCAGTTAACATCATCCCATTGCAACTACAGGCTAAATTAGGTAAAATTCTACTCGTAAGTTGAGAAACACTAAACTTTTTTGGCATTTAGATTATCAAATCCGTGTTCCGGAGGTCAGGGTTATAGGCAGTGATGGGAAGCAACTGGGAGTAATGAAAACGGAAGAGGCCTTAAAACAGGCCAAATCTGAGGGATTGACCCTAGTTGAAATTGCGCCCACCGCTAAGCCTCCGGTCGCCAAAATAGTTGACTTTGGTAAATTTAGGTACCAGGAAGAAAAGAAGTTAAGGACTCAGCTGAAAAAGACTAAAACATCGGAACTGAAAGAAATCCGCTTTTCGCCTTTTATAGCTGTTAATGACTATAATACCCGGATAAAAAGGATCCGGGAGTTTTTACAGGATAAAGACAAAGTTAGACTGGTAGTAGTTTTTACAGGCCGGCAAATGGGCAGCAAGCCTCAGGGGTACGAGTTGTTAAAGCGGATTATTGCCGAACTTGGGGAGGCAATAGCGGTAGACATGACCCCTAAGTTTTTGGGGAAGCATTTAATGATGATCATTTCACCAGTGACTAAAAAAAATAATGCCAAAACAGAGAACTAGAAAATCGATCGCCAATAGATTTAAATTTACCGCCACAGGCAAGGTACTTGCCCGTCATGCATTTAGGCGCCATCTTAGCACCAATAAGTCCAAGAAACAACTTAAGTCCCTTAAAAGAGTTAAGGAAATTACGGGCTTCTATGCAAAGAAGCTAAAGAAGGCGACAGGAAATTAGTATGGCCAGAATTAAATCAACTGCCAGTAGGAAACACCGAGTTATGCTCGGCCGGGCTAAGGGCTTTAAACAGGCCAGAAGGCGCCGGATCCAGACAGCTAAAGAGGCCCTCCTCCACGCCGGTCAGTATGCCTACGAGGGCAGAAAAAATAGAAAAAGAGATTTAAGGGGTTTATGGATTATCAGACTTAATGCCGCTGTTCGCGGGCAGGGAATTTCTTACAGTAAATTTATAGCTCAACTAAAAAAGAATAAAATCGAAATTGACAGAAAAATTCTTTCTGATCTGGCAGTTCATAATCCCGAAACCTTTAAAAAAATACTAGAGGCATAGGGGGAATATTCTCTTTCCGATAAATAAACCTCCTATAAAGGGAGGTTTTTTAGTTATAAAATAATATTTATGCAAGAAGAAATAATTTCACTGAAAAATGAAGCCTTGGCCCAGATAATGGAGGCTAAAACTGATGAGGAATTGGAAAATCTGCGTATTTCATATTTAGGCAGAAACGGAAAACTTACTGAGTTAATTAAAAATATTAAAAATATTGAACCGGAAAAAAGAGGCCAAGTTGGGACCTCTATAAACGAAGCCAAAAATACTCTTCTCACATCACTGGCCGAACGCAAAAATAAAATTAGTGTATCAGCCAAAGTTTGGTTTGATTCTACAATTCCGGGAATAAAACCGGAAATAGGCCACTTGCATTTAATCACTCAGGCCATTGAAGAAATTTCCAAAGTCTTCTCTCACTTAGGTTTTTCCAGAGTCAGATATCCCGAAGTTGATTGGGATTGGTTTGCTTTTACAGCTCTTAATTTTCCCCCAAATCATCCGGCGAGAGACGATTGGGAAACTTTCTTTATCGACGTTCCGGAAAGCCCCCAATATGGGAAAATGTTACTTACTCCCCACACTTCTAATGGTCAGGTTAGAGAAATGCAAAGAATAAAAACGCCCCCCATTCGGATGATAAATATCACCAAATGCTACCGGAGACAGATAGATATCTCGCATACACCAATATTCCATCAATTTGAAGGCTTAGTTATAGACAAAAACATTTCTGTCGTCAACCTAAAGGGAACAATAGATTACTTTGCCAAAACTTTTTTCGGTCCGGAGAGAGTAACCAGATTACGACCGTATCATTTTCAATTTACCGAGCCCTCTTTTGAAGTAGACATCAGTTGCGGAGTTTGTAACGGGCGGGGTTGCAGGCTTTGTAAAGCCGGTTGGCTGGAATTAGGCGGAGCCGGAATGGTTCATCCCAATGTTCTGAAATCCAGTAAAATTAACCCCGATAAATATTCAGGTTTTGCTTTTGGTTGGGGAGTGGAAAGAACCTATATGATGAAGGCCGGCATTAGCATTCCTGATCTAAGAATGCTCTATAGTACTGATTTAAGATATTTAAGACAATTCTAGTACATGGATATAGTTATTCCCGATATTTGGCTCAGAGATTATTTGACTACAAAGGCCACTCCAAAACAGTTAGCCAAATATCTGTCCTTATGCGGCCCTTCGGTTGAAAAGATAAACGGTACCGGAGTTGACACAGTTTATTCAATTGAAGTAACTACCAACCGAGCAGACTCGGCTTCTGTTTATGGAATTGCCAGAGAAGCTAATGCTATCCTACCCAATTTTGGTCTCAAGTCAACACTTAAAAAGTATTTTGATGATAAAAATTTATTATTCGCCAATCAGGTTAACTATTTGAGTGTTTCTATTAATCCTAAGCTTTGTTTCAGATTTTCGGCAGTCCTTATTCATAATGTCAAAATAAACAAATCTCCCAAATGGATAGAAGATCGACTAACTCTTTCCGGAGTCAGACCAATTAACAACGTCGTCGATATTTCTAATTTTATTATGCTGGAACTGGGTCAACCCATTCACACTTTTGATTACGATAAAATTGTGGGTGCCAAAATGGTCCTTAGAGAAAGCCATAAGGGTGAAAAAATAACTACGTTGGATAATAAAGAATTTACTCTTGGCGGGGAAGATATTGTAATAGAAGACCGCTCGGGTAAATTGATTGATCTGGCCGGAATTATGGGAGGTAAAAATAGTGCTATCGACGAAAAAACAAAAAATGTTCTGCTTTTTGTCCAAACATATAGCCCGACTCATATCAGAAAAACCTCAATGAGTTTAGCCCAAAGGACCGGAGCGGCCATATTATTTGAAAAAGGCCTGGACCCGGAAACGGTTAGTTTAGGCATAAGTAGAGGAATTCGCTTATTCAAGGACTTAACTTCCGGAATCCCCTCAAAAACAGTCTTGGACATTTATCCCAAGCCCGTCAAGGCTCATCCCATATCCCTTAACCTGGATTTCATTTGTACTAAAATCGGAATACCCATCAGTAAAACTGAAATTTCAAACTCGCTTACCGCCCTAGGCTTCGGAGTTAAGTGGTCTGATAACCAGCTGGGTGTTCTGGTCCCATTTTATAGAACCAACGATATAACCATTGCTGAAGATATCGTCGAAGAGGTAGCCAGAATATACGGTTACCACAATCTACCCAGTGTAATTATGGACGGCCAAATACCTCCGCAAATGCCCGGGACTACTTTTGATTTTGAATATAAAATAAAAAACATTTTAAAGGGCTACGGAGGAACAGAAATCTATACATCCTCTTTGGTTCCCAAAGAATATGTGAATGAAAAAGCTCTGCGCCTAAAAAACCCTCTGGGAAGTGATACCGAGTATCTAAGGACTTCACTTATGCCCTCTATCATAGCAGCCATAAAGGAAAATTCCGGGGAAAAAGATAAATTTCATCTCTTTGAAATAGCCAACGTATATATTCCCAAAGCAAATAATCTTCCTAATGAGGAAATGACTTTAGCCGGGGCATTCAGCAGATATAATTACAGACACGCCAGAGGCATTATTGAGGCATTATTAGAAGAATTAAATATTAGGGCAACGTTTGATGCCGAAGATTCTCAATACTTTGAACCTAGCCATCGGTTAGCAATCTATTCAGAAAAAACCAAGATCGGTGAATTTGGAGTTCTGGAGTCAAATAACTTGATTTACTACGAATTTTCTATTGAGAATTTAAGAACTGCAAGCAAACCTCTAGGGTCATATATCCCGATACCCAAATATCCAGCCCAAATCGAGGACTTAACTTTGGTATTGCCTCAACAAACTAAGATTGGTGAAATCATTAAAACAATCACTTCATTAGATAAAACTATACGAAAGATCACGTTGGGAGAAATATATAATAATGCTTATACTTTCCAGATTGTTTACCAAGATTCTGATAAAACCCTTACCAACGAAGAAGTTGAGATTGTCAGAAACAAAATAATTTCCGCTGTTAAATCCAAGTTCGGAGGAAACATTAATTAATAATGAATGAAAAGAAAGGTATGCAAAGAGCTATGGGGCATTATTTAACTACATTAACAATTCAAAAAATAATATCGTCGTATCCGGCTTTAGCACCGGTGCTTTGGTTTTAACTCCAACAATTAAAATTTGCTGTCTTCATACCTTTTAAATCTATCATGTACTCGTAGAACGTGCCTCCAGGGTCTCTCCTTTTAGCCTCGATTTAGAAGGACATTAGTGATAATATTAATTTGTGCCTGCTAAAAATTCTCTTAAAACATACATCAGTAACGCTTATTATCACATTTACAACCGCGGGGTGGAAAAAAGAATAATTTTTTTGGATAAACAAGATTATGCTGTTTTTCTTTCTTACCTTAAAGAATATTTATTACCCAAGGACAAGAAAAAACTACAACAAGCACTTATTAATTCTAATCTTACTGGAGAAAAACGAGACGACATTCTCAAAAGTTTACGTATGAGTAATTTTGCTAATGAAATTATCTTATATGCCTTTTGCTTGATGCCCAACCATTTTCATTTATTGATTAAACAAAATCAAGCCAATTCAATTGCTAAATTTATGAATTCTCTTTGTACTAGATATAGTATGTATTTCAATAAAAAATACATCAGGGTTGGTTCTCTCTTTCAGGGAGTTTATAAGGCTGTACATATTAAAAGAGAAGATTATCTACTTTACATTACCAGATATATTCATTTTCAAGCCAGGAAGATAGGGCAAAAACCAGCGCACCCTTCATCTATAGAAGATTATCTAGGAGTAAATAATACAGGTTGGATTAAGCCAAATGAGATTCTGTCATATTTCTCCAAAACTAATCCCAACTTAACCTATCAATCTTTCATGGAGCAAACAGAAAGAAGAAAATCATTTGATCAAATATCCTCTGTACTCATAGATTAGCTTCAAAAGGAGAGACCTTGGAGGCTCAATATTAGGAATTAATCCTAAAAACCGGTTCCACCTCTCTGTTTGTTCGGCCATTAACAGCAACATCAATAGCCGCAAAAACACCCTCATATCGATCCTCCAATTCTGTAAAACCAGCAATATTATTGAGCATGTTGCTTAATTGTTGCGCTCTTTTATTTTGTTTTCTAGCCAATCTCTCTTGAACACGGAAATAACCTTTTAGCTTTTTGTTAGATCCCTCCGGTAAATTATTTGGGAGTTGTGCTTCAATTTTTTCCCAGGAACAAATTTCTTTTGACATCAAGCGATTATATCATCATTGTCTAGGGAGTTGGGGAGGGGGAGGGAGAAGGGGAGGAATTAGCGTCCCAGGCAACTTTTACGCCCACAGTAATAACTCTATCGGACTGATTTCCACTGCTGTCTTTGGCAAACGCCCGTATGGTGTGAACACCAGTGGATATACCCGTGGCCTGATATTGAAAGGGTAAACTATTAAAACTCCGTACATTCTGGCCGTCAATTTCTAGCCCGGCGCTAACTATATCACTGGTCGAATCAGCCTTAAAATTAATTGCGAATGAATTATCCAGGTTGGAAGTTCTATCCGTGGGACTAATAAACTCCACATTGACCGGATTCTGAGTACCACAATAGTCGCTTGGCGGATGATATCGGGGATCTGATTGGCCATTAAGCCAATTAATAATCCCTTCCTGCCATTTGTTTGGTTGACCGGCACCTGCCGTAGGGTCTTCCTCCTTAAAAATAAAAAACTCTTTGGTATCGTAATTACCACTGGCAACATCGGAAGGCGTTGCTAATTTACTGTCGGATTTACAAACCTTTAGCATAACGTGGATCGGATCGTCTCCGGGTTCGGTTCCCTTAATAAAATACTCAGTTCGTGAGGGAAACCCGTCATGGGCCCGGTATCCCGACACACTATCTACAGACGCTGTCACGATTCCCGACGGAACATCAAATTTCTGATCAGGTTTACCCAATAGGCTGGCTGAAACTATTTTATTCCATATGGGAGATGCCCCTGAAATTCCTGAGGCCACATTTAGCATTGGTGAATTATCATTATTGCCCACCCAAACACCCACCAGGGTTTGGGAATTACCCCCGATTGTCCAGTTGTCTTTTTTATCATTAGTAGTTCCTGTTTTAACCGCCAATGTCCTACCGGGAATATTCAAAAGTGAATTTTCGCCAAAAATATCTTTTCTTGCCGAATTATCAGAAAGAATATCAGCTATTAAAAAAGCTTGTTCTTCGGTTAGAACTCTATTTTTCTTATCCGGTTTTACTTCCTCCAACACTTTGCCGCTACTATCCTGCACTTTTAGGATAGAAACCGGATCTACCCGGTACCCTTTATTCATAAAAGCTGCATAAGCCCCGGTTAATTCCAAAAGTTCTACCTCACCGCCCCCTAAGGTAACCGATAATCCGACCCGATTGAGAGTTGCCTGATCGGGCTGCAGCGAATTTATTCCCAGATCATAGGCAGTTGTCAGCATATCCTTAATCCCCACCATAGCCAACATCTTAACCGCCGGAATATTAATGGAATTACCGAGAGCATAACGCACTTGAATCGGCCCACGGAACTTGCCGTCATAATCAACCGGATTGTAATCCGGTTGGCCTATCCCACCGGGAAATGTAGTGGGCACATCCATCAAGAGTGTCGCCGGGGTATATCCTTCTTTAAACGCCGTTACATAGGTAATCGGTTTAATTGCACTTCCCGGCTGCCTAAGAGCTGTGACGACATTAAATTGGCCGTCATAATTGGGATCGTTAAAATTCTTAGACCCGACCATAGCCAAAATTTCGCCTGTTTGGGGATTAATTACTACCGCCGCACCATTGGTTATATGTTGACTTTCTACCTTGGCAATCTCACTGGCAACAATACTTTCGGCCTTTTCCTGCAAGTCGTAATCCAAAGTCGTAGTTACTGTTAAACCTCCTTGTTCAACCACATTTTCACCATACCTAGCCTCTAATATTTTCTGAACATACTCAACAAAATGAGGAGCTTTAAAACTGGCACTTTTGCTTTGGAATTGGACGGTATTGAGTTCGCTATCGGCTTCTTTTTCCTGATCACTCGTTATATAACCATCCTCCCGCATTTGTTTTAAAACCGCTTGGGTCCTGGGAATAAAAGCTTTGGGAGTTGAAGAATAAGGCGAATAAACCGAAGGACTTTGGGGAAGGCCCGCCAATATCGCGCACTCAACCAAATTCAAATCCTTAACATTCTTACCAAAATACACTTCCGATGCCGCCTCTACCCCCCAGGAAGTACCGCCATAGGGGGCTTCATTAAGATACATCTGTAATATTTGATCCTTGGTATATTTTCTCTCAATTTGTATGGCCAGGACAAACTCCTTAACTTTCCGGGTTACAGATCTCTCTGATGACAGTAAAACATTTTTAACCAATTGCTGAGTCAGGGTTGAACCGCCCTGAAGACTGCGGCCATATCTGATCATATAATAAACTGATCGGACAATGCCCAAAGGATCAAAGCCCTGATGTTTATAGAAGTTCTTGTCTTCGATGGAAATTGTTGCCTGACGCAGGTAAAGCGGCATATCGCTTAAGCTTACCGGCGTGCGTCTCTCGCCAGTATAAATGTCATAAAGAATTACCCCATTACGATCTAATATTTTGGTAGAAAATCCGTCTCGTCTCACTACTTTGTCAGGGGAGGGCAGGTTAAACGCCATTAAGGGAATAGCCACAAAAAATCCTACAGTGGCAACTACCACTCCGATAAACGATATTTTGGCAAATTTAACCAGAAGCCGGCTTCTTTGGATTTTACTTCTGAATCTTCTTCTATCCCTCCACATATTTTAAGCTTGTAATTATATTAATCCAATCATACAATATAAATGAATATGAACCAAATTGATGATGTTTTAACTAGAGGAGTAGCCCAAGTTTTACCCGATAAAGCGGGCTTAGCCAAAATAATGGCCAGGAAAAAAATTACCTTATATCAGGGTTTTGACCCGTCTATGCCTTCTTTGCATCTGGGAAATTTTGTAGGACTAATGAAGCTGCGGGCTTTCCAAAAACTTGGTCATCACGTTATTTTTTTGGTGGGGGACTTTACGGGCATGATTGGAGACCCCACCGATAAACTGGCCACGCGTAGGAAATTAACCCGAGAAGAAGTTTTAGAAAATGCCAAAAGCTGGAAAGCGCAAGCTTCAAAGTTGTTGGATTTCGCAGGAAATAATCCCGCCAAAATCATATTTAACTCCGAATGGACCGACAAGGTAACTTTCAAAGACTTAATCGAGATTACTTCTAATATCACTGTCCAACAAATGATCGAACGGGACATGTTCCAGACCAGACTTAAAGAAAATAAACCTATCTACCTTCACGAATTTCTCTACCCGATTGCTCAAGGCTATGACTGTGTAGCCATGAATGTGGACCTCGAGATCGGGGGCAGCGATCAGGTATTTAACATGCTTATCGGCCGAGCTTTAATGAAGGCTCTAAAAAATAGGGAGAAATATATTCTTGCTACCAAACTTTTGGTCGATAAGGACGGCAAAAAAGTGGGCAAAACTACCGGCAATGCTCTATTTTTAGATTCCACCCCTGACAATTTCTACGCCGGAATAATGTCCTTCCCTGATGAAACAATAGCTTTATCATTTGAACTTTTAACCGAGTCCGACTTGACAGGAATTGAGGATAAAATAGCCCAAAATCCCATGAGAGAGAAAAAGAGACTCGCCTTTGAAATAGTAAAACTTTTGTGGGGAGAAAAGCTAGCTCTCGTGGCCCAGGAAAATTTCAAAAAAACCTTTCAAGACAGAAAACCTGAATATAATGTCGAAGTGCCAATTGCCGACACGCTTGCCGGAACCATTTCCCCATACACATCCTTAGCTAGTATCAGTGATGCCAAAAGATTAATAAAGCAAAATGCTGTAGAAGTGAACGAACAAATAATTATTGACCCTACATTTAGAGTTAAGTCCGGTGATAATATTAAAGTTGGTAATAAAACCTTTCTCAAAGTAAAATAAAGTTTCGAATAACATGCTTTTAAATAAAAAACAGCGCAAATTCTTTACCGTAATTATTGCTATCGCCACTCTGGGCTTGCTTTTAACTTCAGTTCTGCCCTTTCTTTCCTTAATTAAATAAGGATTTTTGTTTATGGATATTAATTCGCCTATCTCCGAATTACCTTTGGTCGGTCCTGTTTACCAGCAGCGTTTAGAGCATTTAGAAATTAGGTCAATTAGTGATTTATTGCATCACGTTCCTCATCGCTATTTAGATTTTAGCCAAACTGTAACTATCGCTTATGTTTCAATAGGGGATATCGTAACCGTAAAGGGTCAGGTTGTGAGCTTCAAAAATCAATATACACGAGGCGGCAAAAAAATAGAGATTCTGGAGCTGCAGGACAGTTCCGGCTCAATACAAGTTATCTGGTTTAACCAACCCTATCTGATAAACAGCATAAAGGTTGGTGACCAACTTTCTGTCGCCGGGACTCTCACCTGGTTTGGCCGGAAAAAAGCTTTTATTTCTCCCGAATATGGGATCGGGAGTACCGGCAGAATAGTACCTGTTTACCCGGAAACTTCGGGAATTTCTTCTAAGTGGCTGAGAGCAAGAATCAGAGATGTCTTTGCCAGACTTCCCAAAGTAGATGAATTTCTTCCAACAAGAATCGTAAAAGAACTGGGCCTAATGGGCTATTGGGAAGCCATCACGGCAATTCATTTCCCCAAAAGTTTAGATGAAGCCAAAAGCGGCCACTTGAGACTGGCCTTTAATGAACTTCTGGAAATCCAAACTGCCAGCCTAAAGAAAAAAATTGCCTGGAGAAAAAATCACTCGGTTTATAAATTGGAGGTGAATGGCACCTCTCTCCAGAAATTTATTACGTCTCTTAAATTTAAATTGACCAAGTCTCAACAACAGGCAATTAAGGAAATAACTCACGACTTAGCCAGTGAAATTCCTATGAATAGGCTCTTAGAGGGAGATGTGGGTTCAGGAAAAACGGTCGTTGCCGCAACAGCCATATTTGAAGCTTTTTTAAATGGCTATCAAACCGTATTTATGGTACCCACTCAGATCTTGGCCCAACAGCACTTTAATACATTAAATCAACTTTTTTCACCTTTTAAAATTAGAATTGCCCTAATTACCGGGGCCGGAATTACCAAAGATTTCGGCAAATCGGATGTTTTCGTTGGCACCCACGCTCTGATTAAACAAAAGGCTTTATTTGAGAAAACTGCCTTAGTTATTATAGACGAACAACATCGGTTTGGGGTTGAACAACGGGAACAGTTAATTAAACGGGCGGGCAAAAGAACTTATGTTCCCCATATTTTAAATATGACGGCCACCCCAATTCCCAGAACTATTGCCCTAAGTTTATATGGCGACCTGGATCTTTCGACATTAAACGAGCTCCCCCCGAATAGACAGAAAATTACCACCTGGGTAGTTCCAACAACAAAACGAACAGCAGCTTATAAATGGATCAAGACACAAATCTCAGGCCTGTCTGCCGGCAGGCAGGCCTTTATCGTCTGTCCACTTATTGAAGAAGGTCAGACCGAAACTACTATTTCAGTCAAATCAGCCAAAAAAGAATACGAACATCTGCAAACAATTTTTACGGGTCTGAAACTTGACCTCCTACACGGAAAGCTTTCCGCCAATCAAAAAAACGACGTTATCAATAAATTTAAAAAAGGTAATACGGATATTTTAGTAACTACGCCTGTAGTAGAAGTAGGTTTGGATGTACCCAATGCCACTATAATGTTAATCGAGGGCACAGAAAGGTTCGGCTTGGCCCAATTGCATCAATTGCGGGGCAGAGTAGGCCGGGGCAGTACCAAAAGCTACTGTTTACTTTTTACTGATAGCGAGTCGCCAAAAGTTTTAACCCGCCTCTCGGCCATGCAAAAAAATCTAACCGGATTTGAATTGGCCGAGCTCGATTTGCGCCTCAGGGGCCCCGGAGAAATTTATGGAATCAGGCAGCATGGTTTCCCAGAATTGAAAATTGCTTCCTGGCAGGATATTGACCTAATTAAAAAAGCTAAGGAGGTTGCAACTACTCTCCTAATGGATTAAAATTACGGGCATATGACGCCCTTACCAAAGAAAAAGTCGACCAGATCAAGAACTAATGCCAGGAAAATTAACCAGAGAGTATCTGCCGGTTCGCTGGTTAAATGCACTTCCTGCGGCAAGCTAAGGCAACCTCACAGAGCTTGTCCAAGTTGCGGTTTTTACAAATGAAGACGGCCTTTGACCCCAGACATCAAAAAAGAAGGGAAACTGTAAAAATTCTTTTTGCAGAGACTTTTGCCGTCCAGCCTAATACCCCGGAACTGGTAGCTAAAATTTTAGCAAAAGAAAGCTCGATAGACGAAAGAATAAGAAAAGCTGCCCCCACTTTTCCGGTCAAAAACTTAAACAGAATCGATCTCTCAATACTCAGGCTGGCTGTTTATGAGCTGGATGAGGGGGACACCCCGCCAAAAGTAATCATCGACGAGGCAGTTGAACTGGCTAAAGAATTTGGAAGTGAAAATTCCGCTTCCTTTATTAATGGAGTTTTAGGTACAATATATAGAGGAAAATGAATACCGAAAAAAACATAATAAAACTTTTGGCCGACCATATTGGCGTCGAGCCGGAGGATATCAAGCCTGAGGATTTCTTTTTTGAAGATTTACATATGTCCCCGGCAGACCTTTCAGACTTTCTGGATTCGTTGTCTAACATCGGTATAGATATCACAAAAATTGATCTGGCCACAATTGAGACTGTTGAAGACCTTTTAGAAACTCTAGTTACCCAACTTGAATATGAATAACATCAACAACCTCAAAAACATTTTTAACAATAAAGATCTTTTAACTCAAGCCTTAACCCATAAGTCGTGGGTTAACGAACACGTGGGCGAGAGAAATTCCAACGAACGTTTAGAGTTTTTAGGTGATGCGGTCTTAGAATTTATTATCTCTCAGGAACTTTATCGGGAATTCCCGGATAAACCCGAAGGATATCTGACTTCCTTAAGGGCTAATTTGGTTAACACCGAAAATTTGGCCAATTTAGCTAAAAAATTGAATTTGGGAACCTATCTCTATTTAGCTAAGGGGGAAGAGGAAACCGGAGGAAGAACAAACCCGTCTTTGCTGGCTGACACGGTGGAAGCCATAATCGGGGCTTTATTTTTGGACCAAGGGATTAACCCCGCTTATACATTTATTAAAGAAAATCTAGTCAGTGAGATTCCTGAAAAGATGGCTAAACCCCTTAAAGACCCCAAAAGCCGTCTGCAGGAATATGCCCAAGCCAAAGGATTATCTACCCCAAAATATCGGGTTCTGGAAGAATTAGGACCGGATCACGATAAAAAATTTACCGTCGAAGTTTTTGTACATAACCAGGTTTGGGGAAAAGGCACCGGAAAAAGTAAGAATAGCGCCGAGCAAGAAGCCGCAGCCAGTGCTCTAACGAGTCTTGTAATCTAAGGCATCCTTGAGGTACAATCTACAGCTATGGTCAAAATCAGATTGAACAGAACCGGTGTCCGCAATCATCCTTTTTACAGGATTGTGGCTGTTGACGAAAGGGAGAAAAAAGGCGGAGTTCCGCTCCAGGTCTTAGGATACTGGCAGCCGTCTAAAAAACTGATCAAAATAGATAAAAAAGCCCTAGAAGCCTGGGTAAGTAAGGGCGCTCTTGTTAGCCCAGCTGTAAGTAAGCTCATATGAAAAACTTATTGGAATTTATCCTTAAATCAATTACCGGTTCTTCGGAATGTCGGGTCGAGGAGCAAACCGGCGATGGCGATCATATTAATCTTATTATTTACGCCCCTCAGGAAATTATGGGTTTAATCATAGGCAAAAACGGAAAAACCATAAAAGCCATCAGAAGCCTCATTAAAGTTAGAGCCACCTTAGAGAAAAAGGGAGTGTCAATTTCAATAGCTGAAAATTCTTCAAACCCCACCTAAAAAGGGTTACTCCTGGAGCTTGTAGCTTCTTGAGGCGCAGGTTCGGCAAAGACGGGAATTTTTAAATTTGCCATTTGGGAAATCATATCTTTTTCACTAGCCGACAGGTCATTTATCGGTTCCGTTGTCGCGGGGATAGTAACCGGGTAGGGCGACCAATATGAATTAATTATGATATCGACATTACTATTCCCACTATTTCCGCTTTTATCCTGACCTAAAATGGCGGTATTAACCAAAACCAAGGGAGCAATACCAGGTAGGTTATTCAGAAAATCAAATGCAGCCGTAACCGGACCAGAAATATTTAAGCTTATATTTTCCCCAGGCATAATATTTTCCTTAGTATTGGGGCGCGATGACATAGAATTAATTACGACTCCGGTTGAAGAAGACAATGTTCTAAGTTGGGAAATTACCATCGCCGTCGAATCCTCCCCGGGTAGGGCAAAGGAAAAAAGGTTGGCATTTTGGGCGATACTGGGCGAAACCGAACTCAGTATGGTATTTTTTTGCTCTAAGACCCGAATTTCCTGTTGAGTATCACTAATTTGTTTTTGTTGGGTCATAAATTTGGCAAAACCCAATTTTAGAATAACAACTCCAAAAACAGCTAAAATCAACAGGGATATTAGCGGGAGAACGATAATTTTTATGTCCGGCGGCAAGTCAATTTTCATTTTGTAAATTCGAATACAATTTTGTAACCCTGGGTTTCACTAAAGGAAAATGATTTTAAATTAACAGTTCCAAATGAATCTGAGGCAATAACCGTAGCCATCAATTGACTAACAGCCATGGGGTCGGTAGTCTGAAAGTCTATTTCATTAAGCGTAGGGGATAAATCAGCTGTAGTTAATAATATTGAACCGGGCAATTGGGATAATAATTGGGGAACAACCTTTATATCTGCAGCAATTGAATTTTGTGCTTGAATCTGTTTAATCTTGCTTAACCGATCTCTTACCAAATACAGGCCCTGTTCCGCCTGCTGATTATTTTTTATAGTATCCAACAATTGATTTTTATTTTGCTCCAAATTTTTCAATTTCATTGTATCTAAAACAAAAAGAGCTATCAGAACAACAGCGATACAAATAAATAAGGCAAACCCGGCAATCACTATCTTATTTATTACTTTGGTAATTTTTACAGTTAAGCTCTTAGGAACTAAATCCGGGGGCAAAAAATTGATTTTTGGCATAGGCTGCTATTGATCCATTCCCAGGGCCAACCCGACCGCAATTGAATAAAGAGGTGCATAACTGGTAATGGTTTTGGCCACTTCAGGATTCACTACAATCTTTTGAAAAGGATTACCAACCACTATTTCTATACCCAAAAGCCTCCCTAAAGAAGTTGCAGCCTCCGGCATACTGGAAGTCCCTCCAGAAACAATAACCGAAGTGGGAGATTCTCCTTTTTCTTCAGTCAAATAGTACTGAATAGCTTTTTTAATCTCATCAGCAACTAATTTAAAAACCGGATCCAAGGCAACTTTTATTTTTCCCTCCAACTGCGATGCTGACATTCCATAAGCCCTTTTATATTCTTCAGCTTGTTTCATATCAATTCCCAATGTTTGAGCCACAGCCCGGGTAAAAGCCTCTCCGGCTGTAGGAATGGTCCTCGAAAAATTCAGGAGGCCATTTTTAGTAATAGCAATATTAGTGGAAGCAGCGCCGAAATCAACCAACAAAACTGTTTTATCCAAAGGCGCAAGGACCCGAGTAAGGGCAATCATTTCCGTTTCCACGCTAGCTACATTAAGACCGGCGTTTTGCACTACCTTTACATATTTCTCCACCAGTTTCCGCGGTGCCGCAACTAAAAGAACCTTTATTTCAGGAGGAATAGTGCTTTCTTTCCTTTCCAATACCTGATGCTGGATAATAGCTTCAGCCAAGGGAATTGGGATATACTGCTCCGCTTCCCATTTAATGGCAGATATAATTTCCTGATCGGTAAGGAGAGGAAATTTAATAGTCCTGGTAAACACCAACTGCTCCGGAATGGAAATCGCTACATCCCGGGAAGAAATATTAGCTTCCTTAAAAAGTTTTTTAAGTAAACCGGAAAAAGATGCAGATTCGCTATCATCTTTAAAATTTTCTGGCGGTTGGCCTACATAACCCACAATTCCCGAAGCCCGCAACTCATAAGCGGTTCCAGCCTTTTGCAATTCAATAATCTTAATAAATTTTGACCCGATATCAATGCCAACGCTCATTTTATTATTCCTCCCGGGCTAAATATGGCTGATTCGAAAATCGACGGAATTTCTTTATAACCCTCAACCACGGTAATTTTTCTATTTGAATCACCACAGCTACCCGCCGCAGTACAAGACGTACCGGTTGAATCAATAATAACACCCTGCGAGGGAAATGCAGTTGAACCACCGGTAATACCAATCAGATGCGGAGTATCGGTGTTATAGAGAAGACGAATCCTGGCAAATTGTAATTTATTGATTGTACCGGTTATTGTCGATGTCAGACCTAGATTAGTATTTAAGGATATCGCTTTTTTATAGGCAAACAAGGTAGCAGGAGTCCCAATCGAACAGGTTCCAGCATCAACCGCAGCAAAACCATTGCCTCTACTTTGGTTAGGATCAAAAGTAGCTCTGGCAATTTGCAGAGTTGAGGGATCACCGGCAGTCGTTTCGTAATAAACTGATAATTCAAGCGCCGGAATCTTATTAACATCTGTTGGGGTACTTTCAGTCTTAACCCAACAAACAGTAAAAGCATCGCCAGTAAAACAAGGATGGGTGCCGTCACAGACCGTACTGCCACTGGCACTATGCGACACAAACCATAGGGTCATTGATTCACCCGAATAAAATGACATCGGATTGACAAAACTGGTTGTACCTTGAGAAAAATTGGTTACTTGGGTAGTAAAAGAGGCACTATTATTTAGATTGGTAGTTGGTATTGCAACTCCGGATAGAAGAGATTTCTCAATTCCGGCCTCGGCAGCCGAAAAGGCCCGTTGTGATTCATCCTCTTTATTGGTAACCGTCACATCAGTTACGGTCCGAGAAATTACCGACAGAGCAATAATCAGGGAGACGGAAATAACCAAAACCACGACCAGAAGCGTTTGCCCCGAATTTGATTTTGGTTTAGGCAGGATATTCATCTATAATATCAGTCTAGCAATTTTTTAATAGTTCCTCAAGTAAATCTGGGTTGACACGGACATATTAGCCGATTCTACCCCCGTTTTATTGGTATTCTTAGCCGATAAATCAATTGTTAATGAAGGTGTGCCTCCGGAAGCATTAGTATCACAAGTGAATTCACAATCAGTAATTTGAATATCACTGCCGGTCATCCGGGCAGAAACCGAGGCCACATAAAAGTTGCTATCGCCCTGTGAAACACAAGTAAAGCTTCCCGGAAGTCCTAAAGCATTATTATAACTAACGACAGTGTTATTGTTAGAGTCTTGACTGCAAGTGATAGAAGAAGCGCTTCTGATTTCCCTTTCCATGACCGCTAAAGTAGAATTTAAATCCTCCCTCACTTTAACTAAAGATTCACTTTTATTAGCCCCCCGCAGGGATAACATAATTATCTGGGTAGTTAAAGCCCCCAATAGTCCAAAGATAAAGATAACAATAAGCATTTCAAACAAACTAAACCCCCTTATATTATTTTTCATTTATCCTGCCAATTAGTTAAATAAGTAACTGAACTGGATTGATGTAAACCATTTTGGTCACTCCAGGAAACAGTCACATTAACCATAACAGTGTTAGTTATTGATGCGTCAAAACTTACTTGTCGAATTAAATTTGTGCCCACAATATAGTCAGTTGAAAGGCAACTTGATTTTTGATACCAGCCATCATCAACACTCTGAAAACAAAGAGTTCCATGACTACCAACGTTTGCTAGAAAAGCATTCCAATCAGTGTCTTTTTGGCCCTTGATCCACTCATTGGCTTCCTGAATATAGCGGGTAGTTAGAGTTTTGTTCCGGGAATAGCTACTGGACTTAATCGAGATTAAGGCCAGACCCGCGATAGCGGTAACTACCAAAGAAACAATCATTAAAGTCACCGTAACTTCAAAAAGTGACTGTCCTTTTACTATTTTTTTTACGGCCATGTTATTTTTCCACCCTTACTTATCCCAATCGTTTGAGTATTTGCAGTACTAACTTGCTTAACCGTAATACTAATATCATTAACCAGGTCAGTTCCTTGACCCAATATTTTAAACATTACACTCGTTCCATTGGGCGTATAATTAGTGTCAGCAGGAGGCGTCGGTGTTTTTTTAGTACTGGCAATCTCCACGGGTCCGGCACCATTATCACAAACTGCTACATAATAATAAGAAGCCGTACTAACAACTATTCGGTATCCGTTAAGTGAAGAGCAACCACTGGCGGGTTTCATACCCGACAAGGAGTTTTCTTGAATTAATCTTAGGTCAGCAACCATGCTTCTGGCAGCAGAAGTTAGTGACTGGCGGCGGGCATAATCCCGATACTGTAATATTCCTATTCCCATCAGAAGTCCAATAATACTTATCACAATTAGAATTTCTATCAGGGTATAGGCATTGTGGGCAGAAGATTTAGGCATATGTTAAGGACTAGTAACTTGATAGTCACAAGTTACCCCCGTACCACAACTGCTAGTGTCTCCACAAGTAATCGACCCCGCTCCCTGTTCCATATTGGCACACAATATATAAGTAGAACCGTTAAGTGAATAATAATGGTAAAAATCACCCGGAATGGGATCAGCAAAAGTATTGGAAATATAAGTGTTAGTAGTACTGCAACTTGTCGTACTGCCATCGCCAACGAGCGGAAAGCTCAATTTGTGACTGCTGTCAGAAACCGGGTAAGCATTACAATCTGAGTGATAAATCTCCAAGCCCGCCTGGATACTGGCCAAATCAGCTTTCCTTTTGGCATCCCTGGCCGCCAGACGGGAATTATTAATAGCAAAAAAAGATAAGGCAGTTAAGATCCCAATAATCGCAATCACTACCAATAACTCAATCAGGGTAAAACCCTTCTTATTTATATTTCTCATGGCGGACAGGTACCGCTTGACCCAGTTAAACTTGTAAGAGTTGTGGTTGTACCACTCTTTCCGGTGGAACAGTAATATAAATATGTGGCAGAGCTGACATTTTCTAATTTACCCCAAATAACGTAATTAAGTGCGTTAGCTGTTCCTGTCCCGTCGCCATTAGAAATATAATCGTATACGTAAGTGGTATCAGTAGAATATTTTTTATCTTCAGGACAGGTACTTCCGGTACCTAATAAGGATGTGCACAAGACTCCGGTTGAGAGGCGGGTTGTGGAAGTATAAGAAGGATATAAACTGGAATTTTTATTGGCATAAGTTTCCAAAGAAATTTGGTATTGTTTTAAATCAGACATCCTTTTGGCATCGTTCGCTTTTTTAACATAAGAAGGGTAATTAACAGAAACGATAGTAGACAAAATTCCAATCAGGGCTATAACTACCAGCAACTCAATTAGTGTAAACCCCCGTTTCATAACTTACCTCTTATTTCATTTTCATACTCTTCAATAGATTTATCAAGTGGGGTTTGGCTAAAAGCCTTACCGGCATTGCATATCCGGTTTCCACAGGATAAATCCCTGGCTAAAACCGTAGATTTGTATTCATCTTCATCTTTACCCTCCAGAGAAGCAAACAATTGGTAAGTCCGGCCGTCAGACAAATAAAGATAGGCTGCCCCTTGATTGGAACTGGGATCAATCGGCAGCTTACCTAAAAGGGAATTACCACCCCAGGTGCAGGGCGCCAAATTAATATACATTCCGGTTTTGGGATCAATTGTAGTACCAGGGCCAAGGCAAGCCACCATTTTCCCGTCAACCGATGCCGGAAAAGAACCGGTATTGCTATGGAAATTATCCAAGTAGGTGACAATTTGGCCGATGTCGCTCATTCTTTGCGCATCCCGCGCCCGTCTCAGACTAATCCGGAAATTAAAAAATGAGGCGATAGAAATTAATGCCAAAACTATAACAATTGCTAATAATTCTGGTCTAGAAAATTTTTGCATATAACAAAGCCACTAAAAAAGCCAAAGCTAAAAAAGGTCCAAAGGCAATTGGAACACGAAATTTAGCTTTGCCAACCAATATTAGTATAAGGCCGGTGACTGCCCCAATCAAAAATGCCGCATACATCCATACTAAAGTTCCCGGCCAGCCCAAAATAAGGCCCACCGCCAAAACTAATTTAACGTCTCCCAAGCCCATACCTTTACCTTTAGTAATTAAGTGGGTTAATAATAAAAACAAAGCGGCGCAAAGACCGGATAAGATATTGACATAAAAAAACTGAGGAGAGATAAAAATTAAATTGATAACACCCAAGAATATAATTAAAAAAGACAGTTCATCAGGAATAATCTGGTGCTCAAAATCAATTACGAATATTGCTAAAAGCAATAAGGCAATAGGCCATAAAATATAGGCACTAGGCACTGGTGAATAGGCATTAGTTAAGAAATATAGAACAACAAATAAAACTACTGTGGAAAACTCGATAAGAGGATAACGGAGAGAAATAGGCTTATGACAGTGGCGGCATCTACCTTTTAATAATAAATACGAGAGCAGAGGAATATTATCACACCAAGAAATAACATTATGACACTCAGGGCAAATTGAACGGGAATGCAGGTCTAATATCCTAATATTTCTGGGTATTCTCCAAGTCACTGAACTCAAAAACGATCCAAATATTAAACCCAGTAAAATAACCGGAACAATCATTATTTAATCATACAATATCCCAATAACAAAACTACCGGGGTTTTATTCCCGGTAGTTTTTCATTTAGTGACTAAATGAAACTTACGCCTACGGTGTACAAGCAGAAGCATCCGCTGCTGTACCAGTCTGTGATGACCAACAAAACATGGTATTAGTGGTTGGATTACCAGCTAATATCGTACCACTAAGCGCTACCCTGGCACAGTTGCCTGCGGCAGTAGTGCAAGCGGTTGAACCATCCGACTGTTTGGCACTTAGAGTATAAGCCGCTCCATAACCGGTAGGATTAGCCGGTGGAAGAGGAGCCGCGACTAACTCACTGGTCGTTCCCACCAAATCCGATATGGCAGCCGGATAATAACCCAACCTAGTATAGTAGGACTGCAAAGCTCCAGCTATTTGGCCAATATCACTTCTAACCTTGGAATCACCAGCCTGCTTCATTTTCTGAGCAGGATTAATGGCCGCGGCTACGACCGCAGCTAGTATTCCAATAATGGCGATCACTAACAGAAGTTCAATTAATGTAAAACCTTTTCTTTGGGCAGTCATTTTAATTTTTCACCTCCTCTCAAAAAACTTACTCACAACATTAAGTATTGTCTTATAAAAAACTATTTGTCAAATAAACTACTTCTCTACGGACAAGGACAAGTAGCGGTATCGGCTGCCACTACCGTAGACGATCTCCAACAAAAAAGTACATTAGTCGTTGGGTTACCCGCCAAAATCGTTCCGGAAACTGCGGCACTAGCGTTAGAAGAACATACGGTGTAGGTATAGGCAGTTCCATAACCGGTATTATTTGTCGGGGGAACAGGAATGGAATTTAACTCCTTGTTAGCTGTTAAATCCGTTAAGACGGCGGGGTAAAATCCTTTATTTGTATAGTATGATTGTATTGCTCCAGCCAATTGGCCAACATCACTCCTGACTTTGGAATCATTACCCATTTTTACTTTCTGGCCAGGGTTAATAGCAGCTGCTACAACTGCAGCTAAGATTCCAACAATAGCGATAACTAACAAAAGTTCGATTAGCGTAAAACCATACTTATTTTGGGCAGACATCATAATTCAGATAAAACTCAGAGAGCCCTATCCTGATTAAATATGAGACTTTAGAATTTGCTTGTCAAGAGTCTTGGTTAAAAACTATTGGTTATAGTATAAATCGGCATAATGACGGCAATAAATAGAAAGGCCACACCCACACCCAAAATAATCATCATTGCCGGTTCAATGGCCGTAGTTAAATTTTTTACCTTTTCATCCGACTCGATTTCAAAAATATGACTGAGTTTTTTTAACACCTCTTCGGTTTTGCCGGTTTCTTCACCAATGGCCAGCATCTGGGACAAAATAAAAGGGAAAGCTTCAGGGTGGCGGCCAAATGAATAGGCGATAGGGAAACCCTTTTCTACCTGTTTGGCGGCATCAAGGAGGGCATCCGAAATTACCGTATTACTCATCACTCCGGCAGTAATATTTAATCCATCTAGAATCGAAACTCCCGATCCCACCATCAAACTTAAACTCCGGGTCAGGTCAGTTAACAAAATTTGCCTTTCTAAATCACCGATAATCGGAATTTTAAGTATCAATTCATCAATCTTTCGTTTCCCGGCTGCAGTTTTTCGATAACCAATAAATCCGTAAACCCCGGCCCCGATTACCATCAACACCAACCACCAGAACTTAGCTGCAAATCCGGAAATTCCCAATAGTATTTGCGTCGGGAGAGGCAATTTAGCTCCCATATCAGTGTACATACCCATCATTTTAGGAATTACGAAAGTCACCATTACCGCAGCCACAATAACCATTCCCACCACCAAAATCATCGGGTAAACTAAAGCCCCCTTTACTTTACCGGCAAATTCTCCCTGCTTTTCCAAATTTTCCGTAAGCCGCAGCAACACTTCATCCATCACCCCACCGGCTTCCCCTGATTTAAGTAAGGCAATGTATGATGGGGAAAAAATATCCGGATACTTGGCAATTGCTGAAGAAAGGGATTCACCCTCTTCAATATCAGTCAGAATATTAATTACCACTTTCTGCATCTGGCCCTTAGTCTGGGTTTTCATAATCATCAAGGCGTCAGTGATGGGGAGCCCGGCATTGACCATAATTGATAGCTGCCGGGTAAATATCGTAACGTCTGAAGTGGTTATTCGTTCGTTAAATTTTTTTAATAAATCCAGAGGGTTCCCGCTAACCGGCTTAATAATAATAACAATTAAGCCTTGCTTCCTAATTAATTTGGCTGCATGGGATTCACTTGAAGCATCTACCTCGCCTTTAACCAATTTGCCGTTTTTATCCCTTGCCTGATAGAAATATTTTTTCATGATCTGACTAATCTTTGCAGCTCTTCGGGACTAAGCGACCAGGCTTGAGCGGTTTCCAGGGTAATCTGCCCCTCCCTAACTAATCTGGCCAAAGAATGATCCAAAGTAATCATCCCTGCCTCTTGAGAAGTCTCAATAATGCCGTTTATTTGATGGGTTTTCCCTTCCCTAATAGTTGTTTTAATGGCTGATGTCCCGAGCATTAATTCATAGGCCACCACCCGGCCCTTGGGAATAACCGGCACTAATCTCTGGGAAAATACTGCCTCAATAACATTGGATAACTGCATTCTGATTTGAGCCTGCTGTTCCTCAGGAAAAACATCCACAATCCGGTCCACCGTCTGAGCAGCTGAATTGGTGTGCAGGGTAGCAAACACCAAATGTCCGGTTTCGGCTACCGTAATGGCGGCTGAAATGGTATCAAAATCCCGCATTTCACCGATAAATACCACGTCCGGATCTTCCCGCAGCACCGACCGGAGCGCAATATCCCAAGAATGGGTATCAATCCGCATCTCCCGTTGAGAAACAACCGACTTCACAGGCTTAAACACAAATTCGATCGGATCCTCAATAGTCACAATATTGCAAGACCGGGTAAGATTAATTTCGTTAATAATTGCCGCCAGGGAGGTGGACTTTCCGTGTCCTGTCGGCCCCGTAACTAATATCAAACCCTGTTTAAGGGTAGTGAAAGAATGCAGAATTTTAGGCAACAGTAAACTATCAATAGTGGGGATCTCCAAAGGTATTGCCCTAAAAGATGCCGCCAGAGTATTTTGTTGATTGTAGGCATTAACCCTAAACCTAACTT
>Ga0187878_1000536_pt1 | contig 42442 bp, 35 predicted proteins | sample June2016WEW_17_1_FD_132979 | JGI IMG/M metagenome (GOLD analysis project Ga0187878, IMG submission 132979) | Peatland microbial communities from SPRUCE experiment site at the Marcell Experimental Forest, Minnesota, USA - June2016WEW_17_150 | ecosystem: Environmental > Terrestrial > Soil >... | reverse complement strand
AGATCCGGCTTCTCGCCGTTGAGAAACGCCGTCACGCGGAGCTCCTCCAGGAGCTGGCTCTCGGTGATGGGCTGGCTGTCGATTGTCACCGCGACGCGGTCGATGATCTCCGCGCGAGCGAGGCAGCAGAAAAGTACGAAGGACGAAGTACGAAGTACGAAGTGGGAACCGCTATGCATCGTCATTTCAAAACGCCTGCCCCAGGGAGAAGTGGAACTGGAAGTGGCTGATCTGCTGGTTCGTCAGTTGCCCGGTGCCAGCCTGGAGCTGCTGCTGCGTGCCTGTGAAGCCGAAGAAACGCGGCGGATTGATGCTGTAACCCAAATCCAGCCGGATCGGACCCACCGGGGTCTGGTATCGCACCCCGAAGCCCACCGCGTGCACCATGTAGTTGAAGTCCTGGAGACCGCGCTGCTTGACCCGGAAAGAGACGCTGTTCAGGCCCGAATACACGTTCCCCGCATCTTCGAACAGCACTCCGCGGACATTGTCGCCGATCAGCGGGAATCGCAATTCGACCTGGTTCATCAACAGCGCCTTGCCGCCCAACGGAAACCCGGTCTCGGGGTCGCGCGGTCCGGCTTGATTCTCGGGGAACCCCCGGTGCGACTCCGCGCCGCCCGCGAAGAACTTCTCGGGCAGCGGGATGTCCTGCGGCCCGGACAGCCTCTGTTCCCAGCCGAAGGTGATCGAGCGCGCCAGCACTAACCGGCTTCCGAAACCGACCGGATGGTAGGTGGCGTTGTGGCCCACGAAGCGGGTGAATCCAGTCTGCGACCCCAGCGCCTTCGCCGCCCAGCCCAGGTCCAGCGTGTTGTAGACGCCGCGGTGGGAGTCCACCGGGTCGTCGCGCCGGTCCTGGATGTAGTTGACCGCCAGAATGCCGATCCGCGTCGGTTGAGAATACAGAGGGATCAGCTCGACGCTGCTGATCTTCAGGTTCGACACGCTCACCCGGCGAAACGTAAACCGGTACAGCATCGTGCTGGCCTTGGAGATCTTCTGCCCCAATTGCACCGAAGCTTCCCGGCGTCTGGCGTCAAACGTGCGCACGTCGCGAGAGTCGTCGTAGAGGGCGCTGAACAGCAGGTTCAGGCTCGGGTTGCCGCGGAACTGCGGCGCCTGATAGGTGAGCACTGCCCTCTGTTCCAGCGTCGATGCGCGGCTCTGAAAGGAAACGATGTGCCCGTAGCCCAGGAAATTCCTCCGGGTGACGCCGAAATACGCCCGCGGGCTGAACCCGGCCTGCCCGGCGGGCGCCTCCAGGCAGGTCTGGCATCCGCCGATCCGGGCGATTTCCGCGCCCAGGCCTCCCGTCACCGTGTACTTGCGCGCCTCCTCGACGTCCAGCAGAACGTTCTTGTCCCGCTCCTCCCCCTGCGGATTCTGAAGCGCCATGTCGACCCGCGCGAAAATCCCCAGGTTGTAGAGCCGCCGTTGCGTGTCCAGGATCGCCGCCCGGGACAGCGGGTCGCCCGGCTTGAGTTGTACGCGCTCGTCCACCAGTTGCGGGGCCGTCGCCGCCAGCCCGCTTTTCAGCGTGCCTCGCACGAACTTGCGCTCGCCTTCCTCGATCGTATACTTCAGGTCCATGCGGTTGGGTTCCCCGGGCCGCGTGAAGCTCCACTGGAGTCTGGCGTTCGGGTAGCCCTGGTTGTAATACCAGTCCAACACGTTGTCGCGGTCGATGGCCACGTTCAGCTCGCTAAAGGGCTGGCCGGGCAGCGATTGAAGCAGGCCCTCCACCGCCTGGCGGTTCTCCGGGGAGCTCCCCGCCAGGTCCAGCTTCCCCACCAGCCACTGCGGGCCCTCCTGAATCCGGATGGACACGGCGAGGTTCGTCTCTTTGCCCTTGTAGCCGCGGGTCACCTGCGAGGTCACGTTCACATCGCGGAACCCGTTGGCACGGTACGGCGAGGCGATCGCCTCCAGATCCTGGCGCAGCAGGCTCTCGCTGTAGCGCCCGTGCCGGAATTGCAGCACCGAGGCCGGCCGCACGTACATCCGCTCGACCAGGGTGTTGGTGTCGAAGTACTTGTTCCCCTGGATCGCTACCTCGACCACCTTGTGCCGCTCGCCCCGTGCCACCTGGTACTGGATCAGCGATTGGCCGCCGCCGTCCGCCGCCTGGATCGAGAACTCCACCGTGGCGTCGAAGTAGCCCTGGCTCTGGAAGTACTCGATCAGGTTCTGCTTGCCCTCCACCAGCAGATCGCGGTCCACCGACTGCTCCTCGTAAACCGGCACCAGTTGGCGCAGCTTTCCGCGGGAAATCTTCGCGCCCACCAGCTCGATCCGGATCTTCGGCCCGCCCTCGAGCGCCAGCGTCGGCCTCACCCGTTCGGTGTTCGGGTCGTAGTCCATCTTCTCGAGGGATACCCGCGCCTCCAGCCGGTCGCGCTTCTCGTAGGACCTCCGCACCCGCTGCACGCCCTCCTGCGTCCGGGCCTCGGTCTGCTTTTTCCAGCCGAACAAGCCCTTCCAGCGTGTCGTGCGGGCAATCTCCCGAGGCGCCCGATCGGGATGCCCGGTCACCTCCGGGGTGGTGTACCGCGCCCGGTCCCCGCTCTCGATCCGGAAATGGATTCGCACCTGCTGCGTCGCCGGATCGCGCTCCACCTCCGGCTGGACATGACTCTCGTTGAAGCCGTTGTTCCGCAGCACGTTTTCCAGGTTTCTCACCGCCTGCGCCACGTCCTCTTCCGCGTACGGCGCGCCCAATTCCAGCCGGGTGGAGTTCACCAGCACGCCCTCGTTCGGCGGTTCGGAGACCCGCTCCACACTCACGTGCCCGATGAAGTAGTTGTTCGTAGTACGGAATTCGAGGACGACCCCGCCGTCGGCCAGCCGCGCGTCCACGTCGATCTGGGCGTAGCGCCCGGTCGCGTACAGCCGCTCGATCGCCGCCCGCACCTCCGCCAGCCGCAGTGGCGCATCGACTTTCAGCGGCAGGATCCGGTCCAAAACCTCCCGGCTATAGGGCTGCTTCTCCGGACGGAACTCAATCGCCCGGATCGGCCTGCCCTGGTAGTCTTCGGGCGCGGCCATGGCGGAAAATGCCGCGACGACACACAGAAATAACGACCGCACCAAACAGCAATCTTAGCATCCGGCCCCCAGGCGGCCTGTGTGCGACCATGGGCTTGATGCAGCCCGACCGCTACTCCCGGCAGATCCTGTTTGCCGGCATTGGCGCCGCCGGACAGCAGCGCCTGGCCGCCTCCCGCGCCGCTATTGTCGGCTGCGGCGCGCTGGGAAGCTTTCAGGCCGGCGCCCTGGCCCGAGCGGGCGTCGGGCGCCTGCTGATCGTCGACCGCGACTACGTCGAGTGGAGCAACCTCCAGCGCCAGTGGCTGTTCGAGGAATCCGATGCCCGCGAGGGCTGGCCCAAAGCCATCGCCGCCGCCCGGCGCCTCGCCGCCATCAACTCGGAGATCGAGGTCCTGCCGCTGGTTGCCGACCTCACCGCGGCCAACATCCACGACACGCTCGAGAGCACGGACCTGATCCTGGACGGCACGGACAACTTCGAAACCCGCTACCTCATCAACGACTACGCCGTCAGCCGCGGGCTCCCCTGGATCTACGGCGCGGCGGTGGGCAGCTACGGCCTCACCATGCCCATACTGCCCGGCCGCACTGCCTGCCTGAAGTGCGTCTACCCCGAGCCGCCTTCCGGCGCGCAGCCAACCTGCGAGACCGCGGGAATCCTGAACGCCGTCACCTCCGCCGTTGCCTCCCTTCAGGTGGGCGACGCGCTCAAAATCCTCGCCGGCGACGCCGCTTCCCTCCGCCCGCGCATCACCACCATCGACGTCTGGAGCGGCGAAGTCCGCCAGATCGCTCTGCCTGCGCCCGACCCCCAGTGCGAGGCCTGCGGCCAGCGCCGCTTCGTCCATCTGGAAGGCACCCGCCGCGTCCCCATCGGCCTTTGCGGCCGCAACGCCGTGCAAATCCACGAGCGTTCCCGCCCCGTGAACCTCGGCGAACTGGAGCAGGCCCTCAAGCCGCTCGGCGAGGTCCGCGCCAACGAGTTCGCCCTGCGCTTCTTCCTGGCCCCATACGAGATCACCGTCTTCCCCGACGGCCGCGCCATCATTAAAGGCACTACCGATATAGGCCTCGCCCGCAGCCTCTACGCCCGCTACGTCGGAAGTTAGGGCCCGCCCTGGACCTCACTCCTCACTCGCGGCCCACAAAACGTCTTCTGCGCTTTCTGTGGGGCAGGCGGTTTCGCCTGCCACCGTCTGTGTCTTGATGGCTCGGATGAACGTTCACGAAACGTTAGGAAGGCAATACCGGGCGTCGCTGGAGATGCTGTGGCAGGCGATCGCCAAGTGCCCCGAATCTCTGTGGCTGACGCCCGGCTATCCGAACAGGTTCTGGCACATCGCCTACCACGCGCTGTTTTACACGCACCTGTACTTGCAGAATTCCGAAGCGGACTTCCGGCCTTGGGCCAAGCACAAGCCGAACCACCAGTTTCTCGGCTGCACGCCCTGGCCGCCCTACGAGCGGCCGAAGATCGAAGCGCCGTACACGAAAGAGGAGGTTCTCGAGTACCTTGAGATCTGCCGCGCGGAAATCGAGGCGCGGACGCCGTCCCTGGACCTGGACGCAGCCTCGGGGTTCCCCTGGCAACCGTTCCACAAACTGGAGCAGCAGCTCAATAGCATCCGGCACCTCCAGCATCACACCGCGCAACTGATAGACCGCCTGCGCACCGCGGAGAATATCAGCGTCGCCTGGGTGGCGACCGCCTGAGCGCTGCGTCTGCCGCGGATAGCCCTGCCGCTACTTCTTGTGGTAGTTCGGGTAGGCCGGCTTCTTGTAGGCCGGCGGCGGGTTCTTCTCCAGCTCCGCCAGGACTACTTTGACGGCCTCCTCGAGTTGCGGGTCGTGCCCGGCGCGCACCGCTTGCGGATCGTAATCCACCTCGATGTCCGGCGACACGCCGTGGTTCTCGACCTCCCAGGCGCCCTCGGTGTTATAGAACGCCAGGTTCGGCGCGGTCACGCGCCCGCCGTCCATCAGCGCCGGGAAGCCGAAGATCCCCACCAGCCCACCCCAGGTGCGCTCGCCGATGAGTTTTCCGATGTGCGCCTTGCGGAACATCCACGGCATCATGTCACCGCCCGAGCCCGCGTATTCGTTGACGATCATCGCCTTCGGCCCGAAGATCGAACCTACCGGCGTGGTGAAGGCCGCTCCGTCCCGCGTCGCGAAGAAGTTCATAAGTGGCCGCCGCATGTAGTCGATGATGTAATCGGCCGCGGCGCCCCCGCCGTTGAAGCGCTCGTCGATCACCGCGCCCTGCTTGTCCACTTGCGCAAAGTAGTAGCGGTTAAAATTCGTGTATCCGGCTCCGGCGGTGTTGGGCAGGTAGACGTAGGCCAGCCGGCCGCCGCTCATCTGGTCCACCTTCCGGCGATTGTCTTCGATCCAGGCCAGGCTGCGCAGGCCGAATTCGTTCTCCACCGGAACCACCGTCACCTCGCGCGACTTCGCGCCGTCCGGTTCCGGCCCCACCTTCAGCCTCACCGACTTGCCCGCCGTCTCCTCAAAGAAGCTGTAGAGGTTGTCGGATGCGCGCACCTCCCGCCCGTTCACCGCCAGCAGGTACTCGCCCGCGATGACGTTCACGCCGGGTTGGGTCAGCGGCGCGCGAGTTTCCGGGTTCCAGTTCTCGCCATTGTAGACTCGCGCGAAGCGGTAGCGCCCGTTTTCGATGCGGTAATCGGCGCCCAGCAGGCCGCCGCGCACGCGCCGGACCTCGGGCATCGCCCCGCCGCCCACGTAGAGGTGCCCTACCGACAACTCGCCCAGCATCTCCTGGAAAAGGTAGTTCAGCTCCGCGCGGCTGCCGATCCCCTCGAGATACGGCTCGTATTTCGCCGCCGTTGCCTTCGGGTCCAGGCCGTGCAGCCCCGGATCATAGAAGAAATCGCGCTCGATCCGCCACACTTCCCGGTACATCTGCCGCCACTCGGCGCGCGGGTCCACGCGCACCTCCATGCCCTCCAGCTTGAGCGCGCCTTCCCCCGCTTTGGGCGTCTTCCCCGTCTCCGCGATCACCCACTGCTCGCCCTTGCGGAACAGCATCTTCTCGCCGTTGAAGGAGACCACCAGCGCCCGCACGCCGTCCATCACCTTCTCCGCCTTGCGGGTCTTCATCTCGAACTTATGCAGGATCTGGTCCTCCGACGGCCCTTGCGGCGGCACCGGCGGGCCTTCCACCACGAACAGGATGCCGGTCTTGCCTGCCGCCAGCCCGGCATAGTTGCGCGCGGGCATGGGGAGCGCCAGGATCCGCTGGCCGATGTTCTCGAAATCGATCCGTACCGTGACCGGCTCTTTCTTCTTGTCCTTATCCTTGTCCTTGTCTTTGTCCTTCTCCTCCGGCTTGGCCGCGTCTCCGGCGGGCTTGTCCGTCTTCGCCGCGTCTTTTTTCGCTTCCTCGCCCTTCTCCTCGTCGCTCTCCGGAGCCAGCGGCGACGGCAGATCCTTGCGCAGCACCACCACGTAAACGCTGCTGGTCACGGGCCGGTTCATGCTCGACATATCGAGCCATCCGGCGGTCGGCCCGGCATCGGTCGAGGCCGTAAAGAACAGGTGCTCGCCGTTCTTGTCGAAGACCGCGTACCGCGCGTCGCTCATCCCGTCGGTGATCTGCTCGGTCTTCCCCGACTCGAGCGAGTACACAAACACCGCGCGCAGGTGATTCTTGAGCAGCTTGGTGTAAGCCAGCCAGCGGCTGTCCGGAGCCCACGCCGGATCCAGGCCGCCTCCCGGATCCTTGTAGGTGTCTGTGTCCACCCGCACCGGCGTCTTCTTCTCCAGGTCCAGGTACCAGATGTTCTCCGCTTTGTCCGTGAAGGCGATCTTCTTGCTGTCCGGAGACCACGCCGGGTTGTAGTAGAACGACGGCGGCAACTCGATCTTGGTCACCTCGCCCATCCCGTTCTGCGCCCGCAGGTGCAGCGCATACTCGCCCGATTCGTCCGAGAAGTACGCGATCCGCTTGCCGTCCGGCGACCAGGCCGGGAACCGCTCGGCCACCCCGGGCGTGTTCGTCAGGTTGCGGATGTCGCCCTTCTCCGCGGGAACCGTCAGGATCTCGCCGCGCGCCTCGAACACCGCCCGCGCGCCCGTCGGAGACAGCTCCGCGCTCTGGATCCCCCGCGCCACCTTCTCGAACTTCGGCCGCACCGCCAGCAGGTCCGCCGCGACGTGGATATCCAATAACCGGGACTTGTTCGTTTTCAGATCAAAGAGGCCTAGCCGCCCGAACTGCTCGTAGACGATCGCCCCCGGACCCGCCGACGCCGACTTGAGGTCCAGCCCCGTGTTGGGCAGCGCCTGCGTTACCTTCTTGGTCTTCAGGTCGAAGACGAACAGCGTCACCGGGCCGTTGCGGTCCGAGAGGAAGTAGACCTTCTCACCCACCCACATGGGCGCGAAGTCGTTCGAATTGTCGCGCGGGATTCTTTCGATTCGGGAGTCGGCCAGGTCCGCGATCCAGATCTTGGTTATGCGGCCGCCGCGATACCGTTTCCAAGCCTCGAACGCACGCGCTACGGGCATATAGGCGATGCGCGAGCCGTCCGGCGAATACGATCCCTCTTCGGCCATTGGCAGCGGCAGCTCCGCCGGCAAGCCGCTCCCGTCCACCGGAGTCGTGAACAGCCGGTTGAAGCGAGAGTAGCTGCTTCGCCCCGAGCGGAACAGGATGTTCTTGCCGTCCGGGGTCCAGCCCAGCACGGTGTCCGCTCCGGGATGATACGTCAGCCGCCGCGGCACGCCCCCCGCCGCCGGCACCACGTACACATCCTGGTTGCCGTCGTACTCTCCCGTGAAGGCAATCAGGCTGCTGTCCGGCGAAAACACCGGGTTGGTCTCGATGCCCGGGCCGTTGGTCAACTGCCGCGCGTCTCCGCCATCGCGGCCCACGATCCACAGATCGCCCGCGTAGGAGAACACGATCTCGGTGCGGCTCAGGCTGGGTTTCTGAAGCAACTGTGTCTGCGCGAGGCAGACGCTCGCAAAGATCAGGCTGATAGTCAGGAAGGGAGTTTTCACGCTTCGAGTATACCCGACCGGCCCACCGCTCGCCGCGACCGCGCTTAATGCCTGAAGTGCCGCACTCCGGTGAACACCATGGCCAGGCCCAGGCGGTTGGCCGCCGCAATCACTTCCGGGTCGCGAACCGAGCCGCCAGGCTGGATTACCGCGGTGATCCCATGGTTGGCGGCCTCTTCGACCCCGTCGGGGAATGGGAAGTAGGCGTCCGAGGCGACGACCGTCCCGGGGAGCGGCAGCACGGCCTTCATCGCCCCCACTTTCACCGAATCCACGCGGCTCATCTGTCCCGCGCCCACCGCCGCCGTCTGCCCCGCTCTGGCGTACACGATGGCGTTCGACTTGACGTGTTTCGAGACTTTCCAGCCGAACTCGAGCGCCCGCCATTCGTCTTCGCCCGGCGCCCGCTCGGTCACCACGCGCGCCTGCGCGCGGTCCAGCCGGTGGACGTCGGGGGTCTGAGCCAGAAAGCCTCCGCTGATCGACTTGATGACCAGGCCCGGCCCCTCCCCCACCGCCACTTGGAGCAGTCGCAGGTTCTTCTTTCCGGTGAGGACCGCGAGCGCCTCGGGGGAATAGTCCGGCGCGGCGATGGCCTCGATGAAGGTCTTCGCGATCTCGCGCGCCGTCTCCTGGTCGAGTGGCCGGTTGAACGCCAGCACGCCGCCGTACGCCGACACCGGGTCGCATTCGAAGGCCTTGCGGTAGCTCTCGGCCAGCGTCGCCTGCTCGGCGCAGCCGCAGGGGTTGGTGTGCTTGATGATCGCCGAGGCCGGCTCGTCGAACTCCCAGACCAGTTGCCAGGCGGCGTCCAGATCCACCAGGTTGTTATAGGAAAGCTCCTTCCCGTGCAGTTGGCGGGCGCCCGCGATCCCGCCCGGCCCGCTCGCGTACAACGCCGCCGCCTGGTGCGGGTTCTCGCCGTACCGCAGGTCCAGGACGCGCGGAGCGCGCATATCGAGCAGGGGCGGCAGCGCCGGCGCCGTGTCGACGTACTGCTGGTCCTGGACGGCGATCCGCGCCAGCCGCGCCGAGATCGCGCGGTCGTAGTCCGCGGTCATGCGGAACGCCTTCTGCGCCAGCCGCCAGCGCGTGGCCAGCGACACGCCCCCTCCCTGCATCTCCTCCAGGATGGCGGCGTAGTCCGCCGGCGACACCACCACCACCACATCCTGGTAGTTCTTGGCCGCCGCCCGGATCAGGGTCGGCCCGCCGATATCAATGTTCTCGATCAGCTCCGGTACCGTCGCACCCTCGCGCGCCGCGGCCTTCTCGAACGCATACAGGTTCACCACCACCATATCGATGGTCGAGATGCCGTGCGCCTCGAGCGCCTGGCGGTGCTCGGGGTTCTCGCGAATCGCCAGCACGCCCGCGGCGATCTTCGGATGGAGGGTTTTCACCCTTCCGTCGAGCATCTCGGGAAACCCGGTCACCTCGGCGACGTCGCGCACCGCGACACCCGCCTCCTGGAGCGCCCGAGCCGTCCCGCCGGTGGAAATGATCGCGCAGCCCAGCGCCTCCAGCCCCCGCGCGAACTCCGCGATCCCCGTCTTGTCGGTAACGCTGATCAGTACACGTTCAATTTTGGACATGGACCTAATATTGTGCCACGTGGCAGGCGGGATCGCGTCCTGCCCCGCCGGTTCGCTATAATTGGAACCGCAGCATCTCTTGGGGCGCCGTCTCCGGTTCAGCCCACTACTCAGGAGCATTTATGTCGACAAAACGCATTGGAATTCTCACAGGCGGCGGCGACGTCCCCGGCCTCAACTCCGTCATCAAGGGAGTGGTTTACCGCGGCAGCGAGATCGGCTGCGAGGTCATCGGCATCCGGCGCGGCTGGGAGGGGCTCACCCACGTCAATCTCGACGACGCCGCGAGCGAGGCCCGCTACATCTGGCCGCTGGACCGCGAGAACACCCGCACCATCGACCGCACCGGCGGCACCGTCCTGCACAGCAGCCGCACCAATCCCTCCCGGATGAAGAGCCTGCCCGAGCAGCTTCAGGGCCTCGACTTCCCCAAGACCGAGGTCACCAAGAAGGGCGTCACCTCCACCGTCTACGACCTCACCCCGCAGGTCGTCAAGAACCTCGACCGGTTGGGGATCGACTTTCTCATCGCCATCGGCGGCGACGACACGCTCAGTTACGCCGCCAAGCTCGACAAGGCCGGCGTGAAGGTGATCGCCATTCCCAAGACCATGGACAACGACGTGCGGAACACCGAGTACTGCATCGGTTTCTCGACCGCCATCAGCCGCGCTAGCGACGCCATCCAGCGCCAGCGCACCACGGTCGGCTCGCACGAGCGCGTCGGCATCTTCCGCGTCTTTGGCCGCGACGCCGGTTACACCGCGCTCTACACCGCCTACGTCACCTCCATCCGCTGCGGCATCCCCGAGCACAGGTTCAAGCTGGAGCGGTTCATCGAACTCCTGATCAAGGACAAACGCGACAACCCCAGCAACTACTCCATCTGCGTCCTGTCCGAGGGCGCCGAGTGGGAGGGCTACCAGGTGCGCGAGTACGGCGATCCCGACGCTTACGGCCATCGCAAGAAGATGAGCGTCGCCGAGGATCTGAGCGAAGAGATCAAGAAGCGGGCCAAAGAGGAGACCGTGGTCAGCGACCTCACCTACGAGCTGCGCAGCGGCGAACCCGATTTCGTGGACAAGCTGGTCGCCGGCACCTTCGGCAACATGGCCATGGATTGCCTGCTCGAGGACAAGCACGGCGTCATGATGGCCATCGTCAACGGCTGCTATACCCGCATGCCCATCCCCGACCCCAAGCTCGGCCCGCGCACCGTCGATATCGAGTCCATGTACAACACCGACCGCTACCGCCCCAACTACGCCAACAAAGCGGGCTTGCCCATCTTCCTGACCCGCGCATGAACTGGAAACGCTTTTGTGGCGCACGCTCTGAGCGTGCCGCATCGACACTCATGTCGATGCTTGAGGGGGCGGGCGCGTGAACTGGCCGCTTTTTCGAAAGAAAAGCGAGGCGAGCCTCCTTACGCCGGACCTGCGCCGGCGCATCCGCACTTCCTTCGAGGAAGCGGCGCGCGACGAGGAGCACTTTCCCTCCACCATCGATCCCCGGATCTACCACGTCCGGCTCATCCTGGAGTTTTTCGGCGACCTGGTGGGGAAGCGCGTGCTGGATGTGGGCTGCGGCAAGGGCCGCTTCGCCCGCATCCTGGCCGAGCGCCACCCCGGCGCGGAAATCTGGGGGCTCGACCTGGCCGAGTCGATGCTCAAGCTGGCGCCTCCGGCCGTCCGCACCTGCGCCGGCTCGATGACCGAACTGCCCTTCCGCGACGGGGCATTCGACGCGGCCTACGCCACCGAGTCGCTCGAGCACGCGGTCGAGATCGAGCGCGCGGTGGCGGAGATCTGCCGGGTCGTCAAGCCTGGCGGCCGCATCGTGATCATCGACAAGAACGCGGATCAGTGGGGCCGGCTGGAAACGCCGGAATGGGAGAAATGGTTCACGCGCCGGCAACTCAAGCGCCTGCTCGGCCGGCATTGCCGCCGCGTCTCCAGTCGCTTCATCTCGTACTGGGAAGACGTCGCTCCCGACGGCCTGTTCGTTGCCTGGACGGCGGAGAGATAGCGGCTCAGCCGGTCAGCGGCGCCGGAAGGCGATCAGGCCGATCAGCCCCAGGCCGGTCAGCAACAGCGTCGCCGGCTCGGGAACCGCATCCAGATCGAAGTTGTCGACCAAGAACCCGTTGGTGGCTCCCATGCCGGCGACCCGGAAGGCGTTCGGGTCGACATTGGGGACACCCTGGGGCAAGAACTGACGGTCTAGGCCGCCCAGCATGTACCAACCGCTAGGCGAGAAGCTGGAAGTCACGCCGGTGGTCAGATTGATGAGGGAGACCAACAAGATCTGATTGGTCTTGGTGTCGAAGAGGGTCGACTGGGTGTACCAATTGTTCTGAAGCAATCCCGACCAGGCCGTTGTCCCGTTGCCGCCATTCAAGGCGTCGCCGCTGGCATCGTAGACGAAGTAGAGAACCGAGTAGGTCGAGTCCGTCGCGGAGCTGTCCCAGGCCTCATCGACGATGAAAGAGGCGGTGCCGGCGTTGATGGTGAAGACGGAGAAGCCGCCGATGTAATACGAGCCGTAGGTGGTGTCCCCACCCGTAAGGGTCATGTTCACCGCGTCGAGATCGTAACTGATGCTCCACTGCTCGGATGCCGAGAAGTTGAAGTCGTGCTGGGCGCGGGTGACCCCGCTCGGGGTGAGGACGAGACCGAGGAAGTTGTTCCCGCCGTTGGGGTCGACCGCGAGGCCATAGGGCGCCATGGCGGTGTACGGCTCGACCTGTGCCGACACACTCCCCCCCACCGTGGGCGTGTACCAGTTCTCGCAGCCGGGCGGGGGACCGCCGCTCCAGACCCCGATTGGGCCAAGATTGCAGGACTCGAAATTGTAGACCGTACCTCCGGAAGCGCTGGAGGCGCTCAAGAGGCCAAGAAGAATCCATCCGCTGAAAAGTGCAACGCGAGGTTTCGCCGTCGCCATTGGTCTCCACTCCTGCGGGCCACCACGCTGACCTGCCGCGACCCGCTTGCATCTCAATCCGACCAGGAGCCTCCTGGCCAAAACTGAATTATACGCCGAGCCGCCTCCCCCGGGAAGATCTTGCCGGGCGTTTTCGTCCCCGGGAGACCCAGGAAGGATCTAGTACTCCCATCGCCTGATCCGGTACGGTTCCTGCCGGACCGTGGACGGGGCGGAGGCAGGCGCCGGCGCATCTCGCAGCAAGTCGTGGACGCGCGCCGGACTTTCGGGTATAGTACTCGTGTTACGTCCCCAGGATCGGGAGGCTCCATGAAGCGTCTCTTCTCCGCTCTCCTTTGAGACCTGCTCCTTGCGGCAGCCATCCTCGGCCAAACCTATACCATCCGCACCATCGCCGGCGGGGTGGTTCCGCAGCACCCCACACCCAACACGATCAATCTGGGCAGCGTCACCGGCGGGGCGGCGGATCAGGCGGGGAATCTCTACATCCCGCTGTTTGCCTACCATGTGGTGGTGAAACTGGACACTTCGGGCGCAGTGACCGCAGTGGCGGGGAATTGGACCCCGGGTTACGGCGGCGACACCGGCCCGGCCACCAGCGCCCAGTTGGACTCGCCCAGCGCGTTGGCGATCGATAGCGCGGGCCACCTCTACATCGCCGACATGGGCAACAACGTGATCCGGAGGATCGTGAATGGAACGATCTTCACGGTGGCCGGCGGCGGATCGTCCTATGACGAAGGCGCCCCAGCCACTTCCGCCCACCTCTATCGCCCCGCGGGAATCGTCCTGGACGGCGCGGACAACCTTTACATCGCCGATACCGGCGACGATGTGGTTCGCGTGGTCCAGGGCGGCAGGATATACACGCTCGCGGGAAACTGGTACCCAGGCTACAGCGGCGACAACGTCCTGGCGTGGAGCACCAAACTGAACCGGCCTCTCGGCCTGGCGCTGGACTCGGCGGGCAACCTGTATATCGCGGACGCCGCCAACAACCGCATCCGGAAGGTCTCCCTCTCCACGCAAATCATCACCACGGTGGCGGGGACCGAGACCCAGGGCTACAACGGCGACGGCATTGCCGCCACCAGCGCGCAGTTGAGTTTTCCGATCAACATGGCTCTCGACGCCGCGGGGAATCTGTATATCGCCGACACGTATAACGACCGCATCCGCAGGGTGTCGAGCGGGGTGATTAACACCGTGGCGGGCACCGGCGTCAGAGGGTACAACGGGGACAACATTCAGGCTGCGGCCGCCCAGTTGAACGCCCCCGCCTACGTGGCCCTGGGCGCCGCGGGAGACCTCTACATCCTGGACTCCGGCAATAACCGGGTGCGCATAGTCTCGGCGGGGATCATCACCACGCTGGCGGGCGGTACTTCTCAACTCGGCGACGGCGGCCCGGCCACCAACGCCCTGCTAAGCTGGGGCCAAGGTGTCGCGGTGGATGCCGCCGGGAACGTCTATATCGCCGACACCGGAGCCAATCGCCTCCGCAAGGTCTCCCACACCAACGGCTTCATACCACGGTGGCGGGCGGCGGCCCCACGCTGGGCGACACCGGACTGGCCTCCAGCGCCATGTTGAGCTTTCCGTCGGGTGCGGCGGTGGACGCCGCCGGCAATGTCTACATCGCCGACACCGTCAACAATCGCATTCGCGAGGTCTCGGGCGGCGTGATCACGACGGTGGCCGGCAACGGAGCGGCAGGGTACAACGGCGACAATATTCCGGCCACCAGCGCCCAACTTCACTCGCCCTGGAGCGTCGCCGTCGACTCCTCCGGGAACCTCTACATCGGCGACACGCTCAACTACCGCGTCCGTAAGGTGTCCAACGGAGTGATCACGACGCTGGCCGGCACCGGAACGCTGGGCTACAACGGCGACAACATCCAGGCCAACACGGCCCAGCTCGGCGAGCCGTATGGAGTAGCCGTGGATGCCACCGGGAATGTCTACATCGCGGACACCTGGAACAACCGCATCCGGAAGGTCTCGGGCGGCATTATCACCACCTTCGCCGGGACCGGGGATTGCTGCTCGAGCGGCGACAATGGGCCAGCGGTCTCCGCCAAGCTGAACTATCCGACCGGCGTCGCCGTGCACGCCGCAGGCATTGTCTACATCGCCGACACCGACGGTAATACCGTCCGCAGGGTCGCGGCGAACGGCATCATCTCCACCATCGCGGGCGGCGGCAACACGGTGGGCGATAATGGACCAGCTACCGCCGCGCGCCTGTCCGGTCCCAGTGGAATCGCCTTAGACGCCGCCGGCAACATCTTCGTCGCGGACCCGGGCAACGGCCGCATCCGCGCGCTGGTTCCCTCCAACGCGCCTGCCTGTTCGTATTCTCTGGACCAGGCGAACTGGAGTGTCGCGGCCTCGGGCGGGAGCGTGACCATCGCTGTCCAGACGGGCTGGATCTGTGCGTGGACGGTCACGGGCCTGCCGACCTGGATCGCCGCCTCGGGCGCTTCCAGCGGCTCGGGCCCGGCCAGCGTCACCCTGGCCGTGGCGGCCAATTCGGGCGCGCAGCGCACCGCCAGCCTTACCATCGGCGGAGTCGCGGTTCAAGTCACGCAGGATGCGTTCGTCCCCCCGACTCCCGTGCCGTCCATCGCCGCGGTGACCATTGCCCCCGACGGCAACATCCACGCCATTCAGATCAACTCCTGGGTGGCGATCTGGGGCTCGAATCTGGCCCCGGCCGGCTCGGGCCGCACCTGGGGAACGCAGGACATCGTCGATGGCCGCCTGCCGCTGAGCCTGGACGGCGTCAGCGCCACCATCAACGGCAAGCCCGCCTACGTCGAGTACATCAGCCCCACGCAGGTCAACGTGCTGGCGCCGCCCGACGCCGCCACAGGCGCGGTGAACGTCGTTCTGACCAATGCAGGCGTTGCGAGCGCGCCATTCTCGGTGCAGCTTCAGACCTACTCCCCGGCCTTCTTCACCTTCGGGCCGCCGATCCAGAGGTACATCGCCGGGTACTGCACCAAGTCCGACGGCGCCTTCGACGCCTATGTTGCCCCCGTCGGAGCGTTCGGAAGCGACGTTCCGTCGCGGCCGGCCAAGCCGGGCGACACAGTGGTTCTGTTCGGAACCGGATTCGGCCCGACCAGCCCCGCGCCGCCCGTTGGCCAGGTGTTCTACGGGGCATATCCTACGACCACGCCCGTGACTGCAACCGTTGGCGGCGTCAGCGCGGTCGTCCAGTGGGCCGGAATCAGTGCGGCCGGGGTCTATCAGTTCAACGTGACGGTCCCCTCCGTTGCGGACGGAGACGCTAGGGTCGTAGCCACGGTTGGCGGCTCGCAAAGCGAGGACACACTCTTCATCCCGGTGCAGCGCTAGCGGTCAGCGCCCGTAAGTACGGGACATCATCGCTGAGCCGCGACCGTTAGGGAGCGGTCCGTTGTCAGAGGACACTGGCCGGCCCCCGCCTACTCCAGCAGTCCGAGGAGACTCCGAAAGCGCGGGTGGGCGCGCAGGGGATCCAGGTTGCTGTCGTGCTCGAACCAGCCCTCCTGCCTCAGGCCGTTTCGGGCCGCCTTCTCCAGGCAGTCGATGGCCTCCTCGACATGCCCAAGCAACGAGTAGACGCACCCCACGTTGTAGAGCACCATGGGCTCGTCCGGCTCCATCGCCAGGGCGCGCCGGGCGTACTCGCGGCCCCGCTCCCGCTCCCCCAGGGCGACCAGCCCGTTGGCCGCCATGTACACCGCCCGCGCGTCGTCCGGATTCAGTTTCAGGTGCTCCTCGGCAACCCGAACTCCTCGCTCGCGGGCGGCCCTGGCACCCTGCGGCCGGCCCAGGTCATCATAGATCTGGGCCACCAGCAGCGGCGACTGATAGTCCTCCGGGCGCACCAGCATCGCCCGCTCGTACAGCCGTAGCGCCTGGTCCAACTCTCCGCGCACGAAGCTGTGGCGGGCATAGAAGTAATAAGCCTCGAACAGATTCGGATCCAGCCGGATGGCCGCCTCGAAGGCCCCGACGGCCTCCTCGTCGCGCCGGTACAGCCCCAGGGCGACCCCGCGAGAGGCCTGCGCCTGGGCCGACTCCGGGTCCAGTTCCACGGCCCGGAGGCTGGCCGCATCGGCGTGCTGTCTGGCCGCTTCAGTCCGCTCGACGTACAGGTAGGTATACGACCAGCAGTCGGCCAGACCTGCGTGGGCCAGAACATAGGCTGGATCCAGCTCCACGGCGCGGGAAAACAATTGGATGGCGAATTCGACGTCGCGGCGGTTGAAATGGTAGTAGAACTTGCGCCCGCGCAGGTAGTAGTCGTAGGCCTGCACATCGCTGGTGGGCGCTTTCTGAAGCACGCCCCGCTCGTCGGCGGTCAGCGTCAAGCGCAGCGTCTGGACGATGCTCTGCGCGATTTCGTCTTGAATCGCGAAAACGTCCCGCAGCTCCCGCTCGTAGCGCGCCGCCCACAATTGGTAACCGCTCTCGGCGCCGGTGAGTTGAACGGCGATCCGCAGCCGGTTTTCCGACCTCCGCACGCTTCCCTCCAGCAGCGTGCCCACCCGCAGCCGGCGCCCGATCTCCCGGCTGTCGGCGGTCGCGTTCTTGAACTGGAAGGCCGAGGTGCGCGAGGCGACCCGCAGTCCTTTCAGCCGGGAAAGGGCGTTGATGATCTCCTCCGCGATGCCCTCGCAGAAGTACTCCTGGTCCTTCTCGCGACTCATGTCGGTGAACGGAAGCACGCCGATCGAGGCGGCGGGTTCCTGCTCGGGCGGGGGCGGCAGAGCCGCGGCAGGCTGCCGGGCCAACCAGGCGTCCAGCTCGGACTTGTAAGCAAAGACCGTGCTGCCCTGATCGTGGCGCAGCCGGTGGACCGGCAACCCCTCCTCCCGTTCCCAGCGCTGCACCGTCCGGGCCCCCCGGCCCAGGTAGGCCGCGATCTCCTTCCAGGAATCCAGCCTCCCCGCCGGGACCTCGGCGGCTCCTCGGCCCGCTCTGGATTCGTGAATGCCAACCACCTTCGGCGATATGGGCTCCGCCATATCAACTTAGACGCCGTCGCGGGCCTTTGAGTTCGTCCCACGAAGCTACTCCGATGCTAGCATCAAACTCCCCCGGCCGCGCCAAACCTCGCCACGTCTCGCCATGTTCCGCCGGCCCCGTCCCGGCGAGGCATGGCGCATCACTAAAACCGTTCGCCAACGTAATCCTCACTGGAGTAAGAACTACAGAGAACATCATTGGGAGAATTGAGCATGAAAAAGACAATCTTTGCTGTGCTGACGCTGGCGCTGTCGATGGCGAGCGCCAAGACCTACCCGGTCACCCTGTACAGTCCCGCAGTCGTGGCGGGGACCGTGTTGCGGCCGGGCGAGTACGTTCTCGACCTGAAGGACACCAGGGCGGTGCTCAAGCGAGGGAAGGTCGTCGTGGAATGCCCCGTGAAAGTGGAGAAGGCCAGCCGGAAGTTCCCGACCGACTCCACTCGCTTGGTCATCCGTGACGGCAGGGCCTACCTCCAGGAGATCCACGTGGGGGGGACCGATCTGAAGGTGGTCCTGGACTAAGTTTCGGCGTCGATTGGGGCGCGGGCTTGAGCCTGATGCCATACAGTGTTCGTGCGGGCCATGCGTGGGGCAGGCCGTTTCGCCTGCCCCACGGCAAGCGCAGCCTACACGCTACACTAGTAGAACGATCATGAATCCGAGCTCCGCCCTCCCCTTCCAGGAAGTTGTCGAGGCCGAGGGCCACCTCATCGACTCCCACATCATGGAGCAGATCTTCGACACCGTGGTCGAATACCGCGGCCGGTTCGAAGTGGAGCAGTTCCGCATCGGGCGAACCAACAGCGAGCCGTCCTATTTGCGCCTGAAAGTGGACGCGCCGAGCCGGGAACTGCTGGGGCAGATGCTCGGCCACCTGGTCGGCTTGGGCTGCTCTCCGGTGGATTCCGCCGACGCGGCGATGGCGGCCGTTGACCGGGACCGCTGCGCGCCCGACGATTTCTACTCCACCACCAACCACCGCACCTTGGTGCGCCACCAGCAGCGCTGGATCGAAGCGGAAAACCAGCGCATGGACGCTCTGGTGGTGATCGAGGGGGACCGCGCGGTCTGCCGCCGCCTGCGCGACATCCGGGCCGGCGACCAGGTGGTGGTGGGCATGCGCGGCATTCGCGTCGTTCCCGAGGCCAAGGAACGCGACCGCCTCGCCTTCGCCTTCATGAGCAACGGCGTCTCCTCGGAGCGCCAGGTCGAAACCGCGGTGCGCCAGACCGCCGCGCTCATCCGGCAGACGCGCGCCCAGGGCAAGAAGGTCCTGGTGGTTGCGGGCCCGGTGGTTGTGCACACCGGCGGCGCCGCCGGCCTCAGCAGCCTGATCCGCGCGGGGTTTGTCCAGGGGATACTCAGCGGCAACGCGCTGGGTGTCCACGACGTCGAAGCCGCCCTGTTCGGCACCTCGCTGGGCCTGCGCCTCAGCGACGGCCGCCAGGAAGAGCACGGCCACCGCAACCACATGCGCGCCATCAACGCCATCTATCGGTGCGGCGGCGTCCGCCAGGCGGTCGCCTCGGGCGTCCTCACGAGCGGCGTGCTCTACGAATGCGTCCAAGCCGGCGTGCCCTTTGTGCTCGCCGGCAGCCTCCGCGACGACGGCCCCCTGCCCGAAACCATCACCGACATGAACCAGGCCCAGGACGCCTACACCGCCCAGCTCAAGGATGCCGGCCTGGTTCTCTGTCTCGGCTCGATGCTGCACTCCATCGCCACCGGGAACATGGCTCCAAGCTGGGTCAAAATGGTCTGTGTCGATATCAACCCCGCCGTCGCCACCAAAGTGAGCGACCGCGGGACGGGACAGGCCGTAGGCGTCGTCGCCGATGTCGGCCTGTTCCTCGATCTGCTGGCCAAGATCCTGGTTCAAGCATGAAGAAGAAGCCGCAGTACACCGAAGAACACGCGCGCGCCGGTATTTCCGCCTCCTTGCCCGAAATTGAGACCTGGTCCAACCAATACGCCGGGTACGAGATCGAAATCGTGATCCCCGAGTTCACCTCCGTTTGCCCCAAGACCGGCCTGCCCGACTTCGGCAAGCTGACGCTGCGCTATGTGCCCGACAAGCTCTGCCTCGAGCTCAAGTCGCTCAAGATGTACGCGCTCGCCTATCGCAACCTCGGCATCTTCCAGGAGAACACCGTGAATCGTTTCCTGCGCGATGTGGTCGCCGCGGCCAAACCGGTCTCGGCGGTCGTGATCGGCGAATTCACCCCGCGCGGCGGAATCTACTCCAAGACGACCGCCACCTGGAGCAAGAAACGTGGCCGCTGACTCGAACCCCGAGCCCGAGGGATTGAGGACCGAAGAACTCACCGCGGTCATCCAGGAGATCCGCGACCGCGTCCGGGCGCGCCTTCCCGAAGGCACGGCCAGCGCGGGCGTGGTCCTGCCCGACCTGCTGCCCATCCTGCACGAGCGCGACGCCGCCGAGGCCAAGGTGGCCGCGATCGGGACCGTCAACCCCCGCCCACCCGGAGTGTGGAACTCCATCGTCCAGTGGGCCAAGAAGCTCATCGCCCGTCTGCTCGATTGGCACGTGCGCGACCAGGCCGACTTCAACCGCGCCATCGTCCGGTCCCTCGGCGCGACCCTCGAGGCGCTCAACGAAAACAACTGTGCGCTGAGTGCCCTGGGCGCCCGCGACGAGGCCCTCGGTGAGCGCGCGGATGCCCTCCGGAAAGCGCTCGATGAAAACCGGGAAGCGCTCGAAGCGCTGGACGCGGGCCAGGAAGCCCTAGTCTCGCGCCTGGAGGCCCTGGGCACGAGTCTGGAGGCCCTGGGCGCGCGTCTGGAGGCTCAGGGCGTGCGTCTGGAGGCTCGCCTCGAAGCGCTCTCCGCGAGCGCTGAGACCGGCGCCACTGCCCTGGGAGCGCGTCTGGATGCACGCATTGACGATCTCTCCACGGGCCTCGAGACCCGCACCGCTGCCCTGGGAACGCGCCTGGATGCACGCATCGAGGACCTCTCCGCGAGCCTCGAGACCCGCAGCGATGCGCTCGGCGGACGGCTGGATGCCCTGGGCGCGCGTTCGGATGCACGCATCGAGGATCTCTCCGCGAGCGTCGAGACCCGCAGCGATGCGCTCGGCGGACGGCTGGATGCCCTGGGCGCGCGCGTGGATGCGCGCATCGAGGACCTCTCCGCGAGCGCCCAGGCTCGTGCCACCGCCCTGGACGCGCGGCTTGACGGTGTCGGCGGACGCCTGGACGAGCTGCTGGAGCTTCGGGACATTCGCTCGCACTGGGCCCAGTGGCGCGTCGAATGGGAGCGCAAGCTGGATCAGATCGAGCGCCACTTTTTCCGCAACGTCGCCGAGCTGCACGGCGGCTTCCAGCACCGCGCCACGACCCTGGAGTCCGGCCTCCGCGAGACCATCAACTTGCAGCACTCCGACTTTCTGGCCGCGCTCTGGCGCGGCATCCGCGAGACCCGGACCGAGCTCGAGCGCCTCATCCACGCCGAGCTGCGCCTGATCCGCCAGCGCGCCGCTCTGCCCCAAATCGCTTCGCCGGCGGCCGTCTTTTCCCCGGCCCCGGCAGCCGCTCCGCCGATCGACTGGCTCCACTTCGCCTCCCGCTTCCGAGGCTCCGAAGAGTACGTCCGCGAGAGGCAGCGTTTCTACCTGCCCCATTTCGAGGGCTGCCGCCAGGTGCTCGACCTGGGCTGCGGCCGCGGGGAATTCCTCGAGCTTCTCGAAGAGGAGGAGATCCCCGCGCGCGGCATCGATCTCAGCACCGAATCCGTCGCGCTGTGCCGCGCCAAAGGCCTCGACGCCGAAGTCGCCGACCTGTTCTCTTACCTGGACGCCCTGCCCGACGGGGCGCTCGACGGCATCTTTTGCGCCCAGGTCATCGAGCATCTGCCGCCCGCGCGCCTGCCCGAGATGCTGCGCCTGTCCGCCGCCAAGCTGGCTCCCGGCGGCGTGCTGGCCGTCGAGACGCCGAACCCCGAATGCCTGGCCATCCTCACCTCGCACTTCTACCTCGACCCCACGCACCACCACCCCGTGCCTCCGCTGCTTCTGGCGTTCTATCTCGAAGAATGCGGAATGGGCGGACTCCAAACCCACCGCTTCGCGCCCGCCGCGGAAACCATGCCCGCGCTCAATTCGCTTCCCGCGGAGTTCCGCGAGGCCTTCTTCGGATCGCTGGACTACGCCGTGCTCGGCCGGAAGCTATGACCGCTCACAACCCAGGTTCCGCCGCGATGGCACGGTTCGCACGCGGGTCTGGCGGCCTTCAGAAGTAACGCTTCAACTCGACGAACTCCAGCTCGAACTGCTGGAGCACATTGGGCAGTTGATCGGCCACCCCCAGCTCCTCCAGGTGCTCTTTGAAGACCTGCGGATTGCCCGGCCGCGGCACCACGGAATGCCCCAGATCGTTGGCCAGCCGGTCGGCCGCGCGCACCAGGTGGCTCAGGTGCAGCTCGCCGCCGGCGGCCTGCTCCGGCGCGTGATGGAACATGGCCGCCCTCTGGATCGGCACGGGCAGGTTCCAGCGCGCCAGCACCGCCCCGGACAGCTCGGCATGCGAGGTCCCGGTCACCTCCAGTTCGCACTCCAGCGCCGTTCGTCCTCCCGGTCTGAGCAGATCGAGAATGGCCGCGTGCTCGTTGGGAAGCGAGACCGCGATCAGCAGCTTGCCGATGTCGTGCAGCAGGCCGGCCACGAAGCCGCCCTCCGGGTACGGCACGTTTACCTGCTGCGAGAGCAGGTCCGTGAGGACACCCGTGGCCACCGAGTGCAGGTTGAAACGCGCTGCCGACCAGCCCGGAGGCATCCGCACCTGGGTCCACATCCGCGAGATCGACATGCTCAGGGCCACGTTGCGCAGCTTGTACAGCCCCAGGATCGCTACCGCGTGGCGGACCGAGTTCACGGTTCCCTGGAAGCTGTACAGCGCCGAGTTCACCAGCCGGAGCACGTTCCCGGCCAGCACCGTGTCCTTCTCGATCAGCTCCGCCAGGTTGGCAAAAGAGACGTCTTCCTGGGCCATGGTGGCCAGCAGGCGGTTGAGAATCAGCGAGAACGGCGGCAGCCGGTCCAGGCTTGCCAGCGCCTGGTCCCGGCAACACGCAGTCCCGGATTGAGCGGACGTCACCTTCCTTTTATCGGCAACTCCAGCGCGGAACTTCATCCACCCCGCGGGTTACCATGGAATCGATGCCCGAGACGCCGCCGGCCATCGCCGTCCGCCACCTGCGCAAGGTCTACGGCGAGAAGGCCGCCGTCGATGGCCTCACCCTGTCGGTTCCGCGCGGCTGCTTCTTCGGTTTCCTGGGGCCCAACGGCGCCGGCAAGACCACCACCATCCGCGTGCTGATGGGCCTGGCGCCTCCCACCTCCGGAGCCATCGAGATCCTGGGCCTCCCCATGCCCGCGCGGGCCGTCGAGATCAAGCGCAGAATCGGCGTCGTCCCGGACGAATCCGTTCTGTTCGACCGCCTCACCGGCCGCGAGTTCCTCGAGTTCGTCGGGCGCATGTACGCCCTGGACCGCCGCGTGGCCGCCGAGCGCGCGCGCGAGCTGCTGGACCTGTTCGAGCTCCAATCCAGCCCGAAGAAGCTGATCGCCGAGTACTCCAAGGGCATGCGCAAGCGCGTCACCATGGCCGCCGCCCTCATCCACCGCCCGGATTTGTTCCTCATGGACGAGCCCTTCGAGGGCGTCGATGCCGTGGGCGCGCGCCTCATGAAAGACCTGCTCATCGACCAGGTGCGCCGTGGCGCCACCGTTTTCCTCACCTCCCACGTCCTCGAGGTGGTCGAGCGCCTCTGCGACCGCGTCGCCATCATCCATCAAGGCCGGCTGGTCATGGAGGGTGACATGGCCGGCCTGCGCAACGGCTCCGAAACCCTCGAAGACGCCTTTGTCCGCCTGGTCGGCGCCGAGCGCGCCGTCGAGAAGCTGGATTGGCTGTAGCCATGGCGTCCCAGCTTTTCGCCATCCTCTGGGCGCAGTGGAAAGCGCTGTGGAACTTCCGGCCCGCCGAGGGCCGCACCGGCCGCCTGCTCGGCATTCTCATGGCCCTGATCTGGTACGGCATGTGGGCCATGGTCGCTCTGGGCGCCTGGTTCGCGACCGAAACCCTGGATCGCGAGCGCTTGCGGATCGGCGTCCCCTGGGGACTCATGGCAGTTTCCGTGTACTGGCAACTGGCGCCCATCCTGTCCGCCAGCCTGGGCGCCACCATCGATATCAAGAAGCTGCTGCTCTATCCCATCCCCGTCGGCCAGCTCTTCGTCATGGAGCTGCTGCTGCGCGCGGTGGCCGGCCTGGAGATGCTGCTGGTGCTTGCCGGCGGCTTCCTGGGCCTGCTGCGGAACCCGGCCGTTCCGGTTTGGGGACCGCTCGCGGCGGTGCCGTTGTTCATCGCCTTCAATCTGTTCACCGCCGCCGGTGTGCGCAACCTGCTCGAGCGCCTGCTGGCGTATAAGCGCGTCCGGGAGGCGCTGGTCTTCCTGTTCGTGCTGGCCGCCGCGCTGCCGCAGATCCTGGTCTATTCCGGCATGCCCCGCACCGCCCGGCGATTCTTCGCCCAAAGCCCCAGTTTCCTGTGGCCCTGGACCGCCGCCGGCCGCATCGCCGTGGCCGAGCACGCCCTCCCGTTCCTGGTCTTGCTTGCGGCCTGGACCTGGCTGGCGTGGCTCTTCGGAATCGCGCAGTTCCGCCGCGGCCTGAGCTTCGACTTCGCGGCCCGCTCGGCCGCCGACCGAAGCACCGCGCGGGATCGCGGTTGGGTGGAGGCCCTCTACCGCGCCCCGCGCCTGCTCCTGGCCGACCCGCTCGCCGCGCTCCTCGAGAAGGAGCTGCGCTCGCTCTCCCGCACGCCCCGCTTCCGCCTGGTCTTCCTGATGGGCTTCTCGTTCGGCGTTCTGATCTGGTGGCCGCTGTTGCGCAGCTCCGCCGACGAGGGGGGCTCCGCCGCCAGTTACCCGGTCCTCATCAGCGTTTACGCCCTGGTGCTGCTGGCCGAGGCGGTCATCTGGAACGTCTTCGGGTTCGACCGCTCCGCCGCTCAACTGTACTTCTCCGCGCCCGTCCCTTTCTGGAAGGTGCTGGCCGGGAAGAACCTGGCCGCGCTGGTCTTCATCGTGCTCGAAATCACGCTGGTGACGCTGGTTTGCCTCCTGGTGCGCCTGCCCATGCCGGGCCCGCGGATAGTCGAGGCCTACCTGGTCACGCTGGTGCTCTGCCTCTACCTCCAGGCCTTCGGGAATCTGACCTCTCTCTATTACCCGCGCGCCGTGAACCCCGACCATTCCTGGGGACGCGCCTCGGGCGGCAGAATCGCCCTGTTTCTGATGCTGAGCTACCCGCTGCTCGGCCTCCCGGTGCTGCTGGCCTACGCCGCCCGCTTTGCCTTCGACAGCCAAGCCGCCTTCTACGGCGTCCTGGCCTTCGCCGCCGCCTCCGGCGCCGTGGTCTACGGCGTCTCGATGGATTCCGCCCTCGCCACCGCCGAGACCCGCAAGGAACGCCTGCTGGCCGCCCTCGGCGAATCCGCCGGCCCGGTGGTAGCCGAATAGTCCCAGCAAGCGTTCCCGATCAGCGCTGGCCCAGGGCGGCGAGGGGGTTGGTGGGGCGAAGGGGATGTGTGGTCACTGTGAGGGGTCCGTAAAAGAAGCTCAATTCGAAGCCTGACTACCCCTTCACCTGCCGGGGCCGCTCTGGCCTGCGGTCAAGTGCAGCGGATAGTTAGGTCGGGCCACTCCTCGGTTACTCAACACGCCTGAAATTGGCCAGCGTCACGACCTGCCCCCGCTTGAGCAGACAGGCCGCAGGAATCGCTACCGCCCCGGCGGGGAGACGGATGGTCGGTGTCTCCACGCCGTCCACAATGAATACGAGCTCGTTCTCGGTCTTCAGATCGAGCCACACGGAGACAGTGCCGCTGTCGCGGATCGTCGGCAGGCCTTTGTGGATCGCCTCCGTCTCCGTCACGATAGCGCCCTCGAAGGCATCGTACGCCCACGCGTTCTTCCCCGCCCCGAGGTAGCCGAAGAACCCCCAGTCCGGCGGGTCGAGCATGATCCCGACGCCGATCTGACGCTGGGCGATCGAGTCGATCCGGAAGTCCCAGGTGAAGAGACCGCTGGAAAGCCGCCCAGTGGTCTGCGACCCGAGCCAAGCGAACTGCTCGTCGGTCTCCCACGAGAGTGTCAACCCGTCGCTGGAAATAGTCACCGGTTCCTGCGTATTCCGCCGGTCCCAGCGCAGGAGCGGCGGTTGCGCAGAGGGCACGGGATCGCTCCATCTTCGGAACCAGCGTCGCATACGTCGCGTAACTCCTGTTTAAGCCCACTTGCACAAACCGGAACCCGGGTCGGCCTAAGACGAAACTGCGAGCGCGCGGTACCGGCTGGGAGAATTAGACCACATCTCGCGGGTCAAGACAAACGCCAGTGATAGCTGTGCCAGTGATAGCTGCCGACAATAGCCCATCGCACCACCAACCTTGGGGTCCCCTCCCGCCTGCCCTTACGGCCACTCGTTGAAATGCCGTGACCCGCAGCCTCGGCGAGCCGTGCGGAATCGTTCTTTCGCCTGGTCTTCTTCATTGAGTTCTCTTTCGGTGTCCTCGTCTGGTGGCCGCTGTTCCACCCGTCCCATCCTCGAAGGTGCTGGCCAGGGAAGAACCGGGCCGCCGGGCCCTTGGTGGCCGAATAGTCCCAGCAGGCGTTACCGATCAGCATTGGCCCGGGGTGGCGGCGGGCGGTGGTGGGGCGAAGGGGACTCGCAACAGCTATTGCTGGCCACAAAACACTACGGCGTGACGATCTGTCTTTCGCTGCGCCTCACACGCCTTCTGTGAGTCATTCGTGGATGGCATGCGGATCAGGCTCGGCTACTCGACCTTACAGATGACCGACGTGATGTCGTCGAGCTGTGACAAGCCGCCGGCGAACGTGCGAGCAGCCAGGTAAAGCCCGCGCACAATCGAGCCCGCGGTGCTCTGCTGCTGGCGTCTGATGAAATCCAGTGCGCCCTCGGAACCAAACAGGCCCCCCTCGGCGTTCGTCGACTCCGTGATCCCATCGGTCAGCAGCACAATCGTATCTCCGTGCTCGAGCGGAACAACCTGACCGGAACAGAACTGCTGATCAGGAAAAAGTCCCAAGGGCGGTACGGTGCTGCCAAGCACGGCTCCGATATCACCGGAATCGCGCAGCAGGTAACCCGGTTCATGTCCCGCACTGGCATACTCCAGCGACCGTTTCTGTGGGTCGATGCGGCCGAGGAACATTGTGACAAACCGATTTCCAGGGAGGCTGTCAGCGAGGGAGCGGTTGAGGCAGTTGAGGAGAGAAGATATGTCCGGCGCCATGGTCGCATACGCCCGCAGAGTCGCTCGCGTTTCCGCCATCAAGAAAGCGGACCCAACCCCGTGACCCGCGATATCGGCGAGGACGATGTAGAGCGAGCCATCCGGCTGCGGAAGGAAATCGAAGTAGTCGCCCCCCGTCTCATCCGCAGGATAGGCCGCGGCCGCAATGTCGAAGCCGGCGAGCGAAGCCGTCGTGGTGTAGTACCGCTGTTGGATCTCCCGCGCCAATCGCATATGAAACTCGAGTTCCTGTTTCTTTCTCAGCGCGGTCATGTCCTTCAGCACGGAGACAAAGTGAGTCGTGTCCCCAGCGGCATTCCTGATCGGGCTGATCGTCTGATCCACCCAATACAGTTCGCCCGACTTCTTGCGGTTGACGATCGTTCCCCGGAACGGCTCGCCGGAGACGAGCTTGCCCCAGAGGCCACGGTAAAACTCGGCGTCGTGCTGTCCCGATTTCAGCACACTCGGCTTCCGCCCCAGCACCTCGGCAGCGGAGTAGCCGGTGATTGCCTCGAAGGCGGGGTTCACGTATTCGATGATTCCCCGGCTGTCAGTGATCAGGATGCTGTCAGCCGTCTGCTCGACCGCCATGGCAAGCTGGTCGTACATCGTGCGGAACTGGGCGAAGCGTTCGGGAACCACGTCGCGGCGGCTCTCAACCGGATCGCGCGGCTCGCGCGCTCCTGTCAAGGATTTCGGAGCGGCCGCATGGTTGCGCCGCAAATTCTCAGGTAGGCTGACATCGGAAATAACGACAACGCCACCGCGTAACGTGCCCGAACTGTCCCGCAGCGGCTTTCCGCTGGCATCTATCCAGAGCCCCGCGGGCTGTCGCGGGTTCCTGATGAAGATCAACTCGTGGAGCGCTTCCTCCCCCCGCATGGCCTGGGCGAGCGGCAGTTCCTCTGATGGATAGGGTGTCACCATGTCGGGCCGGTAACAACCGTAAAGGGCCGACCACTCCGCGACTTCCGCGTGCATCGCCCCGCTGCCCAGTATCCGCTCGGCCTCCGGGTTGAAGAAGATAAACCTCCCGTCGATGTCACAAACCACCACACCCACGGCGAGGCTCTTGAAAATGGCGGTCAGGATGTCAGTGTCTCCCAGCCATACCGAGTCCCCCCTGCCACAGTCCGTCACGTCCGGCCCCCCTTACTTGTATTGTACGTCAGAAAGTAGTCGCTTCGATTGCTCAGATCCACCAATTCCGCAGAGCGGGGCGGAATCGTTCTTTCGCCTGGTCTTCTTCACTGAGTTCTCTTTCGGTGTCCTCATCTGGTGGCCGCTGTTCCACCTGTCCCACCCTCGAAGGTGCTGGCCAGGGAGGAGCCGGGCCGCCGGCCCCTTGGTGGCCGAATCGTCCCCTGAGAATCGGCCGAAAGGAGTGGCGACGTGGCGGCATGTCCCTGGCAAGGAGAAGCAAAATGAGACTCACTGCAACCTGCATCGCCGCTTCCGCGGCGTTCACTCTCACGGTGGCGGCCGCCGAACTGCGGCTCAGCGGCCCGTACACGCACGACAACCTTTCCATCTACCTGGTCCACGGCCAGGACCGGGTCCAGAAAAAATACCTGACGCTGGCCGAGGCCATCGGGCAGGGTAAGGTGGTGGTCTACGAGACCAGCAACGTCAACATCCTGCAAGTGGAGAACCTGTCCGCCGAGGACGTCTACATCCAGTCCGGCGAGATCGTGAAGGGCGGCAAACAGGACCGGGTGCTGAAGGACGACATCATCGTGCCGACCGCCTCGGGGAAAGTCAATGTGACGGCGTTTTGCGTGGAGCACGGGCGCTGGACCCGGCGCGGCAACGAATCGGCGCAGTCTTTCGCCGCCTCCCCCAATGCGATTGCGTCACCGGAGATGAAGCGGGCCGTCAAGGAGAAGGGCAGCCAGGGCGAAGTCTGGGCGGAGGTGTCGGCGGCGCAGGAGCGTCTGTCCAAGAGCCTCGGCACAACGGCGAGAGCGGCGGCGTCCCCGTCGAGCTACCAGTTGACTCTCGAGACGCCCAAGGTGAGGGAAACGGCGGAGGGCTTCAAGAAGGAGCTGTCCGGCTTGGCCAACACGCATCCCGACGCACTGGGCTACGTGGCGGCGGTGAATGGCAAGGTGACCGGCTCGGACGTGTATGCGACGCACGAACTGTTCCGCAAGCTGTGGCCGAAGCTGCTGGAGTCGGCGGCGGTGGAGGCCATGGCGGCGGCCAAGCCGGGTGAAAAGATCGGCCCGCCTCCCATGGCGGACGTGCGCACCGCTGCGACCGGCTATGGCGCGCGGGTTTCCGACGAAAAGCAGATCAATCGCCGGACCAACAGCCTGAAGGCGGACCTCCCGCAGGGGCTGGTGTTCGAAACCAAGGACTCGGAAGCGCCGGCCGGGCCGGTGCACCGGGCCTATGTGACGAAGTAGCGGCTGGGTGTGCGGCCGCTCCCTCGCGGTCGCGGCTCGGAACCGGGCCGCGACCGCCAGGGACTTGCGATCTCAAATGTCGTAGTAGAGCGCGAACTCGTAAGGATGCGGCCGCAGGCGCACTGCGTCGGCCTCGTTCTTGCGCTTGTAGTCGATGAAGGCTTCGAGCAGCTCCTCGGTGAACACGTCGCCCTTCACCAGGAAGCTGTGGTCCTCCTCGAGGCAGTTCAGCGCTTCCTCAAGCGAGCCCGGCATGGAGGGGACGTCGCGCAGTTCCTCGGGCGAGAGGTCGTAGATGTCCTTGTCCAGCGGTTCGCCCGGGTTGATCTTGTTCAGCACGCCGTCCAGTCCCGCCATCAGCATCGCCGCGAACGCCAGATACGGGTTCGCCGCCGGATCCGGCGGCCGGAACTCGAGGCGCTTCGCCTTGGGGTTCGAGGAGTACATCGGGATGCGGACCGCAGCCGAACGGTTGCGCCGGGAGTAGGCCAGGTTCACCGGGGCTTCATAACCCGGCACCAGACGCTTGTAGCTGTTCGTGGTGGGCGCGATGATCGCCGAAAGAGCGCGCGCGTGCTTGAGCAACCCGCCCGTGTACCACAGCGCTAACTGGCTGAGACCGGCGTAGCCATCGCCGGCGAACAGCGGCTGGCCTTCCTTCCACAGGCTCTGGTGGCAGTGCATGCCGCTGCCGTTGTCTGCGAAGAGCGGCTTGGGCATGAAAGTGACGGTCTTCCCGTGCTGGTTGGCGACATTGCGGATGATGTACTTGTACAACATCAGGTCGTCCGCCATCTCGAGCAGGGGGGCGAACCGCATGTCGATCTCGGCCTGGCCGCCGGTGGCGACTTCGTGGTGGTGGCACTCAGCGTGGATCCCGCACTTGATCATGGTCTGCACCATCTCGCTGCGCAGATCCTGATAGTGATCGGTGGGCGGAACCGGGAAGTAGCCTTCCTTGTACCGCGGCCGGTAGCCGAGGTTGTCCTTCTCGCGGCCGCTGTTCCAGCGGCCCTCGTCGGCGTCGATGAAGTAATAGCCGGAATGCTGATCCTGATCGAACCGGATGTTGTCGAAGATGAAGAACTCAGCCTCGGGGCCGAAATAGGCTGTGTCGGCGATGCCGGAATTCGTCAGGTACATCTCGGCTTTCTTGGCGATCCAGCGCGGATCGCGCTCGTAGTGCTGCCGCGTGATCGGGTCGACCGCATCGGCGATCATGACCAGCGTAGGCGTTTCGGCGAATGGATCCATGATGGCCGTCGCCGGGTCGGGCACGAGGAGCATGTCGCTCTCGTTGATCGCCGCCCACGCGCGGATGCTCGAGCCGTCAAAGCCGTAGCCTTCCTCGAAGACGTCTTCGTCCAGTTCGCTGATCGGATAGGAGACGTGGTGCCAGAGACCGGGGATGTCGCTGAAGCGCAAATCGATCTGCTTGGCCTCGTTTTTCGTAGCGTACTCTATTACTTCCTTCGGACTCATTCATCCTCCCTAGGGTGGGTAAAGTTTAGCAGGGATGCCGCAACCGCAATTGTTTCCTAGAATAGCGATTGGACCCCCCGCGGTCAAGAAGGTCCTTTTTATGGAGCGGATCGCCTTTTCTTATGGAACAGATTGAGCTTTCCTTCGAGCCCGCCCGCCGGGTGTTCGGCGTGGCCGAGCTGAACGCCGCCATCCGCACTCTGCTCGAGGCCCAGTTCCAGGACATCTGGGTGGCCGGGGAGATCTCGGGGGTGCGCCTGGCCACCAGCGGGCACTACTACTTCACGCTGAAGGAGGCGGAGGCCCAACTGCGCTGCGTGTGCTTTCGTTCCACCGCCCGCTACCTGCGTTTCAAGCCCCAGGACGGCGTGGCGGCCCTCGCGCGCGGGCGCATCGACGTCTACGAGGTGCGCGGGGAATACCAGTTGCTGGTCGAGTCGCTCGAGCCGCAGGGCTTCGGCGCCTTGCAGTTCGCGTTCGAGCAACTGAAGAGGAAGCTCGCCGCCGAGGGGCTGTTCGATCCCGCGCGCAAGCGGCGCATTCCGAGGTTCCCTGGGCGCATCGGGATCGTGACCTCACCGGCCGGCGCGGCTCTCCGCGACCTGCTCCAGATCCTCGACCGGCGCTTTCCCGGGCTGCACGTCCGGCTCTACCCGGCGCAGGTGCAGGGCGAGGGTGCGGCTGAGGAGGTCTGCCGCGCTCTCGAGTACTTCAGCCAGACACACTGGCCGGACGTGGTGATCCTGGCGCGCGGAGGCGGCTCCCTCGAGGACCTCTGGACCTTCAATGAGGAAGCGGTGGCGCGCGCCATCGCCGCCTGTTCCGTGCCGGTGATCTCCGCCATCGGCCACGAGACCGACGTCACCATCGCCGATTTCGTCGCCGACCTTCGCGCGCCGACCCCTTCGGCGGCCGCCGAGCTGGTGGTCGCGAATCGCCAGGACGTGCTGGAGCAGATCGACGCGGCGGCATCCAAGCTGCGCCAGGCGCTGCGCTACCGGCTGGCCCACGCCGCCCGGCAACTCCACACTCGCGGCATCGACCGCGCCAGCAGCCTGCTCCACCGCCGTATCGGACGCTGGCTCCAGCGCGTCGACGAGCTGGATTACACCATTCGCGCCTCGATACGCGGCCCGCTGGCTTTGCGGCGCCGGCTGGAGATCGCCGAGGCGGCCGCGATGCAGTCGGTCGAGAGATGTCTGGCGCGGGCGCGGGCGCGCTGGGAACCGCTGGTGGCGGAACTCGGCCAGTTGAGCCCGCTGCGCGTGCTCGAGCGCGGCTACGCCATCGCCACCGACGACTCGGGCCGGATTCTGAAGGACGCCTCCGAGGTCCCGGCGGAATCCGCGATCCGCGTGCGCCTGGCCCGCGGAGGTCTCAAAGCCCGGGTCACCGAGCTGTTTCCGAGCCGCGACCGCTAGGGAGCGGTTGCGCCGGTCCTACTCCAGCCGGTAGTTCGGGGCTTCCTTGGTGATGATGACGTCGTGCACGTGGCTTTCCCGGAGGCCCGCCGAGGTGATGCGCAGGAATTTCGCTTTCCGGTGCAGCTCGTCGATCGAGGCGGCACCGCAGTAGCCCATGCCCGATTTCAATCCGCCCACCAGTTGAAACACCATCTCGGCCAGCAGCCCCTTGTAGGGCACGCGGCCCTCGATGCCTTCCGGCACCAGCTTCGCGTCCTGCTCCTGGCCGTAGCGGTCGGCGCTGGAGACCGACATCGCGCTGGTAGAACCCATCCCGCGATAGCTTTTGAACGTGCGTCCTTGGTACAGGATGGTTTCGCCCGGGCTCTCCTCGGTGCCGGCGAACAGGCTGCCGATCATGACGCAGTCGGCTCCGGCGGCGATCGCCTTGGTGATGTCGCCGGAATACTTGATGCCGCCGTCGGCGATGAGCGGCACGCCCGCTTCCCGGGCCGCGCGCGCGCATTCCGCGACGGCGGTGATCTGCGGGACGCCGGCGCCCGTCACCACCCGTGTGGTGCAGATGGAGCCGGGTCCGATGCCGACCTTGATGCCGTCGGCGCCGAGTGTGATCAGGTCGCGCGCGCCCTCGTAAGTGGCCACGTTGCCCGCCAGCAGCTCGACGCCGGGCAGCTTGCTTTTCACCGCTCGGACCACCTCGAGCACCCGCTCGCTGTGGCCGTGCGCCGTATCCACCGCCAGCACGTCCACCTTCCGCGCGACCAGTTCCTGCGCCCGCTCCAGGAAATCCCGGCCCGCGCCGATCGCCGCCCCCACGCGCAGCCGTCCCTGCGAATCCTTGGCCGCGTTCGGGTACTTCAACTTCTTCTGGATGTCCTTTACGGTGATGAGGCCCTTCAGCACGTAATTGTCGTCGACCACCAGGAGCTTCTCGATCCGGTGCTTGTGCAGAATCTGCTCGGCCTCTTCCAGGGTAGTGCCCACGGGAACCGTGACCAGGTTGTCCTTGGTCATCACGTTCGAGATGGGCTGATCGTGGTTGATTTCAAACCGCAGGTCGCGGTTGGTGAGGATACCGACCAAACGGCCGTTGCGCGTGATCGGGACGCCCGAGATGCGGTAGCGCCTCATCACCTCGAGAGCCTCGTAAATCCTCTGCTCCGGGTCCATGGTGACCGGATCCACGATCATCCCGCTCTCACTTCGTTTCACGCGATCGACCTCTTCGACCTGGCGCTCGATGGGCATGTTGCGGTGGATGATCCCGATGCCGCCCTCGCGCGCCAGCGCAATGGCCAGGTGCGATTCGGTGACCGTATCCATGGCGGCGCTGACGATGGGGATGTTCAGGCCGATGCCGCGGCTCAAACGGGTGCGGGTGTCGGCTTGCGCAGGCACGACCCCGCTCCGGGCCGGTAAGAGGAGAACATCGTCGAAGGTGAGCCCTTCGGGAATGCTGTTGGCAACCATATTCAATGATACGAGAGGCGGGGAGGCGCCGCAAGGATATCGTGTCTGCCCTCACCGGCGCGCCGCCGTTGCGCGCTCCATGTTCCAGCGGACGGAAAGAGATGCCATGGCTTGCTGCTGCTTTTCGAGAAGCGTGTGCCGGAACATGGCCTCCGAGTCGTTCGCCAGTCCGCGAGCGACCGCTTCGAGACTCCTGCCCGGATCTCCGCACAGCAGCCACGAGTGCGCCAGGTTGAGATTCGTCTGCACATCCTGCGGATGGATACGCTGCGCCTGCAAGTAGCATTCATGCGCCTCCTCGGGACGCTCCATCGACAACAGGCAGTCCCCGAGCACATTCCACAACCAGGGGCTGTAGCACGGATTCAGCTCGACCGCCGCGCGCGCCAGCTCGAGCCCGGCCGCACGGTCGCGCAACTGCGTGGTTGCGAACACGGCCGCCTCGCCGATCAGTTGCCAATCCCGGGGATTCTGGGCGATCGCCGCGCGAAAGCTCTCGAGAGCCTCCCGTGCGTGGCCGCTCTCCACCTCGAGGCGCGCGCGCTCGATAGGCGCATCGGCCTGCTCGCGCGCGGCAGCCGCAAACCGGGTTGCGAACGCACGGCGGACGCCGGGGGCTTCGCTGCGCGTCAGAAGCCGGGCGTGCAGGAGGCGCCCATCGTCGCCTTCCGCTTTCAGGACCTCGACGCCGCGGCGTCCCAGCCGTTCCTCGAGCAGCGGAAAATTCAACCCCATGGCTGTCGACGGACCAAATCGCTGCGCGACGGAGCGCTCGGCCACGTCTTCCCGGCGCACCGGGCCGTAATCGTTCACGAGCACGAAACCATCAGGCTCCAGCAGCTCGAGCAAGGCATCGAGACACCCCAGGGCGCCGTAGTTGTAAGCAAACGGTGCTCCGGCCGGCTCGCCCTCCAGAGCCTCCAGACCGGCCGGCGCGTCCGGGCCGATGGGCAGAAGGTCCTTCTCGAACTCCAGGAGAGGAAGAAGCGGCAGGAGCCCGACCCGATCCTCGTCCTGGGCGCTCCGAGCGCGCGCGCGGATCTCTTCGAAGCCGAGCGGCGTGTACTGTTTGAGCAGACTCGCGTCGTCGGTGATCCAGGTGCGGACCCAGAGCTGCTCCCAACCCTGCTCCGCCTTGCGGAGAATCGCCGACGGCAGCACGTCGAGAACATAGTTGCAGATCGCCGCGCGGAGCGGCCCGGCGCCGATCGCCATCGGAGCACTCGCATCGCAGACACGCGGGAACAAGTGCCCGGTGTGATCCCGAAAGATCTCCCTCTCCCGCCATTGCTCGATGGTTGCGGGCGAACCGTCCGTCACATAGTAGGCCAGCCGCTCGTAAAAGTCTCGCGATTCGCGCTCGCAAAGCAGCCGGAATTCGTCCAGGAAGTACCGTGCAAACAGGCCGGTGCCGGCCCCCAGTTCGAGTACCGCGATCCGCTCGCGGCCGGCCCCCGGCTCCAGGCAGCTCGCGAACAGCAGCTCTGCTGCATCCGCCGCAACCCGGCCATTGTTGGTCACCAGGTAGGGCACATTGCTGTCAATGAAAGCGAAGACGCCCTCGCGCCTCCAATGCAGGTCGGCGAGCTGCCATTCCAGGCTCTTCGCCATCGGTTGGTACTCTTCGACGAGCTGCCGCCAGACGCAGGCGCGCCGCAGCGATTCGGCGGGCGCCACGGATTCGCCGGCCAAATGGGTGCCTTCCAGCATCACGGGCAGCGGCAACGGGATTCGATTCATGGGCATAGCGCAGTGTACAGTCTACCTCTTCCATTCCAACACCATCCGAGCCTATTCCCGTTGGCGAGCGAAGTTGATATACTTCTGTCGGGAACTCGTCAACGCTAAAACAGGAGGACGTGTATGTCGTCTATTGGCGCAATGAGGCTATTGTTCCAGGCGGGAAGCCGTACCATCGCGGGCAGCCTGGGCGGGAAATTCCTGAACTGCACGATTCGCCCGCCGCAAGGAGGGGCGCTCCCACCGGCTGGTGACTATGAAATCCTGCCTCCGATGAACGATCCCATCTACGGAAGGGTTGCGGTGATGGCGTCTGTCGGACAGTCGGGCCCGGTCCGGGTTGAGTTGGCGATGCAAAAATGCTTAGTGAGCGCCAGTTTTTTCCTGAAGCCTGAGGCCACCCCCACGGCGATCGGTCAGAAGATCTTCCTGAAGCCTGACGCCAGGTCCACGTCGATCAGTCAGAAGTTGTTCGAGAAGCCTATGGCCGCGCGCAGGATGGGCCACCCGGCTAGCTCGGCCGGCGGGCAGGCCTTCGTGCTCAGTGACAGGCCGGTTCTGGGACGAAACTGCGTCGTCGTCAGCTCCGGCTTTGCCGATCTCATGGATGGTTTGCAGAAGGCCGGCGGCGCGAGGGTGACGGTGGCTTAAGGGAGCGGACCCGCTCTAGAAGCGCGGCGTAGCTGCCGGTCCAACGCAAGTAGTCGAGGAGGCAGTCCTCCAGGCCGGCGCCGGCGCGGTTCTCTTCGCGAGCGGCCAAGTCGCGCGCTTCCAGGATCGAATCCAAACGCTCGCGGCCGCATTGGTTGTTTTCCAGCCAGCGTTCGACGTCCGCCGAATCCGAGAGGCCGTGGACGCGGCAGAATTCGGCAGCCTGCTCGAGACGAGCGACGGCATCGAGGGAATAGCCTTCGCGGCGCGCCCGCTCGCCAGCCAGCCACCACCCTAGCGCACCGGCCCGTGCGCGCTCCAAGGCTTCGGGATCGCGCCGGAGCTGATCGAGGACCAGGACATCCGCTCCGCTTCGCGGCTCCGACGCCACCTCTCCCGCGGAGCGCCTCAGCACGTCCCAATACATGGTTTCCTCGAAAACGTAGGAGACGCATTTAGGCCCCGGATCGGTCGCCAGGAATTCGCGCATGGCTCGAAGCATGGCCAGAGCATCGTCGCGCTTCAGGTTGACCGCCCCCTCCGGAAGCCACCTTCGGAAGGCCTCGAGTTCCGTCGGCGGCGCTCCGCGGGCGGCGGCCAGCTCGAGAATGCGCGCATACGAGCGCTCCGCATAGAACAACTCCTTGGCGGTTCGCTGCAATATGGCGCAGGCTGGCGCGCCCAGAATCCCTTCCGCCCTGGCCCTGGCGAGCGTGGCGCGGATGTTCACCATCGGATCGGAGCCGGCGCGGTAATCGTCTTCGGGACGGCCGTGCACAAGCGCGACCTCGTCGTCGTCTTCCAGAACGCCGTCGCGGTAGGCTTCGAAAACAGCTCCGACGCCGACCATGCCGAAGGACACGAGTTCAGCCGCCCGCAGAGCGCCCATGCTGGCGCTGCCAAACACGTGAACGCCCTCGCTCATGGCCCACAGAATCTCCTTGTGCCACACCGCCGGTACGCGCTCGAAGTAGCCGTCTATGATCCCGATAGCGGCAGGACGGCATGCCAACGCGCGGTACACGTCGCCCTGCGACACCGGCGGCAGACAAGTAGCGTCGATGACCTCGGCAACCTCCCGTGGGGAAAGCGTGGGGCCGGTGAACACGATGACCTTCATCGATTCGCCTCCCCGGCGCTGCGAGCGGAATGCGGCATTTCCAGGCCCGGAATCACCACGCGGGCCACCGGCAACCCGAGCTCCGGGCGCGCCAGATCGACGACGACGACACGGTCGAGGCCAGCTCGTCGAAGGTGGTCCAGTTCCCAGGCCACGTCCTCCTCGAAGGAGTCCGATTCGAAAGAGGGGATCTCGGGAAAGCGCCGGGAACCTCTCCGGCCGAAACGGCGGCGTTGAAGCAACAGCGTGGCCGGGTCCCGGCTATCGATGTACTCTCGCCGGAGCATGTCGTCACGCCCTCCCGAAATCGCGGTCAGGCGGCTCTGGGCGGCCTCGGTCAGTGCGCGCACGAGGGCAATGTGGCGCACCGGATGGCAGCCCGCCCCCTCGGCGGCGTACAGGCGCCGGACGGGGTCCTCCTGGCGCTCGGCGATCAGGCAATGGAAAGCCGCGATCCCGACGGCGCTGGTGAGATCCCAGACGGCCACGGCGATACCGGCGCGATCGTAGCGTTCCAGCAGCGCCCGGCAATCGGGGTGATCGACGGTGTCCAGATCGATCCGGCGATCCTCCTGATCCGGTTCGGGAAGGCGCGACCAAAGCATGCCCGCATCGCGCTCGATGACCTCGCAGATGCCGTGACTCCCGGCCTCCAGCAGGTGGTTGCCAGAGGCCAAGCCGGTGCTGGACGCGACGAAGCAGTTCAGATCGAAGGCCAAGTCCGTAGTGTAGGCCGCGTGGACCATCTGGTAGGGAACCCACACCTTTTCGCTCTGCAACCAGTCGTCGCCTTCGATCCACAGGATCGGAAGGTCCGGATGGAAGTAGCTGTCCGCCGCGCGCGGCAGCCGTTCGACATCGACGACGCAGTGGCTGGCGCCCAGCTCGCGATAACTGGCGAGCTTCAGCGGCAACGTGATCCTCTCGGCGTGATAGCCTTCGACGGACTCCATCGCGGCCGACGCTTTGGCTGCATCCAGGTCCAGCCCTTTGCCTTGCGAGACCGAGATGGACCGGGAGTTGGGCCGGCACGCCATCACCACCGGGATTCCGATCGTATCCAGGCCGGTTACATTCGCGAGGCGGGTGATGCCCATTTTGGGGAGAAGAGGCCGCACGCGCGCGAGCGTCTCGCCGGGCGAGACCAGACGGTGGGTGCCGGTTTTGTATCCCTTGCCGGCGTGCGCGTTCATGACGACCTTACAATGCGGCAATTGCGTTCGCGTGTTGCCAGGCGACCCGATTCAAGCGATCCCAAAGTGTACCAGAGACAGCAGCCGGACGTGAATCGGTCAACAATTATGGCGCACCCATAGTAGACTAGACCCTGAGCCATGAACCGCAACGACAACCCCTGGGCGCAGGCCAGCCGCTATCTGTCGCTGGGCCTGATTCTGCCCGTGGGCACGTTCGCCGGCTACTTCATCGGCTACCTGCTGGACCGGCTCTTTCACACCCGCTTCCTGGCGGTGATCTTCCTGGTGCTGGGAACCGTAGCCGGTTTCGTGGCGCTGATCCGCGAGCTGGACATCCAGTCAAAGAACGATGGAAGCTGAGGCAGCGGTTTACCAGAGCGCTCTGCGGCGGATCTACCTCGGCATGAAGTGGCTGGCCTGCGCCGGTGCGCTCGCGGGGCTGTGCTTCAAGGGCTGGCTCTGGGCGCTAGCCTTCCTGCTGGGCGCCGTTGCCTCCTATTGGAACTTCTCCTGGCTGCACCAGGCAGTGGATGCGCTCGGGCCCAACGCGCGTCCCACCCGCAAACGCCTGTTCGTGTTTCTAGGGCTTCGCTACCTGCTCTTGGGCGGGGCCGGCTATGTTATAGTGAAGGTCTTTGGGATGAACGCCATAGCTGCTGTGATCGGCCTGTTTGTCCCCGTCGCCGCCGTTTTTGTGGAGACCCTCTACGAGCTAGTCCATGCCGGAACATGAACTCTGGGTCACGGCCCTTTTCAACAAGATGTTCGCCGGGTCCACCACCCCCATCTTGCAGAAGCTTGGCGTGCCCCCCGAGAATCCCGCCCACCCCTGGTCGAACTTCGTGGCGATGGAAGTCCTGGTGGCGCTCCTCATCGTCCTGCTCTTCGCGCTGTTGCGGCCGCGGCTGTCGATGGACCGTCCCGGCAAGTTGCAGCACGTCGGCGAACTCATCTTCGGCTTCGTGAGCGGCCAGACCGACGACGTGGTGGGCCGCCACGGCCGTCCCTACATGGCGTTTTTCGGCACCATCCTGCTGTTCGTCCTGTTCTCGAACCTGCTGGGGATCGTCCCCACGCTCGAGTCCCCCACCATGTTCGCCCCGGTGCCCCTGGGCTGCGCGCTCGCGACTTTCTGTTACTACAATTTCGTCGGTCTGCGCGCGCTAGGTCCGTTCGGCTACCTGAAGCACTTTGCCGGACCGGTGTGGTGGCTGGCGCTGCTGATGTTTCCCATCGAAATCATCAGCAACCTCGCCCGGCTGCTCTCCCTCACGATCCGACTTTTCGCCAACATGTTCGCGGGCGAACAGGTCATCCTGGCCTTCATGAGCCTCGTGCCCCTGGTGATCCCGCTGCCTTTCATGGGGCTGCATATCTTCGTGGGTTTCGTTCAGGCATATATCTTCTTTCTGCTGACCATGGTGTACGTGGGCGAGGTTCTTCCGCACGAGGCGGAGCACTAATACCGGCTTTTTTCCGCTGCCAGCGTGAGCCCGGCTGCAAGAGGATGACGGGAACCACCTCCTGGGAGCGAGATTCATCGAAGGAGAAACGAAAGTGAAATCGAGACTGCTGCTGCTCCTGCTGGCGATGCTCGTGCTCGCCAGTCCCGTCTTCGCCCAAACCACCGACGCCGGCAAGGACGCCAATCACCATTGGCTGTGGATCACCGCGGGCTTCTCCATGGCCATCGCGTCCGCCGTCTGCGGCCTGGCGCAGGCCAAGGCCGTCGCGGCCGCTTGCGAAGGCATGGCCCGCAATCCGGGCGCCGCGGCGCCCATCCGGCTGGCCCTGATTCTCGGCCTGGCATTCATCGAGTCGCTGTCGCTCTACACGCTGGTGATCATCATTTTCAAAGTCGCTTAGCAACTGGTTGTCTCGGGGCAGGGCCGATTCCCTGCCCCGCTCGAAAGGCCATGAAACTCCAAGGAATCTTTCCGCCCATCACCACTCCCTTCAACTCCGAAGGCGAATTGTACAAGGCCAAGGTCCGCCACAACGTCGAGAAGTGGAACCTGGCGGCGCTGGCCGGCTACGTGGTCTGCGGCTCCACCGGCGAAAGCGTCATGCTCACCCCCGAGGAGAAGTACCAGATGTGGGAGTGGGTGGCCGAATACGCCGCGCCGGAGAAGCTGCTCCTGGCCGGCACGGGAGTGGAGAGCGTGCGCGAAACCGTCGCGCTCACCAACCGCGCCGCCGGGGTGGGCTACAAAGCGGCCCTGGTGCGCACACCGCACTACTACAAGAACCTGCTGAACAACGCCGCGGCCCAGGCGCTGTATTTCCGCTCCGTCGCCGACCAGGCCAAGATCCCGATCATGATCTACAACTGGCCGCAAACCACCGGCCTGGACATCCCGGCCGAGGCCGTCGCCGCTCTCTCCGAGCATCCCAACATCATCGCCATCAAAGAGAGCTCGGGCAGTCTGGAGAAGGTGATGCAGATGATCCGGGAAGTGAAGCCCGGCTTCCAGGTGCTGGTCGGCTCGGCCCCCACGCTCTACCCCTCGTTCCAGGTCGGGGCGGTGGGTGCGGTGCTCGCCTTCGCCAATGCGGCGCCCTACGCGACCATCGCCATCTGGGAAGCTTTCCGCGCGCGCGAGTACGCAGCCGCCGCGGACTGGCAGAACCGTATCGCCCGCGCCGCCGTGCTGGTCACCACGCGCTACGGCATCCCCGGCCTGAAGCACGCCATGGATCTGAACGGCTACTACGGCGGCCCGCCCCGGCTCCCGCTAACACCCGCCACCCCGGAAGCCAAGCGCGAAATCGAAGACGCCTTCCACGACTTGAAGGGCTGACCGGCCCAGCGGCCCGATCACACGCTGTCGAAGACGGCTAGGTCGCCCTCCAGGCGGGCGTAGTAGCGCTCGATTCGGGCATCGCCGAAGCGCTCCCGCAGCCGTGCCGACACCTCGTCGAGATCCCGGATCTGCCTGGCGCGCAGGTTGGCGGGCGCCGCAGCGAAGCGCGCGTCCTGGTACCACTGGCAGTCTTGGTGCGCAATCAGGATCACGCGCGCCGCGTGGCCCAGCTTGCCCAGGAACTTCACCCACTGCCAGCCCACCCAGGGGAACTTCGGCAGGTCCTCGGACGGCGCGAGCAACTGCGGACCGCCCGGAACCGCCAGCAGCGCGTAGCGCTCCACGCCCAACTGGTTCCGCACAAAATCGCGGAACTGCGCCTGGTAGCGCGGGTCGCTGCAATGGATCAGCAGCACGCCGGATTCGACGCTCATTTGGCCTTCGGCGGCGCTGGCCGCGGCTCGCTCGAGGGCGGCACCAGGCCCTTGATCCGCATGTAGGTGACGATGTTGCCGTAGTGCTCCATGTCGTGGCCGGTGTTCATGTTCAGCACGGCCAGGCGGGTCCGCTCGCGGCCGAAAACCTTCACCAGCTCCACGGCCTTGCCGTCGGTCAAGTCAGCGAACGCCCCGTCGCAGAAAGCATCGGAATCCTTCAGCGCCGCGGCCAGATCGGCTTTGGTGGTCTTGGTCTTCTCCACCTGCACATCGGGCCGTGCCACACCTTTGGCACCGGCGCAGATGCTGTACTGCGCGTCGGCGATGTGCCCAATGATTTGGCCGAACGAGCGAACCTCCGGCACGGGCTTGAAAGCGTAGTTCTCTTCCGGCATTTTCTCGGCCGCGCGGGAAACCAAGTTCCTCACGTTCTCCCACGCGCCGCGGGCGTCGGAACTCAGGGGATCGGCGGGGGGGCCTTGCTGGGCCAGGCCGAGCAGAGGCAGCATCAGGAGACTGATCGCGACGAACTGTAGAGTCTTCATGTGACAAGTTTAAGCCGGACGGCAGGTCCGATGCCAGCACCAACCCGCCCAGTCTAGCAGCCCGTGGATAAACTCGCGTTTTGGCGGTGCCACCAACGGCACCGATTTCGCGTGCGAGCAGGCCGAACCAGCGGACCACGCGGTCTGATCACCGGCAGGGCCGTTTCTGCGGCTT
>Ga0187878_1000534_pt1 | contig 42574 bp, 44 predicted proteins | sample June2016WEW_17_1_FD_132979 | JGI IMG/M metagenome (GOLD analysis project Ga0187878, IMG submission 132979) | Peatland microbial communities from SPRUCE experiment site at the Marcell Experimental Forest, Minnesota, USA - June2016WEW_17_150 | ecosystem: Environmental > Terrestrial > Soil >... | reverse complement strand
GCCCCCAGGAGACCGAAGATGCTTCCTGCCGGGACCTCGAAAGACACGGAGTCCACTGCAACGAAAGAGCCAAAGCGCTTGGAAAGCTGCATGGTCCGTATCGCCGGCGCGCTCATTCTCCCACCGCCCGCGCCAGCGCGGCCTTTGCGACCAGGCAGTCGAACAGCGCGCCGTCTTCCCGCAGGCGGGCGTTGACTACGAGTGTCTGCGCGTCCAGGCTCTCAGAGGACAAGGCGATGCCCTGGCGGTAGCGCTCCTGCGTGACCCTGTCGTTCTCCTCAACCTGCGCGGTTTCCTGGTGCAGGGAAGCGAGCCGCCCCGCGGCCTCGCGGAGAGTCAGGTACGCGCGGATGACATCAGTCGTCACCGCATCCGCAAGCTGCCGCGAGCTTTCCTGGGCCTGGGTGAGCTTGCTCTGCGCCTGCTCCTCCTGCGCCAGGACTTGCGGATAGCGTCCCACGTCGATGGAGGCAAGGATCCCGATGGACCAGGTCCCGATGAACTGGTCCGCCTGGGGAAACACCCGCAGGTTGGGGTTCGCCAGCGTGTAGTCGCCCGTGATGAATACGTTGGGAAAAAGCCCCGCGCGGGCGACATCCAGCGCCGCCTCCTGCGCGCTCACCTGTGAGCGGGCGCTTTGAATTTCCGGTCGTTTTGCCAGGGCGCGGGCCACCAGGTCCGCCACGCTTTCCCGTGCGAGCTCGACGCTTTGGGAGAGAGTATCGGGGACGTCGAGGGCGGCGTCCCAGGGCATCCCGATGAGAAGGGCCAAGCGGACGCGCGCAATATCGCGCACACTCTCCGTGCTGGCCAGTTCGATCTTTGCATCCTCCAACCTCATCTGCGCCTGCAGCACGTCATTATGCGTCGCCGCCCCCTGGTCCAGCAGCCTGCCGGCATCGGCGAGGTGCGACTCGGCCTGGGCCACGCTCTGGTCGATGGCCTCCCGCTGCGTCTTTGCGCGGACGAGGCCCCAGTAAGCCTCCGTGATGGAATAGCGGAGATCCAGCCGGCTCCTGCTGAGATCTCCGCGGCGGGAGTCCCTCAGTGCCTCTGCCTGCCGGATGGAGCCCGCGATGCGCTTTCCCGTGAAAAGCGGCTGCTGGAGGGCAATCCGGACGCTGGTGCTGTTGTCCAGTGACGGCGGGAAAGTGATTGTTGCCGGCATCGGGGGGCCGCCCAGGGAGACGTCGGTAGTAATGCTGCTCGCCGCGACATCCGACAGCCGCGAATACCCTCCCTGCAGAGACAGCGACGGCAGATACTGGCCTTTCATCTCGCGCAGCCGGGCATCCGCTATGTGTGTTTCCAGCTCGTCCACCCGCAGTCCGGCGTCATGCGCAAATCCCAGGCGGATGCATTCCTCCAGGTCCACCACGCGCGCGCCGTCTGCATCCGCGCTGAGGGCGGGGCCGGCGCACAGGGCAAGCGCCAGGAAGACGAAGATGCTAGCTCTCATGAGGCTCCTCGCTTTTGCTTCTGATAAGGGAAATGAACGCGTTCTCGAGACTGGACGGGATGACTCTCAGGGAGACGATTTCGATGCCCGCCTCGGCGAGCGCCCCGCGCGCGGCCTGTTCGCCTGCCTGCGCATCCGGGGCCACCGCGTTCAGCCGGTCGCCGAAGAGCTGGACTTCGCTGAGCCGGCTCGTCTGTCGCAGCACGGCGCTTGCGCGCCTGATGTCCGCGCAGACGATTTCCAGCACCGCCCCCCTCATTTCCGCCTTGATGCGCGCCGGGCGCTCGGCGGCCATGAGCCGGCCCGCGTTCATGAGCCCGACCCGGCTGGCCCTCTCCGCCTCGTCCAGGTAAGGGGTGGACATCACGATGGTGATGCCCTCGCGCAGGAGTTGGGAGAGGATGATCCAGAACTCGCGGCGGGAAACCGGATCCACGCCCGTGGTGGGCTCATCCAGGAAGATGATTCGGGGCCGGTGGACGAGGGTGCAGGCCAGGGCAAGCTTTTTTTTCATGCCTCCTGACAGCTGTTCGGCGATCCTCCCGCGGAAGGCGAGGAGCCGAGTAAAGGAGAGGAGCTCTTCCCGGCGATCCTGGAACACTCGAACTCCGTGGATCCTGGCGAAGAACTCGATGTTCTCGTCCACCGTGAGATCCCCGTAGAGGGTAAAGCGCTGGGAGAGGTAGCCGATCTGCTCCTTGACCCAGGGAAGGTTCTTCGCGAGGTCGCGTCCGAAGATCCTTACCTCACCGGTCCGGGGTTTCAGGAGCCCGCACAGGAGGCGGATGGTCGTCGTCTTTCCCGCCCCGTCGGGGCCGACGAGGGCGAACATCTCGTTCGCCTCGATGCGCAAGTCCATGCCCCTGACCGACTGGACTTTGCCATAGCTGTGGAACAGGCCGGAAATCTCGATGGCAGGGACAGGCGGGCTTCCGCCATCCAACTCCGCGGCATACCGCGGAGGGGCTCGCCCGCCCTCGGCCTCCCTGCCTAGGGGCGCGCTCCCCGCTGTTCCACCGTTCACGACTTCTTTCCTCCGATGCGGTCCAACGCCGCATCCGCCGGCATTCCCGGCTTGAAAACTCCGTCGGGATTGGGGATCTCGACTTTCACGGCATACACGAGCTTCACGCGTTCGTCCTTTGTCTGGATGTCGCGCGGGGTGAACTCCGCAACAGGTGAGATATAGGTGACCGCGCCTGTGTAGGCGGCACCAGGACTGGAGTCGATGGAGATCCGCGCCTTCTGCCCGAGTCGAATATTCCCCAGCTCTGTCTCGGGCACGTAGATGGTCAGCTTCACCGTGTCCAGATCCGTGATCACAAACAGCCCGGATCCCGGCGCGGCAAGCTCTCCCTCTTCCACCAGCTTCTCCGTGACTATCCCGTCAGTGGGAGCGCGCACCGTGCAGTCGCGGATGGTTTTTTCCAGCAGCCGCACGGAGTACACCTCCTGGTCACGCCGGGCCAGGGCAGCCTTCACCTCTTCGGGCCGTGCAAAGTTCTGCAGCTTTTTCAGCCCCTGCGCGGCGGCGTTGGCCTGCGCTTTGGCCGTTATGGAGCGGGTTTCCGCGTCATCGCGCTGCTTCTTCGTTGCGGCGGCCGCCGTGAAAAGGCTCTCCATGCGCTGGAAGTCCTCCTGGGCATTGCTCAGGTTCTCGTTGGCCTCGTTGAGTGCTTCCCTGGCCTGGGCGAGATCCTCTCCCCGGGCGCCGTTGGTCAGCAGATCGAGCTGCGCCTGGGCAAGATCCACGCCGCTTTTCTCCTGGCCCAGCTGGATGTCAAGATTGGCATGGTCGATGACGGCGAGGATGTCTCCCTGTTTCACGCGCGAGCCCTCGTCAGCATCGAGGTGGAGAATCTCTCCCGATGACTTGGAGGAGACCTGCACGCTCGTCGCCTCGATGGTTCCCGAAGCCTCGATGGCATTGGTTGCTTTGGCGCATCCTGCCAGCGCGACACACGCGCATGCGGCGATCAGGAGCTGTTTCATTTTTCCTCCTCCTGGCTGAAGAACCGGCGGCGCCCTTTCTCGCTCAGGACCCCGACGAAAAGAATGCGGATGAAGGCGTCAAAAAGCTCCGCAGGTGGGAACGGAAGCTTGACGAACTGGGCGGGTGTCATGACGGAGCTCACCGCGTTCACGAAGAGCAGGGGCATCAGCCGGCCGTCTATGTCGTTGCGGATAAAACCGTCCTTCATCCCCGCTTCCAGAAGCTTGGTGACGATGCCGAACACGCGCTCCCTGCGGAACTTGTCGATCAGTTCCCAGAGCTCCGGTTCGTGGTAGTAGATGTCCTTCATGAAGCTTTCGCCGACCTCCGCGATCTGCCGCGAGACGATGCCGAAAATCCCCCGCAGCCGCGCCAAAAAGGGGAGCGCAGAGTTGCAGACGATTTTCTCGAGGCTCGCCGCTATTTCCTGGATCCTCTCTTCGATTGTTGCCTCGGTCAGCGCAGCCTTATTCGGGAAAAACTTGTACAGCGTCTTCTTGCTGATGCCCTGCAGGGAGGCAATCTCATCCATGGACAACGCGCTGACTCCCCGTGTCTGGAAGATCGTCCTCGACCGTTCGATGATATGCTTGCGTCTTTCCGCGTCAGGAATTCTTTGTCGCATATCTCTCCATTAGAAACTATTAATGTTTATATAGTTTCCATAAAGAAAATAGCCCTCACCGAGAATCTTGTCAACAACTTTCCAACGTGTGTTCCCAAAAGCAGATCGTGAAACCAGCGGAAACCGAAGAGATGTCCGGTTGCCTGCGTGCGTCCTGATCCATGGGGCCCGGCAGGGCCGCCCTCAGGAAAGCCGCAGCAGGCGCTCCGCGTTGCCGTGCGCAATCCGCTCCCTGTCGGCGGTGCTCACCGGGAGTTGATCCAGGAACGCCCGCGCCATCGAACCAAAAGGGTGATCTGCCGAAAACATGATGCGGTCGACACCGACCTGAAGAAACAAGTCGAGGAAGGTGGCGGTAAAGTTGAAGCCGCTGAACGTGTAATGGACGTTCTCGCGCAGGTAGGCGCCGATCGGGCGCTCCAGCTTCGTCACCTGGATGGAAAGAGAGTTCTCGATTCTCGGCAGCATGAACGGGAGAGCCTCGCCATGTGGCCGATGATTAATTGCAGGTGCGGATACCGGTCGAATGCTCCGCCGAGGATGAGGCGGAGGACATGGGTGGCGGTCTCGATGTGCCAGCCCCAGGCCCTGGTCGACAGCACAGACGTCACCTCCGGCGCGAAGTTTCCTGTGTAGGAGGCCGCGATCACCTGCTGCGGCGGCGGGGCCGGATGAAGATAGAGCGGGACCTGCAAAGCTTCAGCACGCCTAAGGACCGGCCAGAAGAACTCGTCGTCCAGGTAGCGGCCGCGGCTGTGACCTTTGATCATGGCTCCCTTGAAGTCGTAATCCCGAACGGTGCGCTCCAGCTCGTCCGCGGCGGCGTCCGGAGCAGGGGTGGGCAGCGCGGCGAACGCCGCAAAACGGCTCGGATGGCGCTTCACTGCTTCCGCGAGGTGATCGTTCGCCGCGCGCGCGAGGGCCACTGAGCCGGTTCCGTCGAGCTGCTCCTTCGCCTGGTGAGGCAAGCGACAGGACCTGCATGTCGATGCCCGCCGCGTCCATATCGGCGATCCTGCGATCGCCGATTTCCAGCAACCGCTCTGCGAATTGCGTGGAGGCAAGGTTTTCGCCGAGACTCTGACCTTGTCGTCCTGGTCCCGATCCCGGACCTCCCATTGATGCCGGGGTTGCGTAGTGCTCTTCCAAGGCGATCGTGCGCATCGTGGTCCTCCTTATCAGTAGGTCCCGGGCCTTTGATACCGGCAATCCTCAGTCAGGCTCCTTGAGCGCGGTGGACGCTGCATACAGCGCACCAACCCCGCTCAGGTGATAGGCGACCCGCAGGATTTCCGCCATCTCCTGGTTCGTTGCTCCTGCTGCCTTTGCCTGGTTCGCGAGGGCGCGCGCCCCGTTTACCGCGCCATGAGCCGCATCAAATGCCATGGCGACGAGAAGCTTCAGCTTTCGGGACAGGGCTCCGTCGGCGTAGACGAACTCATCCTGCTCATGAAGACGTTTCACCATGGCGGGATCGATTCTGCCAAGCATTTCCAACCAATCGTACGGCATGTTCTCCTCCTCTGCGACTCTCTAGCTCATTTCAGATGATGCACCAAGTTTCGCGTCCATTCCATAGATGCGGGATAAAGAGAGAATAAAAATGCGTTAGATTACGACAGAAGGGCTGTTCCTTCTGGATGAGCTCCGTCGCCGGGGCCTCTTCCGGGTATTCAGCCTTTCCCCGTCCCTTTGGGGACGTAATCGAAAAAGCGTTCGGTCGTGTTGCCGGTTGTCCACTCCGCTCTCAAGCGCGTCTTCTTCTCGATCTTTCTCAAGGCTGACAGAAACGCACGGTTCAAATCACGCGCATTCTCGCCCGTCATTTTCGCGGTGACGGCGAAGCCGTCTTCGATGCTCTCGATCGAGCCATCAGTGATCAAGTGATCGAGAGCTTCCTTGATCTGCGGAGCTCTTTCCGTGCTGATAGTTGCCGCAAGGGTGAACTTTCTCGTCGCCATATGTCTCCTCCTGCCGAATCCGCCGGGTACGGCGATGCCTTAAGACGGTTCCCTGCGTTCCCATTTCTCAGCCTCACCCGGCTCATGCATCGGCTGAACAGCAGCTCCCCGATATTCCCTGCCGCGCACGAGTGAAAATCCCGCCGCAAGCAAGCACACCGCGATCGAGACAAGAAACGCGCTTCGGATGCCAACGATGAACGCCTGCATGCTCTGCGAGCCGAGCGTGATATTGGTGCCCACGAAGAGCTGCATCATTGCATCCCGCGGAAGGCTGCCGGCGGCAACCGCCAGAGCCAGGGCGAAGCTGGTCACCATGCCCGTCTGCCGCAGCGTGGCAAGGGTTGCGGATGCGATGCCCAGGCGGTGCCTCGGCGCTCCGTTCATCGCGGCACTCGTGTTGGGGGACCAGAAAAGTCCGCCGCCAAGCCCGACAAGCACCAGGCCGACGGCGATCGAGCCATAAGGGGTGGTGGGTGACAGCCGCAGCACGAACCACACGAGCCCCGCTGCCTGAAGCAGGAGGCCAACGGTGGCAGGGATTCTCGCGCCGATGCGATCGGCAAGAAGGCCGCTCAGCGGCCCCGTCACCGCGCTCATTATGGAGAGCGGGATGAGAAAGAGCGCAGCAGTGAGCGGGCTGTAGCCGCGCACCCCCTGAAAGTAGAAGACGATGAGAAAGTTGACGGCAAGCATGGCAAGGGATTGCAGCATCGCCGCCACCACGGAAAAGTTGTAGACGCGATTCTTGAAAAGCGAGAGATCGAGCACAGGGCTCGCCACGCGTCGTTCCCGTATGAGAAAGACGGCCACCATCACGACGAACAGGACGAACAACGACAGGATAGGGAGCGAGATCCAGCTCAACTGGATGCCAAGGGTCAGGGCGAAGAGAAGAGCCACCAGTCCAACGCTGAACATGGCTGCCCCAACGAAGTCGAACCTCTCGGTCCTGTTTCTCGTGGACATCTCCTTCAGCGCAAGGTAGCCCCACACGGTGCCCAGTATCCCGATGGGCACGTTGATGTAGAAGATCCATCGCCAGTTCGCGGCCGCGAGGATCAGCCCGCCCAGGAGAGGACCCGCGATGCCTCCCACCGCCCAGGTCACGCCGTTGATTCCCAGCGCGCGCCCCCGCTGGTGGGGCGGGAAGACCTCCGTGATGATCGCTGTGCTGTTCACCATCATGAGGGCAGCCCCGGCGCCCTGGACGAGTCGGAAAATGATGAGCTGTGTCGCGCTCTGCGACAGGCCGCAGAGCGCCGAGCCGACGGTGAAGATGACGAAGCCGAGGTTGTACATCCGCACGCGCCCGAACATGTCCGCGATGCGTCCGAACGTCAGCAGGCAGACGGTGCTCATGAGGATATAGGCCATGATGACCCACACCATCTGGACCAGGCCTGCGTGCAGTTTCACCATCATGTCCGGCAGAGCCAGGATCACGATGGTGCTGTCGATCGCCGCCATCAGGGCACCGATTGTCGTCACGCTGAGCGCGATCCACTTGTAGTCTATTCTCCGACGCGCGGGAGGATCCTCAGCGGCGTCCAGAGGTGCAGCACTCTCTCTGCGTTCTTTCATTCTCTCCCCTTCGCGAACCCGCGCAGCACAGTGGGCAGAATCCCTCCATTAAGGTAATACGCAAGCTCGATCGGCGTGTCGATGCGCGCGCGCACGCTGAATCTCTTTTCAGCCCCCGAGGCGTCGCGGGCAATCACGGCAAGGGCCTGTCCCGGCGTGTCGGCCGTCTCGATTTCAAAGATCTCTTCCCCGGAAAGCCCGAGGCTGGCGGCGTTTTCTCCCTTCTGGAACTGCAAGGGGAGCACGCCCATGCCGACGAGGTTCGACCTGTGGATGCGCTCGTAGCTCTCCGCGATCACGGCGCGCACGCCAAGAAGAACGGCACCTTTGGCCGCCCAGTCCCGGGAGCTTCCCGAGCCGTATTCCTTGCCCGCGATCACCAGGAGGGGAACCCCTTCCGCTCTGTATTTTTCAGCCGCGTCGTAGATCGAGAGCGTCTCGGCCGAAGGGAGGTGCCGGGTAAAGCCGCCCTCGACGCCCGGCACGAGCTTGTTGCGGATGCGGATGTTGGCAAAGGTGCCGCGAAGCATCACCTCGTGGTTTCCCCGACGCGAGCCGTACGTATTGAAGTCCGGGACTTTCACGCCGTGCTCCATGAGCCATTTCCCGGCCGGGCTCTTCTCCGGGATGTTCCCCGCGGGAGAGATGTGATCCGTTGTCACTGAATCTCCGAGAACGGCCAGGACCCGCGCATTGCGTATTCGCGGGATCTCCGGCGGACGGTTCGTAAGGCCCTCGAAGAACGTGGGCTTGCGGATATAGGTCGAATCCGGTTCCCAGTGATAGACCTTTTCATCCGGGGTCTTCACCTTGTTCCACGTCTCGTCGCCGCTGAAGACGCTCGCATAGACGGAACGGAACATCTCCGGCGTGAGGCTTTCCCTGACCGATGCATCGATCTCGGCAAGGGTCGGCCAGATGTCGCGCAGGAACACGGGGCTCCCGTTGTGGTCCCTGCCGAGGGGCTCGGTGGCGAGGTCGATTTCCATGGTGCCGGCAAGGGCGTACGCCACGACAAGGGGCGGAGACGCAAGATAATTGGCCTTCACTTCGGGATGGATCCTGCCCTCGAAATTGCGATTTCCCGAAAGCACGGAGACCACCGTGAGGTTGTTCTCCAGCACCGCCTTGCTGATGATCGGATTCAGGGGTCCGGAGTTTCCTATGCATGTCGTGCACCCGTAGCCCACGAGGTGGAACCCGAGAGCTTCAAGGTAGGGGCTGAGCCCGGCCCGGTCGAGGTACTGCGTGACCACCTTGGAGCCGGGGGCGAAGCTCGTCTTGACGTAGGCCGGGACACGCAGCCCGAGCTGCACCGCCTTGCGGGCCAGGAGGCCGGCCCCGATCATCACCGACGGATTGGAGGTGTTCGTGCAGCTCGTGATGGCCGCGATCACCACCGCGCACTGCGCGAGGGTTTCCCGGTCTCCTCCCACTTGCACTTCAACGCTTTTCCCTTCCGTCCCGGCCGCCACGGCCGGGTCCCGCCACGAGCCCTTGGCCCGGGACAGGGCAATCCTGTCCTGCGGGCGCTTGGGCCCGGCCATGGATGTTTCCACGCTGGAAAGGTCCAGCTCGAGAAGCGCGGAGTATTCCGGCTGCTCCGCGCCTGAACCCCGAAAGAGTCCCTGCTCCTTGCAGTAGCGCTCCACCAGGTCCACGAGCTCGGGGCTCCGGCCGGTGAATTGCAGGTACTCGATGGTCTTTTCGTCCACGGGGAAGAAGCCGGCCGTGGCGCCGTACTCGGGCGACATGTTGCCGATGGTTGCCCTGTCCGCCACGCTCAGGGAGTCGAGCCCCGGCCCGAAAAACTCCACGATCTTGTCCACCACTCCGAACTTCCGCAGCGCCTGCGTGACGGTGAGCACGAGGTCGGTGGCGGTCATTCCTTCCCTCAGTGAGCCGGTCAGGCGCATCCCGACCACCTCCGGGATCAGCATGTAAAGGGGCTGCCCCAGAAGCGCGGCCTCGGCCTCGATTCCTCCGACGCCCCATCCCAGCACGCCGATGCCATTGATCATGGGCGTGTGGGAGTCCGTGCCCACGAGCGTGTCGGGAAAGGCGGTCACGCCCTTGCCGTCGCTTCCCGCGCGCGTCTGCACGACCTTTGCCAGGTACTCGAGATTCACCTGGTGCACGATGCCCGTGGCGGGAGGCACGACGCGGAAGTCCGCGAACGCCTTTGCGCCCCAGCGGAGGAACTCGTAGCGCTCGCGATTGCGCTGGAACTCGAGGGCCGCGTTGCCGGCAAGGGCGCGTGAGGAGGCGAAGAGGTCCACCTGGACCGAATGGTCGATGACGAGGTCCACGGGGATCACGGGGTTGATGCGCCGCGGGTCTCCGCCCAGGTCTCCCATTGCGTCACGCATGGCGGCAAGATCCACGATGGCGGGCACGCCGGTGAAATCCTGCATGATCACCCGGGCCGGCTTGAAGGGGAAATCGCGGCTTTTCGCCTGCGCGCTGTTCCACGCGCAGAGGGCCTGCACGTCCTCCTCCCGCACGTCGAAACCGTTCACCTGGCGCAGGACCGACTCCAGGAGGATCTTTATGGAGAAGGGCATGCGCGAAACTTTCCCGATCCCCTGCGACTCCAGCCGCGCGAGGCTGAAGAAATCAAACCGACCTTTCGCCGTCTTCAACGTGCTTCGTGCTCCAAAGGGGTTGGCTTTCATCGTGATCTCCTGCGCCTAATATACAGAGCGGGGGCTCACCTTGCCATCCGGGTACAATTGCTCTATCATTGAGGCCAGAGAGAACCGAAAGATGCTAGTTCCCGCCGAGGTCTGGACAGTGGCAAAAGCGGAGCAGGGCAATGCGGTCCTTGTCCGGCCACTGGGCCTGGATGTGGCCGTCCCGATATTCATTGCGCCGCTGGAAGCGCAGTCCATTCTCATCGGGCTCGGCAGCGTCAAGATGCCGCGCCCTCTCACGCATGACCTCTTCATCACCGTCCTGGAGAGCCTCGAATCATCGGTGAACCGGGTCGAGATCACTTCCCTGCGGGAAGGCACCTACTACGCGAAGCTCATCCTCGAGTCATCCGGCTCGGAGATAGCCGTTGATGCCCGTCCCTCGGATTGTCTGGCTCTTGCCGTGCGGGTGAAGTGCCCCATCTATATCGATGAAGCGGTGGTGGATGAAGCCGGAATATCGGTAAAAATGGTTGAGGAGAAGAACAAGGAGCTCAAGCCCGAGGACGCTCCGCAGCTCTCTGAAGAGGCTGATTCTCCCCAGGTGCCGGAAGCCTCTCCGATGCCGCCGGAGTCGGAGATGGCAAGCCTCCGCAAGCTGCTCGATGCCGCCATCGAAGAAGAGAACTACGAGGAAGCCGCTCGGATACGTGACAAGATTCGGGAGCTCGAGAGCTCCTGAGCCCGCTTCAGTCGGGCCCGATGGTCGTGCCCACGAACTCCCCCCCCTCGAGAATGCGCGAAAGGTTTGCAAGATCGCGTCCTTCGGCGAACACGACCTTGAGGCGTGATTGCGCGGCCGCGCGCGCCGCGGTGGGATCAAAGGGCGTATTCTTGCCCGGTGTCCACTCGCCCCCGACTATGGCGAGCATCTCCTTCCAGGAGAGCCTGTCCATCGGCCGCGCCGCGGGGTTCTTCTTCGGGTCATCCGAGTAGACTTTCGCCACGTTGGAGAGATTGATAAGAGTGTCCGCGGAAAACCGCTGGGCAAGGACGACCGCGTCATTGTCGGTGGAGAAGCCGGGCTTCCATCCCGCGGCCATCATGACCCTGCCCGCGAACACGGAGACAGCGGTGGGGTCGGTCACGAGGTCTTCCACGCACCAGCGGTGAAACACCCTGCGCAGCAGCTCCCCGTTCACCCGGGTGGCCGCGACTCCCACCCAGTCAAGGTCGTCGCTGCGGGGCTCCGCAACCACCTCCCTCAATGCCGCCTGGTAGTCCCGGGCGAGTCCTCCGCCGCCGCAGACGATGATGAGCTTGCGTTCTTCATCCGCCTCGAGGTAGCGCTCCACCAGCAGCGCGAACCCTTTCAGGAAGCCAGTATCCACGCCCCGGGGCGCGATGATTGATCCTCCGAGGGAGATGACGGTCACGTGCGGCGTCATGCGCTTACTATAGATCATTTCCGGACCGCCTGCCAGAACCGCACGCAGGGATCCCCCATGGGGCCTTTTATTCATGGCTTGCATAAAAACCCGCGTTTGTTTATACGTGTCTCATGGAAAAGATGAAGATCTTCGTCGCTGACAGCATTGCCAAGGAGGGGTTGGAGGAGTTCGCCCGGTTCTCCGGGCTGGAGCTCGTGGTCAAGACGGGGCTCGCTCCGGAGATGCTCAAGTCGGAGCTCGGCGATTCGCAGGGTCTCGTCGTGCGCTCCGCCACCCAGGCCACCCGGGAGATAATCGGGGCGGGCAAGTCCCTGAAGGTGATCGGCCGGGCCGGCGCGGGAGTGGATAACATAGATGTGAAGGCCGCCACGGAGCGCGGCATCATCGTGCTGAACACCCCCGGGGGCAATGCCGAGGCCGCGGGCGAGCTCGCGGTGGCAATGATGTTTGCGCTCTCCCGCGACCTGGCGCGCGCCGACGCCTCCATGAAAGCGGGCAAATGGGACAAAAAGAGCTTCAACGGCGTCGAGCTCTTCGGCAAGACCCTGGGGCTCATCGGGTGCGGACACGTGGGCAGCGTCGTGGCCAAGCGCGCCCTTGCGCTGGGCATGAAGGTTCTCGTCACTGATCCCTGCGTGGACGAAAACAAAGCGGGAGACCTGGGAGTGCGCCTTGCCGGGCTGGACGATGTGCTCAAGTCCTCGGACTTCATCTCTCTTCATTCCCCTCGGACGGAGGAGACGAAGGGTCTTTTCAATGCGAAGACATTCGCGAAGATGAAGAAGGGTGTCTTCCTGGTGAACTGCGCGCGGGGCGGCATCGTGGTTGAGAAGGACCTCATCGCGGCGCTGGATGAAGGCATCGTCAGGGGCGCGGCGGTGGACGTATTCGACAAGGAGCCGCCGGATGACTGGAGCCTGGCAAAGCACCCGAAGGTGATTGCCACGCCGCACATCGGGGCATCCACCGGAGAAGCCCAGGTCAATGTCTCGATCATGATCGCGCGGCAGATGGGCGCGTACCTCACGAGAGGTGAAATCGTCAACGCGGTGAACACGACTGCCGGCGTGAAATAGACAGCGCGCGTTATTGCCGAACTCTCCTTCCGGGGGTACATTGACGGGGGAGTGGGAGTATGAGCTCAGACATTACAGACCTGCTGCGGGAATGGGAGTTCGATTCGGACAACCAGATCCGGATCGTCCAGGCGGACGACGGCCGCCAGGTGCTGCAGGTCCGCCAGCCAATGGGAATCGAGCAATATGAGCTGGACGGCCGGCCGGACGGCAAGAAGCCCTTCGGGCGGGATTCGGCCCTGGAGGAGTTCCAGGCGCGCCTGGAGAACTACCGCGCCTCCCACGGCGGCGACGAGGGGTTCGCGCTCTCCCACGAAGACTTTGCCACGCTGCAGGGTGAGGGCGTCCTTTTCTACTTCCGCTATCTTGTCCTGTTTCAGATCGGTGACTTCGTGCGCACCAGCCGGGACACGGATCACAACCTGTCGCTCTTCTCCCTTGTGGAAAAGTACGGGGACAATGACGACGACCGCCGGGAGCTGCTTCAATACAAGCCCTACGTGCTGCGCATGAACGCAATCGCGCGTGCAATGATCTCATTGCACAAGGAAATGAAAAGCGCGGCAGAGGACATCCTGACCAATGCAATCAGCGCCATCGAGGGAATGGGGGACATCGACACCCCTGCGTTCCAGTTCGAGCGCGTGCGGTCGCTGAATTATCTGAAGGCAACCCTGAAGCAGATCCACGACAAGAAGGACTCCCCGATCGAGGCTCTGAAGAGCGAGCTCCAGAACGCCATCGATGAAGAGGACTACGAGCGGGCCGCTTCCCTGCGGGACCGGATGCGCGAGTTCGACGTCAGCAATGAAACCTCAGTGGCGGAGGAGAGCGCCGCCGAATCCGAGGAGTGAACCTCCGCGCCCGCGGATCACGGCCTGGGATGCGGCCGTGCCCGCCTGTGGCTTGCCCCTCGATGCCCGCCCTGCTATTCTCGCCCGCGGGGCACACAGATGATCAAGAGAATCGCCGACATGGAAAAGGAAGTGCGCGAGAAGATGCGGGGAGGAACCGGAAGCGTGGAAATCCTCCATATCTTCCTCAAGGAAGAGCTGAAGGGAAAGGTCCGTCTTCTTGCGCGGCTGCGCCTGCCCCGGGGCAGCTCGATCGGCTATCACATGCATGAGGGGGAGGAGGAAGTCTTTTACATCCTGTCCGGCACGGGGCTCGTGACCGAGCAGGGGGTGTCCTCCACGGTGGGTCCCGGCGACGCCGTCCTCACCGGTGGGGGGGGCGGGCATTCCATCGAAAACCGGGGCCCCGAGCCCCTCGAGCTCATCGCCACCATCCTCGTGTACTGAGAAAGGTCATGATACTCCCATTCTTCAGATCCCGGCGGCCGCCGGAAAGGCTTGCAACCTCATTTCGATGGCTGGAGCCAAGGCCGTTCCCGGCGACGAGGGGGGAGTTCTACGCCGCTCAGTACGAGAGGGGCGCGTATACGCTCACCCTGGCAAAGGACAGTTTCTTCGCGTGGGAGACATTCACGAGCGATCAGCGTTTCACCGATTTCGTGCTGGAGGCGCACGTCGAGCTCGATCCGGCAAACGGGCACAGCGCCGCCGGCGTGCTTTTCCGCCACGTGAACGACGAGAACTTCTACTCGCTGCTGGTGTCTTCCCGCGGAAATTTCCGCGTGGACCTCCTTTTCAACAACCACCCCATGCACCTGGTCGAGTGGACCCGCCTGGCGGAGCCTGATGCGGGGGAACGCCCGGGGGGAGCGGAAGCGAGGGCCATCCGCATCGTGGCGCACGGCTCCCGGTTCACTTTCCTGGTGGACGATGAATGGGTGGGAGAGATCGAGGACGAGGTTCTTTCCCCCGGCGGGTTCGGTTTCGGCGCGCAGAACTTTGCCGGAGCAGGAAAGGGTGTTTTCCGGCTGCGGAAGATCCACGTGGAAGCCCGGCCGATCGAAGTGGAGCGGGAGCACCTGCGCTGGTCCTACTATCTCCCCGTGTCCCCCGCGGTGCGGCTGCGCCTGGCGGAAACTCATTTCAACTCCGGCCAGCTCAATGCGGCAGCGGTGCAGCTTCGCAAGGGCCTCAAGGATCGTGAAGGGAGCGTCCGGGAACACTTCCTGCTTGCCGAATGCTACGGGCGCCTTTCGCTGTACGACGACGCCCTGGCGGAAGTCAAGCTCGTCCTGGCGCAGGAGCCTGGTCATGCGCCAGCAAAGCTGGAGAGGGCGAACCTTCTGTACTTATCCAACCGTTTGCTGGAAGCGCGCGAGTTCCTCCTTGCCGACCTTGCCGAGCAGATAATTGCGTCGGGGGCCGGCGCATGGAACCTTCTTGGGAATGTGGAGTACGGGCTGGGCAACTGGCAGAAGGCGGCGGATGCGTACCGGCGCGCGATGGACCTCCGTCCCGAGATTGCTCTGTTTGCGGGCAATGCGGCGCGCGCGCTCGAGCGCGCCGGGCAGGGCCAGGAGGCGGTGGAGCTGTACCTGGCTGCGGGCAGGCTTCTTTTTGCGGAGGAAGCTTTCGACGAGCTTTCCCTGATTCTTCCCCGGGTGCGTGCCCTTGCGCCGGAGAAGCCCGCGGTCCTGGCCATGGAAGCCAAGATGCTCTACCGGGAAGGCAAGACGGAAGAGTCGTTCAAGGTTCTCACGGATCTGCAGGAACAGGGAACCGAAGACAGCGCCGTCCACTACCTGCTGGGGATCATCCTGATCTCAAAGGGGAGGAGGGAAGAGGCGCTCCCACGACTCGTACGCGCTGCGGAGCTGGAGCCTGATTTCCCCTTGTATCAATTCCGGCTCGCGGAGACGCTGCACGCGCTGGGCAGGGATTCAGGCCCCGCCCTGGACAGGGCGCTGGCCCTGGCGCCTGAAGACCCGTGGACTAATAACCTTGCGGGTCAGATTCGCATCGAGGCAGGGGATCCTGCCGGGGCCGTCCTTTTCCTGCGCAAAGCGCAATCGGCCGCGCCCGCAGAGTTGGACATCTGTCTGAACCTCTCCGAGGCGCTCTCCCTTACCGGAAGGTCCGCGGAAGCCCTGGAGGTCATGGAGGGCGTGACGCCTGCGCCCGAGCTCCGTGCCCGGGCAGCCAACCAGAGGGGCAATATTCTCGCGCGCCAGGGCGCGCACGAGCGGGCCATGCACGAGTACGAGGCGGCGATACGACTGGATCCGGAGAACCTCGACTACAAGGAAAACTGCGCGGCCGCCTGCCTGCAGATCGACATGGTGCACCGGGCGGAAGAGCTGCTGGCCCAGGTGGAACCCACGCATCCTTCACCGTCGGTGTACAACCTGCTGGGAAACGTGGCCATCCTCAAGGGCGAGCGCATGCGGGCGGAGCTCGCGTTCAAGGCCGGCCTTGCCATCGATCCAGGGAGCCCCGAGCTGCTGGTGAACTTCGCCATGCTGCAGAAGGAAAAGGGCAACCACGAAAAGGCAAAGGAAATGCTCCTTTCAGTGCTTTCAGCCGCGCCCGGCCACGCCCTTGCCCGCAAGCTGCTGGAGAGGATCCGTGACGAGTTCGAGCGCAGGCTCGCGTGCGGAATATGCGGAAGGGAGTGGTGGGTGCCCAGGGATCTTCCGGCCCAGCCCACGTTCCAGGTGCGGGGGGAGCCTCCGGCAGAGGCTCCTGCCGGCCGATGCCCGCAGTGCGGCAAGGTCTCCTGCATCGGCTGCGCGTCCACGCACGTGAAAGACATGAGGTTTTTTTGTCCCGATTGCGGGGACTTCCTCAAGCTCTCGGACGACGCCCTGAAATGGCTGGTCGCGCGCTACATCGAGGGATATACGGGCAGGAGCGCGAGCTCGCGTCCTTGACAAAGGCGGTCCCATCGTTACTATGGGGAAAGCCTTGAACCGGATAATTGCGCTTCCCTTCATTTTCCTGCTGCTCATCCCTGGTGCCGCCTTCTCGCAGGCCACGGAGCTCGTGTCCGCGGAGAAGTACTTTGCGGCCGTTTCCGCCGATTACCAGAAAGTGAAGGACTACGAAGCCACCGTCACGATCACGCAGGGGAAGACCATATCCCGCGGCAAGCTTTCCTACAAGTCGCCGATGTACCTCCGCATCGACTTCGACGACCCTCCCAAGGAAGTGCTCAATTTCGACGGGGAGAAGCTCACGTTCTACTCACCGGCGAACGAGGTGATCCTCGATCAGAGGTACAAGAAGAAGACACCCAGCCAGGTCGAGGCCATGGCCACCAGCCAGGGGCTCGCCATCATGCAGCGCAACTACACCATCGCGTATCTCAGCGGGCCTGCGCCCGTGCCGCTGGAGGAGGGCTCGAGGGAACAGGTGGTCAAGCTGAAATTGACGGCGCACGGGACCACGAGCTTCAGCCAGATGATCGTTTCCATCAAGGATTCCCTCATCCGTCGGGTGGAGGCCACGCAGTCCAGCGGGGACAAGATCGTCATGGACTTCGCGAATATCCGCACCAACCAGGGCGTGCCCGATTCACGGTTCGCGTATGACTCTCCCCCGTACGCCAACGTCATTCAAGACTGGCTCTTTGACCCGGAAGAGTAGGACATATGGAATCGATCGGTGAAAAACTTCGGCTCGCCCGCGAACGAAACAACCTGACCATCGAGCAGATCGCCCGGGAAACGCACGTGGCCAAGCGCTTCCTCAAGGCGCTGGAGGACGAGGACTTCTCCGTTTTCCCGGGGGAAACCTATGCAATGGGTTTCCTGCGCAACTACGCGGAAAACCTCGGCTTGAACGCGGAGGAGCTGATCGGCATCTACCGCAACATCAAGATCCAGGAACAGCCGCTCCCCATGACCGAGCTGCTGGATGCCCAGCCACGGTTCCCCCCGCGTCGGCTCATCCTCATTGTGGCGGTCGGGGTCATTGTTCTGGCCGCGGCGGGCTGGATCATCTACAAAGCCGCATCCCGGGGCTCCTCCGCATCTGCCGAGGCACAGAAGCCGCTCGCCGGCGTGGCAACTGATTTCGTGTTCCAGGACGAGGTGCGCACGCAATGGTTCGGGCAGGGGGACGGCATCACCGTTCCCATCGCGGGCAAGAACTACCGCATTGTGGTGGCCAGCATCGGAGATACGCTCACTTTGAAGGTGCCGGGCGGCACTGTGGAATTGGGCCTCGGCAAGGACAGGAGCATAGACCTGCAGGGCGACTCGAAGCCCGAGATCAGGATCGTGTGGAACGATGTAGACCGCACCTCTCCGCAGAAGCGAGTGAACCTGGGGCTTTACCGCACAACGGGGCCTGCGGCTGATGCCGCCCTGGCCGCGGCGGGCGACACTACCGACACGGCCGTTCCCTCGGCCCTCCCCTCGGCGTCCACCACTCCCCCCATGCGCTCGGACGCGTTCAAGCCTGTCACCGCGGCCCTCGCGGCGCAGGCAGGGCTCTTCTCCCTGGATTTCACGTTCAAGAACGACTGCCTTTTCCGCTATCTCGTGGACGACAAGGACAGGGAGGACCGCTTCTTCCAGAAGGGCGAGCAGTTCACCATCGATTCCGCACGGAAGCAGGTCACGATCTGGCTGTCGAACGCCGGCGCAGCCCGCATGCGCATCCAGGGCAAGGACTACGAGCTGGGAGACCTGGGAGAGGTCGCCACCCGCACCGTTGCCTGGAAGAAGGACCCGAACGCGAGCGGGTATGTCCTCGAGATCACCCCGCTCTACTGATCAACCCGCCCCGGCCGGCCGCTCATTCCACGTCGAAAGCCTCGGGTGCGCCAAGAACCAGGTGGATTCCGAGCTCATGATCGCTGCCCTGCAGAAGGCGGGGTGGTCCCTTGCGACCGGGCCTGGCTCTGCGGACGTGCTCATCGTCAATACGTGCGGTTTCATCACGGACGCAAAGACCGAATCCATAGAGACGAGTCTCGCTCTCAAGGCGCAGCACCCCGACAAAAGGGTGGTCATGGCCGGGTGCCTTTCCGAGCGCTACCGGGATGTCCTTGCCCGTGAGCTGCCTGAGATCGACGCCTTCCTTGGAAACAGGGACCCCGCTGCTATCGTGGAGCTGCTGGAGGGCCGTGGGTCCCCGGCCGCAGGGCCTGTGGGCGCTTTATCCCCCGACCCCGCGGAACCCGTGCGGGCCTATGAGCGTCGTCACCTTCTATCCTTCCCCGGCAGCGCATACGTGAAGATCGCCGAAGGCTGCGCGAACCGCTGCACCTACTGCGCCATACCGCTCATTCGGGGCGAGCTTGCAAGCAGGGACCGGGGCGAGATCCTGGCGGAGATACGCGGTCTGCGGGACCGGGGGATAAAGGAGCTCATCCTCATTGCGCAGGATCTCGGCTCCTACGGGAAAGACCGCGCCGGGGCCGCGCTTGTCCCGCTGCTTTCCGACATCGCCTCCCTGGAGGGCGATTTCTGGGTCCGGCTCCTCTACATCCATCCCGATCATTTTCCCCGGGGATTGCTCGACGTTGTTGCGGCGGATGCGCGGTTTCTCCCCTATTTCGACCTCCCCTTCCAGCATGCCGCGCCGGGGATTCTGCGCGCCATGGGCAGACGGGGAGAGCCGGACCGCAACCTGGCTCTCGTGTCGGAGATACGCGCGCGCCTGCCGCTGGCTGCCATCCGCTCCACTTTCCTCCTCGGTTTCCCCGGGGAGACTGAGGAGGATTTCGCGCAGCTCCTCGATTTCCAGGACAAGGCGCGCCTGGACTGGGTGGGCGCGTTCACCTACTCGCGGGAAGAGGACACGCCCGCTTATTCGATGCGCGGAAAAGTGACGAAAGCCGCGGCGGCGCGGCGCAAGGCGGAGCTCGAGACCCGGCAGGTCCCGATCACCGAGCGCGCCCTCGATGCCCGGGTGGGCACGACGCTGGATGTGCTCGTGGAGGAGGAAGTGGAGGGGGAGGACATGTCCATCGGCAGGGGCTATCTGCAGGCCCCGGACGTGGACGGCCTCGTGGTGCTGAGGCGACGGCTTCCCCCGGGCACGGTACGGCGCGCGCACATCACCCGAAGGAACGGCTTCGACCTGGAGGCAGAGATTGTCCCCGGATAGCTGCCCGCGGGAAGATCCTCCTTATTTCGAGATCCTCAATTCCGAGCAGAGAAGAGCCGTTGTGCATCAGGGCTGTCCCCTGCTCATCCTTGCCGGGGCAGGGTCCGGCAAGACGCGCGTGATCACCACCAAGATCGCCTACCTGGTGGACCGAATGGGGATGAGCCCGCGGTCGATACTCGCGGTCACCTTCACCAACAAGGCGGCGGGAGAGATGCGGGAGCGCGTGCTGGCCATCGTGCCCCACGCGCAGGACGTCATGGTGAGGACGTTCCATTCCTTCGGCGCGTGGTTCCTCAGACGCAATGCGGGCATCGCAGGACTGGATCCGCGGTTCCATATCTACGACGAGGATGATTCACTGACTCTGCTCAAGACGATCCTGGGAAAAAACGAGGACAAGGGCTTTCTTCGAAGAACGTACGATGAGATCAGCAGGGTCAAGGACCTGGGAGTAGGCGCGGACGCCCGGCCGGAGGAAATACTCCGGGCAGGCTGCACGAGCGAGGTCTACGCCGCGTACGACCGGGCGCTGCGCAAGACGGGCAACGTGGACTTCGGGGACCTGATCCTCCTCCCCCTGCAGATTCTCAAGAAGTTTCCCGAGGTGCGGGACAGGACACGGCAGAGGTTCCGCGTCGTCCTGGTGGACGAATACCAGGATTCCAATGTGGCCCAGTTCGAGCTTCTCCGCCAGTTGTGGAGCCCGGAGACCTACCTGTGCGTGGTGGGGGACGACGACCAGTCCATCTACCGGTTCCGCGGCGCGGAGGTCGGCAATATCCTTTCGTTCCCGAAAGTGTTTCCGGGAACCGAGATCGTGCGACTGGAGCGCAACTACCGGTCCACCCAGGCGATCCTCGACGTGGCCTCGGCGGTGGTGAGCAACAACAAAGGCCGGCTGGGGAAGACCCTCTGGACCGATAAGACTGCCGGAGAGCCTCCCCTGGTCGTCTGCCTCCAGGACCAGGACGAGGAGGCCGAGTACTGCGGCGCTCTCGTGCGCGACGGCTTTCCGGGCACGACTGCCGTTCTGTATCGCATGAACGCCCAGTCCCTGCATTTCGAGAAATACTTCAGGGAAAGGGGCATACGCTTCCGCCTGATCGGAACGGTGCGTTTCTATTCACGGGAGGAAGTGAAGGACGCGCTGGCATATCTCTCCCTGCTCCTCAATCCCAACGACGAGGTCTCGTTCCGCCGGATCTGCAACAAGCCCGGCCGCGGGATCGGCGCCGCGAGCGTCGAGAAGATCGTGCAGCGGTGGAAGGACACCGGCGCCGAAGATCGCGCAGGCGGGATCTTGGAGGCCGGCCGCCGCGCGGCGCCGCATCTTCCCCCCCGGGCGCGCGCGGGCCTTGCCGAGCTGGGCGCGTGCATGAAGGACCTGGCCTCTGAGCTCGAGAACGTCCCCCTGCCCGAGCTTGCGCGCCTCATGCTCTCCCGCACCGGCCTCTATGAGATGTACAGGACACGCGACCGTTCGGACGGCACCTCGAAGACCGCCAACCTCGAGGAGATGGTGAGCGACATGGCGTCCTACGGAACCGGGCCGGATGCGCTGCCGCAGTTTCTGGAGAGCGTGGCGCTGGCGAGCCCCCTGGACACGAAGGAGGCCGAGGCGGAGGACGCCGAGGTGACGCTCATCACGCTGCACAATACGAAAGGCCTCGAGTTCGACCGGGTGATCATCACGGGGCTCGAGGACGGGATTTTTCCCCACCAGTCCAGCGGTGAGAGCGAAGAGGACCTGGAGGAGGAGAGACGCATATTCTACGTGGGGATCACGCGCGCCCGGGACCGCCTGGTCATGACGTGGTGCCTGAGCCGCAGGATCTTCGGCCGCACAACGGACATGGCGCCCTCACGGTTCCTGGATGAGGTCCCCGCCGAGGCGGTGCAGCGGATCGGGGAGGAAAGGATCGAAGAGGCGGCGGACGACTACCCGGTGGGCGGCGGCGTGTTCCACGACGAGTACGGCCCCGGCGTTGTGGAGAGAAAATGGTATGATGACGGCGCCCTCCTGGTGCAGGTCCGCTTCCAGTCGGGGAGGGTGGCGAAGTTTCTCCCGAAGTACGCGCGGCTGGAGCGGATTCATCTCGGCGAGTAGGATCGGACGATACATGAGAGACGTGCAAGGCAGCGAGGATTTCCGCAATGTGCCCATCCAGAAGGTGGGGATCCGCCAGATCCGCTACCCCATCACGGTGCGCGACAAGAGCCGGCAGAAACAGGAGACCGTCGCCAACGTGACGCTCTCCGTGAACCTTCCCCACGCCAACCGGGGCACGCACATGAGCAGGTTCGTCGAGGTGCTGGACAGGTTCAAGGACGAGGTGAGCTACCAGAGCCTGGACCTGATCCTCATCGAGATCAAAAAAGCGCTCAAGGCGGAGGAGTCGCACATCGAGCTCGCCTTTCCCTTCTTCCTGAGGAAGAAGGCGCCGGTTTCAGGGATGGAATCGCTCATGTCGTACGACTGCGTCATTGCGGCCACCTACGCGCGCCATCTGGAGATTGCCACCCGCGTGGATGTTCCCGTGCACACGCTCTGTCCCTGCTCGAAGGAGATCTCGACCATTTCCGCGCACAACCAGAGGGGAATGGTGGCGATCACCGTGGGCATGACCAAGTTCATATGGATCGAGGACCTCATTCAGATCGCCGAAGACTCGGCTTCCAGTCCCCTGTATGCGCTCCTGAAGCGGGAGGATGAGAAATTCATCACCGAGCGCGCCTATGACAATCCCCGGTTCGTCGAGGACGTGGTGCGGGAGGTGGCGCTGCGTCTTCAGGCGCTCCCCGGCCTGCGGTTTCACTCGATCGAGGTGGAGAACTTTGAATCCATCCATAATCACAGCGCGTATGCCGTCATCTCCAAGAAGTTCGATGCCGACTAGTCCTTCGCCGCCGGATCCGCCGGGTACGGGAGTACCCGTTCGGGGAATACCCCGTACGTCGGCGACAAATCCGCCGGGTACGTCGGCGGGAATTCCCCGGATACGCAGGGCCCGGGGCTTCCGGCTCTACGACGTGCAGGGGAAGAGGTATCTCGATCTCTCCCGGGACGGGGCCCTGCTCGGGCATCGGGGCATGGCAGCGCTGACGGCAATGAAGTCCGTCCTGTCCCAGGGGCTTGCAACCTCCCTCCCGTCCGCGTGGGAGACACGGCTGGTTGCCGCGCTCCTTCGCCTGTTCCCTCAAAGTCGGTGCGTCCGCCTCTTCCTCTCCCGCGAGCGGGCGCTCGATGCGATTTCCCAGTACCTGGGAAGGCGAGTGGACGGGCAGGAGGTCCACGACCCTGCGCTGGATTTGCCGGCCCCGGATCCGTCGCTGCCGGCGCTCTGGCGGCCCTTTCTTCCCGTCCCCCAGGGTGTCGCCGCCCTTATCCCTGTGCTGCCTTTCACCGTGTGCGGCGCGCCCGCGCCTGCCTGCTTCCCGGAGGCGCTTCCCGCAGATCTGGGGCGCTCCGACCCTCTCCCGGGGTTTCTGCTCGCGGGAGCGCTCCACGGCCTCAGCGCGCTCAGTGAGAAATCTTCGGCCCGCGCGCGGAAGCAGCCGCGGCTGGGCAGCCGCGCCGTGGAGCGCGCGCTGGACGCCGCCCATGGATGGAAGCGGACAGGCCCTTACGTGCGCGCGGCCTTCCCTGCAACGGAATACGCCCGGGTCCACGCGGAGTTCCTGGCTGCGGGCGTCCTGCTCTGCGCCGGCTATCCCGGGCCGAGCGTACTTCCCGGGGAATGCTCCCCGGGGGAGACCAGGCTCCTGGCGGACCTCTTCGCCCGGATCCCCGGAGGTTGACAATGGATATTGCCGCGTTCTCCCAGACCATGTCGCACCTCGTCCTGGGCGCCTTCGCCACTTTCTGCGCGATCCTCCTGTGGTCCCGCACGAGAGACATGGCCTGGACGTTCGTCATCATCGGCGCGATCGTTTCCTACGCCGACATCGCCCTTGCCACGCTGCGGAGCTTCGGCATCCTGGGCGAGGATCTCGTGCGCTATCAAGGAATCCCCGTGCTGCAGCTCGCGCTCGCCAATCTTCCCCTGCTTTTCTCCGGAATAGGGTTCCTGATCGCCTCCTCCAGAAAGGGGAACCCGTGAGCGTGACGCCGATCCACGTGATTCCGGCGCGGGACGAGGCGAACATCGAGCAGAAGCTGGTCACCCTGCTGCTTGCCGCCGTGGAGGAAAAGCCCGACCTCATCCTGTCGGTTTTTGCGGGAACACCGGCATTCGGCGCCTATCGCCTTCTCGTGGAGCGGGCCCGCGCGGAGCTCGTGGATTTTTCCAAGGTCCGGTTCGTTGTTTTCGATGAGATCATCGGCGGATCCGCGGCGGCTCCCTTCCGCGCCGTGCTGGACGAGAGACTGTTCGGGCCGCTGGCCATTGCGCAGGAGAACATCATCTCCTTCAACCCGACAAGAGACAGGGGAGGCGAGGTGGCGCGCATTGCAAGCCTGCTCGCCGTGGCGGGCATCGACATCGCGCTGCTCTCCGTGGATTCCCGGGGACACATCGGCTTTCACGTCTCCGGTTCGAACCTGGAGTCAGCCGCCGGCATCGTGCCCGTCTCGAACTTTGAGCGGTGGGGCGCGGCGGAGGCATTCTCCGTCGGGCTCGCCGTTCTGGCAAAAGCCTCGCGGATCCTCCTCTTTGCCGCGGGGCGCAATCTGGCGGAAATCGTGCAGCGGCTCACCGAGGGAAGCTTCGACCCCACGATCCCCATCTCGGTGCTGCAGAGGCACGGGAACGTCACCCTGATCGCGGACGGGGGCGCGCTCTCACGCATCGAAAAAGGGGAACGCATCAGCGGCTACTACTCGGGGTTCCTTATCATGGACGCCGAGTCCGTGCCCTCCGGTCGAAAGACGCTGGTGATCTCCCCGCACCCCGACGACGCGCCCATCAGCCTCGGCGGCACAATGGCGATGCTGAGCCAGTCCAACCGGGTGGTCACCGCCGTCATGAGCACCGGCCATCGGTCCTTCATCTACGGGACGCAGCGCGGCGAGCGGATTGCCATCCGCGAATCGGAGGTGACGAAGGAATCCCGGCTCCTGGGCGTGGAACCGCGGTTTCTCCGGCTTCCTTTTTACGACAACAACTACGACGTCGGCGCGCGCGACCGCGAGATACTCGCGGCGCTTCTCGCAGAGCTCGACCCTGAGTGGGTCTTCATGCCTCATGCCAGGGACACCCACCCCGCGCACATCGCCAGCCGCGCAATGGTCGTCGATTCCATTCGGCAATTTCTCATGGGGACGAAAAAGACCGTGGAGGTATGGAACTACGAGGGGCCCTGGGCGCTGTTCAACAGGGGGGAGTTCAACACCATCGTGACGGTGCCCCGCATCGCCTTCGAGCGAAAGCTCCAGGCCATCCGGGCGCACGAGTCCCAGGTGGCGCGCACTCCCTATGACGTTGCCGCGGAGGCCCTTGCCCGGTTTCGCTCCGCGCTCGTGCCCGAGTCCGAGCTGGCGGGGTTCGGCGCCCGGCCGCCGCGGCTGGACGCGTGGATGGAGCTGTTCCAGCGGGAGACTTTCCGCGGCGACCAGGGAGCGATCATGCGAGGGGGGGATTGACCAAACGCACCGCGTATGGTGCATGGGAAAACGCACCGCGTACGGTGCATGGCCAAAAAAAAGCCCGGTGGAACACCGGGCTTTTTCATCGAAGCGGCTCCGAGCCTACTCGATAAGGATGGCCTCCGCGGGACAATCGGTTGCAGCGTCTCTTACAGCGGTCTCGAGATTTGCGGGAACGAGGGGGTTGATGACCTCTGCCGTGTCCTTCCCCATCTTGAAGACCTGGGGAACACCGTCCGTGCAAAGACCGCAGGCGGTGCAGAGATCAGGGTCTATCCTCACCTTCATCGACAGCTCCTTTCATGTTGGAATTGCCCCCATCGTAGCGCACTTTGCCCGGCATTTCAACCACATGAAGGGCGCCTTTCGTACGTCCCTGTACTACGGCGCCCCTCGGCGTCCATGCCTACGGGCTCGCTCCCGGCCATCCATGGCCTCGCTCGCCCTCGCCATCCATGGCTACGCTTGACAGTTTCTCCGTTTTCGCTATTCTTTGCGAAGAATCAGACAGAGGGGTATTGGAGGAATCGCGATGATAGCTTTGACAATCGGCATCGTCCTCATTCTCTTCGCTGTGTACGCAGTCCTTCCCGTGTCGTGGAGCCTCCAGTGGTGGCAGGAGGTTGTTCAGTTCCTGAAAGGGGCGGTCCCGATCCTCGCTGTTTTCATCGGTCTCATCGCCTTCTTCGTCGGCGTTGCGGACATCAAGGACAAGAGGGAGGCCAGGAAAGAGGAAGAGGAGGAGAAGGCGGAAAAGAAGGCTGAGCCGGGCAAGGGCACTACTTGACATTCCCCTCCTGCTGTGCAAATCTACCCTTCCTGCGGCCGTTTGCGCCGCGTTTTCCACGGAAGGGTTAAGAAACGATGAAAACGATATTCGTCAAGCCCGCCGACGTCGAGCACAAGTGGTACCTGATCGACGCGGAGGGAAAGGTTCTCGGCAGGCTCGCCTCGCGTGTCGTGGCGATCCTTCGCGGGAAGAACAAGCCGGAGTTCACCCCCCACTGGGACCTCGGTGATTCCGTTGTCATCATCAACGCGGACAAGATCCGCGTCACGGGGCGCAAGCCCGCGCAAAAGATGTATTACCGGCACTCGCGCTACCCGGGTGGATTTCGCGCCGAGCCCTTCGAGAAGGTGTTCGCCCGAAAGCCCGCGTGGCCGCTGGAAAGGGCTATCGAAGGCATGCTCCCCAAGGGCCCCCTGGGCCGCAAGATCTTCAAGCGGCTGAAAGTGTACGCCGGGCCCGAGCATCCGCACGCGGCGCAGAAACCCGTCAAGCTCGAGATTTCCTGAGAAACGAGGAGAAGACCTTGGTCAAGAATCTTTCGGTTGCGACCGGAAAGCGCAAGACGTCGATTGCCCGTGTTTTCCTCCGCGACGGCGCGGGGAAGATCTCGGTGAACGGCAAGAGCGTGGAAGAGTATTTTGCGGGCATGACGACGGCGCAAAACGTCAGGAGCCCCCTGGACGTGACGAACAGCACCGGCAAGTTCGACGTCCTCATCACCGTGAAGGGCGGGGGCGTTTCTTCGCAGATCGAAGCGTGCCGGCACGGCATTGCCCGGGCCCTGAACACTTACGATGCATCCAACCACGTTGCCCTTCGCGCCAACGGATTCCTCACGCGTGACTCGCGCATGGTGGAAAGGAAGAAGTACGGACAGGCCGGTGCACGGAGACGATTCCAGTTCTCCAAGCGCTGATTCGCGGTCACGGTACCCCGTGACATTCGCAGCGCCGCCTTCCGAAGACACGACAGTAGTTTCCGTCGAGTTCAAGGGAGCCACCGGAGAGGCGGTCCGCATCCACCTCTCGGATGGCTCTTTTTTTATCCTGCACGCCGAGGTTTTCGCCCGGGAGGGCATTTCAGCAGGCACGCCCCTCGATGCGGAAAAAGTCGCCGCGCTCCTTTCCCAGTCCGAGCGCGTGTTCGCGCGGCTGCGCGCGCTCTCCCTTCTTTCGCGCGCCGCGCACAGCAGGAAGGGGCTCGCGCGGAAGCTCGCGTCGCGCGGATTCAGCGTCGAGGCCATACACTACGCTCTTCGTCGCGTGAGCGAGCTGGGATACCTGGACGACAAGGCATTCGCGGAGAGCTGGGTGCGCTCCCGTATCTCGGTCGGAAAAACGGGATGGAATGCGCTCTACAAGGGATTGTTGACCAAGGGCGTGGCGCGCGCGACGGCAGAAGAGGTGGTGAGCGCGCTCTGCTCCTACGAGGATGAGATCGAAAGCGCCCGACAGCTTTCCGAAGGGCTCGCGCCGGCCGCGGCCATCCGCAAGCTTGCCGGCCGCGGCTTTCGCTCCCGCACCATCTCGAAGGTGCTCAAGGAGAAAAAGAATACAGATCGTGCAGCAGCGGAGGAATGAACCGGAAGCTGCGCTGCATGACCGCCCGGGGCAGGTCGAGGATGCGTGGCGCGCTGTCCAGGATCACCGAGTCCGACGAGGCGACTATGCCTTCATAGGCTTTCAATGGATAATCAGCGCTGTGGGCCACAGAGACCTGCGTGGGGCAGGGGAGCTCATCGAGCCGCCGGCGGACCTCCTCAGCCATGAGCCCGGAAAATGCGATCGGGGCATCGAGAAAAACGTCGACGGCGGAAGGCGCCATGGCCTTCAACTGGCCCACTATCTCCTGGAAGGCGCGGGCGGTGAGCTCAGAGGAACGATAACTGCCGTGCGTTGCCGAGGAGTCCCGCACAATCCCGTCATCGGAGATGAATACCGGAGATCCTCGAAGGTAGCTTTCCACGGTGATCAGCACATTGTACCAGTCAATGCCAAGGCTGCTGCCGGGGACGTCGGCAGGGAGCACGATCTTTCTCCGCCGCGGCGCGGCAAGGGCATCCACGACGATGCCGCGGAACATGCTGTTGCGCTGCGCGCGTGTGAGCCTGTGCCTGTCCCCGACGAGCTTCAGCGTGGCCTTTTCCGGATAGCCTTTCTCTCTGAGATACCTGTATTCGGCGCAGGCCATTGCAAATAAATTCGTTGACATTATGGATATAATTGGTATACTGAATAATATTGAGAATTGCCAGTGTTGTTCGACACTGCCGAAAGGATAGCAGCGATGGGAAAGAAAGAAAAGAAGGTAAGAATCTTTTCCGCCCTTGAAGTAGCCGACATCTGCGGCGTCGTCAACCAGACCGCCATCAACTGGATCAAGAACGGTTTCCTGAAAGCATTCATGACGCCGGGCGGCCAGTACCGGGTGTACGCGGAGGATCTCTTCGCCTTTCTCTCTTCCCGCGGCATGAGGATCCCCGCGGAGCTCGCGGAGAGCCAGGAAGAGGGGCCTGACTGGGGGCGCATCCTGATCGTGGACGACGACCAGGCAATCAACACGGCGCTGAAAAGATACCTGACGCGAAAAATGCCCACCTACACGATCATGCAGGCATTCGACGGTTTCGAGGCGGGCAAGCTCATTTCGGAAGCGCGGCCCGGCGTCATCCTCCTGGACATCAGCCTGCCCGGCATCGACGGGCACAAGCTGTGCCGTCGGATCAAGGAAGACCAGGCCCTCGGCTCGCCGATCATCATCGCCATCACGGGCATCGCGGATGAAGACGTGGAGGCGACCATCGTGGAGGAAGGGGCGGACGCGTTCTTCCGCAAGCCGTTGAACTTCGAGAAGCTGGAAGAGAAGATCGGGGAGCTTTCCACGGCGCGCGTTTCGAGGAAAGCAGCGGATGAACGATAAGCCCGTCATCCTCGTGGTCGAAGACGAAGATTCCATCCGCCTCACGCTCCGCGACTACCTGAAGAAAAAGGGGCACGAGGTGATCGTGGCATCCGACGGAGTCGGGGCCATCAAGCAGATCCTCGATCATCGCGTCGACCTTGTCGTGACCGATTACCGGATGGATATCCTCGGGGGCGACTACTGGATAAGGTTCCTGCGGGAGTTCTGCACGAACAAAAAAGTCATCATCACCAGCGGCTTTCTGCAGCCCGAGTTCCCGATTCCCTTTCCCGTCGTGTACAAACCATACGACTACGCCGAGCTCGAGGTGATGATCCGCACCACGCTCGCGGGGAGCGGGGCCTGAGCGGGGGCCCATGGCGGAGAACAAGGCCGCCTACGGCGGACAGAGGGCCTTCCGGGCGCTCGTGATCGGCCGCGTGCAGGGGGTCGGTTTCCGGTACTCGGCAATCCACGAAGCGCGCAGGCTCGGAATCAACGGCACCGTCTCGAATCAGCCGGATGGGAGCGTGGAGGTCGTGGCGGAGGGAGAGGCGGACAGGCTTGCCCGTCTTGCCTCCTGGCTTCGCAAGGGCCCTCCCGGCGCTCACGTGCGTGACCTTCAAATCCAGTGGATTCCCTTCACGGGTCGGTACACCGATTTCGAGGTGGAGTTCTAGCACAAGCCTACTTGCACTCGGACTACGCATCTGGTAGAAGGAGCGCAGCCCGGGGACATGAGGAGAAGGTGAATGTGTGGAATATTCGGCTACGCGGGACCGGATGCGAACCCTGAAATCCTGATCGAAGGCATCAAGAGACTGGAGTATCGGGGCTACGACTCCTGGGGCGTCTGCGTCGCGTTCAACGATCAGCTCTCCATGCTTCGGCGGGTAGGGAGAATCGGCGGGGTGGACGCCGGCGCGCTCGGCCTTGCTTCTCACGGGTCCGCCGGCGCGGGCATCGCCCATACGCGCTGGGCCACGCACGGCGCGCCCACTGAAATAAACGCGCATCCCCATGTGGACTGCTCGGGGAAAATCGCCGTCATCCACAACGGCATCATCGAAAACCATTCGGCCCTGCGCACCAAGCTCATCTCGCAGGGGCATCGATTCGTCAGTGAAACGGACACGGAGGTCATTCCTCACCTCATCGAGGAGCTGTTGAAAACGGAGCCTACATTTTCCGCGGCGTTTCTTGCCGCAATGAAGCTCCTGACCGGTGCCTACGGCATTGCCACCTTGTGGGCGGGGGAGCCCGGCTCGGTTCACGTGGCACGGCACGGCAGCCCCATCGTGCTCGGGCTGGGAAAGAACAAGACGCTCGTGGCGAGTGACCCGGCGCCGCTTGTGGCCCATACGCGCGAGGTGATCTACCTGGATGACGGTGAAACCGCCATCCTGCATTGCGACGGATTCGAGACCCGGACGCTGGAGGGCGCGCCCGTCAGCAAGCGCGTGCAGCAGATCGCCTTCAGCCTGCCGGACGTCGAAAGGGGCGGGTTTCCCCATTTCATGCTCAAGGAAATCTCCGAGCAGCCCGAATCCATCCACAATGCCTTCCGCGGCAGGATCGTGCGCTCCGAGGGCACCGCCAAGCTGGGGGGGGTCGAAGAGGTGCTCCTTAGAAAGACGAAGCGCTGCCACATCGTTGCCTGCGGCACCTCGTGGAACGCGGGCATGATCGGAAAATACCTGCTGGAGAACCTCGCGCGAATCCCCACGCAGGTGACCTACGGAGCCGAGTTTCGCTATTCCCACCCCGTCATCGAGCCGGACACCATGGTGATCGCCGTCAGCCAGTCCGGGGAGACCGCGGACACCCTTGCCGGCGTGCGCGAGGCGAAGCTCGCGGGCGCGGAGACCATCGGCATCTGCAACGTGGTCGGATCGAGCATCGCCCGGGAGTGCGGCAAAGGCATCTATATTCACGCCGGCCCCGAGATCGGCGTTGCCTCCACCAAGGCATTCACGAGCCAGCTCGTGGTCCTGAGCCTTCTTGCGGTGCATATGGGGCGCATGCGCGGGCTTTCGCTGCGCGCGGGGATTCTCTACCTGGACGCGCTCGAGCGCCTGCCCGAGCAGACGGCGCACATACTCGCGCAGAAGGACCGCATTGCGGAGATCGCCCGAAAGTACGCGCGCTGCGACAATTTCCTGTTCGTGGGCAGGCTGTACGAGTACCCCACGGCGCTGGAAGGGGCTTTGAAGCTGAAAGAGATCTCCTACATTCACGCCGAAGGCGTGCAGGCCGCCGAGATGAAGCACGGCCCCATTGCCCTGATCGAACCGGGAGTGCCCACCGTGCTCCTGGCAGCCCAGGCGGAGATCAGGGACAAGATGATGGGCAACGCGAACGAGATCCTGGCGCGCAAGGGAAAGATCATCGCGGTGGCGCAGGAGGGAGACGATGAGCTTGCGAAGCTCGCCGAGGACGTGATCTACATTCCCCGGACGCTCGACCCGCTGGTGCCCATCCTGTCCGTCATCCCCCTGCAGCTCTTTGCCTACTATACGGCGGTGGAGCGCGGATGCGACGTGGACAAGCCGCGCAACCTCGCCAAGAGCGTGACGGTGGAGTAGGGCAATGGACACGCAGATCGTCCTCTTCGAAGACCACCTCCTGTGCGACATGAGCCCCATCACGCTGACCCGCCCGGCCTTTGCCGTGACGTGCGCCTGCTACACGCTGTTCGACATCGTCTCCGCGGCAACGGGCGGCGTCGGATGGGTGGTGCGTGACTATCTCTCCAAGTCCGCCGCCCTTCGCTTCAACCGCCTGCCGCTGGGCGCGGGGCCGAAGCTCTTCCTCAACGCGTCGATCGTGCCGGATGTGCGCTACGCCGAGCGGATTCGCGCGCTTGCCGCGGACGTGCGTCCTTTCGTGGCCACCGCGGGGGGAAGGGTATCGGCCGCGTTCCTGCCGGCGGGCGTGTCGGTGCCGAGCCCGCTCACCTCGGAGAACGTCACCCCGTGGCTCCTGGAGCTGAAGCTGCCCCTGCACGACGACGAGTACTTCAAGACGCTCGATCACCAGTACGAAGTGGTCAAGTACATGGAGCCGCTGTTTCCCGGGAATATCGCGGAGCGCATCCGAACCGGATCGTACCGTGAATGGAAACCCGGCGTGTTCTGCGCGGAGAACGTCTTCGTCGCGGACACGGCGGTCTTTCGCACCCGTGAGGGGCCCGTGGTCCTGGAGCGCGAGGTGGAGGCGCTGGACTTCACGTACTTCGTCGGCCCCGTGTACGTGGGGGCAAAATCTCGCGTCATCGAGCGGGCGTCGCTGAAGGACCGGGTCTGCGTGGGGGAGACCTGCAAGATCGGCGGCGAGGTGGAGGCGAGCGTCATCGAGAGCTTCACCAACAAGCAGCATCACGGTTTCCTCGGACACTCCTGGGTGGGCTCGTGGGTGAATCTCGGCGCGGGCACGAGCAACAGCGATTTGAAAAACACCTATGGCGAGGTGCGCCTGGAATACCCGCATCGGCGGGTGGACACCGGAATGCAGTTCCTGGGCTGCATGATCGGAGACTTCGCCAAGAGCGCGATCAACACGAGCATCTTCACGGGGAAAATCATCGGCGTCGCGAGCATGCTGTATGGCTCCATCGGTTCCAATGTGCCCAGCTTCTGCAACTATGCGCGCTCGTTCGGCCAGATCACCGAATGCCCGGTGGATCAGGCCATCCTGATCCAGAAGCGTATGTTCGAGCGCCGCGGCATCCAACAGACTTCCGAGGACGCGGAATTGCTGCGAACGGTTTTCGAGCTGACCCGCACCGAGCGGCTGATTTCAGACGAACCTCCGTCACTGTAGACGGCAGCCCGCAAGGCCCGCGCCGCGTGCCAGCGCTCAAACGTACATTTGAGCATGCTTTTCATTGTCTGCTGCGCGCCGTATTGACAGAGATCGACCTCCTGATGTTAACATCGCCTATCTATGCATAGACTGGCTATGCATAGATAGCCATATTATTCTAGGAGGGTCGATGATGCGGAAGACTTTGGCTGTTCTGATTCTGCTTGGGCTTGTGGCCTTTGCCCTGCCCATGACAGCCGCTGCCCTGGGGCTGGACGTCGAGGCGAAGGCGGGGGCCGGCATCGGGCTGGGAACGACTGACAACCCAGATATTACGGGTTCGCCACGTCTCTCGGCAGGCGGCGGGGTGGGCCTTGATTTCTACTTGATCAGCCTCGGACCGGTTGACCTTGGGCTTTCCGCCGGAGTCGAATACTCGCATTCGACGTTCCACTACACGTGGAGCAATTTCGCATTTCCAGGAGAAGACCAGACTGCGGACGCAACCTACGGCTACCTCAATATCCCCATTTCTGTCGTGTGCAAGCTTCCCGTGACAGACGCCATCCAGGTCATTCTTCGCGCAGGCGGGTTCATAGGCTTTTTTCACTCGGGCTACGCGGACTTGACATATACCGTGCAGGTCCCGCCGAATCTGCAGGACGGCCGGGAGACCCTGAATAGTGACAACACAATCATGATGGCATATGGCCTGCATTTCACGGCAGGGGCGGACATCAACCTCGGGAGCGGCTTCGTCCTGGCCCCGGCGCTTCAGTTCGACATGGGGCTCACCGACATAACCAAAAACACTCAGCCCCTCCCCGGCACCTTCAAGGACACCTTGTGGGCGCTCACGGTTGTAGTGGGGATCAAGTACAAGGTACTCTGACCAGAGGAACGTTTCATGCCGCCCGGACCCCCGGGCGGCATTTTCTCTGATACGGGGCGATGCGGTCGTGTTTGACAACTTCACGGAGTAGGCATACGCTATAGGAACTTCAAGTTGTGGCTTCCTGGTGTCGGGTTCATGGCGCAAGGAGGTTTGAATATGCAAAATCTGGAGAAGGTTCAGACGGAAATCCAGAAGGTGATCGGAGAGGATCCCACTATTCGGGAAGCAAACCGCATCATCGTCACCGTCGAAAAAAAGAGCATCTGGAAAGGCGGCAAGGAAGTCGTGCTCCTGAAGGGCAGTGTGCACTCGGAGAGCGACAAGGCGAAGGTGAACGCGATTGCCCGGCAGCACGCCTCAGGCCGCGAGGTGGTGGACTCCATCACCGTCCTGACTTAGGACCGGGACACGGATTCTTCCAACGGCCCCGGGTACTTCTTCACAGTCTCGTAGACGAACCGCGCTACGGCGGGCTCGATCTGCGCGCTGGCCTTCCAGAATCGCTCCGCCACAGGATCCCTGCTGAACTCGCCATCCGCAATGATCACCGGTGTCATTTTTGCGTGTCCCGGGACTTCCCCCGCATCGATGCGGTTGTGCTGGAACCCGTGCTCCCGGGTCCACGTAAGAGCGCGCTCATGATCGAGCTTGTCATAACAGAGCTGGAAACCAAGGAGCGTCCTGTCCTCCGCGTACCACACGATGAGATCAAAATACTCATCAGTGAACCAGCGGCGAAAGCCTTCTCCCTCTATCTGCCGCGGGTTGCGTATCTCAGTGAGCATTCCTGAGCCTCCTTCTCACTTGACTTTCTGCCTTGCTGTTCCTACCTATGAATTATAATGAACACCGCCGATCACGTCGCCCTCCTCAGGGGGGCCCTGCAGGCGCCCGGGGGAGCATGGGCGGACCTGGGATCGGGATCCGGAGCATTCACTCTCGCGTTGGCGGAGCTGCTCGGCCCCGAGGCCAGGATCTGGTCTGTGGACAGCGACGCGCGCTCTCTCCGTGTCCAGGAACGTGAGCTGGCGGCGCGGTTTCCCCTCCTGCGCGTGCAGCTTCTCCACGCGGATTTCAATGACAGGCTGGACATCTCCGGGCTGGACGGCATCGTGATGGCCAACTCCCTGCATTTTCAGAAGGACGCGTGCGCGGTGCTTTCCCACGTCTCTCGATGGCTGAAGCCGGGCGGGAGAATTGTCGTTGTCGAGTATGACATTGAAACGCCCAATCCATGGGTCCCCTATCCGCTGCCGTTTTCCCGGCTTCCTGCGGCGGCTGCCTGCGCCCGGTTGTCCGAACCGCGGCTGCTTGACTCCCGGCCGAGCCGCTATCATCGCAGGGTCTATTCCGCCTTCTGTGAGAAACCAGCGCTCACTGAAGCCCGGTAATAATGGCTCTCAGCCGGTGCGGCCGGAAAGAGGCACATAGGGCCGCTCCGCGGGCCCCTTGTACAGGCTCTCGGGCCTGTAGATCCGGTTGTTGTGCTCCCTCTGCTCAAGGACGTGCGCGAGCCATCCGGCCACCCGGGCCATGGCGAAAATAGGGGTGAAAAGAAGCTTGGGAATGCCCAGCAGGGTGTAGACGGCGCCCGAGAAGAAATCCACGTTCGGATAGAGCGGCTTGCCCTTCTCTTCCATCCGCTCGCGGAACTGCTTCTCGACCTCTTTCAGTATCTCGTAAAGGCGTCCGTCCCCCTTCTTCTCCGAAAGCTCCTTGAGGAACTCCTCCATGACGTAGGAGCGCGGATCCTTCACCTTGTACTCGCGGTGCCCCATGCCGGGGACCTTTCGCTTTTCCGCGATGGCCTTGTCCATCCAGGCGCCCACCCGTTCCCGGGAACCGATGGCATCCAACATGTCCATCACCTTCTCGTTGGCTCCCCCGTGGAGTGATCCGTGCAGAGCTCCCATGGCCGCCGAGATGCTGCAGTAGCACGTAGAGTTGGTGGATGCCACCACACGCGCCGTAAAGGTGGACGCATTGAACTCGTGCTCCGCGTGCAGCACGAGGCAGGCGTCCATGATCCTTCCCTCGTACTCCTCCGGCTCGGTCCCCCGGAACATGAAGAGAAAGTTCGCGCCGTGAGAGAGGTCCAGCCGCGGCCGCACAAGGTCCTTGCCCTCCCGGAACCGCTGGTAGGCTGCCACCACGCTCGCCACCTGCACGACCTGGTGCAGGGTCTGGCGGCAGTTGCACGTGGTTGAATGCTGGATCGTGTGTTCCACGTAGCTGGAGATGTAGGCCACAACGGATTGGAGGAGCTGCATGGGATGCGCGCCCGGGGGGAACGCCTTTATCATCTCCTCTACCTGCGCCGGGATTGTCCGGCTTGCCCTCATGCGCCGGCGCCATTCAGCCAGCTCCGCGGCGGACGGGAGCTTTTCGTAGAGGAGGAGGTAGGTGACCTCCTCGAAGTCCGAGCTCCTGGCCAGCTCCTCTATGGCATAGCCGCGGTAGTACAGCTTGCCTTTCTGGCCGTCGATCCGGCACACGGTCGTCTCATCCGCGATAATCCCTTCGAGCCCCTTCGAATAAGTTCCGGTTTCCAGGCTCATGCTGCTCGGCCTCCCTCGTTGCGCGCGTCTATGCTTCGATGAACAGGCGCCATGGATCCTCCACGAGCTCTTTCACCCTGCGAAGGAAAGTCACCGCTTCCTTGCCGTCGATGAGGCGATGATCATAGGTAAGCGCCACGTACATCATCGGCCTTATCACCACTTTCTCCCCGTCCGCCGCCTGCTCCGCAACCGGTCTTCTCTGGATGGTGTGCATGCCGAGAATTGCCGACTGGGGATAGTTGAGCAGGGGAGTGGAAAGGAGCGAGCCGAACACGCCGCCGTTCGTAATGCTGAAAGTGCCTCCCGCGAGCTCGTCCGGCAGGATCTTCTTGTCACGCGCCCGGGCGGCCAGGTCAGCGATGGCGGATTCCAGCCCGGCCAGCCCGAGCTTGTCCGCGCTCCTGATGACGGGAACCAGGAGCCCCCTGTCCGTGGAGACGGCCACGCCGAGGTCGAAGGTTTCGCTGTAGACGATCTCATCTCCCTCGATGCGCGCATTCACCACGGGCATCTCCGCCAGGGCCATGCAGCACGCTTTGACGAAGAAGGACATGAACCCCAGCTTCACCCCGTGCGCGCGCTCGAACTCGTCGCGATACCGTGCGCGCAGGTCGGTGATCTTCTGCATGTTCACCTCGTTGAAGGTGGTGAGGGAGGCGGTTGCGTGCTGCGCCTCCACGAGCCGCGCCGCGATGCGTTTGCGCAGGGTGGTCATAGGCACCCGTCGGCCGCCGTTGGCCAGCGTGACGGGCGCCGAATCCGCATCGCGGTACGCCGCGGATTCCGCGGGATACCGCGGCGCGCCGGCCGGCTCCTGCGGCGCGGCTGGCGCCTGGGGGGCGGGCGCGGGCTCCGGAGCGCGAACCACGGTCGGGGCGGCGGGCGCGGCTGCGACCTGCCCTGCGGGAGGCCGGGGCGCCAAATCCGCGGGGTACCGCGGCGCGGAGGCCTGCGCGGCCGAGCTCTTTGCGGTGGACCGGGAAGCCGCGGCAGTCTTCTCCACATCCACCGCCCCCACGACCTGTCCGATCGTCACCTCTGCGCCTGCAGCAACGGAAATCGAAAGGGAGCCGGTAGCAGGAGCGGGCACCGTCACGGTTGCCTTGTCGGTTTCCAGCTCGAAAAGGTCGCTCCCTTCCTCCACGTGGTCCCCTTCCGCTTTCAGCCAGGAGGCGAGGATCCCCTGTGTGACCGATTCGCCCACGGAAGGCACCTTGATGTCCAGCTTCACGTTCTATTCCTCACTTTCCCTGGGTTTCGCGCGCCGTTCCCCAATGGCCGCGTGGACAACCTGAAGCTGCTCCCGCAGGTGCCGCGAGTGCGATCCCGTGGCCGGGCTCGCGCTTCCCGGCCGGCCGATGTACGAGAGGGTCACCTCCAGGAGCTCCTCGGAGAACCTGTCCTTGACGAAGAGCCATGCGCCCCGATTGCGCGGCTCCTCCTGCACCCACACGACGTCCGTGGCGGTCTTGTAGCTGCGCAGGACGGCGGAAAGTTTTGCCGCGGGAAACGGGTAGAGCTGCTCGACACGGACGATCGCGGTGGACAGGTCCTTGCGTTCCTCCCGGGCGGCAAGCAGATCGTAGAATATCTTGCCCGCGCAGAGCGCCAGCCGCTTCGCCTTCTTCGGCTTCAGGGGGTCGTCCAGGACTTCCTGAAAATCCCCTTCGGACAGCTCGCCGAGCTTCGATACGGCGCGCGCGTTCCTTAACAGGCTCTTGGGCGTCATCACGATCAATGGCTTGCGGAAGCTGCGCTTCACCTGGCGGCGCAGGAGATGGAAGTATTGCGCCGGAGTGGTGCAGTTGCACACCTGCATGTTGTCCCGTGCGCAGAGCATAAGGAATCTCTCCATGTGCGCGCTGGAGTGCTCGGGCCCCTGTCCCTCGAAGCCGTGAGGGAGAAGGAGGACGATGCCGCTCACCGTTCCCCACTTTGCCTCCCCGCCCGCCACGTAGTTGTCGATGATGACCTGGCCGCCATTGGAGAAGTCTCCAAATTGCGCTTCCCAGATGGCCAGGGCGCGCGGGCGGCCGAGGGTGAAGCCGTATTCGAAACCGAGCACCGAGTATTCGGACAGCGGGCTGTCGTAGACTGAGAATTGGACCTGGTCCGGAGCCAGGTTGGCCAGCGGTGTGTACGGCTGAGGCAGGAGCGACTCGGCGTCCCACCAGACCAGGTGACGCTGGGAAAAGGTTCCCCTGGCCGTGTCCTGCCCGCTCAGGCGCATGGGCACGCCTTCCATGATGAGCGAACCGAAGGCAAGGGATTCCGCGAACGCCCAATCCAGCGTGCCGTCCCTGGCCAGGCGCGCGTTCTTCTCCTCCAGGATCCTCTTGAGCTTTGGATGCACGTGAAAGCCGGGCGGCACAGTGGTGAGCTTGCCGACGAGCATGCGGAGCATGTCCTCAGATGGCGCTGGGATCTTCTCATCCCAGCTCCAGGCATTGGACGGTCCCGCGGGCTTTGCCGCCGGGGAAGCGGGGGCCCGGGCCGCCTGCAGCGCATCCTTCAGCGAGGCGCGGAAATCCTTCCGTAATGTCTCCTCCTGCTCGGTCGTGATGAGCCCGGCCTCCAGACAGCGCTCCGCGTACATGACGGGCTGGCTCTTTTTCTTCTCGATGATCCGGTACATGAGGGGATGGGTGAAGGACGGATCGTCTCCCTCGTTGTGGCCGTACTTGCGATAGCAGAATATGTCCACCACCACGTCCCGGCCGAAGGTCTGGCGGAACCGGAGCGCAAGCTCGATGGTGTAGATCACCGCCTCGGGGTCGTCACCGTTTACATGGAAGACAGGCACCGGCAGCATCTTGGCAACGTCCGTGGGAAAGAATGTCGAGCGCGCGTCCCGTGACGAGGTGGTGAATCCGATCTGGTTGTTGATCACGATATGAAGGGTGCCGCCGGTCTTGTAACCCTTGAGCGTGGCAAGGTTGAAGGTCTCCGCCACGACGCCCTGTCCCGAGAACGCGGCATCCCCGTGCAGCACGATGGGCACGACTTTCTTTCGGTCATCGTCTCCCAGCTCTCTCTGCACCGCGCGCGCCATGCCCTGCACAACAGGGCCTACGGATTCGAGGTGGCTTGGGTTGGCCACCAGGCTCACCTTGACCGTGCGGCCGTCCGGGGTCTCGTGGTCCATCTGGTAGCCCAGGTGGTAGCGGACGTCTCCGCTGCCTCCATAGTCTTCGGGGTCCTCGTAGCCCTCGAACTCCGCGAACACTTCTTCCAGCGGCTTTCCGAGAATTCGGTTGAGCACCGTCAATCTGCCCCTGTGTGTCATTCCCAGGATCAACTCGCTGATTCCCATTGCGGGCGCGCTGTCCACCACGTGGTGCAGGGCGGGTATGACCACCTCCGCTCCTTCCAGTGAGAAGCGCTTCTGCCCGATGAAGGCCGTATGCATGAAGTGCTCGAACTCCTCCGCGCGTGTCAGGTCCTCGAGGATGAGCAGTTTCTTTTCCCCGTCAAAGACGGGCCGGTTGCGCGTGGACTCCATCTGCTGGATCAGCCACTTGCGCATCGGCTTGTTCTGGATGTGCAGGAACTCCACCGCAACGGTGGAGCAGTAGGTCTGGCGGAGGGTGCGGATTATTTCAGACAGCTTCATTCTGGACGGGGTCATGACGCGCCCCGCGGAAAACTCCTTGTCCAGGTCCTCTTCGGTGAGCCCGAACTCCGCCAGGGTGAGCTGTTCGTAATTGTGCGCGGGTTCCGTGTAGTAATTCTTCTGCTCCCCCTCCGCGGGGGCCAGGGGATTGAGATGCGCGTAGAGGTAGCCGACGTCCCGGTAGCTCCAGATGAGGCTGTCCACCCGGCTCTGCTTGTACACCATGTCGGAGGAGACCAGGGGCGGCGCTCCGGCGCCTTCGATGCTCTCCTGGAGCACCTGGGTGCTCTCCTCCTCCCGGAAAACCTCATCCCACCTGTTGTCCACGGAGCGCGTATCGCGCTGCCACGCCTCGTGCAGCTCTTCCAGCCATGGAAGATTGATTGCGGAGAGCGCAGACCCGTCCTTGTTCATTATTTCGATCCTCCCACCTTGCGCGTGAGCCTGGCAGCCAGCAGCGCGGGAATCTCATCCGGCCTTTCAGCCACGGGCACGCTCACCGCCCGCAGCGCCTTGACCTTGGCGTCCGCGGTTCCCCGGCCGCCGGAGACGATTGCACCGGCATGACCCATGCGCTTCTCCGGCGGCGCAGTGAGCCCGGAAATGAACGCCGCGACCGGCTTGTGCATGCTGCGGTGAATATATTCCGCGGCTCTCTCCTCGTCCTCGCCGCCGATCTCTCCGATCAGGACCACTCCCGCCGTGTCCGGGTCTTCTTCGAAAAGTCTCAGGAGCTCGACAAAGCCCGTGCCGATCACCGGGTCCCCCCCTACTCCGATGCAGGTGGACTGTCCCAGGCCGGCGCGCGTAAGCGCCCAGACAACCTCGTAGGTAAGCGTCCCGCTGCGCGAGATCACGCCGACGTCCCCCTGCCGGTGAATGCGGCCCGGCATGATTCCCGCCTTGCTTTCCCCCGGGGTAATGAGGCCGGGGCAGTTGGGGCCGATGAGACGGCATCCGCGCGAGGCAAGGTAGTGAGTATTTTCGATCATCTCAAGCACCGGGATCCCCTCCGTGATGCAGATCACCAGCGGGATACGCGCGTCCGCAGCCTCATGCAGCGCGGCGCTCGCGAACCGTGCCGGAACGAAGATCACCGTGCAGTCCGCCCTCGTCTTTTCCACGGCCTGCGCCACTGTGTCGAACACGGGGATGCCCTCCACTTCCTGCCCGCCTTTGCCGGGGGTGACACCGCCGACAACCTGTGATCCGTACTCCCGCATGGAAAGCGCGTGGAAGGAACCATCCCTCCCGGTAATCCCCTGCACGATGATGCGCGTGTCTTTGCCGATAAGGATGCTCATGTCGATGCCTTTCCCGCCCGTGCCACGACCGCCTTGACCGCTTCCGTCAGGTCGTCGTATGCCTCGATGCCGGCCGCTGACAGAAGCTTCCGGCCCTCGGCCTCGTTCGTACCGATGAGGCGGATCACGAGCGGAACAGGGATGCCGAGCTTCTCCCGCGCCATCAGGATTCCCCGCGCAATGTCGTCACACCGGGTGATGCCGCCGAATATGTTGATGAGGACCGCGCGGATATGACCCTTGCGGAGAATGATCCGAAGGGCGCTCAATACCTTTTCAGGATTGGAGCTTCCGCCCACGTCAAGGAAATTGGCGGGGCTCGCGCCGAAATACTTGATCAGGTCCATTGTGGCCATTGAAAGGCCGGCGCCGTTGACGATGCAGCCGATGGTGCCGTCGAGGCTGACGTAGGAAAGCCCGTTCGCCCGCGCCTCCAGCTCATCCGCCCCATACTCCTCCGGACTTCGGAGCGCCTCCAGCTCGGGGTGCTTGTACAGCGCGCTGTCATCGAATATCACCTTGGCGTCCGCGGCAACCAGCCGTCCGCCGGGCACGAGCGCGCAGGGGTTGATTTCCACCAGCGAGCAGTCTTTTGCGCCGAAGAGATTCCACATTCCTTCCAATATGCTCCACGCCTGAACCGCGACATCGGGGGAAGGAAATGCGCGCGCAAGCGCGTCGAAATGCTTCGCGCGGACGAGTCCCGCCTCCGGATCAAGGGGGAACCGCACGATCTTCTCCGGCTCCTTTACCGCAACTTCCTCTATCTCCATGCCTCCCGAGGCGCTGGCGATGCATTGCACTGCCCGGGCCGACCTGTCCACCGTGAGGCTGACGTAGTACTCGGACTGGATGTCCACTGCCCGGGCCACCAGCACGCGCTGCACCTCGATGCCCTTGATCTTCATGCCGATGATGTCACGCGCCCGGGCCATGGCCTCCTCGGGGTCCTTTGCCATCTTCACGCCGCCGGCCTTGCCCCGTCCGCCCACCAGGACCTGGGCTTTTACCATCACGGGACAGCCTATCCTGGCGGCAATCTTCCGCGCCTCCTCGGGCGTGGCCGCCACCTCCCCCTCCGGCACCGGGATGCCGAACTCGCGAAGAAAACCCTTTGCCTGATACTCGTGAAGCTTCATACGCCGGCTTCCTTGCTCCTCGTGATTATCCGTTTGATCGCGTTGATGTTCTTCGTCACTTTTATCTCCCGGGGACAGACCCTCGTGCAGTTGAAATGATTCTCGCAGCCCCATGCTCCCTCCCGGGGGTCATCGAGGACAGGCAGCCTGTCAGCCAGACCCTTGTCCCTGCTGTCGAACACGAACCGGGCAGCCTGCACGAGCGCTGCCGGGCCGATGTAGCCCGG
>Ga0187878_1000533_pt1 | contig 42605 bp, 35 predicted proteins | sample June2016WEW_17_1_FD_132979 | JGI IMG/M metagenome (GOLD analysis project Ga0187878, IMG submission 132979) | Peatland microbial communities from SPRUCE experiment site at the Marcell Experimental Forest, Minnesota, USA - June2016WEW_17_150 | ecosystem: Environmental > Terrestrial > Soil >... | reverse complement strand
TCCCGCGTCACTCGCTGGCGTGATGCATTTGACAATTGGGTCTTGCGGCAGTTTATGAATGCCGCAGAGTTGGAACAGAGGTTCCTTATTCGGCAGAAAGAAAAAACAACGAAGGACGATGCAAACGATCGGTCAAAGTGTGACACCTGAAAGGTTGCAACCAATGCAGATCATAGGATCGAGTCAAACCACAAGGAAGATACGCGAGGATGTGAAGAGACTGGCGCGAACCAGAAAGAATGTTCTGATTGTCGGTGAAAGTGGCGTGGGGAAAGGTTTGGTGGCCGAGGCAATACATAACGAGAGCAAAGATTCAAAGAAGCCTTGTGTTCGGCTCAATGTTGGGGCCATCGATCCGAGTCGATTGAAGAAGCTTGTGGATTTGGCAATAGAAAGCGGGGAATTCTACAATCCAATTGCACCGGATCATGGGAATTTCAAACTCGTAGACGGTACAACCCTCGTCATCGAAGATGTGGATCGTTGCGGGTTAACGGCACAGAATTCTGTTTGTGAGCTTCTGTCCTTCTGCAGGAGGGAAAAGCGTGACATACGGCTGATTGTCCTCCTGCAAATTCCTATTGCATCAGCGGTAAAGAATGGGGCAGTATTGCCATGCGTCCTCGAGGAAGCGAAGCGTTGGGAGACCATCAAGATCCAACCCCTCCGCGAGAGACAGGAGGATATTCCTGAATTGGTGGAGCATTTCGTTGCTCAGATAGGAAGAGATCTCGGTATTGAGGGGATGATCATCGATTCAAACGCCATCGGAGTTCTTGTGCGTCAGGAGTGGAAAGAAAACGTGCTGGAGCTGAAAAGACTCATTGAACGGAGTATGGTCCTGTCCCGGGACAAGGAAGTATTTCGACTTCCCGCCGGCCTGGTCAATGAGCAGGCAGAACTCTCTCGTATCATCTCACGCATAGATGAGGGAGCAGAGTTCGCCCTCGACAATTCGATGGAGATTATCGAAAAGGGAATACTGATTCGTACGCTCGAAAAATTCGAATTCAATCAAAGTCGCGCTGCCCGATTTCTCAAAATGACTGAAGACACACTACGTTATCGTATGAAGAGACTTGGAATTCCGACGGCACGAAAACAATAGCTTTCGAAAAATGCAAATCGGTTTCTAAGTCGATTCCGCAATATTACGGAATAAATCCGAAATATTACTTGACATTGGCCTTTCCCCTTTTTATCTTCGTGTGGGCGGCCAAGCTTTCTCCTCTTTGTCCACTTCACATCTCCGCTGTTTGTCAGTTCCGCCCCACATCCTCGAAGCGACGATTTGGTATCCGATCTCGTCGCGGATGCATCTTCAATTCCTCTTCAACCAATGGGTCGCACCATGTGTGATCTTGCTTCTCTTCCAATGATTCACCGCTTCGCAACCCACTCTCCCTCAAACCTCAATGACGCAGGAGGACCCGCCATGATGATCGATATATCACAAGTAAAATCCTTTGTCTCTTCCAACCTCGGCAGTGTGAAGAAAACACAACAGGTAGCAACACAGTTGAACTGCTCACTCGACAAACTGAAGAAAGTGTTCTACAAGACCGAGAGAGTGAGTTTGAGCAGGTATATCCGAGAATCAAGAGTGTCCCGGATGAAGGAACTCCTTCTCACGTCGGAAGCTCCCTGTAAGGTGATATGTCTCGACCTGGGCCTGCGGGAAGATGTCGGAGCCCGTCTTTTCAAGAACACCACGGGAATGACAATGGAGGAGTTCCGGAGAGCTTACTTTGGCGCGACGCCGCGTCTCTGGCAGACCGAGATGCACAACCGCGAAGAGGACAGGCCTGGTCTCAGGCTTGTGATCACGGAAAAAGAAGTTCGAAAAGCGCTGACGAAATTACCGGAAAAGGAACCCCAAAGATCTGTTCCCCCTAGCAGTGGCGCCTGGATTCAAGGTCCGGCTCACTGACTCCCACCACCTGCCGCTGGTAGCCGCAGCGTGCCCCGAAGGGATGCTGCTATAGCCCCAGCCGAATCTGCGAGTGAGATGCTTCGCTGCGGCTACCCGGAGGTATTGTGTGAATCTCGATCCTTTCTGGCCGGCTGTCGTTCGCCTGGAAATCCCCTTGCACTTCGCGCCTCATTAAGACCCAGCGCTAAGGGGCTGGTCTATTCTGAGCCGCCATCGAAGTTGTGCATTCGCAGTTTCCTGACTAATCGGTTCTTTTGCTATTCCCATTCCGATTGTACCAATTCCCCTCTCGACGCTCTGCTTATCCCCAAACCTCCTTCCTCATCCAGGTCTGGACAGCTATGATTCCGCCGTGTCGCCCGTAGTCCGCTGACATCCGGCGAAATCAGGCTCTAGCCCCGACAATTTCCCTACATTTCAAAGCAAATTGAGCAGCTCGATGTGCTCTGTCAGTTCGGGAGGAACCTTGGAGGGGGTGCGTTCACACGTGTGTTCGGAATGATTTCCTTGAAATTTCTTGGATTTGCGAACTTTGGTTCCTCTCGCTCGTTATTTCCTTAATCCTTTGAGATCCCAAAGATGGTACGTATATTGTTTAAGTCATTCCCACCATTACATTTAATCGATATCCACAAGAACCAAATGGAGGAAAGCAATGGATAAGTCTGAGATAAAGACGAAGGTTGAAAAAGTAACCGCACAGGTCTTGAAGGTCGACCCAAAAGAGATCACGCCTACTGCGAACTTCTCGTTTGATCTGGGCGCCGACTCGATGCAAAGTATCGAGCTCATCGCTGCACTCGAAGAGGAGTTCAACATACAGATGGATGAGCAGAAGGCCCGTGAAGTACAGACGGTTGAGGGCGCGGTCGAATTCATCGCCGGCTACTTGAAGTAGACAACCTGGGGAGGTATTATGTCTCAAACTTCAGCTCAGCCTGCGAAGGATCTCGAGCACATTTTCTATCCGAAATCCGTGGCTGTCCTTGGCACAAACCGCGTTGTCGGCACCGTACCGCATGACATCTTCGCGAATATCCTGAAAGATAATTTTCAGGGGATCGTATACCCTGTCAGCCCGAAGGAACGATCCGTGGCCAGCGTCCGCGCGTACAAGTACGTGATCGACATTCCCGATCCCGTCGATCTTGCCATCCTCGTTTTTCCGAGCAGCGTCTGCAATCTCGCTCTTGAGCAGTGCGGACAAAAGGGAGTCAAATCTGCGATCATCATCTCCGCCGGCTTCCGTGAAGTCGGCGCGGCTGGAAAACAGCGGGAAGAAGAGATTAAGGCGATCGCACAGAAGTACAACATCTCCTTCATCGGTCCGAATTGTCTCGGCGTCATCAACACCGACCCGTTGTCACATCTGAACGCGTCCTTCGCTCGCAAGATGCCACAGGAAGGAAACATCGCGTTCCTCTCTCAGAGCGGCGCACTCTGTACGGCAGTCCTTGACTATGCACAGGCCAAACACATCGGCTTCTCAAAGTTCGTCAGCTTCGGCAATAAGGCGAACATCAATGAAATTGATTTGATGCGGTACCTGAAGAATGATCCGAAGACGAAGGTGATCCTGATCTACCTGGAGGAAATTACGGACGGAGTCGCCCTGATGAAGGCCGCTCAAGAGGTCATCTCCGACTCCGGAAAGCCGGTGTTGATTCTGAAGTCGGGCCGGACGAGCGAAGGTGCCGCTGCAGCCGCTTCACACACAGGATCTCTCGCAGGTAGCGATGAGGTGTGCGATGCTGCATTCAGGCAGGCAGGCATCATCCGGTGCACCACTATCGAAGAAATGTTTAACAACGCAATCGCGCTTGCATACCAACCGCTTCCTCTGGGCAAACGCGTTGCGATCATCACGAACGCCGGCGGTCCGGGTGTGCTTGCGACCGATGCGGCAATCAAGCAGCATCTCGATCTCGCAAAGTTCTCAGACGCCACACTCGAGATATACAGAAAGGCTCTCCCTGCGACGGCGAACATCAAGAATCCTGTCGACGTCATCGGAGACGCCCGGGCGGACCGGTACAAAGTCGCTCTGGGTGGGGCACTGCAGGATCCTGGGGTGGACGGCGTGCTCGTTATTCTGACTCCTCAATCCATGACGGACATCGAAAATATCGCCGAAGAAGTGTGTAACACTGTCGGAAAGTTCGACAAGCCGGCGTATGCATCGTTCATGGGCGAAAAGGATGTCGCGGTGGGGATCGACATTCTTCAGCAGCGAAGTATTCCGCACTACGTATTGCCCGAATCGATGTGCCGCGCATTCGCGAGTGCGCTTTTCTTCAAGCACCATCGCGACACGAAAGCCGAGGAAGCGCAGACGTTCTCAGGAGTCGATAAAGAAAAAGCGCGCAAGGTCATACAGAAGGCCATTGCTGCGGGCAGAAATTATCTGCCCGAAGAAGAATCGGTCACGATCCTGGAGGCATACGGGTTGCCGACGTTGCCCTCGGGTCTCGCGAACTCGCGAGAGGAAGCGATCAGAATTGCCGAGCGTATCGGATTCCCGGTTGTCATGAAAGTCGATTCGGATGACATCGTACACAAATTCGATGTGAAGGGAGTGCTTCTGGATATCCGGACTGCCGAGGCGGCGGGAGAAGGATATGATTCCATCCTGACAAACGTCGAGAAGGCAAAGCCGGGAGCTCGTATCAAAGGTATCTACATCCAGAAAATGGTCACGAAAGGAGAGGAGGTAATCCTCGGCGTGAAGCGAGATCCTTCGTTCGGAGCGGTGATAATGTTCGGACTGGGCGGGTTGTTTGTGGAAATCTTCAGGGATGTCAGTTTCCGCGTTGCACCTGTTGGACCTCGTTCGGCTTCAGAAATGATACGGGAAATCAGGGCATATTCGATGCTGGCTGGAGCGCGGGGCAAGAAACCGCGTGATATTCGCAGTGTCGAGGAAGCTATTCAACGTCTGGCTGCCCTTGCGCTCGATATTCCAGAAATCAATGAGCTCGATATCAATCCACTCATCGTGAATGACGAAGGCGGTGGATGTTTCGTCGCCGATGCCAGGATCATGCTCTAGCCAAAGGAGACCCTTCGGATGAGAATCATCATTCACGACAGCTACGAGGCGCTGAGCAAGTGGACAGCGTATTACATTGCGAAGAGGATCAAAGAGTTCAATCCGACTGATCAGAAACCTTTCGTCCTTGGGTTACCGGCAGGAATGTCGCCTGTCGGAACCTATCAGCAGCTCATCAGCCTGCATCAGGACGGGAAAGTCTCGTTTCGACACGTCGTTGCTTTCGGCCTGAATGAGTATGCCGGGATCCCCGAGGACCATCCTCAAAGCCATCACTCGGTGTTGTGGAACAACTTCTTCAGCCAGATTGACATCCAACCTGATAACGTCAAGCTTCTGCATGGCAATGTCCCCGATTTCGACGCTGAGTGCAGTAATTATGAGGAGGACATCAGAAAGGCAGGGGGAATGCATCTGTTTCTCGGTAGCATAGGGCCGGATGGACATATCGGTTTCAACGAGCCGGGATCGTCGCTCTCGTCCCGTACGCGCGTGAAGACCATCACGCGTGGGGCGCGGATTGCTAATGCCCGTTGGTTCGGGAATGACATCAACAAAGTTCCCAAGACGGGCCTCACGATGGGGGTCGGGACATTGATGGATGCCGAAGAAATTGTAATGGTGATCAGTGGTTTCAACAAGGCGCGGGCGCTTCAAAAGATTCTCGAAGACGAAGTCAATCATATGTGGACCGTTTCGATGCTCCAACTTCATCAACACGGAATGATTGTGTGCGATGACGAGGCGACCATGGAATTAAAGGTTGGTACTGTGAAGTATTTCAGAGACATTGAGAGAGAGAATCTGGGTCTGCCGGAGCTGTGACCTCCTTTTTTCGGATATGGAATGATCTTTGGATGGAGTTTTGTTCTTGAAATTCACTCGCTGTTTTGGTAGAATCTTGTAACGTTGATCAGATGCCCGCTGATTCGCGGTGTCGCTGCTCCGCTGATCCTGTCCTGTAAAGCTCTGGGTATCTTCCTCGATCTCATCAATTGAAAGCAAACGCGGTCCTTTTATGACATACAATCAACTTTCAGACGAACAAACGAAGAAGCTGGTTCAGCAAGGTTGCACTGCCGCCGACTGGCGGCAGGTCACAGTCTCGCCAGGCTGCGATGTGACGAGAATTCATCACGCACATTTTTCAGGCGCTGTCCGTATCGGCAACACGAGCGGTATGCACGCGGTTGACGGAATTGAAATGCCATGCGGTATCTTCTCCGCTTCAATTGCGAACTGCGAGATTGGCGATCACGTCCGCATCGCGAATATCGGTTCGGTCATTTCAAATTACATCATCGAAAACGACACGCTCGTTCAGGATGTCGCTGCGTTGGTGGCTGAGAGCGGGGCGACGTTCGGCAATGGCGTTGAGCTTGAGACAATCAATGAAGGAGGGGGACGAGGGGTCCGAATTATCAACGATCTCACTTCTCAGACAGCCTATCTGCAAGGAATGATCCGGCATAACGCCGCATTCACCAAGAAGCTCGAGGATTTGGTCGAAGCGAAGGCGAAGGAGGCGAAAGCCGACAAGGGGCGTATTGCGAATGGAGCGAAGGTGATCCATTGTGGGACAATTCACAACGTGAACGTCGGTGTCAAAGCGAATGTCCATGGTGCGCAGTTCCTCGAGAATGGCACGATCAACAGTTGTGTAGAACATCCTTCGGAAATCGGCGAGGGGGTTCAGGCGAAATCGTTCATCCTTTCTGAGGGCGCACGCGTCGAGAGCGGAGCTGTTCTCGACAAGGTGTATGTCGGTCAGGCCGTGAAGATGGGGAAGCAATATTCGGCCGAAAACTCCCTCTTCTTTGCGAACTGCGAAGCTTTCCACGGCGAGGCCGTATCATTATTTGGCGGTCCCTATACCGTGACGCACCACAAATCCACGCTCCTCATTGCCGGATTGTTCTCTTTCTATAATGCCGGAAGCGGGACGAATCAGAGCAACCACATGTATAAGCTCGGGCCGGTCCATCAGGGCGTGCTCGAACGCGGATCGAAAACGGGTTCGTTCTCTTATCTTCTGCTTGAAGCTCACATCGGCGCCTTCAGCGTGGTCATCGGCAAGCACTATGCGAACCTTGATTTGCCAAATCTCCCGTTCTCATACATTACCGAAGAGGATGGAAACTCAAAGGTTGTTCCAGGCATGAACCTGGTTTCAGTTGGCACGGTGCGCGATGGAGAGAAATGGCCGAAACGTGATGGACGCAAAGCGCCGAAGAAACGCGACCTCATCATCTTTGATGTCTTCTCACCCTACACTGTCGAGAAAATGAGACGCGGCCGGGATGAGCTCCTCGCACTCAGCGCTAGTGTGCCCAAGGAGAAGACGTACGTAATCTACGGCGGCGCACAATTGAGCCGTTTGCTGCTGAAAAAAGGGGCAAAGTTCTACTCCATGGCCATTACGCGTTACTTGCTGGAGAAGGTAATGGTACGCGTGCAGGAAGCATTGGCGAAGGAGAAGAACTGGACGGCCGCGATGGCGACATTGAAACCCTTAAGTACGCTCAAGCAGCCAACCGAATGGACTGACATCAGTGGCCTTCTGACGCCGCGAGAGCGGATGGGTTCACTGGAGACGCGCGTGGCGGCAGGCACAGTCTCATCCTATGGCGGCCTGCTTGCGGAATTTCAGGCCATGTATGATGCCTACCGAACTGACGAGTGGCAATACATTTACGAGGTATACGCAAAGGAATATGGAATTCATCTTGAAAACGTAACGAAAGAGCAATTGCTCTCCGCAGCAGACGAGTGGGAGAATGCAGCGAGTTCTCTGCAGGGGACCATCATTGAGGACTCAAAGAAGGAATTCGGCGCTTTTGCGAAAATCGGTTACGGTCTCGATCAATCAGTCGAAGATCTGCAGAGGGACTTTGAAGCTGTGCGGGGCACCATCGAGACGAACGGTGTAGTTCAGAAACTTGCTGCTGAGGGAGCAGCAATCCGACAACGGAAAGAGCAATTCAAGAACCTGATATCATCCAGCACAGTCTGAGATCACGCTGAAGACCGGCTTGGCGCTTGTCTGTTGAAGCTGTTGAGCGCAGAACCGGCGAGGGCTCGACAATACACCATGAGGAGGAGTAGAAATGAAGACATATGAGTTGAAGGATGTATCGTCCCCCAATCTTCTTGAAGAGATTTTTCCTTACACGCTTCCCCCGTTGATCACGTTTGAAGGGAAGATCCACGAGCTCATTGACGGAAAGGTCGTCGAGTTCGATCCTCAGGAGGTGAAGACGCGTGATATTCACATCACCGATACGACCTTCAGAGACGGACAGCAGGCGCGCCCACCGTACACAAAGGAGCAGATGGTCGCTCTCTTCGAGATGATGTCGCGGCTCGGAGGACCCAACGGCATCATTCGGCAATCCGAGTTCTTTCTCTACACAAGGAATGACCGTGAGACGATCGATGCTTGCCGTGCGCTGAATCTTCGATTCCCGGAAATCACGGGCTGGATTCGCGCGAACAAGGGAGATTTCCGCCTCGTGAAGGAAATGGGACTGAAAGAGACGGGGATGCTCACGTCGTCGTCCGACTACCACATTTTCCATAAGCAGAACCAGACGCGCAAGCAAGCGATGGATCAGTACGTGGAGGTTGTCGAAGCTGCGTTTGAGGCGGGTGTCCGGCCTCGGTGCCACTTGGAAGATGTCACACGTGCTGATCTCCCCGGATTTGTGTATCCGTTTGTGCAGCGATTGGAGCGATTGAGTGAGCAGGTGCCTGATCATATGAAGGTGAAGATCCGGTTGTGCGACACGATGGGTTTCGGCATATCGTATCCAAACGCCGCGGAGCCGCGCTCCATACCAAAGATGATCTGGCGTCTGAGGAATGAAATCGGCGTTTCGGCGGACCGGCTTGAATGGCATGGTCACAATGATTTCCACAAAGTCCATATTAACGGCGCGAGCGCATGGATCTATGGACTGAATGCTCTGAACTCAACCCTGTTTGGTTTCGGTGAGCGCACAGGAAATCCACCGCTGGAAGGAGCGGTGATCGAGTACGTCGCGCTCAAAGGCGGACTCAACGGCGTGAATCTCCAGATCATCACGGAATTGGCGCAGTACTACGAAAAGGTTATCGGCACACAGCTCACGACGAACTACCCGTTCGTCGGGAAGGACTTCAACACAACGAGAGCAGGGATTCACGCCGGCGGTCTGAGAAAGTTCGAACAGATTTATAATATTTTTGACACGACGGCTTTGCTAAACCGTCCGCCACGCGTTGCCATCACAGATAAATCGGGATCCGACGGCGTTGCCCTCTGGGTGAACGAATTCCTGGGTCTCAAAGGAGATGAGCGGTTGACTGTTATGAAGATGGCAAAGATCTTCCGATGGGTAATGGACCAGTACGAGAAAGAAGGAAGGATGTCTTCCATTACAGATCAGGAACTGGAAGAACAGGTAAAGCTTCACTTGCCGGAGTACTATCACAAATACAAAAAGAACTAAGGAAGGCAGGAGACTACATGAGAGTCATCATACAAACGGATTACGATCTCGTCAGCAAGTGGGTTGCATCGTACGTTATCCGCAAGATTCGGGACTTCAATCCGACGCCGGACAAGCCGTTCGTGCTTGGGCTTCCCACCGGGTCATCGCCACTCGGAACCTACAAGGAGCTGGTTGCGATGCACAAGGCAGGGAAGGTGTCGTTCAAGAATGTCGTGACATTCAACATGGACGAGTACATCAATCTCGCCGAGGATCATCCGGAGAGCTACCACTCATTCATGTGGAACAACTTCTTCAAGCATATCGACATCAAGAAGGAAAACGTCAACATCCTGAACGGCAACGCGAAGGATCTCGAGAAGGAGTGCATCGACTACGAAGCGCGGATCAAGAAGATCGGCGGAATCCACCTGTTCCTTGGTGGCATTGGACCCGATGGCCACATCGCGTTCAATGAGCCGGGATCATCTCTCTCCTCGCGGACACGCGTGAAAACCCTCACCCTGGACACCATTCTCGCCAACGCCCGATTCTTCGACAACGACATCACGAAGGTGCCGAAGACCGCATTGACGGTTGGTGTCGCGACAGTCCTCGATGCGAAGGAAGTGCTCATTATCATCAATGGCTACAAGAAGGCCCGTGCACTGGCGAACGTCGTCGAAGGCGGCGTGAACCACATGTGGACTGTGAGCGCTCTCCAGCTTCATCCCCACGGCATCATCGTAACCGATGACGAGGCGACGCTGGAGCTGAAGGTCGGTACGGTGAAGTACTTCAAGGACATTGAAGCGCCGAATCTTGACCCGGCAACTTTGCTGCGTTAGGCGGTACCGACGTATACAGAATAAAAAACGGGCGAGGAGTCTCGCCCGTTTTCTATGTACAGAATATGCTTCCCAGCTGGTGGTATTCCGGGTAGGTGGTGTATTGATGGCCGATTTGATCCCGTTCTTGCGTTTCGGGGACCTATCGTTTCGCCCTGAACTTCACCTTGAGTGTCTTGATCTCGAATGGAGCGAATTTCAGGGAAAGCTTGGTCCTCGCGACCTTCAGAGGCGCGATTTCCTGCTCCATCAAATCGCATTCACTTGCAGCGTCTGCCCGCACGCCAAAGGTCAGAGTCGTCTTGAGCGACTGGCCGTGCGCTTCGTGGAGGCGAATAATCACTTCATCGCTATCTTCTGCCTTCTTGATACTGTCGATCACAATCCCCGGACTCGAAACTGCGAACAACGTTGGGACAGAACCGGCTGTTCCAGGCACGACGAGGAGCGGTTGATTCAATTCGCGGGCCCGCTGTATCGTTTCTCCGCCGCGCCAGTCTTTTGAGTGAGGATACAGCGCGTATGTGAAGACATGCTCGCCCTGATCCGTCAGACGATCATCATTCAAGCGCCACGGCTCGATGGGGTGCGGGTAGTGAGGAGAGCGAAGCAGGGTAAGTCGCAGGGTGGTATCTGAAGCATCGTACCCGTATTTGCAGTCATTGAGGAGGCTCACGCCGAACTTCTGCTCCGACAGATCTGCCCACTGCTGCGCTGGCACTTCGAATTTCGCCCTCTGATGGTTATCCGTTGGCTTCGTCGTCCTCTGAAGTGCGCCGAACTGTATCTCATACGAAGCCGTATGGGTCTTCACGTTGAGCGGAAACGCAGCTTTGAGAAGCGTCTGCTTTTCTTTCCATATGACGGAAGTCTCGAAATCGACTCGGGGAGATCTATGATAGAACCGAATCTCCTGAGTGAGGCGTGATCCGTTATCCGACTTCAACTCCAGCCTGACTGTCGCGCGAAGAGGGCCTCCTTCCAAAACGCGGAGCCGCTCAAACTTGAACAGGTCAATGGGCCTGCTGGTATAGTCCGCCTCAATGTCCCAGGCTTCCCATTGTTTCGGAGTGTCTTTGTATGCCTGAAAGTGATTGATACGTGCCCCCTTGGCAACTAGCTCGCGTCGAAGCGCCTTGTCGTGGAGCGAGGAAATCCCTCCTCGGGAATCGAAGCGAACGCGATAGCGAGGCGTTTCCAAGAGACGATTGGTGATTTTCCAAGGGACTGGAACAGCCGGTTTCGCGGCTGATGGTGCGACCACGAGCTGTGCAAACGCAAACGCCGGGACCTTTTCGAGATAACAAAGAATCTCGACCATTCCCTTGCGCCGGCCAAGTACCTGGTGCTCAACCGCATTGCCGTTTCCATCCGTAATGACGAATGACTTTTCCGCCGACTTCAGATCCAAAACAATATATTCATTCCGTTCCCAGGCGAGCGGATTGAAAACTGAAAAGCGAAATTCCTTCTCAGATTTCTTCTGTCCTTCTTTCGCAACCAGCCCGGAAAGTGCATGAGTCTGCAATGCCTGGCATGACGAGCGAAGTGCAGCAAAATCCTTTCGGACATCTTCATACGCTTCGGCGATGGAAGTTCCCGGGACAATATCGTGGAACTGATTGACGAGCAGGGTTTTCCACGCCTGCTCAATTTGTTGCTGCGGATATTTTTTCGAAGGGCCCGTAGTGCCGAGCAGCATGCCGAGGACAGCCAGCAATTCTGTTGCGTACAGCATTCCTTCTGACTGTCGATTTTCCCGTTTCACCCAACCGTGGGTCGTGAATGTCCCTCGATGTTTTTCGAGATATAGCTCATCGCTCCAGGTTTCGAATTCCTTTGCCTGTTCTTCGATCGTTTTGAAGAACTGCCCGGTCGTAGAAAGGGTCGAAGAGGGGAGTCCTACAATCGTTTTCACGACGCGCTCGGTTTCCAGTTGCTCCGGTGTCGGTCCACCACCGCCATCACCGTAGCCGAACGTCTGGATTGTGTGAGGGCTTTTCTCCTTCTCGTGGTAGCTCTCCCAGCTCTTCTTAAGATCCTTCGGTGCCACGGTACCTTCGAGTCCAACCGCGGGGATATGAGCGAGAACCCTTGATCCGTCAATGCCCCTCCACCAGAACGTGTTGTGCGTAAACGGATTCGTATCGTTCCAGGTCAGCTTCGTGGTGAAGAAATACTTGATGCCTGACTTCTTCATGATCTGCGGTAGCGCCCAGCTGTATCCAAATGTGTCAGGAAGCCAGAGAATATCGGACTCAACACCCAGCTCGTTCCTGAAAAACCTTTTGCCATGAAGCACCTGTCGGACGAGCGACTCGCCGTTCGGAATGTTACAATCAGGCTCGACCCACATGGAACCGATTGCCTGCCAGCGTCCCTCGGCGATCCTCTGTTTGATTTCCTTGAAAATGTCCGGGTAGTATTCTTTCGTGAGTTGGTAGAGGTATGCCTGGCTCTGGCTAAAATTGAACTCCGGGTATTCCTCCATCAATCTCAGGGCAGTGGAGAACGTGCGGGCACACTTCTTTCTCGTCTCTTGAAGCTTCCACAGCCAGACGACGTCGATGTGCGATTGAGACACAAGATGGACAAGTCCGGGAATCGTAGTCTTGTATTCAGCGTCCAGAGTTCTGCTGAGAAAACTATACGCCCTGCCGATCGCGTTCGGGTATTCTTCACCTTCAGGCTTGAAGTACTTGAGGAAAATCAGCGTCTGCCTGATGAGTTCCTTTATGTCTTTGGCCTCAGATGAAGTGGGGCTAAGGATTTTCTCGAGGTCGTGCAAAGCAGTCAGTGCAGTGTGCAATGCGCGGGCAACGGGATTGACAACGACAAGTTGTGCTGAGTTGAATGTGCTGAGGTCTTTCTTTCGTCCACTATATGCCTCGAGGGCGAGCAGAAATGACTGATTCGTACGAGCTTTGTCAGTCAGCAGCACTTCCTGATGATTCTTGTCTATCCCTTGATAGGGCTTGCCGTTTACATACAGCAACGCATCGGAAATATCGAAGACGAGACCCAACCTTTTTCCCGCAAATCCTTCAGGAATGACAAGTCTCTTGCGAAACCAGACTGTTTTGTCATATCCACCCCAGGGGGCCGGGATAGTGTGCTTCCACCAGGTAGTGTCATTCAATGAGGTTGAGCCGCCGTTGGGCAATTCGCCTTCCTTCAGTTTCCACTCCGACAGCGGAAGGGAGGCCTGATGAAAATGGGTCTTTATAAATGGAAGCGTCTGGGCCAGAAGATCGGTGTGCATTGGATCTGTCGTTTCCCTGAAATTTACGTTCCTGAGCTTGATTTTGCGAAAGGCACGTGGAAAATAGGGATTGTTGAGCGACATGTCAAGTCTGTTTACTCCCAATAGATTAAGCCCCTTGCATAAGGTAGTCCTTCATATTTGGAGCGAAATCAGCATTCCTGCCACCAACAGACTCCTTCTGTCAACAGAACGCCGATGGAAAGTCACCTGACAGGATGTGGCAGGACGTCGAACTCCCTGAACCATTGAGCGAAGGATGATGGGGAGCATAGGTTTTTTCTCCGATATTGCCGACAATTTTTTATTAGCAGCAGAGCATCGTGTTGATGTAGGGATGGGACACGGTTGCTCGAACTTTCTCAAGATCAATCGCATGGAACATGCTAACATGAGAATGAAACCGTTTCCCATTGTGCGTTCGCTTTCTTTGGCAATCAGAATGATGCCCCCTTTTCATTTGCAATTCCATCGCACGCAAGCTAAATTGGTGACCACCTCAAGGTCCAGTTGAATCATTGCGCATGGCCGAACGAAATCCCTATCAGGATAATCAGGCAGATTTGAGCGGCAATTTCGAAATGCTCTTGCGCGTAGAGTTGTGCGCAAAGGCGCGGCTGGAATCTCCGCTCGGCCGTTCAAATGACTTCATGCGGACGATTCGTTCTGAGAATATAGGAATAGACATCCCGGGAAACCCATGAACTCTCAAATCGTCTGGTTTTTACTTTTCTTCGTTTGTGTTGCGATCTGCGTCTATCTGTTCTTTCACACTGTTCCGGAACCCGCAGATGTACTTTACGTGAACGGTCGCATCTACACTATGGATGCTAATATGAGTGTTGGTGAGGCGATGGCCACTCGTGGTGGCCGCATAGTGGCAATCGGCTCAAAAAGCGATGTCCAGGGTCGCGTTCGTCCGAAGCAAGTCGTGGACCTGGGAGGCAAAACGGTATTTCCCGGTTTCATCGACGCACATGCACATCTCATGAGTCTCGGGGTTTCCAAGATAACGGTCGACCTCGTTGGTGTTCCGTCGGAGGTGGCAGTTGCAGGTCTTGTGGAACAACGAATCCGTAAGAGCGAGTCCGGACAGTGGGTCCGCGGCAGAGGTTGGGATCAGAACCTGTGGCCCACAAAGCGATTTCCGACGCATGAAATTCTCGACAAGATTTCGCCCAATAATCCGGTTTACCTTGCTCGCGTTGACGGCCATGCCGCGTGGATAAACAAGAAAGCGCTTGAAATCGCTGGAATCACCAAACAGGTGCTTGATCCGCCAGGCGGGAAAATCATTCGCGACGCTTCGGGGAATCCGACAGGTGTTTTCGTGGACAATGCGATGGCGCTGGTAAGCAAGTTCCTTCCGCCACCATCTGTCAGGGAATCCGAAGAAGCGATCAAGCTGGCGGTCGAAGAATGCCTCCAATATGGGATTGTGTGCTTGGATGACATGGGCGTTGATTCACAGGAGATCGAAGTCTACAAAGGTCTGATCGATAAGAAACAATTTCCGTTCAGGGTATATGCCGCGATTGATGGCCTGGGAGATACCTGGGATCAGTATACGAAAAAGACCGACGCAGGTCCCGCGAAGGGACGGTTGATGGGCTACGGGGACAATCGTCTCTGGGTGCGGGCCATCAAGCTGTATGTTGATGGCGCACTTGGCTCTCGCGGAGCAGCGCTTCTCGAGCCATATAGTGACGATCCCGACAACAGGGGATTGACGGTCACCGACGAGAAATCGTTGAGACAAGCGGTCGATGAGGCCTTGGCCAACGGATTTCAAGTGTGTACCCATGCAATTGGAGATCGCGCAAACAATATTATTCTCAACGTTTACGAGGCAGCACTGAAGGCGCATCCGCTTGCCGATCATCGTTTGCGCGTTGAACATGCTCAGGTCCTGGCTCTGGACGATATTCCGCGATTCAAGCAGCTGGGTATCATACCGAGCATGCAACCCACACATTGCACGTCAGATATGTATTGGGCGGAGGCACGTTTGGGACCAGCCAGAGTTCTTGGGGCGTATGCGTGGCGGTCATTGTTGAAGACTGGTGTTATCATTCCGGGCGGATCGGATTGCCCGGTGGAAAGCCCTAACCCGATACTGGGAATCTACGCCGCTGTGTCGAGGCAGGATCTGCAAGGGAGGCCAAAAAACGCTCAAGATGTACGGGCCTATTTCCAGCTTTCCTCCAGCGGTGTTCATGACACTTCCACCTTTGAGAATGGATGGTACGTGTCACAAAAGATGACACGCGAAGAAGCTGTCAAGGCATACACAAACTGGGCTTCGTATGCGGCCTTTCAGGAGCGACTCTTGGGCTCACTGGAAAAAGGTAAATTGGCGGATTTTGTCATTCTCTCGAAAGACATCATGAAAATTGACCAACATGAGATCCCAACAACGGTTGTTGAGAAGACAATTGTCGGAGGAGAGGTCGTGTATTCCCGCTCACAATCGGGCGCTAAGATTGACTGAGGGAAGGTAACAGGGTTGTTTTTCCGTCGAAAAAGTTGTACGTTTTACTGACAAGTCTCGCCGTACACGTTGAAGGATATACCCAGAAATGCCCTACAAAGTACTCGTTGCTGATGATGATGACGGGCAGCGCAGGTCCCACGGATTTGCGCTTGAGGTATGTACGGCTATTCTTGAGGACGAAATCACGATCGTAGAAACAGCGACGAGCACTGAGACGTGGGAAAAGATTAGGTCTGAAGTTTTTAACCTCATTATTCTCGACAACGACTTTAAAGACACCCATCTAAAAGGCCATCTTCCCGGCATCGCCCTCCTGCAACTCTCCCGTCGAGAAGGCGTTAACAGAGGCACGCCGATCTTCTTCTGCAGTGCTGACGCTTACGACACGTTGAAATCCATGGTGGAAAAATTCGGCGGATCCTATATGCCGAAAGTGGGGTATGACATCGAGAAGTCGGCTCAGCTTTTTGCGGATAAGATGAAGAAGAAAAAATAGGAGCGTCAAAAGTTGATCGATACATCCTCTGCGGGTCGCCGTTGTGCGACCCGTTGCTGTTTTCTGACGAGGTTGTGAGAGCGCTCTGGGACGATCATCGAGTCGCGCGCCCCGCTGTTCACCGAACTGCAAAGTGCGTTGCTTGCGCTTTCCTCTAAATAGTTTTACATTCATTCAAAGAACTGTCATTCGCTCCAGTCTGGAGGATTTGGTGTACGAACGCTGTCTGAATGAGGCTGAACGTATCCTGGCGTCAGACAAGGATGTCATCGTCCCGGTGAAGAAGATTTGGGAGGCGGTGGACAAGCAGCGGAAGAAACAGGGATTCGAAATCCCTTCGCTGCCAGATTTCACAGCTCTCCTGGAAGGTGATGCCCGGTTCGAGTTCATGCCATCGCTTGACGAAAACGGTGACCCGATGGACGGGTCTCAGCGTGACGATGCCGACCCGCAGGAGGAACTGGAAACGCTTGGCTTCTACTCTGGTGATCGGGTAAAGCTCAGGAGCGTTGAGCTCACACCGGAGACACTCGGTGGGCTGATTCGTCGAAAGGTCGACATGACAATGGATGCTTTGACGAAAGCATGGGAGCGCCGACCAGAAGGGGATCAGGATGCAGAAGATCAGCTGCTCGACATTCTCGCGAAAACGCAGAAGCTTCAACGCGAGGTAAAGAGTACGTTCTCTCCGGAGAGGATGAAGGAACTGGAAGCAGTCCTGAGTCAGGCAAAGAAGAAGGTGGTAGCTCCCAAAACGAAGAAGCCCACTGCGAAGAAGAAGGCTGCAAGGAAGAGTCCGGCCAAGAAGAAGCCCCGACCGACAGCGACAAAACCCCGAGCAAAAAAACCGGCCTCACCCCCGAAGTTCAAACGACCCCCCCGAACATGACGCTTCAACAGGAGCCCAAGTCTTGGACTATCCGGGACCTGATGAAGTTCTCCATTGATTATCTTCAGCGTCACGGCTTTGACGAAGCCCGCCTCAATGTCGAACTTCTGCTTTCACACGCTCTGCACTGCCAGAGGATCGAACTGTACACGAGATTTGACCAACCACTCAGCAAGGATGAGCTCGCTGGATATCGTACGCTGTACGAGCGGAGGCTGCAGCATGAACCAGTCCAGTATATTGTCGGGAGTGCAGGCTTTATGGGAATGCAGTTTCAGGTTGATCGGCGTGTATTGATCCCGCGGCCGGAGACCGAAACGCTTGTAGAGCAAACCATGCTCATATGTGGCCGGTGTCTCGAAGGAACTCTTCTGTCAATGCTCGAGGTAGGTACCGGGAGTGGCAATATTGCAGTCGCCGTCGCAAAGCTTGTACGCAATATTCAGGTGACAAGCATCGACACCAACCGGGAGGGTCTTGAAGTTGCACAGGCAAATGCTGCCGTCCACGGAGTGACAGACCGCATCTCTCTCCGTGAAATGTCCGTCTTTGATCCCATCGTCGAAACGCTTGCTCAACGGTATGATCTTCTTGTGAGCAATCCGCCGTATGTCTCTGCCGAAGAGTGGGAGAACCTCGCTCCGGAAATCCGCACGTACGAACCGCGTCTCTCAGTCAGTGACTCCGGCGACGGTTACGCGTTCTACCATCGCATCGCAGAGCTCGGCCCGGGTCTTCTTTCCGAAAACGGTTCCATTCTCGTTGAGGTCGGGCAAGGGCAAGCCGAAAACGTAAAGGGAATTTTCATGGGGGCGGGCGTCCACGATCTTTCAGTTGTGAACGACCTTCAGGGAATTCCCCGGGTAGTCATAGGTAGGTGCAACTGATTGTGTCATCCGAGTGAAAAAGAATTCGCAGATCTGAATCTGAAATCGTAACGAGATTCCATGAGAGCACTCATCCAACGTGTTCGACGCTGCTCCGTCATCATTGACGGGAAAACCCATAGCTCCATCGGCCCTGGAATGCTTATTCTGCTCGGCGTCAAGCAGGGTGATCAGGCAGCGGATGCAGAGTACCTTGCAGATCGATGTTCAGCATTGAGAATCTTCGAAGATCCTCAGGGAAAGATGAACCTTTCGGTGCGAGATGTTCGCGCCTCTGTCATGGTTGTTTCCCAGTTCACGCTGTATGGCGATACGAGGAAGGGGAACAGGCCGAGCTATAGTGAGGCGGCTGCGCCCGCCGAGGCCGAAGCGCTCTATCAGCATTTTGCCCGGCGCATGAGCCTGTCTCTTGGTGAGGAAAGAGTCGCGACCGGCGTGTTCCGGGCAATGATGGATGTAGAGCTCGTCAATGATGGGCCGGTCACAGTGATGGTAGAGAGCAAAGAAGGCGATCGTCCCTGATCGGAAGGACACTCCTTGCGCACGATTTTCCTCTTTCTTGACGGCGTTGGTCTTGGCAAAACCGATCCGGACGTCAATCCGATGTTCCGGGCCAGGCTTCCGCACTGGCGGTCGCTTCTGGGGGGAAAACTCCCTCATCTTGGTCTCCGTCGTATCTCAGCCGATCACGCCGCTGCTATCCCATTGAACGCCACATTGGGGGTTGAAGGTTTGCCGCAGAGCGGCACAGGACAGGCGACCTTATTCACGGGCGTCAATGCCTCAAAAATGATGGGAAGGCATTTCGGGCCGTATCCTGCGACGACGCTTCATCCGCTTATCGAAGCAAGCAATATTTTTCGCCAGTACAAATCCGCAGGAAAATCAGTTTGCTTCGCCAACGCATTTCCAAAGCAGTTCTTTGATTATGCATCGTCAGGGAAAAGAAGGCTGAGCGTCACGACGCTTTCGTGCAGGTTTGCAGATGTTCCGTTGCTTGACTCAGAGTCCCTTAGTCGTGACGAATCTGTCTCCGCCGACATTACCAGGGCCCGCTGGCCTGAACTCGGTTACCCGGACCTTCCGATCATCACGCCGAGGGAAGCCGGGAAGCATCTTTGGAACATCACGGCTCGGCACTCGTTTACACTATTCGAATACTGGCTTACTGATTATGCCGGCCACGGCAGAGATATGGCGACGGCAGTCGAAACACTCGAGCGGTTCGACGGTATGCTCGGCGGATTGCTCGAAGATTTTGATCCAAAAGAGTGTACTCTTATACTGACCAGCGATCACGGCAACATCGAAGACCTTTCAACAAAATCCCACACACGTAACCCCGTTCCCTGCATTCTCGCCGGGAGAAAGCACCGGGAGCTTAGTTTCGTCCTCAAAACTTTGGTTCACGTAACACCAGCGCTTCTCGATTCACTCTAACACAAATGAACACTTCTTGGTGGAGCAAAAGGCCGGCAGTCCGGGTCGTTCTCCTCTTTGTCGCGGGCATCGTGCTTTCGACCGTTGCGCGCCCGGCATCTTCTTTTGTCTACTGCGCGATCATTGGTTGCGCGATCGCTATCGGTTGCTCCTATTGGCAAAAGTCCTCCGCTGAATGGACTTCTCTGTTTCTTCATGCAGTTCTGTTGCTTCTCGGTCTGCTTCTCGGTCTTCTGCGAAGAGACCAAATCGAGAATGACGTCTTGAGCCCAAGGTTTTTCGGCGAACGAATTCTGATTGAAGGTAGCATTGAATCAGAGCCGGCCGTGAAAGGAACGCGGTCGGAGATGGTTGTTCACACATTGATCGTCAAACGAGACTCGACAGAATTCCATGTGGATAGACGAATCCTTGTCTACGTCGTGAGGAAAGCTCATTGGTCGGATTCCGACTCACTCGTGATCGGAGACCATGTTCGAATCTCCGGTTTCTTGGAGTCGCTTCCTGGTGCGCGGAATCCCGGCGAGTTTGACTACGGCAGATACCTCGCACTCAATGGGATCCAGGGATTTGTTACTGTCCGCGACACGAATTCGATTGCGCTTCTCTCCCGATCGGACTCTTTCTCACTCTCCGATCTGGCGGGCAGAGCGCAAGAGAACATCTACAAGGTTTTCGATCGCTATCATGGGCAAGGTGAAGCGAGCTTTTTGAAAGGAGTGGTGTTCGGCTATCGCGGAGATCTGTCTGCAGAAGTGAAACAAGCTTTTATGGACACGGGGACAATTCACATCCTGGCCGTATCGGGCTCGAACGTTGTCGTTGTCGCGTTGATTTTTTATTCGATCGTCGGCTTCTTTCGCGTCTCGTCCCGCGTTGGTACTGCACTCACGCTGCTTGGATTGCTATGGTACATGGTTATTACAGGACTGAGTCCTTCCGTTATTCGTGCGACGATCATGGCCGGTTCCATTCTCATTGGTAATGTCTTTGGACGAAAAGGGGACATCTATAACTCCCTCGCCTGTGCCGCACTGATCATGCTCATTTGGGATCCGCTCTTCCTTCTGGACGTCGGCTTCCAACTCTCCTTTGCGGCCGTGATTTCGATCGTCTACTTTTATCCCAAACTGGAGCCTCTCACCGAACGTCTACCCGGGGAGTTCTTCCGAATCAGGCTTGTTGACTCTACGTTGAAGCTCTTCGCCGTGTCGGTGGCTGCCCAGCTCGGGACATTGCCGTTTACTGCGTACTACTTTGGTCGTGTTTCGCTCATCTCGATCTTGGCAAATCTCATCGTTGTCCCCGTGAGTGGTCTCAACACTCTTCTCGGGTTCGCCACGCTGGGAGCGACGTACATATCGGAATGGTGGGCCTCCTGTTACGCTGCTCTGAATGATCTCTTCGTTTCGCTCCTTCTTAAGTTTGTCATGTGGAGCGCGAGCGTTCCGTTTGCCTATGTGGAGACATTGGGAACCGGAGCGACACTTGCAGTGACGTACTATGCCGCCGTGGCGGCTCTTTTCAATGCCCACAACCCCAGAGTAATTGTGAGAGCCGTCTGTGGGCTCTTGTTGATGGCAAATCTCTCCGTGTACGCAAGCGTGCTCAGTCGCTCCGAGAAAGCTTTTACAGTAACCGCGATCGATATCGGACAAGGAGATGCGCTCCTTTTGGAGTTCCCAAATGACCGTCGGGTACTGATGGATACCGGGCCGCTCTACGGTCAGGGGGATGTGGGTCAAAAGATTATTGCGCCCTATCTCAAGAGGAGGGGAATCCGGAGACTCGACGCGATCATGCTTTCTCATCCCCACGACGATCACATTGGAGGATGCGTTTCCCTCTTCCATGAACTCTCCGTTGGATCCCTCATTGTAGCCGACACCGCACCTGTAACAAAGTCCTATGCGAACCTGCTTGAAGTCGCACGGGAGCTGTCTATACCTATCCAAATCGTTCGTGCAGGTCAGCGCTTGCAATTTGACCCATCGACGCGCATCTTTGTGCTTTACCCGGGGGCAGTTCTTGCCGAGGGAGATCTAAATAATCGCTCGTTGGTTCTCAAGGTTTACTACGGTAAAACGTCCCTGATTCTTACCGGAGATGCGGGCCACGAAGTTGAAGACCAGCTTCAGTACATCTGCAGGTCTTTTCTGGCGAGCGATGTTCTTAAGGTGGCCCATCACGGCGCATCGACGAGTTCCGGCGAAGGATTTCTCAGAGCTGTCCGGCCGTCGATGGCTGTCATTTCAGTCGGACGGTTGAACAAGTTCAAGCATCCATCTCCCGTCGTATTGTCTCGCTTTCGGTATCTTGGGATACGGAGGAGTCGAACAGATCTGGATGGGGCCGTCATGATGCGAAGTGGCGGAACAAGCTTTCACATTATTCCGTGGAGGAGGTCGGGTTCTTTATAACGCCGTGGCATAACTTTCCGATTCAGCGTAGGAGCTCGGATATGTTGGACGAGGTACTGAGAATTGTGTGTCGCCGGATGTTGATAGAATGATTGTCAGGAGGTTGCAATGGATAGTTCGTTGAAGGATCGACAAGCGGAATGGGAAAAGAAACGCGTTCGGACAAACCTCGAGAAGGTACCGGAGCGAAAAGGAGTGAGTGAGACCGACTCGGGCATTCCGATCGACAGCCTCTACCTCCCGTTCGAAATGGACTATCAATCGAAGTTGGGATTCCCTGGTGAGCCGCCGTTCACAAGAGGAATTTACCCGACGATGTACCGCAATCGTCTGTGGACCATGCGCCAGTATGCCGGCTTTGGGACGGCAGAGGAGTCCAATCAGAGATATCTTTACTTGATCGATCAGGGGACCACGGGGTTGTCTGTTGCTTTCGATCTGCCAACGCAAATCGGATACGATTCAGACCACCAGCTGGCCGAAGGGGAGGTTGGAAAGGTCGGTGTGGCGATCGATTCGCTGGCGGATATGGAAACTCTGTTTCGGGGAATTCAACTCGACAAGGTCACGACCTCGATGACAATCAATGCGACTGCGCCCATTCTCCTGTGCATGTATGTCGCTGTCGCAAAAAAACAAGGAGCGAACCTCCGAGACATTTCGGGGACGGTGCAGAACGACATCTTGAAGGAGTACATCGCCCGGGGGACGCACATCTTTCCTCCCCAGCCATCGATGCGCCTTGTAACCGATGTCTTCGAGTGGTGCAGTCAACATCTGCCACGCTGGAATGCGATCTCGATCAGCGGGTATCACATCCGCGAAGCTGGGGCCACAGCCGTTCAGGAACTCGCATTCACCTTGACGAATGCCATCGCCTATGTGCAGGCTGCTGTCGACAGGGGAATGGATGTTGACACCTTCGGCTCGCAGCTTTCATTCTTCTTCAACGCGCACAACAATTTCTTCGAAGAAGTCGCGAAGTTCCGCGCCGCGAGGAGGCTCTGGGCACGCCTGATGAAGGAACGCTTTGGGGCCAAGCTGGAAGAGACAATGAAGCTGCGCTTCCACGCTCAAACAGGTGGATCGACATTGACCGCGCAGCAGATCGATAACAACGTCGTGAGGGTCACGCTGCAGGCACTCGCGGCTGTGCTCGGTGGGTGTCAATCACTCCATACCAACTCGCGTGATGAAGCTCTCGCACTTCCGACTGAGGACGCGGTACGTCTGGCTCTCCGGACACAGCAAATTATCGCTCACGAATCAGGGGTAACCAACACCATCGATCCCCTCGGTGGGTCGTACTATGTCGAGTCCCTTACAGATGAGATAGAGAAGCGTGTGCTGGAGCTCATCAAGAAGATTGATGATTTGGGAGGTGCCGTTCGTGCAATCGAGCAACAGTTCTATCAGACTCAGATCGCGGAGAGCGCTTACAAGTATCAAATGGCTATTGAACGAAAAGAAAAGATTATCGTCGGAGTGAATGAATTTGTGGTGACCGGTGAACACATGCCTCCGACTCTTCACATTGATGAGGGGGTCCGCGAGAAACAGATTCGGAACCTCCGTGCCGTTAAAGCATCGCGGGATCAGCAGAGAGTTTCGAAAACACTTGAACACTTGAAGTCGGTCGCCAGGACTGACAAGAACATCATCCCTCACTTGCTCGATACTGTCGAATCGTATGCGACAATCGGCGAAATCTCGGACGCCTTGAGAAGTGTCTGGGGTGAGTATGACGCCTAGTCCAGCCGACTGCACAGTCGCGGTTATGCCGGAACTTTGTCTATTTTGGCCATTTTATCTATATTGAATCATGAAAGTTTCGAAGGCGGACATCAAATATTTCCGATCCCTTTCTCAGAAGAAAGTACGGCAGTCAGAGCGAAAGTTCATCCTGGAAGGCTGGCGGGCACTCAAGGAAGTATTGAATTCATCTTCCAAGGTTGAAACGGTCGCGGTGCTAAGCCGTTACCTCCAGGATCCAGACTATGAGTCTATTCTGACGAAGTTCGGTGAACGGGGTGCTTCGATCAAAGAAGTCACTGAAGCCGAACTCAGCCAGGTGGCGGATACCGTCCACGCACAGGGAGTCCTGGCTGTCGTTCATCAAAAGACCTATTCACTTGAGAACATCCGACGTGGTCAGCCCTCGGTCGTGGTCGCGGCGGATGCGGTAAGCGATCCGGGGAATCTGGGATCGATGATCCGATCTTCCGATTGGTTTGATGTCGACTTGGTGTTGCTCGGTGGCGGATGCGTCGAGCTGTACAATGAAAAAGTTGTGCGCTCGACTGTTGGTTCTTTGTTTCATGTTCCCATTGTTGAGGGTGTGGAATTGACCGAGGCGCTTACTGCCTTGAAGAAACAGGAGTTCTCGATCGTTGCATTCTCCGGAGATGGTAAGCAGCCGTATACAAGCCTGGAACAATCAGCACGGACGGTGTACGTCTTGGGGAGCGAAGCGCATGGCGTTTCTCGTGAGGTGCGCAATGTGGCGGATGTCGTCGTTCGAATCCCGAAATACGGGAAAGCCGAATCGCTGAACGTGGGGGTCGCCTGTGGCATCGTGCTCGCGCACATGCGGGCTGAAAAGGAGAGAAGGAAAGGAGATTGACCGAGGTATGCTGACCGCCGTACCAGGAATAAAGGTTGGGCATTTCACTGACAGCAAGGCAATGACGGGCTGTACCGTCATCGTATGTCCGCCTGGGACGAAGGCAAGTTGCGAGGTGCGTGGCAATTCTCCCGGAAGCAGAGAACTGGCCCTCCTTGCTCCTGAGAAATCGGTCCAGGAAATTCATGCGATTCTTCTCACCGGAGGCAGCGCCTTCGGACTCTCGGCTGCAGATGGAGTCATGCGATGGTTGGAAGAACATGGGGTTGGGTATGCTACCCCATGGGCAAAAGTGCCCCTTGTTCCAACGGCCGTGGTGTTTGATCTCAATGTCGGAAGTAATCTCGTCCGGCCCGATGCTTCGAGCGGTTACCAGGCCTGTAATGCTGCGACTGGGAAGGAGATTGAGGAGGGTAACGTCGGAGCCGGAACTGGTACGACGGTTGGAAAATGGAAGGGATTTGAGTATTGCATGAAGGGGGGAGTCGGTAGTGCGTCGACGCAGGTTGCCGACCTCATTGTTGGTGCGCTCGCGGTTGTGAATTCAGTGGGCGATGTCATCAGTGCTGATGGTACAATACTCGCAGGGGCGCGTCAGCCGGGCGGAGGATTCTTCGGCACAACGGAAACTCATCGTCCTCTTTCCCGCGGAAAAGTCCTTGAGCAATCCAATACTACGCTTGTCGCCGTCGCGACGAATGCCAGATTTTCGAAACTTGAATTGTTCCGTATATCCCAACGCATGCATGATGGGATGGCCAGGGCGATAGTTCCCGTCCATACGTCGTTCGATGGAGATGTTTCATTTGCCCTTTCGTGTGGACAAGTCCCGGCGGACCTTGATCTTGCCTGTGAATTGGCAGCGCAGATGACAGCGGAAGCTATTCGGCGTGCGGTCAAGTCGGCAAGAACCGTGACAGGAATACCTGGACTGAACGGATAATCGTTCCTATTGACGTGTCTTGGATTCCATTCGAAATTCCTTTATCTTTTTCGTCGCAATTGAGGAACCTGCCATCGTTCCGGTTGCTCCAATGTTGCTCTTGAGTTGACATGAAAACTTCCCGTGCACCGGGACGAGTGTCGCTTCCCCGCGCACTCTCAAAGCTCGGTATCGCGTCCCGGTCTCAGGCAATCCGCTTGATAGAAGGTGGAGCCGTCATCGTCAATAGAACGGTGGAATCGAATCCACATCGCTGGATCGATCTGAATCGAGACCGTATTGAGCTGAAGAACCAGGTGTTGGAACGGCGGGCGTTCCGCTATCTTCTTCTTAACAAACCGTGTGGAGTTGTCACAACAGGCTCGGATGAGCGCGGACAAAAGACTGTCTTCGACCTGCTCGGAGAAAAAGGGGAAGGGCTGTCTCCCGTGGGGAGACTCGACAAGGAAACGTCCGGCTTGCTGTTGTTCACGAACGATCATCAGCTCGCGAATTTCCTGACGAGCCCCGAATCAAGTTACCGAAAGACCTACATCGCGGTCGTCGATCGTCAGGTCGGGAGAGAAGACTTGCTACTCCTCTCTAGAGGCGTGGATATCGAGATCAAAGGTAGCACGTACCGGACAAAGCCAGCTGAGATTTCGCAACCGATCTCAGCAAAACTGGAGATCTCGATCACCGAAGGGAAGAACAGGCAAATCCGGCGGATGTTGGACGCTCTGGGGTATGAAGTGGTTTCGCTGCAGAGAATTGCCGTCGGTCCCCTGAAGTTGGGAGATCTGCCTGAAGCGGGGACACGGGATTTGTCGGGCGACGAGGTCCAGGAGCTTAAGAAAGCAATCCGTCCCAAGCGCTCAGAAGCGCGGAAACCCAGGACTGGAAAGTGGAAGAAGTGAGGTTCTTACGTGTCGAGTGTAGTGTCCCGGACAGTTGAGGTGTGCATATTCAAGAGAAGCGCGGAAGGTCCCCGGTACTTGATTCTCAGAAGATCGGAGGCTGAAAGCCTGTATCCAGGAATGTGGCAACTGGTCACGGGGTCGATGCATGAGGGCGAGCATGCAGTGAAAGCCGCTCAACGCGAGTTCCAGGAGGAAACCGGGCTGACCGCCTTGCGATTTTGGGTGGTTCCTTTTGTGAATTCGTTTTATGTTGCTTCAAACGACACTGTCCACATGAGTCCGTTGTTCGCCGTCGAAGTTGATCCACAAGATCAACTGAGGCTCTCGCACGAACATCAGGACTATGCCTGGTGCGCGCTTGAAGATGCCGGCAAGAAGCTTGTCTGGCCGGGACAACGGCAAGGGCTACAGATTGTGCATGACTACATTGTCGGGGGACAGGAAGCTTCCCGGCTCTTATCACTATCAGTGTAATTTTCAGTAAAAGGAGTCATCATTGGGTCTACTCGTCGTTGGTTCCGTCGCGTTCGATTCCATCGAAACGCCCTTTGGTAACGTGAAGGATGCACTGGGAGGGTCGGCGATCTACATCTCTGTTGCAGCGAGTTACTTCACAGCGCCTGTGCGATTGGTCGCAGTGGTTGGAGGTGATTTCCCCCGCGAACATATTCGCTTCCTTGAAAGCCGTGACATCGATGTCGACGGGCTGCAGATTGTCCGCGACGGGAAGACATTTCGGTGGGGTGGACGGTACCACTATGACCTGAACATGAGAGACTCGCTCTATACGGACCTCAATGTCTTCGAGCATTTCAACCCCATCGTACCAAGCGGCTACAAGAACAGCGCGTACGTCTGCCTCGGTAACATCGATCCAACGCTGCAGCGCCAGGTCCTTGAGCGTGTCGGGAAACCCCGATTGGTGGTCGGAGACACGATGAACTACTGGATTGAGAGCAAGCCGAAAGAGTTGAAGGAAACGCTGAAGTTCATGGATGTCCTTGTGGTCAACGAATCGGAAGCGCGATTGCTGACAAACGAGCCGAACCTGATCAAAGCCGCGAAACAGATTATCAAAACGGGTCCGCGCATTGTCATCATCAAGAAGGGAGAGCACGGCGCGGTTCTCGTGACCGAGGAGACAATATTCTCCGCTCCTGCTTATCCGCTCGAAAACATCAATGATCCAACCGGCGCTGGTGATGCGTTCGCTGGCGGCTTCGTCGGCTGGCTGGCGCGGACGGATGATCTCTCGCCCGAGAATTTAAAGCGCGCTGTTGTCTATGGCAGCACCCTCGCGTCCTTCTGCGTCGAAAAATTCAGTGTCGATGGTATGAAGGATCTTACGTATCTCCAAATTCAGGACCGCTTCCGGTCCTTCATGCAGCTCTCTCGGTTTGAGGAAAGGTGACGGCCATGCGATCGATTGAGTGGCGGGATGGCAAAGTCAGATTCCTCGATCAATCGCAGCTTCCGGCAAAAGAGATCTACATCGAGACGGACGACGAAACCGTGGTCGCGCGGGCAATCAAGTCGCTCGCACTGCGCGGGGCGCCTCTGATCGGAATCGCTGCAGCGTACGGTTTTGTGCTCGCGTTCGATCGTCTGAAGTCGAATGATGTCAAGTCTGTTACTGCCTGCATCGAACGCACCACCCACCTCTTCGTTTCCACCCGTCCAACAGCAGTCAATTTGTTCTGGGCGGTCAATCGCATGCGTAACCTGGCGATTGACTCCGCTGGCAAGTCCCTCGAGGGGATTCATGCAAACCTCCTTGCGGAGGCAATGGCTATCCACATGGAGGATGAAGAGAAGTGCCGACGGATCGGTCAGCTCGGTGCCGAAATTCTCCCCAATGCCGCCTCGGTGTTGACGCACTGTAATACGGGAAGCCTTGCGACGGGGGGGGATGGGACGGCTCAGAATATTCTTAAAACCGCTTGGGAACAAAAAAAACTGAAACACGTCTACATGGATGAAACGCGTCCCCTCCTCCAAGGGGCACGTTTGACTGCTTGGGAGTTACAGCAGCTGCAAATTCCCTCCACGCTCATCACTGACAGCACCGCAGCGTTTCTCATGCAACAAGGCAAAGTCAATGCCATTGTTGTCGGTGCCGATCGCGTGACGTTAAATGGGGATGTGGCAAACAAGGTGGGGACGTATGGCCTGGCGGTTCTGGCCAAACATCACGGAGTGCCTTTTTATGTTGCAGCCCCGACCACCACCATTGACTTCGAAATGGTGACAGGGAGCGAGATACCAATAGAGCAACGGAGCGGTTCGGAAGTTTCAAAAATTGGCAACTACCAGATTGCGCCGGAAGGGGTGGATGTTTACTCGCCCGCATTTGACGTGACCCCGAATGAACTGATTACAGCAATTGTGACCGAAAAGGGGGTGTTACGAAAGCCATACCGTGAGGCCCTGGAGGCCCTGAAGAAGCAGGACATGTCGAAACTGATCCGAAAGCTGTCTTCCGGTAGGGAAGGACGATGATCACAAAGACAGAGGCTGTGGTCCTGAAATCGATGGATTATCGTGACAGCAGCAAGATCGTTACGTTCTACACACGGCGCTATGGCAAGGTCAAATGCATCGCAAAGGGGGCCAGACAGCTGAAAAGTAAATTCGGCGCAGGGCTGGAACCGATTACAAATGTCTCGCTTGTCCTGTATAAGAAGGAGCATCGGGATCTGCAGCTCGTCTCGCAATGCGACGCGATCAAGACGTACAAAAGCATTCATGGTGAGCTTGAACGTTTGGCCGTTGCGTTGGCAGTGCTTGAGTTGGTGAACCACCTGGCGCACGACGAAGAAGGGAACGATGCGCTGTACAACTTGCTGGTTGACACGCTGGACGAGATCGAGCGGGCCAGGAAGAACTTTCTGAACCTGTTCTTTGCGTTCGAAATTCGTTGCGCATCCTTGTTCGGATTCGCTCCGGATCTCGAAAAATGCACTAGCTGTGGGCGCAGTCTCGACGACATCGGCGCTGACGGGTCGGCTATCTTCCAATTGTCGAAAGGTTCGGTCGTGTGTGCTCGGTGTCGAGGCCGGGCTGGGGCTGTGAAATCCGCTTCATTGCTTCCAAGAATGGCCGTAAGTGGGGATGTAGGTGCCCGGAAGTCTGACGAAGGCAATATGCGGGTCTCCGTGGGTACACTGAAAGTTCTGCATCGCCTGTTAACAGCCCGTCTCGATTCGGTTTCAACGGTAGAACTGACGACCGCAGCAGGGAACGAAATTGATGGAACTTTACGTTTATATTTGCGTCAACATTTTGAGGACCTTAAGCCGATTAAATCGCTCGATATCTTGAGGAAATTCTCGGCTTCGTAAGAAGGCCAGCCTTTCGGGAGGCCGCGGATGCTTCATGAGTCAAATAACGCTAAAAGACTAACATAGTGTTGAGGAAATTTTCTATGTCGATGAGATCAGTTGTTGTTGCAGTGCTGTTGATCGCGGTGGGAATTATTTTCGGAGTAACGCTCGTTTCGAGCTTCAAGGGGGTCGATTTCACGTTCGCCGGACAGGATGTCAAGCTCGGTGCGCAGTCGAAGCCTTCAACGCCACACCCGACGCTGCAGGCGCTCAACGAGGCCTACCACGGGATTGCAAAAGAAGTGACCCCCTCGGTTGTATACATCATTGTGACGTCCAAGCCCAAGAACGATCGCAGCTCACAGAATCCGTTCCACTATTTCTTCGGCCCTGACTTTCAGGCACCGAGGCAGCAACCGGAAGTTGGTGCCGGCTCCGGGGTCATACTGACTCAGGATGGTTACATCCTCACGAACAATCACGTCGTTGAAGGCGCAGAGTCGAATGGGATAGAAGTGACACTGTGGGATAGCCGCGAATTCAAGAAGGCGAAGTTGATCGGGACGGACAAGTACACGGATCTCGCGGTTATCAAGGTTGATGCGCAGGATTTGCCAGTGCCGCATCTTGGGAACTCCGACAATGTCGAAGTTGGACACACGGTGTTCGCGTTTGGAAACCCGCTTGGCCTTACCTCTACTATGACGCAGGGAATTGTCAGCGCACTTGGCCGACAGTTGAACATCATTGATGAGAAGCAGACAGGTTTGGGCATTGAGGACTTCATCCAAACCGACGCTGCAGTGAATCCGGGAAACAGCGGAGGTGCGCTCGTCGACATCAATGGCGAAGTGGTTGGAATCAATTCGGCGATTGCGACAACGAATGCGCGATACCAGGGATACAGTTTCGCGATTCCCATAAACCTTGCGAAGAGAGTCGCGGCGGACCTGATCAAGTACGGAAAGGTACGGCGCGGATACGTTGGTGTGACCATACAGAAAGTTGATGCCACGATGGCGAAGGCAAATGGGTTGAGGAAACCATCTGGAGTTTTTGTGCAAACGGTGACTGCCAAGAGTGGAGGAGCGGAGGCTGGGATAAAAGAGGGCGACATTATCTTCTCCGTCGATGGAAAAGAAGTGAACACGCCGAATGAACTCCAGACAATCATTGCTTCACATTATCCGGGCGAGAGCGTAACACTCAAAGTGTATAGAAATGGCAAGTCGTTTGACAAGACGGTCACGCTGAAGTCACGTGATGAAGCGGAAAAAGCTGTTGCTTCAAACGAGTCGAAGGACGATTCCGATGAATCGGCGGACGTCAGTTCTACGGGGACTCTGGAACTTGACAACCTCGGCATGACCGTCCGTAACCTCGATGCCAAAGTGAAGAAGGAGTATGGTGTCGACAATGGGGTGCTTGTGGAAAATGTCGAACCGATGAGCGAATCGAATAAGCGTGGGCTCCTCGCTAGCGATGTCATCGTGAGTGTCGGCGATCAGAACATCGTCTCAGTGGCGCAGCTTGACAAGGTGCTGAAAGGGAAAAAAGCGGGAGATGCGGTACTCATGAGAGTGAAGGGGAAGGATAAATCGATGCGTTTCGTGGCGATTGAGGTCCCCGGGAAGTAAAACGCAGAACTTCGACAAGTATTGAAGGGCGCAGGATTTCTCCGCTGTCAGCGGTCGAGACTTGCGCCTTTTCATTTTGCATGAATTGATAATCGGCTCATTTTTCGCTTTATTAGAGATGAACACCTTCAAAACCCAGAAGAACCAAAGGAGTCCGCATTGATCCGTTATCTTACCGCAGGTGAATCGCACGGCCAGGCGCTCGTTGGTGTGATCGAAGGAATTCCTGCCGGCCTTCCCATTTCCGCTGACTACATCAACCATCAATTGTGGCGACGTCAGCAGGGATACGGTCGGGGCGGAAGAATGCGGATTGAGTCGGATACCGTCGAGGTTCTCTCGGGTGTTCGGTTTGGCAAGACGATGGGCTCGCCAATCTCGCTGATGATCCGGAATAAAGATTGGCAAAATTGGACCCAAAAGATGGCGATTGACGGAGATGGTCGGTCCATAGAGAAAATCTCAGTGCCCCGGCCGGGCCACGTGGATTTTGCCGGGGCTCGCAAGTATGCTTTCGACGACATCCGGAATACTATTGAGCGGGGGAGTGCGCGTGAAACAGCGATGCGCGTGGCGTGCTGCACGATTGCGCGCAAGCTGCTTGAGGACTTCGGGATTTTTATTGGAAGCCACGTTCTTTCTATCGGACCGGTGAAGGTCGCTGATCGCACGAGAATCGACAAACTGATTAGAAACCTCACGACTGCCTTGTGCGGCGCGTATAAGACAACCGAGGAAGCCGACAAATCCGAAGTGCGTATTCTCGATGAAGCAGTTTCGAAAAAGGCGATCGCACTGATTAAGCGGACGAAGAAACTTGGGAATACATTGGGAGGAGTTTTTGAAGTCATTGTAACGGGAGCTCCCATTGGATTGGGGAGTTATGTTCACTATGACAGGAAACTCGATGGCCTCTTTGCTCAGGCTCTCATGTCGATTCACGCAGTCAAAGGTGTGGAAATCGGGTCTGGTTTCGCGAATGCGGCAGAATTTGGATCGAAGGTGCATGATGGATTTGATGTTCGCATAGGCAAGGTCATCCGGACTTCAAACAGGGCTGGCGGGATGGAGGGGGGAGTCACGAACGGCGAGATGATCGTTCTCCACGCCGCCATGAAGCCGATTTCGACTCTCGCAAACCCTCTCCAGTCCGTCGATTTGAGGAAAATGAAGACCGTCGACGCCCGCTATGAACGATCGGACGTCTGTGCAGTCCCAGCCTGTTCGGTGATCGGTGAGGCAGTCATCGCCCCGGTTCTCGCGAATGCATTTTTGGAGAAATTTGGGGGAGATTCCGTCAAGGAAATCCGCTCTCGCTACAAGAAGCCTGGCTGACGAGCTAACATTTCTTGCTGGGTTGTCCCAAGTGCATTTTCGTTTTCCTTGAGATCGCAGAAATCCCCGCTGGATTCAGCCCCTTCCTCACTCTCGCGTCATTTCCATCCTTGACTCTCATTCTCGATTATGCTATATTTTCCAAGGAATAACCATTGAATCTTCAAGCAACCGTTCACCAAAGGTCCATATTTGCCGACGTGAGGAGGTGCTTTAGACTTCAGCGCAGCAGAAATCGTTCTACGTTCTAACGGAAAATTGAACCGCAAGGTGCTCGTTTTGAATCACAATTACGAGCCGTTAAGCGTTTGCAACGTAAAAAAGGCTGTCATCCTTCTGTTTCTCGGGAAAGCTGAGTTGATCGAAGCGTCCGATGGTAGGTATCTGCGGTCCGTTTCGAAGACGATGCCCTTCCCGAGCATCGTCCGTCTCTCTGTCTACGTTCGTATCCCCTTCAAAAAGATCGTCCTTTCGAGGAAAAACATTTTGCGCCGCGATGGACATCGGTGCCAGTACTGCGGGCGCGGGGATGTGCCGTTGACTGTTGATCATGTGATTCCACGCGCGCGAGGGGGAGAGGATACGTGGGAAAACCTTGTCGCAGCATGCGTCCGATGCAACAACAAGAAGGGGGATCGGCTGCCCGGCGAAGCTATGCTGTCGTTGAACAGAAGGCCTATCCGACCCAACCACGTTATGTTCATCCGTGATTTCGTTGGAAGTGTGGACGACCGGTGGAAACCGTATCTCTTTATGAATTGAGTTTTTTTCTACCGATTGTCGAGTAGGCGTGTCTCTTTGAAAGGAGTCTGTAGCGAGATTTGAGCCAGCGAAAGAAAGTCATCCTGAGCGGCATGCGCCCTACAGGGAAGCTGCATCTCGGGCATCTTGTTGGAGCGCTTGAAAACTGGGTTTCGCTGCAGGGGGAGTATCAAAACTACCATCTGATAGCGGATTATCACGCTCTCACAACCAATCCTGATTCATCTGATATTTACGAGAATTCTATCGACATGCTCGTCGACTGGCTGTCTGCCGGCCTCGATCCATCGGTGAGCCCGATGTTTCGGCAATCGCAGGTCAAAGAGCATGCAGAGCTTCACCTGATCTTTTCGATGTTGATCACAACCTCCAGGCTCGAGCGAAATCCGACGCTCAAAGAGCAGGTGCGGGACCTGGAGATGGAGACGATTGTATACGGCCACCTTGGATATCCGGTGTTGCAGGCTGCCGATATTCTGCTGTATAAAGGCAACATTGTTCCGGTCGGCGAGGACCAGCTGCCTCACATCGAGATCACGCGGGAGATCGCCCGGCGATTCAACACGCAGTATTCCCCGTCGAGCCCCGTGTTCCCGGAGCCGGAAGGGAAATTGACAAAGTTTGCGCGACTCCCTGGTTTGGATGGGCGTCGAATGAGCAAATCGATTGGCAATACGGTGCTTCTCTCGGATGCGCCGGAAGTAATCAAGAAAAAGATGAAGGGTGCCGTGACGGATCCCCAGAAGGTCCGGAAAGGTGACCCCGGTCATCCGGATATTTGTCTCGTCTTTGCCTATCACAACAAGTTCAACCCGGCGGAAGTCGGGGAGATTCGCTCAGGTTGTGAAAGTGGAGCGTTGGGTTGTGTCGACTGCAAGCTGCGCTGCGCTGAACGGATTTCCGATGCGCTCGCGCCGCATCGCGAGAAGCGCTCGTACTATGAAGCCCACCTCGATGAAGTGAAGTCAATCCTTCACGAGGGAGAAGGGAAAGCCAAAACGATCGCGCAACAAACGATGAACGAAGTTCATCAAGCGATGAAGATGGGATAATTGTTGGAAGCGCACGATTCGAATTGTGTGTTTCCCATGAACCAAGATGACAGATCAAACATATAGCATCAAGCTTCAGGAATTCGAAGGCCCGATGGACCTCCTCCTGTTCTTTATCAAACGGGATGAGCTCGACATCTACAATATTCCCATTTCGCGGATCACGAAAGAATTCCTGGAATATGTCCACTACATGGAAACTCTCGACCTCGAAGTCGCCGGCGAGTTTCTTGTGATGGCTGCCGAGCTGATGCAGATCAAGGTGAAGATGCTGTTGCCTCCCGAGCCTGGCACGGAGGAAGAGCAGGATCCGCGGGCGAATCTCGTGAAACGGCTGGTGGAGTACAAACGCTTCAAGGAAGTGGCAGTTGGGATGGGAGTACAGGAGGAGGCGCAACGGAAGATCTTCTATCGTGTATATTATGAGGCCGATCCAAGAGTGACAACAGAGGAAGAGGAAGATGAGTCGTTGAGAGATGTATCTCTCTTCGATCTGATTTCCTCATTCAAGTTTGCAATCGACCGGATGCCGAAGAAGTTTGTTCACGAAGTTGTCCGGCTCAATGTGACGCTCGAGGAGCAGATCGACTATATTATCGACTATTTCTCCCGGCGGTCCGAGGCGACATTCTATGAGCTGGTGAAGGATATGGCGGAGAAGATTCGTATCGTTGTTACATTCATTGCATTGCTCGAATTGATACGCTCCAAGAGAGTTGTGGTACGTCAGGCGGAGCCGTTTGGCGAAGTCTCCATTATGAGAAACGTCGCGTAGACCCGATGGCTGAAACGAATACGATAACCCAACCAGTGATAGTATTGCAGGTCCCGACGACGGTGAAGAGCCTCGTCGAGGCATTGATCTTCGGTGCGCGTGAACCTCTGACAGACCGTCAGATTCAGGCGCTCTACGAAGACCAGGGCGCGGAAGGAACCGACCAGCGTAAGATTTCTTTCGAAGAAATCTCCCGTGTCGTTGAAGAGCTGAATACGGAATACACGGCGTCTGATCGTCCCTATCGGATTATACAGATTGCCGGCGGATACCAATACGCCACGCAGCCAGCGTATGCCGAATGGCTTGGGAAGCTCTACAAGGAACAAACCCGCCGGAAGTTGTCGCAATCGTCGGTCGAGACTCTCGCAATCATGGCCTACAAGCAGCCGATTACGAAGCCTGAACTCGAGTCCATCCGCGGAGTGAATTGCGATTACGTTATCAAGACGCTCCTTGAAAAGGATCTTGCGACTATCGTTGGGCGCGCCCCGACGGTTGGGCGACCGCTCCTGTACGGTACGTCGAAGGAATTCCTCAGGCACTTCGGTTTGAATGATCTGAACGACCTGCCGAGGCCGCGCGAAGTTCAGGAAATACTTGGTGAAAGTCAGTTCGAGACTGAACGGCGCATGCTGGAAGCACAGCAAGGGCTTGATGAGGTAAAGAAGGAAGAGGATTTCAAATCCCGATTACCTCACATCCCGAAACGGAAGGCAGGCCTCGATGACGATGTCAAGATCCTGCCGAAGAAGCGCACACGAGAAATCAAGGTGCGTCCGGCCGAGGAAACTGAAGCGGTAAAACCTGAAGCGACGAAAGAGGAGCAGCCGATAAACGTTGCTCCCGAAAGAGTTTCCGCTCCAGAGCTTGAAGCTCAGGATTCGGTTATTCCTGAGGCCTCTTCGGTTGAAAGCGAAAGTGTTCCAACAATTGAGAATGATCTGGTCAGCGAGAACCCGCCTGGCAATGCTGATTCAGAGGTCACCGAACCATCTCTCACCACAGAGCAATCCAGATACATCGGCCTCACCCAGGCAGATTCAGCCGAATCGGATGCTGACACCGAGCCGATCGTCGAACAGGACAAGCCGGAAACGGTCATCGAACCCGTTCAACAAGTCACACCGCCCGAGCTCGAGACTCCTGCTACGGAAGAGATTCTTGTGGTGTTTGAAGGGCCGTCTGCTACAGCCGAAGCTGCGCCAGTCGTTGAGCCTATAGAAGAGTTGTCGGCGCCGTCCGAAAGTGTTCCGGTCGATGAGGTGCCTGCGCATGAACCGGAGACTCTCGACACCGTTGTGGCTGACGAAAACAGCAATGTCATAACCCCGCAATCTGTTCCCCCATCCATTGAGGAGCGTACGGAGATTGTCGGGCACGCAGAGATTGAAGAATCGCATCCAGGAGAGCCTGAACCTCACAGCAGCTCCCAATCAAAGACCCGGTGGAAGACGTGGAAAGAGAAGATTCAAGGGTTCATCAAGAAGCTATTCGGTTAAACAGATTTCTCGCCCTCGCTGGGGTAGGCTCTCGCCGCAAGAATGATGAACTGATTCTCTCCGGTGCCGTCAAGGTCAATGGCAAGATTGTTCGCGAGCTCGGAGTAAAGGTCGACCCGTTTTCTGACCGTGTGACCGTGCAAGGTCAAATCGTTGCCCTCCAGCGGAAGATCCACTACCTTCTCTTCAACAAGCCCAAGGACTGCATCACGACCACGAGTGACGAGCGCGGCCGGGTGACGGTGATGGACTACGTGAAGATGCGTGACCGGATTTACCCCATCGGCAGACTGGACAGAAACACAACAGGCGTTCTCCTTCTGACGAATGACGGAGGACTGGCAAACGCGCTGATGCACCCGAAGGGCGAAATCGAGCGCGTCTATCGTGTTCGGTTGGAGCGCGGAATAGAGGATGAAGATTTCAGCAAACTGAAACGAGGCGTGCGTCTCGAAGACGGCATCGCAAAGCCGCACCAGGCCGGAGTCATCCCCGGCACAAAACGTACCGACATTTATATTGCACTGAGGGAAGGACGCAACAGGGAAGTGCGGAGATTGGTCGAGGCGTTGGGATACGAGGTGGAAGCTCTCGAGCGGGTTTCGTTTGCCGGCCTGACGACGCAGGGTCTCGCCCGCGGCAGGTGGAGAGCTCTCACGCGGGCAGAAGCCAGACATCTGAAACAACAAGCAGGATTGGAATCATAGCCTTATGCGCTTTCCCCGAAGCAGCGGAATTCTCCTTCATCCAACATCTCTTCCCGGACTGTACGGCTGCGGAGACTTCGGAGATGTTTCGAGACACTTCATCGAGTGGCTCGTTGTCGCAGGTCAGAGAGTCTGGCAGATTCTGCCGCTTGAGCCAACGGGGTATGGCAATTCTCCCTACATGGCTCTTTCAGCATTTGCCGGAAATCCTCTGCTCATCGGCTTTGAGGGACTTCTGGCGAAGGGATGGTTGAACCAGAATGACCTTCTTCCCGTCCCCGCGTTTGAGCCACGGCGGGTAGAGTATATGAAAGTCATTCCTTATCGCATGCTTGCCCTCCACAAGGCGGCAGACAGGTTTTTCAGTCAACACCGCGGATCTGACGAGGCCGACTTTCAGTTGTTCTGCAATGAACACGCATCCTGGCTCGAAGACTTCACATTGTTTAAGGCAATCGAAGATCATTATGCCGGCGTGGAATGGACGAAGTGGGATGCCGATCTTGCTCAGCGAAAGTCCAGATCCCTCGACGCAGCGCGAAAGGAACTGGCCGGAGAGATTGAGTTTTGGAAATTCGCTCAATGGCAATTCTACCGGCAATGGGCGGACGTGAAAAAATACGCCAACGATCGCGGCATCAAGATCATCGGCGACATTCCAATCTTCGTTGCTCATCACAGTGCAGATGTCTGGTCGCACCCAGAACTTTTTTTCCTCGATAAGCACGGCAGGCCCACGGTCGTTGCCGGAGTCCCTCCCGATTATTTCAGCGAGACGGGGCAACGCTGGGGCAATCCATTGTATCGATGGGCGAGGATGGAGGAGGATAAGTTTCAGTGGTGGGTGGAACGATTCCGCAGGACATTCCTTCTCGTTGATATTGCCCGCATTGACCACTTCCGGGGTTTTGTTGGTTACTGGGAGATACCTTCGACCGAAAAGACGGCGGTTCGTGGACGATGGGTGGCTGGTCCAAAGGAAAAGCTCTTCAAGGCGGTTCAACGCAAGCTGGGAAATCTTCCCATCATCGCCGAAGACCTGGGTGTCATCACGCCGCATGTCATCGAGCTTCGCAATCAGTTTGAGTTTCCTGGTATGAAGGTGCTTCAGTTTGCGTTTGCCGGCGGCCCCGACAACCCATTCTTGCCGCATCATTACGAGCACAACAGCGTCGTCTATACCGGAACGCACGACAACGATACGACGAAGGGTTGGTATGAAAGCGCAACAGAGCGGGAAAGGGTATTTGTGAAGAAGTATTGTGGAGGGAATGGCCACGAGGTGTCGTGTGACCTTATGAGACTTGCTTCACGCTCAGTGGCTGATATGGCGATTTTCCCCTTTCAGGATGTGCTGAACCTCGGCACGGAAGGGCGGATGAATTTCCCCGGCAAAGCTCTTGGGAACTGGGACTGGCGATTCTCCTGGGATCAGGTTGGACCAGAGCATGCTCTTCGCGTGTACGAGATAGCTGCCCTCTACGGACGTGTGACTCCCGATCGGCTCAACCTGCCGGAATATCCTCAGAACCGTCGGCGACCGTAACGGCCCGACAATACCTGGTTTCAAGGTTTTCAATCGAAGAACTCTTTACAACGACCATGACTGAACCAAACGATCAGAAGAACAAGCCGACGGAGTCGCAGGCTCCCGAGCACGAAGACCTGAATGTCCTGATGCTCCGCCGCCGCGAAGAACTTGACAACCTGAAGAACGCAGGCATCAACCCGTATCCGTATGAATTTGAACGGACAGATTTTTCGAAGGACGTCGTCGACAGCTTTAAAGATGATGCCCCCCAGCGAACGGTGTGCGTTGCAGGAAGAATTTTCTCCATCCGCAGGATGGGGAAGGCGTCCTTCTGCCACATTCAGGATTCGCGCGGAAAAATCCAGCTCTACCTGAAAAAGGAAGAGCTTGGCCCGATGTACGACGCGTTCAAGCTGATGGACATCGGCGACGTGATAGGGGTGAAGGGATTTGTGTTTCGTACCAAGATGGGGGAGGTATCGATCCACGCTCAGGAGTTGACGCTGCTGGCGAAGTCTCTGCGTCCCTTTCCGGTCGTGAAAGAGAAGATCGACGAGCAAGGAAATAAAGTCGTCTACGATCCATTCTCTGATAAGGAGCTTCGATACCGGCAGCGGTATGTCGATTTGATCGTCAATCCGGAGGTCCGCGAGGTCTTCGTGAAGCGGGCGAAGATCATAAGCGCTATCCGGAAGTTTTTTGACGAAAAGGGATACCTGGAAGTCGAGACTCCCGTTCTCCAGCCGATCTATGGCGGTGCGTCCGCACGGCCGTTCAAGTCACACCATAACGCTCTGGATGTCGACCTCTATCTCCGCATCGCGGATGAACTGTATCTCAAGCGTCTGATTGTTGGTGGGTATGACGGCGTGTACGAAATATCGAAGGACTTCCGCAACGAGGGGATGGACCGGTCGCATAACCCTGAATTCACGATGCTCGAGATTTACGTCGCCTACAAAGACTATCGCTGGATGATGGAATTGGTGGAGCAGATGGTGTATCACGTGGCGATGGCAGTCAACGGAACGCCTATCGCAAACATCGGTGGCCACGAGATCAACTTCACACCTCCGTGGAAGCGGATCACAATGTTTGATGCGATTCAGGAATTCACCGGCAAGAGCCTCCGCGGCAAATCTGAAGCGGAGCTTCGGGCGATCGCAAAGGAGCTTCACATCGACGTTGAGCCTTCGATGGGGTCCGGTGCGATCATCGACGAAATCTTCGGCCAGAAGGCCGAGCCGTACCTGATCCAGCCGACATTTATCACCGACTACCCGCTCGAGATGTCGCCTTTGGCGAAGAAACACCGCTCCGAGCCGGGACTGGTAGAGAGATTCGAAGCGATCGTGAACGGTCACGAGATCTGCAACGCATTCTCGGAGCTCAATGACCCCATCGATCAGCGCGCACGGTTCGAGGAACAAATGAAGCTCCGCGCCCGCGGGGATGAAGAAGCCCAGGTGCTTGATGAGGACTACCTTCGGGCGTTGGAGTATGGAATGCCTCCCACAGCCGGACTCGGCATTGGCATCGATCGACTGACGATGCTGTTGACGAACAAGGACTCGATCCGCGACGTCATCTTCTTCCCGCAGATGAAGCCGGAAAAATAGCATTCTCATTTCGGCCGCAGCAAGACACTCAGTGAGCGTGCCAAGGTATCATGGTTCCTGATCAGACGAATCCGATGTCGTCACTCTCTCCTGTGAGGACAGGAATCGACGTTCCATCGAGGGAGTGATCCTGAGATTAGCAAAAGATTGGTCATCCCACCCTGTTTGGCATCTTCAAATCCCCTCTTGACGTTGCTTTTCCTCTTTTGATCACGCATCGAAGGCCAAACACCTTGTTTGTTGCATTTGAGCCAATTTTCGAGCATTTTGTGGTACATAGGCGTTAAGCGGCAATCATTTTGGGGATTGTACAAAGGACCAGAGAATGAAGAGTAAGATTTCACTTTGGACTGTCGTCGCTCTGATGGCGGTAAGTTTATTCGCAGGAATGGAAATCAGACAACTGGTTTCAGGCGATACGGTGTATGATCAGACGAATAAGTTCCGCGAGGTCCTCAACCTGACTGAGAAATACTACGTGAAAGAGGTTGATGCAAAAAAGCTTACCGAATCCGCTGTTGAGGGACTTCTGGAGAAGCTGGATCCTCACTCTGTCTACATTGCGCCACAGGCCTATGAGCAAGTCGCAGAAGAGTTTCGCGGTGAGTTTGAGGGAATAGGAGTCACATTCACTATCCGGAATGACTCAATTCTTGTGGTTGACACATTCGGCGGCGGGCCATCGGCAAAGGTCGGGATTCAAACGAACGACCGCATCGTCCGAATCGGGGATTCATCCTCTGTCGGATGGAACAATGACCAGGTCAAAGCGCACCTCAGAGGTCCAAAAGGCACAAAGGTCAAGGTGGGTGTGCACCGGCCGGGGACCAAAGAACTACTGGATTTCGAGATCATTCGTGACAAAATCGCCATCACCAGCGTCGACATCGGGATGATGGTAAACGACGAAGTCGGATACATCAGCGTTAATAAATTCAGTGAGAAAACAGACGAAGAAATGGAGCAGGCCCTCAAGCGCTTGAAATCTCAAGGGATGAAGAGACTGATACTGGATCTCCGGGCGAATCCCGGAGGGTTGCTCGAGCAGGCGTTTGAAATGGCAGATTTGTTCCTTGATGGCGGAACGAAAGAAACGCCCCACAAGATTGTCTACACCAAAGCCCGCCGGCCTGAGTTTGATGAAGTATACTATGCCAAGACCGGTCAGGCGTACGAGAATCTGCCTTTAATTGTCCTGCTCAGCAATTATTCCGCGAGCGCAAGCGAAATCGTCGCCGGTGCGATTCAGGATTGGGACCGTGGTTTGATTGTCGGCGAGACGAGCTTCGGCAAAGGGCTTGTGCAGCGCCAATGGCGTTTGCAGGACGGCTCCGGACTGAGGCTCACAATCGCCCGCTACTACACTCCGAGCGGACGGTTGATCCAGAGGGATTATGAAGGGAAGGACAAGGAGGAGTACCAGAAAGAGGCCTTCGTGCGGAAAGAGAAAGAAGGAGAGAACATCGATCATAAAGCAGAGGGGGATTCGTCTCGCCCGGTGTTCCATACCCATTCTGGACGTGTCGTATATGGGGGTGGCGGGATCACGCCAGACTACGTCGTGAAGAATGCGCAACTGACTGCCCTGACGGAGGGGATTCTGAGGCGTGGATTGTTTGAGCAGTTCGTCACTGCTCATCTCGATGGCAAAGGGCTTTCGATCCGGTCTGAGTATTCAAAGAACTGGAAGAAATTCCGCGATTCTTT